>Ga0182024_10012575_pt1 | contig 16716 bp, 13 predicted proteins | sample P32metaG_FD_120480 | JGI IMG/M metagenome (GOLD analysis project Ga0182024, IMG submission 120480) | Permafrost microbial communities from Stordalen Mire, Sweden - P3-2 metaG (Illumina Assembly) | ecosystem: Environmental > Terrestrial > Soil > Wetlands > Permafrost | place: Sweden: Stordalen... | reverse complement strand
TACTCTTCTCCTTTGCAAAGGGCCCATGGGACAGCGCAGATCATCAACCGTGCTCATCAGCATGAAATTAAGCTCTATGAGGCTCTACAAGAAGCTACTTATGGTTCTCTAGAAGGAGTCAAAGTCGAGGAGTACCATCTCAAATGTTCCGAGAGGATCTCATCATTTCATGGCATGCCCTACCGCGAGAGGCTCCATTTCAAACTCGTCGATGATGCGGAAAGTTATTTCGAGGTCTATCAGCGAGTGAGGCCCGTCTTGGACCAGATTGTCCAAAGGCATTTGGGAGAAGAGGTCGTCGTTGTCACGCACGGAGGGCTCATGCGGGCGGTCATTGCTATGTTGGCCGACATCGATGTCAGGGAAATCCAGATCCAAAATGTCGGCTATTTAACTTTAGCCGGCGACGGGTCAAAGCTGGCGATCCAGAGCCATCAGCGGATTAAAATAGAGAGGTCGGTGTGAAAATAGCCATTGTGGGTTGCGGAGTCATCGGAAGCGCGTTAGCGCGGCACTTTGCAGATAAACACCAAGTCTTATTGTCTGATCATACCTATCAAAAAAGCTTAGCGCTTGCCCAAGCCTTAGGTGCAGTCGCCTATGAGAGCTCTGTGGAGGCAATTGAGAAAGCCGAAATGGTCATTATTGCAATCAAACCCAAAGACTTGGCCGCCTTCGCTAAAGATACTGCGCACGCTTTTAAGCACGGGCCGATAGTTGTCAGCGTCCTAGCAGGGACACCGGTCGCTCTATTAAAGCGGCTCTTTTCTTCCTCATTGATTGTCCGGATCATGCCCAACCTGCCGATGATCTGCGGCGAGGGCGTAATTGGTTTTGTCGATACGCCCGAGATGACAGATGAGAGAAAAAAGCACATCGAGGCTGCTTTTGAAGGGCTCGGCCTTCTCCATTGGATTTCCGAAGACCAACTGGAGGCTCTCTCTGCTATTGCAGGTTCGGGACCGGCTTTCAACTTTGTCTTGATCCAAGCCATGATCGACAGCGGAGTCATGCTCGGTTTTACACCTGAAGAAGCTAAAGAGTATGTCTTAAAGACCATTGAGGGTTCCGTTGCTCTGCTAAAAGCATCGGGAAAAACGGCGCAAGAATTGATCGACCAAGTCGCCTCTCCGGGCGGCACGACAAGGGCCGGATTGAAGGTCATGGAAGAAAATGACATTCACCAAATACTTCTAGACACCTATCAAGCGACTTTTCAAAGGGCCAAAGAATTACATTAAACTTCTTTTTTATTAAAAACTAATTATAGTGAAATTAAGAGGAAGAGGATTGTGTATAAACTCCATATTCAAAATGAAAAAGTCCGCATTAATCTCTCTTTAATCGTAGAAACAATCCGCCATCAGCGACGTGTCCCGCAGAAGCATCAGGAACAGCGGCAAACAACTCTAGAGTTTGCTTTAGACCTAAAGACAGGACTCCTGCATCTTCACTCAGCTCAAGATCTTCAATCGATCGTGATTTATTTGGACTTAGACAAACAGGAAGTGAAGGTGACTAAAAAGCGGCACGGGATGTTTAATATGGAAGGGATGGACCCCAAAGGACGGCAGGTCCTTTCAGAAACGTGCCATTATTTAAAATCAGCCCTTAAGCATCTTCATAATATCCAAGAGCTGGCGCATTGCGAATTCGAGCCTTCAACGGATGAGATCACGGGACGGAACCTCTTGCATGAGTCGTGGCATGCGGTCGAACGGGAAGATGCCGAATTGATGCTTTTAAATACGTCGCCGGGGACTTATCTATTCCGCAAAGACCGGTTCGCTGGAGTCATGGAAGAGATCTTATCGGCAGCGAAGAAATCCCGGATCAAGTGTTTTACCCTGACCTATCTCGATCCTAAGAGGCAGGTCCGCGATAAAACGATTGTCACATGGAAAGACCATTGGCTTTTTTATGATGACGATCCTACTTTAGCGGGAAATTATTTTCAGTCTTTGGAAGAGCTTTTAAATTCTTTAGGGACCGTCTTAAAAAGACCGCTCCCGGCTTTAAAAATTAATTCGACAACAGTCTCTAAGCAATAGCTGTGTTTAGGACTCTTGGACGACGCATGGACTGATATCGTCTGGTAGGCATGCGTGCATCCAGCGATGTCACCTGCCTTTGGCTGAGGGGGCTGAGCTTCAAATTAACACGGGGACGGAACTCTTGGTCTAATACATGGCGAGGCAGCCGTGGGAACTGGCGCGGCGTTGGTTGAACTGTTTGTGCAGGATTAGACATAACCAATCGACCAGCAAGGCCTGTTATTTTGTCCGGGAGGTTTTGCAAAAATAGAGGTACGCAATTTGAGAAAGAAAAACCGCCGTTGCGATTTTCCACATAGCCTCTGCGTGTCATATAGATGACTGTTCCTAACAGCCCAATAACGACCAAGAACGCTATCGTGACGGCGAGAGGGCATACGATAAAGCATGAGATACAGGAAACAGCACCAATAAAAGCCGCGGTCATTCCGAGGACATGAAGGATTCTTTTTTTGCTAGCAAACGATCGCATGGTATCTAAAAGTTGAGTCGATTCTGCGATTGCCGAGGGATCGTTTCGGTAGACTTTTTTCAGCAAGTCATTGAGATAGTCCTTGCCGCCTTTCAGCGCTAGATCTTCATTGAGCCAATCGGGAAGCGTCCGTTCGCGAGAAACGTCAGACAGATTTTTGATTTCTTCCAAAGCATTCCGAAGCTCCGGCCCTTTCCATGCATGTTTCTTAAAAATCGAAAGAAACTCATTTTGACGGACAAGAGAAAGTGTTTCTCTGCCAAATCTAAATACGCTTGCCGCAACACCCAGAACACCGACAGAGAAAGGCAATGAAAGACCGTCTAAAAAGCGGGTGATCGCTATCGCAATGTTAGGAACATTAATAGCTAAAAAACTACAGGTATACTTTAGGTAGGTAGGCACCCAAGTGAGATAGTAAGTTAAATAGGTAAAACTGGTTCCGCATTGCAAAGTCGATTCGGTTGTATTATAGCGACCGCTATCACGAGTGCCTTTAGAAAGGTTCGAGACTGAATCGCGAAGACCCAGTGTAATATCATCGATATATCTAATTATGCTAACCATAAAAAACCTCACTATTAGTATACTTTAATTGACTTTATAATGATATTAAATTCTTAATTACAAATAAGTTATGTCAAGTAAATATTTTACTTAACAGAGGGGGCGGAAGTGCGACGAATATGAGAGACTAGGAATAACATAACCCCTAGAGACACAAGGGCTAACATTCCTGAAGGCATGAACTTCATTGAGGACATGTAACGATAGCTGAAAAAGGCATCTAAAAGTAATGTCAGGACAAGAGCAGAATAGACCCCTCGCTTATATAGCCGTTTTGAGAACATGCATCCGGCTGCTACGAATAGCAGAAAACCAAAGATGACACCCATGGCTAGGGAAGCGGTGCTTCCGGCCTTTGCATGGCCTATTATTCCACCAATTAATATCAAAATACCGTATAAAGAAATGAGGTAAGGCATATTTTTAAGTCGTTACTATAGATTGACTTTTGAGTAAAAAACAAGTAAAATATCACTACTATGTTCGGTTTCGCAAAAAAGATCTATGATTGGGCTTCTCGCAAGGCAAACTCCCGTTTTGCCCCGCTTTGGCTTGGGGTCATCTTTTTTCTAGAACTCTTTTTTTTACTCCCGATGGACGCTATCTTGCTCATATTTTGCCTGGAGAATCCCCGTCGGCGCTATATTTACGCCATCGTTGCCACCGCCGCTTCGATCGCCAGTGCCTTTGTCGGCTATTTTGTAGGGTTGGCGGCGTGGGACGTCGTAAGTCCTTATGTCTTAGACCATCTTATCTCGACTAGCTTTTTTGAGCGTGTCCACGGCCACTATCTAGACTATCAACATTGGGCTGTATTTCTAGGGTCCTTTTTACCTGTCCCCTTCAAGGCAGTGACCCTCACGGCCGGAGTTTGCGAGCTAGCTCTAATCCCCTTTATCGCAGCAGTCTGCGTGGCCCGCCTTGCCCGTTTCTTGCTGATCGCAAAAGCGGTCCATCGATGGGGGGTCCAAATCAAGACCTTTGTCGATAAACATTTTCACCGTTTTGTCATCGCCGTCGGCGCCAAGATAGCCCTCGCCCTGGGGTTCTTATGGATCCTTAGTTAAATATGTTAATCCTTCATCCCGATCAGATCTCCTTGGCCGCTGAACTACTTGAGAAAGGGGAGCTGGTCGCCTTTCCGACAGAGACCGTCTATGGCCTGGGAGCGCCGATTTTCAATCGTGATGCCATCGCTAAAATCTACCTTGCCAAAGGCAGGCCCTTTGATAATCCTCTCATTGCCCATATTGCCTCATTAGACCAAATCGATCAGATTGCTCGAGATATCCCTGAAGAGTTTTATCTCTTGGCTAAAGAGTTTTTCCCGGGGCCCTTGACCGTGGTGTTAAAAAAACATCCTTCGGTTCCAGCTATTGTTTCCGGAGGGCTTGATACGATAGCCGTCCGGATGCCTAACCACCCGATTGCAAAACAGCTCATTTTAGCCGTAGGGCAGCCGTTGGTGGCTCCTTCTGCGAATTTATCCGGCAAACCTAGCAGCACCACCGCTCAGCATGTCGCTGCCGATTTTGAGGGTAAAATCAAAGCCGTGATCGATGGCGGTCCCACAGAATATGGTATTGAATCGACCGTGGTCAGTTTAGTCTCTGCAGATCCTTGCTTGCTCCGGCTGGGGGCAGTACCGAAGGCAGAGATTGAAAAAGTACTGAACATGCCTCTGGGCGAAGCAACTTACCAAAACATGCTTTCTTCCCCAGGGACCCGCTATCGCCATTATGCTCCTGAGGCACGGATCAAACTTTTCATCGATCAAGCTAAATTCACTGACTATCTTGAGGTCAAGACGAGTTTGCGCCGCTGGGTCAACCCGCAAGTGACCACTACTAACTTATATGCAATGCTCCGCCAGGCCGATGATGAAAAGTATGAAGAGATCGTCATTTTCTGTAGTGATGAGATGCAACAAAATTCTGTCCTAATAGACCGGCTTCTACGAGTAGCAGCCGAAGATTAAAACATCTTGGCTCCGCTGGGAACTGGTTTTTCTGGATTGACTAAGATGACTTTTCCATTACTATCTGGAAGGCCTAGAGTGAGCACTTCAGAAATGAAAGGGCCGATCTGCTTGGGTGGGAAATTGACAACAGCAAGGACTTGTTTTCCAATTAAAGCATCTTTGTCCGGATAGTGCTCGGTGATTTGAGCCGATGATTTTTTCATCCCAATCTCGGGGCCAAAATCAATGACGAGTTTATAAGCGGGCTTGCGGGCCTCAGGAAAACTATCCACCTGGACAATGGTCCCGGTGCGGATATCGACTTTCACAAAATCATCATAAGTAATCATAGAACTCTCAGTTTAAGCCATTCTTGAATCTTTCTTTAAAAACAGAAATATTGTTTTGGCTGCGATCTAGAATAGCGAATACCACATTTCTAAACACACCTTTAAAGGGTCCTGTTAAAGCTTCATGAAAAAAACCAGCAACGTCCTCTGGGCTGTTACCATACACACCGCACCCAAAGGCGCCCAGAACGATATCTGTTTGGTTATTGATATAGGCTGAATATAAGAGAATCAAAACTTTGTGTCGCATGATTGCTTGATAAGGATCACGAGACAGGCGTTCATCAAAACGATTGATTGCAGCGGAGCAAATAGTTGAAACTGTGATGGAAGTAGCATCCACCATATAACTTATATCTTTCAGATAGAGGCAACCATCTCGAGGAATAAATGACTCTTGAAATCCCGTTCCTGGAAGTTCTGTATCACGAGGATTTATAATCCTTTTTGCTTCTTCAAGCCGCGCAAGCAGCATAGAGCTTCTTCTAATCAGTTGTTCTTCCTGTGCATTGACACTTAAGTCTTTATGAAAACCCCCAGGGTTATTTGCATTAGCCATATCTAAAATGGCGATATTCTTTTCAGAGGCCCCCTTAGTTTTTAATTCAAGGGCTGCTTGGAGGGTGTCTTGATTGACAATTGAGACGGTCGTCGCGAATTTATGATCAATCGACACAGGTCCGAGCGTTTTGTGGCTATAAGCAATGTAATTCTGGGTGCATCTGCCAAATAAATGCCATCCGATAGCGACTCCAATGACGAGACAGGCTAGTGCAGAAAAAGCAACAAGGGTCACTCTTTGTTTGGAAACGCCATGGAATAGAGTTGTAAGGTGGTTGAAAGAGGAGGGTCTTAAATCATTTGTAACATTGCTCATATAATTCCTTTTTTTTGCATCGAGTATAGCAGATAAAAGGGATTATTGAGGATATTATTCAGGTTAGGTGACTTTTTTTACCTTTTGAGTGGCTACACGGATGCCGCGGGCCTGCGCTCCTTTGACGAGGACCTCTTTGAAAGGATAAAGAAGCTTTTTCAGCTTTTGATTGGCTTGAGGGACGAATTGGACTTCAACGGTAGGCTCAGGATCTGAAGAGATGTACTGCAGCTCGCCTAAGTCATCTATGTAATGATAGGTCTTATCTAGGATGAACTTATCGACAATGAACCGTTTGGCCCAGGCTTGGCCTGTCTCTTTATTTTTGTAGATGACATTCATCACGGTTTTTTTATCGGCGACGGCGACTAAAGCCGCATTTTCGACATACTGTTTTTCGGGGATGCTGACGACGACATAGGTGCCGGTTTTATAGAAGAGGATCAGCTTGTCGAAATTGGTGCACTCGAGCTGTATGGGCCCTGAGACTTTGGTGCCGAGGAAGCCTGTTTCGGGATCGAAACCGACTTTAACTTTTTTAGTCTCGATCGCGCGGCGGTCGATTTCTTCAATGGCCTTAACGCGGGTCTTGCGGGGATATTCTTTGCCGTATTTCACAATCAGTCTTTGCAGGTAGTCAATGGCGAATTTTTTAACGTTTTTCAGGTGTTTTTCGACTTCAAGAAGGTTCTGTTCGAGGACGACGATCTCCTCTTGGTTCTTGTCGATATCGAATTGGGAAATGCGCCGGATCGGGATCTGGAGGAGCCTTTCTCTATCTTCCTGGGTTGGTTCCCGAAGGAGCTGTTTGAGATAGGCTTTAAAAGAGCTCTGGAGTGCTTGGTGGATCCCTTCGAGGGTTTTGACAGTCTCGATTTTCTTATAGATCCGGTTCTCAATGAAAATTCTCTCGAGTGTTTTGTAGAAAATCTTCTCGAGTAATCGGTCCTTCTCAATTTGGAGCTCTCGTTTAAGGAATTCAACGAGCTTATCGGCATTATACTTGAGGATCTCATGGACGTCAGTCTCCCACGGGAAGCCTTCTTTGATCACGATGATTTGCGAGGTCAGAGAGACTTCACATTCGGTAAAACCATAAAGGGCATCGATGAGCTCTTCCGCATATTGTCCGCGGGGGAGTTTGATCTCGATCTCGACAGTTCTGGCAGTATAGTCATTGATCGCTTCGATCTTGATTTTGCCTTTCTTGGCGGCCTCTTCGATAGAGCGGATCAAACTTTCGGTGGTAGTTCCGTAGCAAATTTCACGGATGACGAGCGTCTTTGGATCCTTGATGTCGATTTTCGCCCTGAGTTTGATCTTTCCCCGGCCCTTGTCATATTGACTTCTATCCATGATCCCGCCGGTGGGAAAGTCAGGATAGATTCTAAAATCTTTTCCTTCCAGATAGGCAATCTCGGCTTCGAGAAGCTCTGAGAAATTATGCGGTAAAATATGGGTCGACATGCCGACGGCGATTCCATCGGCCCCTTGCATGAGGAGCAGTGGGATTTTTGCGGGGAGTGTGACTGGCTCCATATTGCGGCTGTCATAGGAGGGAAGTTTTTCGGTGATGTCGGGGTTGAAAAGCGTCTCGCGGGCAAGCGGCGAAAGGCGGGTTTCGATATAGCGGGCAGCGGCAGAGGGGTCGCCTGTGTAGATATTGCCGAAGTTTCCTTGCCGGTCTAAGACAAATCCTTTGTTGGCAAGGTTGACGAGGGCCTCGTAGATCGGGGCGTCTCCATGAGGATGGAACTGCATCGTTTGTCCGACGATATTGGCGACTTTATGGAGCTTCTCATCGTTCTGACGCCAGAGGGTCTCCAAAATGCGCCTTTGGACGGGCTTGAGGCCGTCGACGACATTCGGGATTGCCCGGTCAAGAATGACATAGGAGGCGTATTGGATGAAGTGGTCCTTCATCTGGTCTTTGAGATCATCCATTTTCGTTCACAAGGTTATGCATAATGAATTTTTTTCGTTCAGGAGTGTTCTTCCCCATGTAAAATTCAAGCGTCGGCTTGATGTCGGAGAGGTTTTCGATTGTCACGGGCAACAAGCGGATGTCTTTTGCGATAAATTGTTGGAATTCGTCAGGCGAGATTTCTCCCAGGCCTTTGAAGCGAGTGATCTCGAGCCCTTTCTTGAGCTCTTTTGAAGCTTGCTCTTTTTCTTCCTGAGAGTAGCAATAGATCGTTTTTTCTTTGTTCCGGACTTTGAAGAGGGGGGTCTCTAGGATAAAGAGGTGGCCGCTGGAAACGAGCCCTTCAAAGTAGGTCAAGAAGAAGGTGATCAGCAGATTGCGAATGTGCATCCCGTCAACATCGGCATCGGTTGCGAGGATCACTTTATTGTAGCGGAGGTTGGCGATGTCGTCTTCGATATTGAGCGCCGACATGAGGTTGTACATCTCTTCATTCTTGTAGAGCTGGTCGATCTTCATGCCATGGACATTGAGCGGCTTGCCGCGGAGCGAAAAGACGGCTTGGGCCAGCGGATCTCTTGTCATGACGATCGAAGCAGAGGCAGATTCTCCTTCTGTCAGGAAGATCATCGATTCTGCGCCTTCTTTAGATCCATCGCCGTAGTGGTATTTCGAGTCGCGCAATTTAGGGATCTTGAAGGAGATCTTTTTCTGCTTTTCTTTGGCCTCTTTTTTAACAGCGGCGAGTTCTTTTCTAAGCTTTTCATTGAAGAAGATCCGATCGACGATCTTCTTGCCTGTCTCAGGATATTTATAGAGCAGGTTTTGGACCGCTTCTTTGACCTCTTGGACAATGGAACCGCGAATGTCAATATTGGACAATTTATTCTTGGTCTGCGACTCAAAGACGGGATCTTTCAATTTGATGAGGATAGTCCCGACGATTCCTTCCCGGACATCGACGCCTTGGAAGTTCTTCTTGGCGTAGTCATTGACCCCTTTCAAGATCCCTTCGCGGAACGCTGAGAGGTGGGTGCCGCCGTCTTGCGTATATTGGCCGTTGACAAAGGAGAAATAGGTCTCTCCGTAACTGGAGGTATGAAGAAAGGCGAACTCGACATGTTTTCCTCGCCAGTGGAGCGGCTCATAAAGCCGGTCTTCTTTCACTTCCGCATTTAAAAGATCAAGAAGTCCATGTTCGGAGAAGATGGTTTCGCCGTTGAAAAGAAGCTTCAGGCCGGTATTGAGATAGGCATAGTGCCAGAGCCGCTTGATGATGATCTCTTTGCGGTAAGCAAACTTCTTGAAGATCTCTGTGTCAGGGGTAAATTCGATGTAGGTGCCGTCTTCTTCTTTGGTCTTTCCCTTTTTCTTCTCTTTGAGCACCCCTTTGGCGAAGCGTGCCTCGACAAACTCCCCGTCGCGCATGCTTCTCACGACAAAGTAGGATGAAAGGGCATTCACTGCCTTGGTCCCGACGCCGTTCAGACCGACAGAAAATTGGAAGACATCGTCGTTGTATTTGGCACCCGTGTTGATCTGGCTGACGCACTCGATCACTTTGCCCAGAGGAATGCCCCGTCCCCAGTCCCGCACCGAGACGGTCTTGTCATCGAGCTTGATCTCGATCTTGGAGCCATGGTGCATGATGAACTCATCGACCGAGTTATCAATGACTTCTTTGAGCATGATATAGATTCCGTCATCTGCATGGGATCCGTCTCCGAGCCGGCCGATGTACATGCCGGGGCGGAGCCGGATATGGGCCAGCGCATCTAAGGAAAGGACTGTACTTTCGTCGTATTTTTTAGCCATGAGGGTCTATTCTAACACTTTTCGATTTTTTTTCAGCGCTTGAGTCTTTGTCCCTAAAAAAACTCTTTTACACTAATTTGTCAACTGCCATTGAATAAATGATTTTTTTAGTTATTAATCTGTGTGCCGGACAAAATTTAATTTGATGAAAAGAACTCGTTGATAACGAACCCACCTGATTTTACCACAAATTAGGAGGGGTATGCATCATATCAACGAGTTACAAAGGCTTTTGTTTCAAAATCTTGGTTGAAATAAATTTTTGTCCGGTACAGAGGCTTGCCATTTGCTGACTTAAAAATACTATTCTACTAAAAAATAGTTTATTATTCTTTTATTATAATTTACAATACTAACAAATTGCAATTTTTGATAAAATACTTCAAAATAAAAGGAGAATTATATGAGCAACCATGTTTCCTCTGCAAACTCAGTTAATCATGAGTGGCCTATCCCTCGGGGTGTTACTTATAGAGTCATTATCGATGGAGGCAGGCTCCTAGATATCAAAGACAGGCTTAATGGAAATTCCTTAGCTAAATACCTAGCAGACATTTCTACTTACCCTTGCCATTATGTTTATCCTAATGAAACATGGCCCGACGCAGACCAGAATGTTGTTTATCATATGATTAGCCCTCATACCGAAGCACTTAATTTATACCGTCAATCACTCCAACTAGAACTGAGTAAGGGAGGCGTTCCTGCGGAGAAAATTGAATCGGTAGTTGCCAAAATTTTTAATCCATTTTCTACCCTTTACAAGTCGTTTATCCTCAACATCAATGGAGAGTCGGCTCGTGCAGACTTTTTTTTTGAAAGTGGACGTGCCGATGAGCATCGTATGATGGAACTCGAAAAAACGCTGAGAAATTGCAGGATCGTTAGTTGGATTGGAATTGCTTCTATCATCGGAGGCTTATCTCTGAATATAGTCTGCAGACGAAAACATTCCACTGCACAAAGAGTTGGAACCTGGGTTGGATATGCTGCCATCGCTGGCGGCCTTCTGGCTCTTGTTTATTCAACTCTGAAAAGTCCGCAGTATCTCACTGTGTACAGATGACATCGACTGCGCAACTTCCCCTATCCCTGTAACGACACGCCTAGTACAACAACGCCGATGGCTGGTTAAATGAATTTTTTATTATTAATATTAAAAAGTTTAATTTAAAATATTACAGTACAAAATAATGATATTTATTAGTACAATATCTGCGATATGACGCATATAGTTGATTTCAATAATGTATCTAACTACGCATTAAAGTCATTTGCTGAATTAAATACTCAGCGAGTTGTCATGATTGCGTTGCCTTTCCTTGCCCTAAACTCCAAGACAGCAATGATATCTGGCATTGGAATAGGCTGTTATCAATTTTATTCTCTTTTGAGAACCACAGCCGACAAAACGACCACCGGCAATAAATGGACGGAAGGTGCGCTTCTTGCCTCGTCAACAGACCTTAGCTACTTTTTTCCCGGCGCACAATTCATTCTTTCCAATGGAGTCTCTTTTGCAGTCCATACCTATCAGCTTGTTTATGCCGATAGCTGGCAAAAACAGGGCAAGACGGTATATCAGATTGCTCAGCAGGCCATCTACATCTCTTCTATTTACTACGGAACTGCTGCATGGCTCTGCGCTTCGCTTCTAGCTCAAGCAGGAAGCGAGCTGATCGAGGCCTGGGAGGCCCATCGCAAAGAAAATAAAACGCCTGAAAAGATCGCTCTTGTACTTCTTGCCATGATAAGAATTGGCAAAGCCGCCTCTTACTTGCCTTTCGACTATTCTTGGATTAAATCCAAAAAAATTGAGCAACTCCCACCGGTTAAAGAGCCGGCTGTTGCTAAAGCAGCAGAAAAAGATCTCCCAGTGAAAGAAAAGGTTCATGCCAAAAATCCACCTGCCATGATCTCCGATCACACGCCGCAAGCGGTACAAGCTGCCACTGTAGAAAAAATAGCACTGAAGACCTTTCCTTCAGAGCAACCTGCTGTTGTAGTAAATGAGCCGGCCAAGGAGCTGCAAGAGCCGATACCTGCCAAGATAGAAGAACAACCTGCAGCGGCGGTACCTAATGATCCTCCACCGCAGCCCTTAAAAAAGCTGACCCAGGAAGACTGGTCGAGTTTTTCAGCAAAATTCATTGATTATTTTCAATGTCATTTTAGCCCACCTACAGACCCTAAAGGAAAGTCTCTAGATATCCGGGCGGAATTACTGAAGGCAGGGTTTTCGACGGACATAGAAGGGATAAAATTTGAGAATACATTTCACAACTGCTCTTTCCAAGGTCTGAATTTTAAAGACTGCAAATTTAAATATAGTACTTTTCGATTCTGCATCTTCGATCAGATCTCATTCGATCATTGCAATTTCAAAAGTTCGACCTGGATAGGTGTTGCGCTTCAAAATTCATGTTTTAATGAGTGCAATTTTACACGCACTCGGTTTAAACAAAGCAAAGAACAGCCGTCGTATAATTTAACAAACCCACAAGGCTCTTCGATTGTAAATCAGTTCAACAATTTAGAATTCATCAATTGTGATTTTTATAAGACGCTATGGGAGCATATTTTCATCAATAAACTAAAGGTAAATAAGGCTTCGTTTATCAAAAGTTATATCCAAGACTGCCGGATAGAAAATTCAGCTCTGAACGACTGTAATTTCTCGATGGGTAATGTGATCAAAGTCGTGATGGAAAATACAGTGTTATCCAAGGTCGATTTAAAACAGTCTAATTGGTACCAGTCGCGTTTGGATCATCTGACGATCCAAGAAGGGAAATTAGCTGAAGCCAGTTTTTTACGCACTTCCGTCGCTCATAGTCAGCTGATTGATTGCGATCTGACAGATGCGCTGCTGCTAGATGCAAAAGAGGGATTTTCTATGCAGGGCGGCGTACCCCACCAAATAACTAAGCCCGTTGTCGCAATAGGATGGACTTTTGAAGACCGAGGCGACTACGAAAAACTCACGACAAAAGTGCTACGAGAAAACAACATTCTGGTATTGCCGTATAACAATGATATGGGCCATCATGTTTCAAATGAGTACCAGCTAAAATTAGAAATAGCGATTCAATATCGAAAGATCTCCAATACAGACATAAGCATCAGTCAGCAGCTTTTACAAAACGCTGCCCCAGATTCTCAAATCGATATGCTCAAAAAAGATGCCGCTGAGATTCTAAAACATGCCGATGGACTGATTCTACCTGGAGGCGAGGATATTGAGACCTGTCTCTATAAGTTAGACCAGTATCCTGCAATTATTTATCGATCGCTTTTAGAGATTGCATTGATTTCAGAGGCTCAGCAGAGAAAAATCCCTACGAAGGGAATTTGCCGAGGGGCCCAAATGATCAATGTCTTCTTTGGAGGAACACTGCATCAACATGTGTCAGGCCAATATGGGATTCATAAAGTACAATGGACAGACTCTGCAATGGGGGCTGAGCTCCGTCAGAGCATTGGGGATAGCTTTAAGACTGAATCCAATCACCATCAAGCCGTAGACAAAGTAGGGAAGGGATTGCAGGTGGTGCTCGTGCGGGATAACATTCCTAAAATGCTCCTCAGCGAAGACGGCACTTTCATCGCCAGTCAAATTCATCCGGAAGCTTATTCCGAGGCCAAAGAGGACTTAGAAAGACTAGAGCTATACGATGAAAAGATGTTAGAAGAAATTCATTCTATTAAAGCCTCGGAAGTATTAGGAGTTCTTAGCAACATATTTGAACAGGTTCAGAAAAAAATTCAAGAGCAACATCCCACACACGTTTTTCTTAATAGGCATATCGAAGTGTTGAAGAAAAGCATCCTGAACCAATCAGTAGCATCGATAGAAATATTGAACCTTATCTTCGCCAACAAACATATTTATCATTTTTTCTTTAATAAAGTTGAACGTTTTAGAACATCTAAGGCACCCTCTAAGCCTCCAGAAAGCAGTTATTAACCAGAGGGGTAAACAGGTGACAATCTGCTTGTTGCGGCTTTGCCAGATCAATCCTCCTTCGTCGCCCATAGTTTTACTATGGGACTCCTCTTTCGGACCGCTATGCTTTGATCCGGCTTTGCCTCGCTAGCGCATTTTGTCACCTGTTTACCCCTCCGGTTAATAAATACATTCAGCTCTTATCCTTCTTTTGACTTAACTAACAATCTTGTGTTATTTTATCCCTGCAAGAAATAGAAATTTTTCAAATTATGAATAGAATAGAGCCCTTCCGTCAACTGGCAGGACAGCCAGAGGTCAATTCAAGCCCAAAAGGGAGCATTGTCGTGCTGCTCGCACTGACTGCGCTGGCAGGCCTTGCCTACTATTTATTTCAGAGGCATTTTGCCTTAAGCGCCGAAGCTCAAAGAATCCGCAACAGCTTCCAAAATCCTCCTGAGGCCCTTAACAGTCTTGATCTTTACTTGCTTGCGAAGAAAGTAGAGTCCATGCGGCGCATGACCCCTGCTGATAGGTGCAAGGTGAGGATCTTCCCGAATTTTTTCAACCTCAAGATAAGAAAAAAATTCATTGTCTACATAGGACCGAATAATACCTTACGCGTACAATATATTGAGGCTACGATCGGAAAAGGCGGTTTTGGAAAAGTGGTTCGGTTGGTCGATCTTTATAGTGGTAGAATGACGGCCTTAAAGGTTGCAAGAAATCCAGAAAACGTCGCAAAAGCTGAACAGGACTTAAAAAAAGAACATCGAAATTTGATGATTGTACACACATCGAGATATCCGGCGCTTGGAGTTCAGGAGAAACCCGAGACACTCGTCTTAAGAATCGTTAAGCTGTACGAGTCTTCGATGAGGGAAAGCATCGGGTATGAGGGGCCTCTTTATGATGGCAGTTTAGACAAATTGGTGATGATGTCTTTTGACATCAAAGACCGCCTTTTCATCGCTTTCCAGATTCTTCAAGGAATGGAAACGTTGCTTGCAAACAAGCTCATCAATCACGATCTCAAACCTGCCAACCTTCTTTTTCGGCTAGTTCGAGGCTCGTTACTTGTGCATATCGGCGACCTGGGCGGAGTCACTCTTGAGGGGCAGTTAGGAAGAGAGCTGGCTAGTGGCATAGCCCATACACCTAGATATGCCGATACTAGTCGGATTGCTGTTGCCTCAGCAATACGCATAGGTTTTTTTCAGCGGAGTATGGTTCGTTCTTCAGAAAAATGTGCTATCGGTTTGACAATTTTTTGGGTTCTAACAGGGCAGGATGTGAGTGATCAAAGGTTGTTCAGGGACATCTGGCTGAGAGCTGGACTTCCATCTGATGGAAGATATGGAGAATTATTAGAGGCCTTAGAGACGAGTGCCGATACCAGTTTTTTGGGTCAGTTTGTCAAAATCAATATCCAAGAATTAAAGAAAAAAGTCGAAGTATTGTGTAGATAAGTCATCTAGGAAGCGTAAAGCTTAAATCCCGAAAAGTTGCAAAAAGGGTGTCTTAAATCCCGAAAAGTTGCATAAATAAGAAAAAGGAGCGTTGTTAATGCCCAAATTCTTACCCGAAGTTTTTACTTCGAATGCAAGCATTGCCTCCTTTGTTTCCCGGGAAGTTAAAAAAGGGAGGCTGCGTAAATTGGGTAGCCGAGTTTATACCACGAACTTAAAAGAAGCCCCGGAGGCTTTAGTCAGGCGGCATGCGTGGTATCTTGTGGAATCGTTATTCCCCGGATCGGTGATTGCTGATCGGACAGCTTTGGAACACCGCCCCGCAAACGATGGATCTGTATTTATTGTTTCTAAAAAAAAGCGGTCTGTTGTTTTACCGGGATTGCGTGTGTATCCCCGCAAGGGGCATAGGCCTCTGCCTGATGACAAGCCGTTTATGGGCAAACTCTATTTATCTTGCCCAGCGCGAGCCTATCTTGAAAATATGCGTAAAAGCAGAGCTCGAAAGGGAAGAGTTGCAAGAACACTTTCCCGTGAAGAGGTTGAGGTAAAATTGGAAATGCTTTTGCAATCGGCGGGTCCTGAGACACTTCGGAGATTAAGAAAAGAGGCCGGTAAAATCTCTTCTCTTCTCCATATGAAAAAAGAATTTAAGATATTAGACGGCTTGATCGGGGCTCTTCTTGGAACACGCAAAACTAAGCTCTCATCTCCTATCGGCTTAGCGCGCATTCAGGGTCAGCCCTATGATTCGAAACGGCTCGATCTCTTTCAACAGCTTTATGAAGCGCTTGCCAGCAGACCTCCTACGGTCCGTACAATTTCTCATGCGGGCACAGCTCTTCCTTTTTTTGAAGCATACTTCTCTAATTTTATCGAAGGCACAGAATTTGAAGTTGAAGAGGCGGCTAAAATTATCTTTGATGGAAAAATCCCCAAAGATCGCCCTCAGGACGCACATGATATTATCGGGACTTATCAAATGACTTCTGATGTTAAAGAAATGGAACGAACCCCCCGTAATGATGATGAACTGATTAAACTTCTTAAAAGTCGCCACGCTCATCTGATGCAAAGCCGTCCTGAAATGGGGCCTGGAGAATTTAAAACGGTTCAAAATCGTGCAGGAATGACTTACTTCGTTGCCCCCGACCTTGTTGAAGGAACCTTAAGACAAGGTTTTAAATGGCTTCAAGCTCTTGAATCTCCGTTTCATAAGGCTGTCTACCTGATGTTTTTGATCACTGAAATTCATCCTTTTGCCGATGGAAACGGCCGCTGC
>Ga0182024_10012574_pt1 | contig 16718 bp, 11 predicted proteins | sample P32metaG_FD_120480 | JGI IMG/M metagenome (GOLD analysis project Ga0182024, IMG submission 120480) | Permafrost microbial communities from Stordalen Mire, Sweden - P3-2 metaG (Illumina Assembly) | ecosystem: Environmental > Terrestrial > Soil > Wetlands > Permafrost | place: Sweden: Stordalen... | reverse complement strand
TTGACCGCGGCGAGACATCCTTGCTATCACCTACAGGCATATGAACCTAAATCGTAGAACTCTTCTCGCACAGCTTGGCACGGGAATCGCGGCAAGTCCTTTTTTCGCTTCCGTTAGCGCGGGGGTACAACAAAACGAGCCGGCACCGGCAGGCAAAGAGGCCACCGGGCAGGGACGGCCGATCCATTTGGATCGCAATGAGAATGGGTACGGACCTTCGAAAAAAGCCGTGGCGGCCATCCAGGAAACCGCGGATCAAACCAGCCGATACCCAGAGCCCGCTCGCCTGCAGAACGCTGTGGCAGCTCACCATAACCGGCAAAGGTCTGGCGCAACCAACGCTATAAAGCCGGAGCAGATTGTGCTGGGCTGCGGGTCGACTGACGTGCTGCGCATGGCGGCATCCGCGTTTCTCGGTCCGGGCACGACTTTGATTGAGGCTACGCCGACGTGCGAGTTGATGGGAGGCTTCGCCAGGAATACCGGCGCGACGGTGATGGACGTTCCGCTGCGGAAAGACCATGCGCACGACCTCGACGCGATGCTCGAGCGTTCGAACCGGAAGGGCGCAGCCGGACTGATTTATATATGTAACCCCAACAGCCCCACGGGAACATTAACGACGCGCAAGGAGCTCGAAGAATTTCTCTCCAAAGTACCCTCTACCTTTCACGTGGTGATGGACGAGGCCTACCACCACTATGCCGGTGGCTCGGGAGCGTACGTCTCGTTCATTGATCGTCCTGCGGACAATCCGCGGGTGACAGTTACGCGGACATTTTCCACAGCCTACGGGTTGGCGGGGGCACGGGTGGGTTATGCCGTAGCGACGGCAACGTCCGCGGAGAGAATAACGAAGCAAAGTTTGCCATTCGCGAATAACCGGTCGGGGATTTTTGCCGCACAGGCGACTTTATCGGACCAGGACTATATCGAAAACTGTATCAAGCGAAATTTTGATGATCGCCAGGAGTTCATGAATCAGGTGAATGCCCGGATGCTGCGCGCTCTCGACTCGCATGCGAACTTCATTTGTTTGAATGTGATGCGGCCGGCAGGAGAGATATTTCAGCACTATCAAAGAAATAATATTGTGGTGGCGCCGCCGATTCCTTCGATGCCAACTTATCTGCGCATCACGTTGGGAAATCCCCAGGAGATGATCGAATTCTGGCGAGTGTGGGATCTGCTGGGCTCGCATCCGATGTCGATGTGAGAGCGGAAAAATTTTGTTTACTTTTTTTAAACTTTTTATTAAAAGAGCATAGAAGTTCCCAAAAGAGGCAACCCATTGCACAATTCCTAACAGGCCTCGTTGATTAGAAACGGTTTGCTGAGGTTAGTGGAGTGCAATCCGATTAATCGTGATTCGGGTAGATGCTAGGACGACTCAAAATTTTCGGGGAATTTGTGCTCGCGGATTTGTTTGTGAATTGTGGGAAGTACAGTTTCGGTCGGCAAGTCTAACTATCCGTTCCCGAGCAGTTGCAACTTGTGATGCGGCCGGGGTGTTGTTCCGACACGACACCTGAGCCGTAGGCTTGGTCGCACACGTGTGCGGAGACTCCGCCGCGTAACCTGGAGCTTATCAAATGAACCCGCCCCATTTGAAAACGCCCCCAACCGGGTGTGTAGCTAAAAAAGTAGCCACAGAAATTCGATCGAGGCTGCCAGCACTTATCTCCCTCGCGGTAATTCTGGCATTTGCGGCCTTACACGCGCCGCTCGCGAACGCCCAGGCGAACGTGCAAGGCACGTGGCAGACGTTGCCGCAGTTGATGCCTATCAATCCTATCCACACGGCGTTGATGTGGAATGGCAAGATTCTGATCGTGTCCGGCTCGGGTAATTATCCGCCGCAGACGACGTACATGGTCGGCGTGTGGGACCCGTCCAACAACAGCTTTACTTCCCAGACGCAGAGCTGGGACCAGTTTTGCAACGGCATCGCGGTGTTCCCGGATGGGCGCCCCTTCATCGTGGGCGGCACCGTGCAATACGATCCCTTCCATGGATACAACAGAACCACGGTGTATGACCCGGCGACCGGGAACTTTACCGATATGGAAAACATGGCTCACGGGCGGTGGTACCCGACGAACACGATTCTGCCCGACGGTCGGCTGATGACCTTTTCGGGTTTGGATGAAAACGGGGCCACCAATCCTGAAGTTGAGATTTATAAAGTTGGCGCAGGCTGGTCAGCGCCATATACGGCGCCGTGGACGCCGGACCTTTACCCGCGCATGCACGTTTTACCGAATGGAACGGTTTTCTATTCGGGCTCGCTGACGCAGTCCAGAACCTTCAATCCCGCCAACGACACCTGGTCTGGGGTAATCGCGACCACGAACTACGGCGGCGTGCGCACTTACGGCTCTTCGGTGCTCTTTCCACTGACGCCTGCGAACGGATATAAGCCGAAGGTCATGATTTTTGGTGGTGGAAACCCTGCCACGGCTACTACGGAGATTATCGATCTATCGGTGGCCAACCCGTCATGGACTTACGGGCCGTCCATGTCGCAGCCGCGCATTGAGATGAACGCCACGCTGCTGCCCACTGGAAAAATTCTGACCGTTGGCGGCTCGCTGAATGACGAAGATACGAGCACGGCCAGCCTGCAGGCCGACCTTTACGACACCGCGACAAACACGATGGGTTCGGCGGGATCGAATGGGTATCCACGGCTGTATCACTCCGTCGCGGTACTGCTCCCTGATGCTACCGTCTGGGTAGCCGGTGGAAATCCGACTCGGGGCTCGTACCAGGAACAAGTGGAAATCTATACGCCACCTTATCTTTACAATTCCGACGGTTCCCTGGCGACCAGGCCGGCCATTTCCTCGGTATCGCCAAGCGTGATTGGCTACGGCACGTCGTTTCAGGTGCAGACGCCGGACGCGTCTAACATATCGTCAGTAGTGATCATGAAGGACAGCGCGACGACGCACGCGTTCAACATGGAACAGCGGCTCGTCGGACTGAACTTTTCTTCGGGGAGCGGGGTGTTGAACATCACCGGTCCCCCCAACGGAAATATCGCGCCGCCGGGCTATTATCTGCTTTTCCTGATCAACAACTCCGGGGTGCCGTCAGTAGCAAAATTCGTGCAGGTATCCAAGACTCCTACGGATACTGCTCCGAAGGGGACGATCACCAGTCCGGCTTCAAATATTTTGATTGCGCCGGGGCAATCGGTGAATTTTGCGGGCACCGGCACGGCGTCCAGCGGCTCGATCACCGGGTATTCCTGGTCGCTGCGCGGCGGCTCACCCAGCACCAGCAATCTGGCCAATCCCGGTTCGGTGACGTTCTCTACCGCGGGCGTTTATACCGTGGAGTTCACAGTGACGGACAGCGCCGGAAACACGGATCCGAGTCCGCCGACGCGCACCATCACGGTGGCCAGCGAACCGGCGCCCGTGCTTTCCAGCGTGAGCCCGAACAGCGCCAAACAAGGTCAGACAAATTTGACGGTCACGCTAACGGGCAGCAATTTCCTGAGTTCGCCCAGCTGCAGTTTTGGAGCAGGCACCACGGTTAATTCCTGCACCTATAATTCGTCCACACAAATAACTGCCAACATCAATGTGCTGACGAGCGCCACGACCGGGAAGCGTAACGTCATCGTGACCAACACCGATGGCCAAAGCTCCACATTGACGAACGGCTTCACCATCAATGCCGGCACTGGCAATCCTGCGCCAACCATCACCAGCATCAGTCCCAACACAGGAGTGCAGGGCCAGTCGAATATTTCTGTGACGATTACCGGTAAGAATTTCCTTTCCGGACCTGCCTGCGACTTCGACTCCGACGAGGGGCTTACGGTGACGGCTTGTACGTACAAGTCCTCCACCACTATCGTGGCCACTGTTTCGATCAGCTCCACGGCAGTGTTGGGCGGACACGACGTGGTCATCACGGACACGGATGGCCAAAGCGCCACGTCGGTGAATGGGTTCACCGTGACCTCGGGTTCGGGTGGCGGAGGAATCAGTTTCGGTAGCGGCTTTACAAGCGGCTCCATGCTGCTGAACGGCAGCTCCACAATCAGCGGCACCAGCCTGACGGTGACGCCCAACAGTTCGTTCGTGGCTGGCAGCGCGTGGTTCCCGACACCGGTAAACATCCAAAGCTTCACGACCGATTTCAGCTTCCAGCAGACGGCCGGCACCAACACCGCCGACGGCATGACCTTCACGATACAAAATGCGGGCACCACTGCCATGGGCGGCACGGGTGGAAACCTGGGTTACGGCGGGATCGGAACGAGCGTAGCGGTGAAATTCGACCTGTACAGCAACTCTGGAGAAGGGCCGGATTCCACCGGGCTGTATCTGAACGGAGCAGCTCCCACCACGCCTGCCGTGGATATGACCAGCTCAGGGATCAATCTGCACAGCGGAGACGTGTTGAAAGTCCACATGACTTATGACGGCACCAATTTGGCCATGACCATTACGGATGCCACGACTTCCAAAACATTCTCGCAAACCTGGGCGGTAAACATTCCGAGCACGGTGGGGGGAAACACTGCCTACGTCGGATTCACCGGGTCGACAGGCGGATACACTGCGCAGCAGCAAGTACTGACGTGGACAATGACCAGTGGCGGCGGTGGAACCGGCACGGTAGCAACGCCAATGTTCTCGCCGGGAGCGGGCACTTACCTCGGAACACAAACGGTTATGCTGAGCGATACCACTTCAGGTTCAACTATCTTCTACACTACGGATGGCACACAGCCGGGCACGTCCGTGGGCGGATCGACGAAACAATATAATTCGGCAATCACGGTTACCGCTTCCGAAACGATCAAAGCGTTGGCGACCGCCAGCGGCCAAACTACCAGCGCCACGGCAAGCGCCACCTACACCATTGAATCGCAACTGGCCTCGCCAACGTTTATGCCGGGCGGAGGAAGCTACAATTCCGCGCAGAGTGTGAGCATATCCGGGCCCAGCGGATCCACGATTTACTACACCACCGATGGATCCATGCCGACCACCAACTCCACGAAGTACGGTGGAGCGATAAACGTAAGCTCCAGCGAGACGCTAAACGCTATCGCCGCGGAGAGCGGGTACTTCAGCAGCAACGAAGCCACCGCGGTGTACTCCATCGGCAGCGGCGGCGGAAGCGGCATCAACTTTGGCAGCGGGTTTACCAGCGGCTCGATGGCGCTGAATGGCAATGCGTCGATCAGCGGCAGCAGCCTGACGATCACGCCAAATACCACCGCGCAAGTATCGAGTGCGTGGTACCCGACGGCCATAAACATTCAAAATTTCACCACGGACTTCACTTTCCAGCAGTCCGCCGGTACCAACACGGCGGATGGGCTGACCTTCACATTGCAAGGAGACTCGACGACGGCGCTGGGTGGCACAGGCGGAAGTCTGGGCTACGAGGGTTTGGCCAAGAGTGTCGCGGTGAAGTTTGACCTCTATAACAACAACGGGGAAGGACCGGATTCGACTGGGTTGTATCTGAATGGAGCTTCGCCCACCACTCCGGCGGTAGACATGACCAGCTCCGGAGTCAATCTGCACAGCGGTGACGTCTTCAAGGTGCACATCAACTACGACGGCACCACGCTGACGATGACCATCACGGATGCCACGACGGCAGCATCGTTCACGCAGGCCTGGGCTGTAAATATTCCGGGCACGATAGGAGCGAATACCGCGTATGCCGGATTCACAGGCGCCACGGGCGGCTATAGTGCCTTGCAACAAATTCTGACCTGGACCATGACCAGCGGCAACGCCACCGGCACGGTGGCGACGCCAGGGTTCTCGCCGCCTGGAGGGAGTTATTCTTCGGCGCAGAATGTCACGATCTCCAGCACGCCGGGCGCGACGATTCACTACACGACAAATGGAAACACGCCGACGACGGGATCCACCATGTACGGGTCGCCTGTCAGCGTCAGTTCTTCCGAAACGCTTAAGGCGCTGGCGGTCAAAGGCTCGACAGACAGCGCCGTGGGCAGCGCAACGTACACGATTGGTACGGCTCCGGTGATCAACTATCCTTCGGGTTTTGCCAGCGGCAACATGGCGTTCAACGGCAACGCTGGGATGGACGGAACCAAGGTGCTGCTTACCGACACCAACAACTACGACGAAGCCGGTAGCGCGTGGTTCAATACGCCGGTAAACGTCCAGAGCTTCACCACCAACTTCACCTTCCAGCAATCGGCGGGGACCAATATCGCCGACGGCTTGACCTTTACCATCCAGGGAAACTCCACCACCGCGCTGGGTGGTTCTGGCGGGAATCTCGGCGTTGGCATCATGGGGAACAGCATGGCGGTGAAGTTCGACCTCTTCAGCAACGACGGAGAAGGACCGGATTCCACCGGACTGTATTTGGACGGAGCATCGCCCACGACACCTGCGGAAGACATGACCAGCTCCGGGGTCAATCTGCACAGCGGCGATGTCTTCACGGTCCACATCACCTACGACGGGACGACACTGACCATGACGATCACCGACACGACGAATACAGCCGACACTTTTACGCAAAGCTGGCCAGTGAACATTCCTGGCACCGTAGGCGGAAACACGGCCTATGTAGGGTTCACCGGCGGCACCGGAGGTTACACGTCGAAACAGGAAGTGCTGACCTGGACTTATACGGTGAATTAAGCAGGGCGGTTTCTGCGCCGTCGCGCGTGTACGAGATGTTTCTGCCTTGGACAGAAACTTTAGTCGTACCGCAACGCGACCAGGGGATCCGTTCTCATGGCCCGTCGTGCGGGAATATAGCAAGCCACAAGCGCTACGACGGTGAGCAGTATGGTTACCGCCGTATAGGTCGCCGGGTCGTACGCGCGGACGCTAAAGAGCAGACTGACAAGCAAGCGCGTGACGGTAAGCCCAACCACTACGCCGATCGCCAATCCCATCACCGTGAGGCGCAGCCCCTGCCCGAGAACCAGGCGTAAAACATCGCGGCGTTGTGCACCCAAGGCCATGCGCAGGCCAATTTCGCGGGTCTGCTGGTTTACCGAATAAGACAACACTCCATAAACACCAACTGCGGAAAGCACCAGGGCCAGTCCGCCGAAGACGGAAAGAAGGATGCCTCCCATGCGCGGAGCCCACAGGGCTTGCGACAGGATTTGTTCGATGGTGAAGACATCGGTAATGGCCAGATTCGGATCGAGGGATTGCAACGCGGCGCGCGTGGTGGCTAATACAGTTTCCGGGTCGCCGGTGCTGCGCACCTGCAGTGTCGCGGCTGGAACGTAATCCTGGGTCATGGGCAAATAAACCAGAGGCTGCTCTTCTTCTCCTACTTCGTTGACCACGGAATTTGCCGATATTCCTACTATTTCTCGCAAAGCGATATCGCCGATGAAGTGGAAACGTTTACCCAGCGCATTTTCATTGGGCCAGTGCTGTCTGGCCATGGCTTCGCTGACGATAGCGACTGCGGCCGTTTCTTTACGGTCGCCTTCGTTGAAGGTGCGGCCGCTCACCAGCGGAATTCGCAAAGTTTCAAAATAATTCGGGGAGATGTCGTTGATTTCCGTGAGCGTGCCGCGGTAGCCGGAAGTTTCGTCGCGTCCCTCCGGAAAGACGGTGCGCAGAAATCCTCCTCCGAGCGGGGCGTTCGAGGCGATGCTCGCCGAAGCCACTCCAGGAGAGGTTTGTACGCGCTCGATGGCGGCGCGATAAAACTGTTCGCCGCGTCCTTCTTCGTAATGCAAAGCGCCAAGATTGAAATTGAGCACAAGAAGGTTTTTGGACTCAAAGCCCAGGTTGATTTTTTGCGCGTTCTGCATGCTGTGCAGAAAGAGCCCGGCACCGATCAGGGCGACCAGGGCGAGGGCCATCTCGCCGACCACCAGCAAGCTGCGGACTGGATCGCGGCGCCATCCCATTGTTCCTCCGCGGCCGCCAGTCTTGAGCGTATCCATCAGATCCGGCCGCGACGCTTTGATGGCCGGGACGAGCCCGAACAGAATGCCGGTAAAAATAGCGACTCCCAGAGTGAACAACAGGACGTGGGAATCCAGAGACAGGTCGATACCGCTCTGGTCGATGAACACCGGGCGCAATGACCACAGAATGCTCCGGCCGGCGTAGGCGAACGCCAATCCGGCCGCGCCGCCAGCAAGCGCCAGGAGCATGCTCTCCGTAAGCATCTGGCGCACGATGCGGCTGCGGGCTGCTCCAAGCGCAACTCGCAAGCTGATTTCTTTTTGGCGGCGCGCCCCTTGTGCGAGCAGAAGATTGGCCAGATTCACGCAGGCGATCAGCAATACCAAACCTACGATGCCCATCATCAAGCCGCCCGCGAGCGCCACGCGCTGGTGTTCGTTCGCGCCCATGGCCGTCTCTGCCAGCGGTGTCAGGGCCACGCTGCGACCGCGATTGTCGCCAGGGAACTCGGATTCGAGATGAGTGGCCATGGTTTTCAGCGAGGCTTCAGCCGCCGGCAAATTGACGCCCGGCTTCAAACGTCCGAAACAGGCGACTAATAGCGCGCGCCTCTCGTTGAAGTAATCTTTCACTTTCCCGACGAGGATTTGATCCTTCATGCTGGTTGGAATCCACACTTGCTCGGGGCTGAGAAAGGTTTGTGTACCCTTGAAGCCGCGCGGCGAAACGCCGACGATGATGTACGGCCGGCTGTTAAAGATCAGTGGTTTCCCCACGACGCCGGGGTCGCTTCCCAATTTGTTGGCCCAGAAGTAGTAGCTCACGACGGCGACGTCGTTGCCGTTCGGCTTGGTGTCTTCGTCCGGCAGAAAGAAACGGCCGTGAAGCGGGCGAATTCCGAGGACATCAAAATAATTTGCGCTGACGAGCTCGGCGGTAACCTCGCGAGGCTCGGCAGTGCCGCTCCAGGTGACCGGGGTGGCTTGAAATGCCGCCAAATCGGTGAAGACCTGATTGTCGCGGCGGTAATCCTGAAAATTGGGAAAGGACATCCCCAATTTCTCCGAGCGTGCGGAGGTGACGAAAGTTTGCCTATCGATGGTATCGAGTTCGACCAGCCGGGAAGGCTCGTGGACCGGCAAGGTACCTAACAGCGTGGCGTTGATCACCGTGAATATGGTGGTATTCGCGCCAATGCCCAGGGCCAGCGAGAGAACCGCGACGGCGGTGAATCCGGGATTTTTACGCAACATGCGCACCCCGTAACGCAGGTCCTGCACGAATACGTCGAGAATCGGCAGACTCTGACGATCGTGATATATTTCTTTGGTCTGCTCGATCCCGCCGAGCTTTATCAACGCATTTCTGCGCGCCTCCGCCAGGCTCATACCCTTGCGAATATTCTCATCGGTGTGCATCCGGAGGTGTCCTTCCAGCTCCTCGTCAAAACTTCGATCGGCCTTTTCTTTCCTGAAGGTGTTCGCGAATCGCAGCCAGAATACATACAGGGCTTTCATGCCGACTCCTTTCCATGCGTGAGGAACCGCGCCAGTATCGCGGTGGTTTGCTCCCAATCGCGTTCTTCGCGATCGAGGAATTTACGCCCGGTACGAGTGAGTTTGTAGAATTTCGCTTTGCGATGATTGTCGGACTGGCCCCATTCCGAGGCGATGTGGCCTTCTTGCTCGAGTTTCAGTAGCGCGGGATACAGCGTGCCGTAATTCACCGCGAGTACGTCGCCGCTGGTTTGCTCGATGCGGCGCGCGATGCCATAGCCATGCAACGGGCCGAGGGTCTGCAGCGTTTTGAGGATCATCAAGGCCAGCGTGCCTTGCCACACATCCATTTTGTCTTTGTCGCCCATATTCGCTAAGCGTCCTCCGATATCCCCGACTGCCCTATGGGATACCCATAGTAATCCAGATGAGCTCCTATGGGAATCCGATATAGGAAGGCTTTAAACGAGCGTCGAAATCACCCGACGAATTTGTGGTGCTTATTCTGCTGGCAAGGTTTCCTGGAGATACAGAGTCCGGGTGTGGCTGATGGACGCCACCAGGACCATCACGGTCATGGCCGCTATGGCGCACGCGCCGCCTAGATCGAGGAGCCGGTAAGAGTTTGGACTACGCATGGACTCTCGCGCCAGGATGAAAAAACAATGCGGCATTGGCGAAAGCGAGAAGGATGCGAATCTCTGTGGGGCCAAATTTTGCGAAAGACAAGCGAAACACTTCCAGAGTGTAGGAAGCCAGGTAGCTTTCGATTGACAACAGCAAAAATGCTACCAGCATGCCGGCGGCGATTCGCCAATCGACATAGCCGGAAACGCCGAGTCCGGCCATCAGGAACAGCGCACCAAACGAATCGATCATATGGTCCACGTTGAATCCGTAGCGCGGTCGTTGGCGGTTTCGGAATCGCGCCAGCGTGCCGTCCAAGCTGTCTCCAAACCAATTGACCGCGAGACACACGGTAGCCAGCCACAGCCCAAGTGGATTCCAGCGTGCAAAAACGTAGCTGCAGCCGGCTGCAAACATAGCGGCGAAGCCAAGCAGCGTGAGGTGATCGGAATTAATGAAAGAAGGCATGCGCGCGGCCAGCCAGAACAATGCTTTGTGTTCCGGGGCGGAGGTTATGCTGTCCTGGATGCGGATCGCGTTGCGGAAGGAGTTTTGTGGCGACGGCTGGATGGTAACCGGCACCGCTGCGGCTTTTTCTGGAATTGTTTTTTTTACAGCCGCCTCTTTGCTATTCATGTGCGCTTCCTTCACTGCATCAAGATTTGTTGCGGTGCTGAAATTTGTCGAGTAGCGCCTTACGGGTGGCATCGAGGGTGAATTGCAGCGACTCGCGCGGAATGATCTCGATGAATGGGCCAACCAGCCAGCCAAGCCCTGGCGGAACGTCGCGCGTCAACGAAATAGCGTTGCATTGGATGTACACGCCGCCGTCCGCCTCATAAAAATGCCAGTAGGAATACAAGCGCCATAAGAAGCCATGATCGTCGCCCACCGGCCTGATGCGTTCGCTGGGCAGGCCGGCGTTTTCCACTTCATTGATTCTCGTGCTGTGCGACTGAGAAGCGGCGCGGCGGCCGTCGAGTGGTGAGTAGTGAACTTGATATTCGGTGTCCATCACTACGGTGATGCCATAGGTCTGCTTCAAGCGAAGAAAAACTCTGAAGTCGTTTCCGGACCTTGCCAGTAGCCTGGATCGGACGACCTGCGGCTGGTAATAATCCGCATCACGATCATAATCCTGTAGAGTGGCGATCGTTTCACGAAGGGAAACGCCGGGGACAAAAACAATTCTGACCCAGGCATGGATCAGTCCGCCCGAAGCAGCCGCGCATCGTGGTTCACACGACTGGAGGCTGCGGATGACGGCTTGGCCTTGCTTCAACGCGGCGTAGTTCCTCTCGCGCTCCTGGTCGGGAAGCTGATCGATCCAGAGGAAGTCCCTCTGGCTGGCCCGCTCTTCGTGTTCGCGAGCTTCGGCGGTTTGCACGTAGCGATCGAACGCCTCCACGGTTTTCTGCGAAGGGCCGGGAGCGAAGGATGTCGACGACAAGCTGCTGAGGCTGAGGCCGATGAGAAGGACGGTGGCGAAGGTGGGGCGTGTCGTGTTCGCAAGCGGCGTGGGCGCAATATGCAGAATCTGCCCTTGCATAAGCAATACTCCGCAGATCATTTCGGATGGAACAAATCTCATCACGTAAACGCATGAAACTTAGCCTTTTATTGCGATTTCTCCATAGAATAGGTCCCTGTCCAGGGAGGACTGCCCCGTGAACGACGCCAGGACCCAGCGCCGGCTCTTCCGTTTTGGGATGTTTGAATTGGATACTGCGAACGGTGAACTGCGTAAGGAAGGGAAATCGCGTCCGCGCATCCGCGATCAAGCACTGCAAATACTGACCATGCTGCTGGAAAAGCCGGAAGATCTGGTCACACGCGAAGAATTGCGCGAGCGGCTGTGGTCCGCAGACACGTTCGTCGATTTTGACCATGGGTTGAATTCAACGATGAACCAGATACGAAATGCGCTGGGAGATTCCGCGTCGAATCCGCGATTCATTCAGACGCTTCCGCGGAAGGGGTACCGGTTCATCGCTCCGGTACAGATTGTCGCTGCCGAAATGGCCGCAGTTTCGGTTCGAGATACGGAAGAGACTGAGGGTGCGAATGGCGAGACTTCGGTTTCGGGACGAGCAGAGTCGCGTACGCTCTTGAGCGATGCAGCGGATTTGCCGGTGATTCGCAACAAGTGGGCGCGCGTTTTGTTTGGGTTAATTCAAATCATGTATCTGGGTTTCTATGTGGTGTCGCTGGCGCGGCTCACAATCGTGGAAGCTATCCTGGTGACCTCGGAAAATTTCTTCGTCACGCTACTGGTGGCGCTGATTGTTACCGCGGCGGTGGGAATCCCGATACGGTTGTACCTGCTGGCAGCCGCAGCGCTGAATTATCGTGGGCTCACTACAAAGTTCCTTAAAATTTTCCCGCTGGTGCTGGTTCTCGACGAGCTATGGGCGCTTGCGCCCTTTCTCCTGGTGCCGTGGCTCGGTGTAGGCCTGGCCATCGCCTGCACGGCGGTGCTGCTGTATGTGCCATTTTCGCAGCGATCGCTTTTGTTGATGGGATCGAAGAACGCCGATTAGCTGCGTTTCCCGGCCGGTCTCCGCGTGGAGCGTAGTTTGCAGCCGCAGCGGCGACATCAAAGTTCGAATCGACCGCGATGGTGCATCCTGATTCCGTCGGGTTTAGTTAAACCGGCAATTTTTCAACGGTGGGGAAGTGGTGCTGTTCGCGACCCTCTTTACCGTCGTATTTAGTAGTCGTTTTAAAAAGCTCAAAGCGGCCATCAGCGGCCAGAGTACGGACGCGGTCTCTGGTGGCCTGCATAGCTTCAGGGCTCAATGGTTTGAATCCGGCCGCGGTCTTTAAATTTTGATGCAGCACTTCGAGTGAATCCATGCCGCTAATGGTGGTAGAGACCGGCAAGCTCATGGCGTACGACAGACCTTCGTGCGCAGTGACGGCGCCGTTAGCTACCATTTCTCCGCTGCCGCCCAGGCTTTTCATGCCTAAGACACCCAGCCCCTTCTGATTGGCGACCGGCAAAACCTGGGTTTCAAAACTGCGAAATGTGGCATCCATGCAGTTCAACGGCATTTGCACGGCGTCAAAAGGAAAATTCTGCTGCAGCATGCGCAAATGGATGCTGGGATTTTTGTGTCCGGTGAACCCCACAAAGCGCACTTTGCCTTGTTGTTTGGCGGCGAGCAACGCTTCCGCTGCTCCTCCGGGCGCGAAAATGAGATCTGGATCGTTGTAGTACACCACTTCGTGGATCTGCCACAAATCGATGTGGTCCGTTTGGAGGCGGCGAAGGGATTCTTCCAGTTGCTTCATGGCCACCTCTTTGCCGCGGCCATGGGTGCAAACTTTAGTCATTAAGAAGGCGTTCTGGCGCTTGCCCTTCAGCGCAATGCCGAGTTTCTCCTCGCTCAAACCGTCGTGATATTCCCAGCAATTATCGAAGAAATTTATTCCGGCGCCGATGGCGGTAGCCACCAACTCGTTGGCTTCCTGCTGATTTTTTAAAGAGCCGAGATGGTATCCGCCGACACCCAAAGCGGAAACTTTCTCGCCGGTTTTTCCGAGAGGCCGGTGAGGAACGGATTCCCCGTTCTTGTCCGAGTCCTGTGCGTCTGCGCCGATTCCGAAAGCAGGTTTCGTTAGCATAGATGCGGTCACCACTGCTGCGCCTTTCACAAAAGTACGACGTGTAAAGCCGTCATCCACCGTCATCTTAGCCCTCGCTATTATTTTGCTGCTGGAAATGGTTTGCCGGTGTTCTGTGCGGCTTTCATCATTTCTTTTACTTCAGACTGCTGATCGTCTAATGGAAACTCGTGGGCGAGCCGCGCTTCAGGGTTGTCGAACTTCAACGACAGCTTGTAGAGCTCGAATCGTCCGTCAGCCGAAGCTTGCCTGGTGCGGTTGCGCAAAGCGGCCATTTCGTTGTCGTCCATCTTTTTAAAATTTTGCGCCACCTGCAAGTTCTGATGAAGGACCTGGAGCGTTTCCATGCCGGTGATGGTGGTGGCGACCGGCAGGCTCATGGCGTAACGCAAAGCTTCTTCGGCTCCGATCTCTCCTTTTTCGATGGCTTCGCCGTGACCATTGAGAGGCTTCATCCCGAGAGGGGCGATCCCGCGGCGATGTAACTCTGGCAGCACTTGTTGCTCGAAACTGAGGAAATTCGCGTCGAAGGCGTTCAGAGGCATTTGCACGGAATCGAACGGAAAATCGGTGCGCAGCATTTTCAGGTGGATGATAGGATCTTTGTGTCCGGTAAAGCCTACGAAGCGCACTTTGCCTTGTTCCTTGGCTTTGCGTAGAGCTTCGGCTGCGCCATTGGACCGGATGAACAGTTCCGGATCGTTGTCGAAGCTGACGCCGTGAATCTGCCAGAGGTCGAGATGATCGGTTTGCAGACGCTTCAGCGATTGTTCCAGCATTTGCATGGCCAGCGATGCGTCACGGCCGTGTGTGCATACCTTGGTCATCAGGAAGACTTTGTCGCGGCGGCCTTTGAGCCCATTGCCCATCCAGACCTCAGATTTTCCGCGATGATATTCCCAGCAGTTGTCGAAGAAGGTGATGCCGCCGTCGACCGCCTCTTGAACAATGCGAGTAGCGGTCTGCTCGTCTTCGGCGTCACCTAAATGGTGACCGCCGAAACCTAGCGCCGATATTTGCTGATCATGGCGGCCGAAAGGACGCATGGGGATGGAGCCGGGCGAAGAGTTTTCCTGCGGTTTCGAAGGAGCAGCTGGCATGAGCGTAGTCCCGTCCCTGGTTAGCAAAAATAATTACTGAATTCGGTTGCGAGATTCCCGGATTCGTCAATCAGACATGTTAGCGAATGGTTTAACAGAGTTGTTAGCGTCCCAGCCCATTGTTTTTTGTGTGCGGTTGAATCGCAATGCCAGAAACGCTGTAGATTTGCCGAGTCTGCGTGAATAGCCTGGCTTTAGTGCGCTCTCAGCGGCTGCGCCCCGCCTCACCAAGCCCGAAACAATTCCTCGGAGCACGGTATGGGAGAGTAGTAAGTTTTTGAACACGCAAGCTGCCGTACGGAAGAACGGACAGGCCGGAGGGAACTACGGAACTACCAAAGTGACACCGTCTTAGGTTCAAAGTGGAACGGTTCCGATCGACGCAGCCCTGCTAGACCTTTCTTTCCAGTGGTTTACAACGATTAATATGGCGGTCTGATTGCCATCTGATTCCTGGTGAAAAGGGCGCGTCCGAGCACCGGTTTCGATGGTAATTTCTCGACGGTTTCCTCCGAGGTAGCCTGGAAAACGTTTCGGCGCGCCGAGTACCGCGAATGGGCCCTATGGCTCACCGCGACACTGGTTACGTTGCTTCTGACGATCGGGCTCATTTCCTTCGTACTTCCAGAGCTCGCCGGCAACGACGGCGCAGGTTCCAGTCTTCCCCAAGTAGCCCGTGGACTGATCGGGCTCGTCTGGTTTTTGACATCTACAGCATCTATCAGCAGCGCTAGATTCACCAGATGCGCCAGCAGCTCTTTCGCCGTGACGAACTGTTTCGGCTGGTCAGCGACAACACTACGGACATGATTGCCGTGGTGGACATGAACGGACGCCGTCTCTACAACAGTCATTCGTACAAGACCACACTTGGCTACACGCCCGAGGAGCTTCAGCAGACCTCTTCCACGGAGCAAATTCACCGCGACGACATTTCCCGGGTGCAGGCCGCCGCCGAACACGCGCGAACCACCGGGATAGGTCAGACGCTGGAATATCGCTTCCGACACAAAAATGGCACGTGGCGAGTTCTGGAGTCCAACGCCAGCGTGATATGCGATGCCAAAGGCGTACCCGAAAAATTAGTCATCGTAAATCGGGATGTTACCGACCGGAATCTGGCCCTGGAGGCGCTTCGTTTGGCGGACGCCGGATTCCGCTCGGTGGTGGAGGACGCGCCATACGGAATTTATCGCACCAATAGCGCGGGGCAATTGCTGCGCGTCAACCCCGCGCTGCAGAGGATGCTCGGGTACAAGACATCGGCCGGACTGTTGAAGGCCAACCTGGAGCTGAACATCTTTCGGGACGCAAAGGAATTTCGGAAGCTCGTGGAACTGTTGGATCGCGGCGAAGGATTCAAGGACGTAGAGGCGGAAGGAAAAGAACCGACGGCACGCCGATTAGCGTGAAATGTAGCGGCCGACGAATTGCTCCCGACGGTGGGGCGGTGTGCTTTGAGATGTTCGCAGAGGACATTACCGATCAGCGCGTGCTGGAGCGGTAGTTGCGCATGGCCGGAAAAATGGAAGCAGTCGGACGGTTATCGGGAGGCATCGCGCACGACTTCAACAATCTTCTGGGGGTGATTATTGGATACAGCCAGGTGTTGAAGCGTTCCCTGGGGCCGGTCAATCCTTTAACCGAGCACGCGGCAGAAATCGAAAAGGCCGGAGAACGGGCGGCGGCCCTGACCAGGCAATTGCTGGCGTTCAGCAGGCAACAGATTCTTTCGCCCGCGGTGTTGAATCTGAATAGCCTGGTTACCGACATGCAAAAAATGTTGCCGCGACTCATCGGCGAAGACATCGCCGTCACCATCACGCTCGATCCGGACCTCAGCTCGGTGCGCGCCGATCGTAATCAGATCGAACAGGTGATCGTCAACCTGGCCGTCAATTCACGCGACGCCATGCCCCAGGGGGGCAGACTCACGATCAGTACGAAAAATGTGCGCCTGGACG
>Ga0182024_10012573_pt1 | contig 16719 bp, 15 predicted proteins | sample P32metaG_FD_120480 | JGI IMG/M metagenome (GOLD analysis project Ga0182024, IMG submission 120480) | Permafrost microbial communities from Stordalen Mire, Sweden - P3-2 metaG (Illumina Assembly) | ecosystem: Environmental > Terrestrial > Soil > Wetlands > Permafrost | place: Sweden: Stordalen... | reverse complement strand
CGTGCCATACATAAATATCCTGAACACGGATTCTTGTTCCCGCGATGCAGGGACGCCCGCCGCAGACGCCCGGCGTGCTGCTCACGTGTGTTCGGGGGACGGTTGTCGCCGGAGCCTCGCTCATACACGCATTATATCGGCCGTTGGTGCTATTGGCTACCGATTTGGTCGGAAACAAAGCGATCGATTTGGTCCAATCCAACGCGCTCCTGCTGCATCGTGTCGCGGTGGCGAATGGTGACGGTCTGGTCCGTTAACGTCTGCCCGTCCACGCAGATGCAGAAGGGCGTACCGATTTCGTCCATCCGGGCGTAGCGTTTGCCGATCGCCTGCTTGGGATCGTATTCGCAGGTGAATTTCTTGCGCAGATCGAGATACAGTTTCTCCGCGACCTCCGGCATTCCGTCCTTGTTGACCAGCGGGAATATGCCCAGCTTGATCGGCGCGAAGCGCGGCAGGAATTTCAGATAAACGCCGCTGGGCCGCGCGGGGTCTTCCTTGTATGCCTCGCACAGCAGCACCAGAACCGCCCGCGTCAGGCCGCTGGCCGGTTCGATGACGTTGGGCACATAGCGGCTGCGCGATTTGATCTCCTCGTCGCTCTTTCCCTCGGCCTTCAGTTTCAGTTGCAGTTCCTGATCGAAATAGTCCAGCTTTTGACCGGAGTGCTGCGCGTGCTGCGTGAGATCAAAGGAGCCGCGATGAGCGATCCCTTCCAGTTCGCCGAAATCGGGGGCCGTGAACGGGTATTTGTATTCGATGTCCACCGTCATCTTGGAGTAGTGGCTCAATTCATCCTTTGCGTGATCGCGCATCTTTAGGTTGGATTCGGCGACGCCGAGCGACAGCCACCATTTCATGCGCTCGGCTTTCCAGAATTCGTACCACTTGGGCGCTTCTTCGGGATTGCAGAACCACTCCATCTCCATCTGCTCAAACTCGCGCGAGCGGAAGATGAAATTGCGTGGCGTTACTTCATTGCGGAAGCTCTTGCCGACCTGCGCGACGCCGAACGGAACCTTGACCCGCGTGGTATCGACGACGTTCTTGAAGTTGAGAAATATGCCCTGCGCGGTTTCCGGGCGGAGATTGGCTTTGGAATCTTCACTTTGCAATGCGCCGACGTAGGTCTCGAACATCAGATTGAATTGTCGTGGCTCCGTGAGGGAACCCACCTGGCCGCATTCAGGACAGGGAACCTTCAGGCGCAAATCCTGCGTCAATTGAGTGAAGGAATAGAAATGCGCCTGCAACGCACCAGCAGTATTAAGCTTGCTTATCTTTTTTGCATTCGCCGTCTCAACATCACTCTGTGTTCCCATGCCAGAAAAGAAATATTTCTGGCCGGCGGGAACTTCCTCTTTAATCAGAACCATCAGGTGGTCCGCCCGAAAGCGGGCTTTACATGCGCGACAATCCACCATCGGATCAGCAAACCCCGCCGCGTGGCCGGATGCCACCCATGTTTTCGGATGCTGAATAATGGCCGTGTCGATGCCGACCATATCGACGGGATGTCCGTCCGGGCCGATCGGCGGGCACTCGACCATGTTGCGCCACCACCAGTCGCGGATGTTGTTCTTGAGCAGCACGCCGAGCGGGCCGTAGTCCCAGAAGCCGTTGATGCCGCCGTAGATTTCGCTGGCCGGGTAGACAAACCCGCGCCGCTTGCAAAGGGCGACGATTTTTTCCATCAATGTGGCTTCGGGCATGACTTGCTCCGGCAGCGGACAAAACAAAAAAACGAATTTTCACCGCAGAGAACGCAGAGAAGACAATCAATTGATTTTGAAATTCTCTGCGTGCTCTGCGGTGAATCTTCTCTTCCGGACCGTCAGGCCGGCTTGGCGGCCAGGGCGTTCAGTTTGCGCGTCAGGCGGCTGCGCCTGCGGGCGGCGTTGTTTTTGTGGATCGTGTTCCTGGCGGCAAGGCGGTCCAGCAGCACGACCGTTTTGTTCAGTTCCGTTGCCGCCGTCTTGGCGTTGCCTTTGGCCAGGGCGCCCAGGAAACTCTTGGTCTGGTCCTTGAGCGCGTCCTTGCGAGCGCGATTGCGCGCCCGTTCCTTGAGGTTCTGACGCACACGCTTCTTGGCGGATAATGAATGAGCCACGTTTCGGTTCTCCTTGGTCGTTACACAAAAAATCGGTCAGTACAAAAATCGGTCCATCAACTCGTTTGATTCTCATCGCTCGGCGGCGGCTGCGGCGCGGCGGCCGCACGCAGTCGTTTGATTCGCGCCGACACGTCTCTGTAACTGCTATCCAACTGAAAGATCAGGCTGTAGTGCTTGATCGCGTCGGCCGTCTGCCCCTTCTGCTCCAGAACGCGGCCGCGCCAATAGTTCATGTCCATGAACTTTGGACCTTCGCGAACGGCGGCGTCGCGAATCAGCGCCCCCAGCGTTTCGTCGGCTTCGTCGAGGAAGCCGGCATCGAAAAACGCCCGGGCCAGCAGGACAGACGCATCAACCCGATACCGCGGATCGTTGCGGGCCTGCTGGAAGCTGGTGATCGCCTCGTCAAACTGCTTCAGCAGGAACTGCCGCTTGCCCATTTCAAATTTGTGGGTCAAGTCGTTCGGATACCCCTGCGCAAAGAGAGTGTACTCGGAAAGCTCAAATTCCCACAGCTTGCGGCGGAATTCGACCTGCGCCTTCTTGGCCTCGGGATCGTCGCCGACGGCCGCGGAGGCTTTGCCTACCGCCGCGGCCAGTTGCCGCTCCTGCCGCTGCATCTGCTTCATGCGAATCTGGCCGATGCGCTGGCGGCAGCGAAATTCCTTGGTCCGGTCGTACCAATCCTGCAGCAGTTTGACGGCCCGCTCTTCGTTGGCGGGCAGTTCAGTCCTGACCAGCGCATCGACGAGCTTGTTGAGCTTGCCCACCTCGTTCGGATCGGCCGCCAGTTGCTTTTCGGCCTCGGCGATCTGACGAAGGAGGATCTCGGGATCGTTGCTGGCCTTGTCAGAGTCGAGAAGGCGGAGTTGCGACTCCATGTCCTTGACCTGCTCGCGGAAGCTGGCCTGCTTGTCGTAGCCGGCGTCTTTCATGGTCCGCTGCGCCGCGAGGCTGCGGGCTTCGGTTTGGAGGTCCATGTCCATCGGCCGCAGACGGCTGGCGATGTTGACCATCTCCAGGGCCAGACCCCACTGCTTGAAACTGTTGTAAACGTCGCGCAGCGCCAGGAATCTTTTCGCGTCGGGCTTGCCGCCGTCGGCCTCGGCCTGGGCGGTCAGGGGACCGATCCAGAGGGCGGTGTCATAGCAACCGAGCTTGGCCGCCGCCTGGGCCATCGCCAGCATGTGATCGCTGTTGCCGGGATCGTACGCCAGCAGCTTCTCGGCGTTGAGAAGGTTGATCTTCTCGTCCTTGGAGCCTTTTTTGAGCTTCATGGCGTCCATCATCCCCAACCCCTTTCCGCCGCTGGCTTTGCGCCTCATGGAGAAGTCGCGCAGCTCCTTGTGGGCGGCCACGTCGTCGGGATCGTGGCTCAGGCCGGTGAGGAACATTTCGATGGCGTAATCGTAGTTTCCGGTGGCGGCGGCGCTGCGGCCGTGATTGAAGAATCGCTGCGCCTTTTTGCGCTCGTCTTCAGTCACGGGTCGGTATCCTGGAGGGGGTTCAGCCACTGCACTTCCTGATGCGTGTTTCAATGAATTGGATGGACTGTAATCCAGAGTTGCTGCGCCTGTCAACTGCGCATCGGGCGGCAGGTGTTATCCGGCGCGGCCGACGAGTGCAACGTCGGGCGGCGGAGGGATGCTGGGCGAAAGGCTGGCCGCCGGGGCGACCGCGGCGCCAGGGCGGTTGGTCATGTCTTCCGTGGCCGCCACGAGGCGCTCGGGATGGCGCTTGGCGTCGAGGAAGACACGGCCGCGCGTCGCCACCCAGCGCAATTCACCTTCGGGAAGCAGAATGCGGTATTGGATGTGAAACTCCTCGCCGTGCTCGATGGAATACGTCACCGTCCGATGCACGAAGTCGCGGTCTTCAGGATGGACGTAGCCGATGAACACCTCGTAGGCCCGGGTGAATCGCTCCCCATGCCGGGCGAAAATCTCCTCCATGGTGGCGGAATGCCACACGGCGCCCGTCTCCAGGCTCAGATCCCACACGCCGATTTTCGTGGCTTCCAACGCCAGTTTCAGCCGTTGGAACATCGAACGCGCCTGCTTCTCCGCCTTGATGCGAGCATTGTGCAGGAAACTGAAAAGCAGGGCCACCACCACGAACGAGGCCAGGCGAAATCTGTCTTCCCAGAGACCGATGGAAAAACCCACGGGCGGCGCGATGAAATAAGCAAACGAGAGCGTGGACAATCCAATGCCGAATACGCTGGGAAGCAGCCCGCCGTAGTAGGCGATGATGACAATGGCGACCATGTAGGCGGACAGAGAATGGATTTCGTGCAGCGGATGCCAAAGCAGCGTCAGCGCTGTCGCCGCAACAATCAGGAGGAACGACACGACATAGGGGCGCAGCAAAATGCCCCGACTGAATTTCAACATAAGCCACTGCCTTCCCGTACGCACTGCGCAACTTCTTGGCGCGGCTGAGGAATCTGAGCCTCGCCGCATGGAAACAAACTGGCACGGCCTGTGAGCATCATACGATACAGCGCCCGCCGGTCAATCGAATCTAACGCGATGAATATTGAATTATTGTTGGGCTGAAAACGGCCATCGTGGGTCAAAAACCAGGGGGAACCCGTCGAAAATGTCCGGCAAACTGTCCCCCCAGAAGGAGCGCCACTGCTCCAGCACGGCCGGCCGGAGAACCGTGAAGGTTTCCCAGTCGGCATAAACGTCACCCATGAAGAGAGTCTGATAGGTCAGCGAATCGACCTGTCGCTTGAGCACCTGAACCTGATCCTGCGCGGCCTGAAGCTGTTTCTGGAGTTGGGCATTGCGAGCGGTAAGCTCGGCTGCCTCCCTAGCCATTTCCGCCTTGCGATCCTGGGCGGCGTGGAGCTGCCCCTCGACGTCCTGGTACATCTTCTTCCAGTCGCTGGGCTGCCGCGCATCCTGCGCCTGGGTCCCTCCGACCAGCATCAATACCAGCATCATCGCCCAGGCGGCGGGGCGCATTAGAGCCGTCCTTTCAGTCGCATTCATCTTCGACGGAATATACGGCTTGGGGCACGGGAACGGAAATTTTGAATTGCGGTTTACGGGTCGCCTTCGGCTATAATTTAGTTGGTTCTACCGGCGGCTGCGATGATCGAATTCTCCTGCCTCTGCGGCGTCAAGTTCTCCCTCGGCGACGAGATGGCGGGGGAAATGTTCCAATGCAAAGCGTGCAGCCGTTTGGTGACCGTGCCTACGCTGGACGATCTGCAATACCTCAAGGCGGACGGAACCTACGACATCGACGAGAGCGCCCAGGCATCCAAGCGCGTCGATCACGCGCCGGTGAAGAGCGGCGAACACATCGCTCCAGTGGCCGCCGGCGATCAATCGATTCCTTACGACCTCGAAGACGCCGTCATGCCCGCCCCGCGATACGACCCGTTCACCGGAGAGTTGATCCGCGCCCACGAGATCGTGGTGACGCCGGATACCGAGGAGGCGAAGAAGAAGCCGCGCACGCAGCCGATCACCAAAATGAAAAACCGCGGCGCGGTCACCGCGGCCCCGCGCTTTCCAGCGCTGCAAGTCCTGGGCGAAATGTTCATGGCCCACAACATGTCGGTGCTGATCCTGATGTCCCTCCTGCACGCGGGAATGGCGTTCTTCACTTATTTCACCATCGAGGAGGGATTTTTCTTTTTCTTCTACATCCCCGTGCTGATGATGTTCGTCTTCCTTGGCTACTACGCCATCATTGTTCAGGAGACGGGGCCGGGAGACAAGGACGATCTTCCGACGCCGCTTCGCAGCTTCGAGTTCCGCGCCGACCTGTGGGAACCGTTCATGTTCATGTTCCTCTCCATCATCGCCTGCTTCGCGCCGGCGGCGGTGGTGGAATACAACCTGGGCGATCATCCGATCTCCTATTGGATCGGCAACGCGATGTTGCTGCTGGGCATGTTCGTGATGCCGGCGGTTTTCCTGACGGCGGCGACGAGCGGCGTGATCGCCAATTTCCGGCCCGACCGCGTGCTGGGAGTGATCGTGAAATCGGGATTGAATTATCTGGCGGTTGTCGCGGCGTGGCTGGCGGGAATCGGCATGATTTTCGACGGCTGGGTCGGCCTGTACGTCGCGGGCTTTCATGTGTTTGGCAAGCCGTTCACCAAGGCGTGGTACGTCTGCAACGTGGGACCATCGTTCGTGCTGTTGTTCGGCGGATTGTACTTCTCGTATTACGCCTGCTGGCTGCTGGGGCTGATCTGGAGAAAGCATTACCAGGAATATCCGTGGATTGCGCAGCGATTTGAGAAGGAGCCTTTCGCTCTGCCGCCGTCGGCAAAGCCCGCGGCGGCCAGGGGCGCGGCCGATGCGCATGCCGGCGAAAGCCCAGGGAACGAGTTCCCTGGGCTTTAGGGGTGTGACTTCTGCCGTCGCCCGCCAGCCCATACAATCGCTCCATGCGCGTCGCACTTGCCCAGATCAATCCCACCGTGGGAGACATCGCTGGGAATGTGCGCAAAATCGGAACCTTTCTCGAAGCGGCCAGGGACCAGCGGGCCGACCTGTGCGTCTTTCCTGAACTGTCGATCATCGGTTATCCGCCCAAGGATTTGCTGCTCAAGCCGCGGTTCATCGAGGACAATCTGCGCGGACTGGACCAGCTTGCCAAGGGCGTCAGCGGCATCGAGGCGATTGTCGGGTACGCGCAGCCGAATGAAAGTTCCGTCGGCCGGCCGCTGCACAATGCGGTCGCGCTGTTGCGCGACGGGCGGGTTCACAGCCGTCATTACAAAACGCTGCTACCGACGTATGACGTGTTCGATGAGAGCCGCTATTTCGAGCCGGGCAAGAAGCCGGCGGAACTGGCGAGCGTCGCCGGTTGGCAGGTCGGCCTGTCCATCTGCGAAGATTTGTGGAACGACGAGCGGCTGGACCAGCGGCGGCTCTATCACGTGAACCCGATCGCCGACATCGACGCGGCCGGGGCGCAGATCGTCATCAACGCCAGCGCCTCGCCGTTCGTGGTCGGCAAGCACGCATTCCGGCTGGAGGTGTTCGGCACGCAGGCCCGCCGGTTCGGCAAGCCGGTCATTTACGTCAATCAGGTCGGCGGCAATGACGAACTGGTCTTCGACGGCAACAGCGTCGTGCTCGACGCCACCGGCAAAACCATCGCGCAGGCGAAGGATTTTCAGGAAGATTTACTGATCGCCGATTTCGGACCTTCGGCGGCGCGGGGCGCGATCAATGTTCCCTCCGGCGGCATCGAGTCGATCTACAAGGCGCTGGTGCTGGGTCTGCGCGATTATGTGCGAAAATGCGGTTTCTCCAGCGTGGTCGTGGGCCTTTCCGGTGGAGTCGACTCGGCGCTGGTGGCGGCTCTCGCGGCCGCGGCGATGGGGCCGGACAAAGTCGTCGGCGTCGCCATGCCCAGCCGTTACAGCTCGGAACATTCCCTGACCGACGCCGCCGCGGTGGCGAAAAACCTGGGCATCCAATTTCACGTGCTGAGCATCTCGAAGGTCCACGAAGCCTACGAGACGACGCTGGCCGCGCCTTTCGCGGGGACGAAACCGGACGTGACGGAGGAGAACATCCAGGCCCGCATTCGCGGCACGCTGCTGATGGCGTTCAGCAACAAATTCGGCCACCTGCTGCTGACCACCGGCAACAAGAGTGAGCTGGCCGTCGGATATTGCACGCTTTATGGCGACATGTGCGGCGGGCTGGCGGTCATCAGCGATCTGCCCAAGACGACGGTCTGGGAGATGGCCCGCTGGATCAACGAGATTGCCGGGCGCGAACTGATTCCCGCCGCCAGCATCGCCAAGGCGCCCAGCGCCGAACTGCGGCCCAATCAGACGGATCAGGATTCGCTCCCGCCGTATGATGTGCTGGACTCGATTCTCTACCGCAACATCGAACTGGAAATGGATGCCGACAAGATCATCGCCGACGGCTACGACGCCGCGACGGTTCGCCGGGTCATCCGGCTGGTGGATCTGAGCGAATACAAGCGGCGTCAGGCGGCGCCGGGGCTGAAAGTGACGAGCCGCGCTTTCGGTTTCGGCCGCAGAATGCCGATTGCACAGAGGTATAACGCGTAGAAACGTGCCCGCGACAAGGAAGCAGCGTGCCCAATCTCAACGAACTCGAGGCCGTGCTGGAGCGCGCCATTGAGCATCATCTGGCCGGACAAGCAGCTCAGGCGCGGCAACTCTACGAGCAGGTTCTTTCGGCTCAGGCTAATAGCGCCAATGCCCTGCACGGACTGGCGAGGCTCGATCTTCAGGCGAAGAACAATCGCTCGGCCCTGAATCTTGCTCAGCGAGCGATCACGGCGGAGCCGACCGATTGGCGATTCCACTGCACGCTCGGACAGGTGCTTCTGGCCGTGAATCAGGCCCACGGCAGCGCTGCGGCCTATCGCCGGGCCGTGGACCTCAAACCGGGTTCGCCGGACACGCTGTTCGGACTTGGCATGGCGCTTCAGGCGGCCGGCCGGCGCGGCGAGGCGATTGACGCCTATCGTGATGCGCTGGCGATCAAACCCGATTTTGTCGAGGCACTGAATAATCTGGGCAACGCCCACAGCACCGAGGGCCGACCGGGCGACGCGATCGAGGCCTACCGCCGGGCGCTGACGATCAAGCCGGATTATTTCGAATGCCTGAGCAATCTGGGCGCGGCCCTTCACGCAGTGGGAGAATTGGAGCAGGCCATCGACGCCTTTTCGCGGGCGCTGACGCTGAACAATGATTTCGCGCCGCTCTGCAGCAATCTCGGCAACGCGCTGGCGGCCGGCGGGCGATGGGACGAAGCGATCGCCGTCCTGCGCCGCGCCGTGGAATTGGCGCCGAATTTCAGCCAGGGTTGGTACAACCTCGGCAACGCTCTCTCGGGCCGGGGATTGTCTGAGCGCGCGGCAGAGGCCTATCGCCGCGCGGTGCAATTGCAGCCGGATTACGCTCCCGCTCACATCAATCTCGGCAATGCCCTGCTTGCGATGGGCGATTTCGCGGCGGCTGCGGCGGCGTTTGAACGGGCCATCACACTGCGGCCGAACCACGTCGATGCTTATAGCAACGCCGCCCGCGCGGTCTGGTCGCTTGGGCAGACCGACCGCGCTGTTGAACTGCTTCAAAAGGCCCTGGCCATTCAGCCGGATTTTCACGTCGGTTGGTGCAATCTCGGCAACGTCTTCAAGGACACCGGCCGGCTGGACGAGGCGCTGGATAGCTATCGCCGAGCCATCGACTTCAACAGCCGCGATGTGATGTCGCACAGCAATCTGGCGTATGCCGTGTATTTTCATCCGGGCTACGACGCCGAGGCGATCCTGCGCGAGAACCTGCGCTGGGACGCCGTGCACGGTCATCCGTTAGCAGGCGCAATCCGTCCGTGGCAGAACGATTCGTCGCCGAGGCGACTGCGGATCGGCTACGTCTCGCCGGATTTCCGCGAGCATTGCCAGTCGCTCTTCACCACACCGCTGCTGTCAAATCACGATCACGAGCGTTTTGAAATCTTCTGCTACGCCAACGTCACGCGGCCGGATGAGCGGACGCAGCGCCTCACCGGCTGCGCCGATGTCTGGCGGCTCACGCACGGCCTTAGCGATGACAAAGTCGCGGAGATGATTCGGGCTGACGGCATCGACATCCTGGTGGACCTGACCATGCACATGTCGCACGGCCGCCCGCTGTTATTTGCGCGTAAACCCGCGCCAGTGCAGGTGGCGTGGCTGGCGTATCCCGGCACGACCGGCATGGCAGCGATGGACTATCGCCTGACCGATCCCTGGCTCGATCCGCCCGGCGAAACCGACCGGTTTTACCGCGAAAAGTCCATTCGCCTGCCCGACACGTTCTGGTGCTACGACCCGATGGCGGCCGAACCGGTTCCAAACGCCCTGCCGGTTTTGGCGGAAGGCTGCTTCACGTTTGGATGTCTCAATAATCCGTGCAAACTCAACGAAGCGACTCTTGCGCTGTGGGCGAAAGTGATGGCACAGGTGGCCGGCTCCCGGCTGCTGCTGCTGTCGCCGCCGGGGTCGCATCGTGGGCGCACCCTCGAGTGCCTCGCCGCTCACGGCATTGTTTCAGAGCGCGTTGAAATCCTCGCGCCGCAGCCGCGCCCGCGATATCTGGAGGCGTACCATCGGATCGACCTGGGGCTCGATACATTCCCGTACAACGGGCACACAACAAGCCTCGATTCATTCTGGATGGGCGTCCCTGTCGTGACGCGCGTCGGCGGCACGGCGGTCGGCCGCGCGGGTTGGAGCCAGCTTTGCAATCTGAATCTGCGGGAACTCGCCGCGGCGGAGGCTTCGACTATCGCGGCGAGCGATGAAGAATTCATCCGCATCGCGGTCGAGTTGGCCAATGATCTGCCGCGACTTGGCGAATTGCGCTCGACACTGCGCCCGAGAATGAGGCGCTCGCCGCTGATGGATGCGCCGCGATTCGCCCGCAACATCGAAGCGGCGTACCGGCGGATGTGGGAGCAATTCGTCAGTGATGTCGCTTGACCAGCACCGTGTAGAGCAGGATCGCCGTCGCGTTGACGATCGTCACAATCGCCGCCTTGCCGATCAGCGCGCGAGCGCCGTCGGAACAACCTGCCAGCGGAGCGTTGATCCAGATCAGCGGCCGCAACAGCAGCGGAATCCCCGGCTCTTGTTTCGCAGCCGGCGCTTCCGCCGCCAACGGTTCGACGGACGGTTCGGCTGGGGGTGCGGGCGCGGGTGCGGCAGCCGGGGGTTTATCCACTTCCAATTCAGCCGCGAGTTTCTCGATCCTGTCCGCTTCAGCGGCGGGAGCCGACGTTGGCTCTGCCGGCGGCATTGCCGGCTCTGCAACAGAAGCGGCAGGCGGCGCAGGCTTGGCTTCCGCCGCGCCAACAACATCGCCGATCGCGGGCGCCACCGGCGGTTTTGTGCCGTCCGGTTCCAGACCCTGAATCAAATCGTCCAGTTGCGCCGCCAGCGCGCTATCCTCGGCGGCGACGGCTGACGGGGGTTGTGGCGATGAATCTGTGGTTGGCGTCGAGGCGGCAGCAGACGGGGCGGCCTTGGCGCGATCGGCCTCTGTTTCGGCCAGGAGACGATCAATCTCCGCGCCGGCCATCTTGCTCAGTAGTTCGTCGGAGGCGGCTTTGGACCCCAAAACCTCGGTCTCATCGGCGGCCGTTTCCAACGTGGCGGTTGCCATCGTGCGAATTCCTTTTCCGTAGCACAGGGTACGTAACCCTATGCTCAACGCTTTCCCTGCGTTTTTTATCGAACCGACCGCAGACGATGATAACTTTCGGCCCCGGCGACTACAACTGATCCTTGCCGCCGCCGCCGGCGAGTCCGATAATCCGCCCCCGTGCCGCGTCGCATCCATACCCCGAATCTGCGAGTCGGCGAAATGAATCTGGAGCCGCTACAGGCCCGACATCTTCGCACTGTCCTGCGCCTTCGCCCCGGCGACGCCGTCGAAGCGTTCGACGACGCCGGACACACGGCCCCGGCAGTTGTGACGGCCGCGACACCTGAAAAAGTGACGATTCGCATCGAGCGGGTCGTGGACGCCCCGCTCGCCGAATTCGCCTGGACGATCGCCGCCGCGCTGCCCAAGGGTCAGCGAGCCGACTGGATGGTGGAGAAACTCGCCGAACTGGGAACTGCGGTTTTTGTTCCGCTGATCACGGAGCGCAGCGTCACGCACCCGGCGGGGAGGGAGAAAACCGCCCGCTGGGCGCGGCTGGCATCCGAAGCATCGCGACAATCGGGCCGCGCGGGGGTCATGCGCATCGAGCCGCTGACGCCGCTCGCTCAGTTCATCGCGGGGCGCGACAACCTCCGGCATCTGTCGCCACCGCCCGAATCGCAGCCGATCACGCAAATGATCGTGGAAAAACGCCCGACAACGCTGACGATGTTGATTGGCCCGGAGGGCGGATGGACGGCTGAGGAATTGACAACGCTAGCAGCACGCGGCTCGATCGCCGTGAGGCTGGCGCAGAGCGTCTTGCGCGTCGAAACCGCCGCCGTCGCGGCGGCGGCCATCGCGGCGGCGTGGGCGGCGAATCACCAAAGTTAATTGACCCGCGCGCCGCAGGCCTCTACCATTCCGCTGAATCGTGAGCTATTCACCCGGACCATATTCACTTCCCTCGTTGCCGACCGACATGAACATGCACCTGATGCCGTTCGGAGACGCGATGCGTGCGGCGCACCGGGCGTCGGTGCCGATGTTCGTGCTGTGCGGCTTGGCAGTGCTGGCCGGGGTGCTGGCGCTGCTGGCGTCGGCGGTTCCGCTGGATCAGTTGCCGCCCGACAAGCAGCAACAACTGGCGCAGATGTTCGCCGGGACTCACTGGTCGGTAAAGAGCTATTTCCTTTGCACCGGTTGCGTGATGAGCGGCATGGGTTTGGTGCTGGGCGCGCTGGCGCTGCTGGTGCGCGGGGGCAGACTCTGGGCGACCGTCGCGGCCGTGGTTGTCAACGGACTGATTGGGCTCTGTCTGGGCATCGCGATTCTCGAAGCGGTCCTTGGGCCGCAGGCGACGGGATTGGCCGGCGCGTTGCCGGCGGTGGGGATGATGATGCTGGTTGTTTTCACGATCACGCGCCTGGGCGCGGCCGTCCGTGCGGTGCGCCAGTTCCGCTCGCTGGCAACGCAGTTTCAAACACAGGATTGGGATTACGATCCGGCCAACCCGGCCGGCGGCTATTCAGCCGGACCGTGGCCGCCGGCGGACGAGAGCGGCCCACCACGCCAACAATAAGAAAAGATTTAACCACAGAGGACACAGAGAGCACAGAGGAAGAAAGAGAATCAAAGCAGAATTCTTTACTTATTCCTCTCTGTGATCTCTGTGTCCTCTGTGGTTAGAAATTTCTTTTATTTCCAGCCCAACGCGCGCCGTCCGAAGTAGTCCTGTTTCATCGCCTGCTTGGCGAGATAGAGCGTTTCCTCCGTGACCGCGTTGGCGCGCTGCGTGCCGCGGCGGAGCACGTCGATCACGTCGTCCGGCCGATCCTCGAATTGTTTGCGGCGGGCGCGGATCGGGTCCAGAATCGTGTTGAGCACCTCGATCAGTTTTTTCTTGATCGGCACGTCGCCGACCTTGCCGCCGCGATACGCCTCTTCCTGCTCGGCCACCCACGCTTTGTCGGGATTGAACGTCTCGTGAAAAATCCAGAGCGGGTTATTTTCAACCGTTCCGGGATCGGTGGCCCGCAGGCGCTTGGGATCGGTGTACATGCCGCGGACTTTCTTCTCGACCGTCGCCGCGTCGTCGGAGAGGAAGATGGCGTTGTTCAGCGATTTGCTCATCTTCAGCAGATTGCCTTCGGGGCCGGGTCCGCCGGTGCCGACGAGGCGCGTCACGCGCCCCAACTTGGCCTCGATGATCGGAAACAACCCGCCGCGGGAGACATAATCGCTGTCCTGCGTCTGCGGATCGACTCCGCAGTAAATCTGATCGAACCGCCGGGCGACTTCGCGCGTCAGTTCAAGGTGCGGAATCTGATCCTGTCCGACCGGAACCAGGGCGGGGCGAAAAGCCAGGATGTCGGCGCACTGTCCCACCGCATACAACGGAAATCCGAACGAATACGTGTCGCCCAGCTCCTTGTCGCGGATTTCGTCCTTGAGCGTCGGATTGCGCATCACGCGGTTGAAGGGGATGAGCATCGAAAGAAAAAACGTCAGTTCGTCAATGGCGGGCACTTCGCTCTGGACGAACATCGCGCTTTTTTCCGGATCGATGCCGCAGGCGAGCCAGTCGGTGGCGATGTCCAGCACGCTCTGGCGGATGTCGGCAGGTTTGTCGGCGCGCGTGGTGAAGGCGTGCTTGTTGGCGATGAGGAAAAAGCCGTCGTACTCGTCCTGGAGGGCCAGGCGGTTTTCGACGCTGCCGACGTAGTGGCCGAGATGGAGTCGCCCGGTGGGCGTGTCGCCCGTCAGAAGGCGCGGCTTTGCGGTCATGGCGGGTTTATAACCACGCGGGCGCGCCGGCGAAAGCCATCGCCTGCGCGGCGGCTCAGGCGTTGGCCGCTGCAACTGGCTCAGGCTGCGAGCTTGGAGCGGGCCCGGTGGCGGACGACTGCTGGACGCGCTGCACATTGGCGCCGGGCAGTTGTGTCTTCTGCGCCTGCTCGATGAGCTGGATCAGACCCTTGATCTCCTGAAGGCTTTCGGGGCTGCCCCACATCAGAACCCAGTCCACGTGCCAGTTGCAGCGCTCGAAGGTGCAGGCTTCGAGGTACTTGACCGTCTCGCGCAGCACCAGCGTGCAGCCGACGAAGCGGCAGCGCACGTAGGCCTGGCCGCTGATGTAGATGGTCTGATTCTGAAACGTAAGCCCTTCATGTTTGCTCAGGAGCATGCGAGTCCTCCGCGTTGAAAGTGCATGGCAAATGGTGGCCGATAAGCCGACGCCTGTCAAACTATCGGCCGCCCCGCGGGCAGGCTGAAGGGCGCAGAGGCTTGCATGACGGGCGTCGCGGCCTAACAATCGACACGGCCGACATGAGCGGCCGCGGGCGGAGGAATTCCGCAGCGGTCCGTTTGCCAGGCCATTGATGAACCTCCTGGAAGTCACCAAGCTCTACAAGAGCTACAACGGCCGCACCGTCGTCGATGACGTCAGTTTCATTCTGCGCCAGCAGGAGATCGTCGGATTGCTGGGCCGCAACGGCGCGGGCAAGACAACGACCTTCCGCATGATCCTTGGCATGGTTGAACCGGACAGCGGGGCCGTCGCCTTCGATGCCCGTGATATCACCTTCTTGCCGATGTACCGGCGGGCGCGGCTGGGGATCGGATACCTCAGCCAGGAGCGCAGCGACTTTCGGCGATTGACGGTCTTGCAGAATCTGCTGGCGATTTTGGAAACCTTGTCCGACCGCCTGAGCCGCTCGGAGCGCCGCCGGCGGGCGGAGCTACTGCTGGAGCATTATGGGCTGTATCGCGTGCGGAATCAGAGGGCGGAGACCCTCAGCGGCGGCGAACGCAGAAAGTTGGAGATCGCCCGCGCTCTGGTCACGGAGCCCAAGCTGATTCTGCTGGATGAGCCGTTCAGCGGCGTCGATCCTATCGCTGTCGAGGAGCTTCAGAAGGAAGTGCGGCGGCTGAAGGAGGAGTTCGGCAAGAGCGTGCTGGTTACCGATCATAATGTGGCGCAGACGCTCAAGGTGTGCGACCGGGCCGTCATCCTGCGCGACGGGCAGGTCTTCAGGGAAGGCTCGCCAAAGCAGATCATCAATGACGAGGCGGTTCGGGCGGCGTATTTGGGGAATATGTTCAGGGGGGATGAGTTTGATTGATTGCGTGGATCAATCCCGCGACGCCGGCTAGAATCAGATGGAATCCATGTCCATTCCCAAACCACTCATGATGGCGGCTGCCGTGGCGATCGGCGCCATGGCGCTGCTGGTCTTCGTGCGTCCCAATCGCGCCGCGCCCGACACGCAGCCGGCGGTTGACCCCGGCAGTCCGCTCACGCTGATCGGCAAACCCGCGCCGGATTTCACGCTTGCAGGCCCGGACGGAGTCAACCATTCGCCGGCGGACTACAAGGGACACGTCGTCGTGCTGGATTTCTGGGCGACGTGGTGCGTGGCGTGCCGCGTCGAGCAGAAACATCTCACGGGGATGTACCAGAAGCGGCAGCCGAACGGGCTGGTGGTTCTGGCCATCGACACCAACGACGACGCGGCCAAGGTTCCGCAGTTCATCAAGGATAACAACGTGTCTCTGCCGGTGCTGATCGACAAGGCCGACGCCAACGGTAACTTCGCGGTCGCAACGGCATACAAGGTGGACCAGATGCCGCAGACCGTCGTGATCGGCAAGGATGGAGTGGTCACGGCCGTTTTCACACAGTTCGACGAAAACACCACGCCGCCGCTGATGGAAAAATCGATCGCGGCGGCGATGGGCCAGTGAAGCTCGATCGGAGACGGCATGCGTAAATCATGGCGATGGATCACGGCGGCCCTGGTGCTGACGGCGCTTGCCGCCGTGGCTGCCCAGACCACGCAGCCAGATGCCGCGCGCAATCAATTGGCGCTGATGAGCAGCGCCTATCGCAAGCTCGATACCCTGTCGCTGGCGGGAACGATCGCGCTTAAGGCCGACATCGACGGCCGCACCGCCAACGAACATGTGGCCTTCACGTCGGCGTTCAGCGCGCCGATGCGATTCCGACACGAGATCAAGGACGATCTGGTGGCGGCGAACACGGGGGCGAAAGTCTATCTGTATCTGCCCGCGCAAAACGTCTACACCGAAGGGGACGCTCCGGCGGATCGGGGGAGTTTTTCTTCGCTGCCCGATCAGGTGCGCTCGGTGCTGCGGGCGCAGGACTGGTCGCTGGTGTTTGCGCTCTCGGATGATCCGGCGATGGAATTGATCTCCGGCGCGACGTCGGTGAGTACATCGGACGTCGAAATCGACGGGCGAAAGTTCCCGGCCATCACCGCGAGCTTCACGGACACGGACGTGACAGTGATTCTCGATCCGGCCACGCACCTGGCGCGGCGCGTGATCGTCGATGAGTCGCACGGCCTCAAGAAGCGCGGGGCGGACGTGAAGGCGGCGCAGATCACCATCGACTACACGAAGAGCGTTCCCAACGCCGCCATCGCCG
>Ga0182024_10012572_pt1 | contig 16719 bp, 16 predicted proteins | sample P32metaG_FD_120480 | JGI IMG/M metagenome (GOLD analysis project Ga0182024, IMG submission 120480) | Permafrost microbial communities from Stordalen Mire, Sweden - P3-2 metaG (Illumina Assembly) | ecosystem: Environmental > Terrestrial > Soil > Wetlands > Permafrost | place: Sweden: Stordalen... | reverse complement strand
TGGCCATCCGGCTGAGCCACGCGCCTTCGGTCTCGGCGGTCCCGGATCGGTCGGGACCCAAGACGACACCCACGCGAACGTAATCTCCGTCTCTTCGGATGGTCACCGCCGAGCCCGAGCCACTCCCGTGACCCACGAGCATGTTCATCATGCGACGCAGCTCACCCTCATCCCCGCTGACTTCGGTGCCGCCTCCCGGCTCGATCGAGACGCGCGCGTCCGGAGCCACTTCCCAGAGAAGCGACGCGAGATCGATCCGTCCGCGTCGCCCACGCACGTTCGACGGCGTCGTGTGAATGTTCGAGAGCATCCGCATCGCGTCGTCGAGCGCGTCGAGCGTCGCATCGACCCCCGGCTGAGCGTCTCCGGCGTCTGGGACCGACGGGACATTGGACTTGAGAACCTGCACGCCCATCCGAAGGCGCTCGGCCGCCCCTTGCGCTTCCTGTGTGAGAAGCCAGCCCAGCTCCTGTCGGGTTAGTCGTCCTCTCGTCACGGCACTCTCCAAGAAAGGCAGAAGCCTACCATGTCAGAGAGCCGCGGCGGCCACGTCTGCTATTCTCGAGACTTCATGCTGAACGAGCGCTCTCTCCGCGCGTGGGTCTATGACTCGGCGTCAGACATAGCTCGGCTCGAAGTCGGCGCCGCTGGAGTGGCTCGAAAGACCGCGGATGCACGGCTCCTGCTCGATCGACAAGGATTTCTCGTCGGGGTCGACCTCGGGGGCGCCGCCTTCTCGCGAACCTTGGTGATGCTTGGGCCACACGAGGCAGTCGAACGGACGGTGGGGGCCCGCGTGGTCGCGATCTACGACGTGAAGGGGGAACTCGCTGGCGTAGATGTCCACGACGCACGAAAAGCCATCCGCGGAACCGAAAAGAACCCCTACGCGTAGAACTATCCCCGCGCAGCCTTCTCGCGTACCGGGGGGCGCGCAGTTCCCGCACTCGTCCACAGGCGCTCCGCACCGAGGGCCAACCACGTCATTGGAATCTTGACGGCCCCGAACGGTACGCTCGTCGTTTCTTTCTCGGCCCACTGCGAGGGCGCTGGCAAGACCAGGCTCTTGTGCGATCGAACCCCCTTCGCCGCGATCGCGTCCAGTTGGATGGCTACGATTCCTACGCCGCTGAAGACCGCTACGAGGCCGCTCGGTATGAACGGTGCCAACACCGCGCGAACCGTCGACGACAGGTCCGCCGCGTGCGCCGCGAGCCTACGCACTTCGTCGAGGCTCGCACACACCACGGCCAAGTGTCCGCCCTTGCCGTTCGCACCCTTCACGCCGCTCTTGTCGTCGCCGAAGCCAGCGCCCTCTACGATCTCGAGGGTCTGAGATCCCTTCCAAGCCGTCGTCAGCTCGGCCAGAGGAACACTTGCCCTCTTCGTCGTTACGTCGCTTGTCCGACGAGCGCGGACGACCAGTACGTCGTCGGTCGGCAGCGCGCGCGGAACCGTAACTCGAACCGGGCGCTTGAAGAGTCGGGGATCCCCGATCTCTCCGCACGCCACTGCGTACGCAAGCGTCTCGGCCGAAGCCACGATAAATCCCGGTCGCCCCGCCGTTCGAGGCTCCGGGTCGGCGGTGCGTGCGCTGAGCCCGGCAGACGTCGGCGCCGGCGGCGGGTAGATCTCGCCGGTCATGACACGCGCGTCCGGCTCTACGAGCCGTGCGCCGGTTGCAATGAGGTCCGTCAGCGCGCCACTCGAGGCGAGGACCTCCAGCATCTGGCGTGACGGAACGGACAGCAACAAGTCCGTGCGAGGGGGAACGCGTTTGGACTTGAGCAAGGCGGCCGCAGCGAACAGATCGCGGAGGGTCGCGCCGCTGTCACCGCCGAAGAGAACCTGTCCGACCGGCTTTCCAGCAAGATCGCGGACGGCGCGCACCTGCCCGGACTCGTCCAAAACCAGCGGATCCACGGCGCCGAGGTCGAGGTTCACTACGTCGTCGCACGGCGCCCCGGCATCCGGCGCGAGCGCGCGATGCGCCTTGGATCTTCGCTGGTCTCGCAGAAATACTTCGGTCCGCTCGTCGCTGACGAAAAGGGCCGCCGCGGCCCCTACTTGCGGCGCGATACCCGACAGCACGGCGCGCTCGCCGACCGACAGGAGCCGCGCACTAGGCCCCGCGAACTCGAGGACGACGGGCGCCGCGTGCTCCGCCTCTACCCGCCGAACCACCTCTCCGAGACCTCTACGCAACAGCTCGAGCGCGACATCCCGGGCACACACAAAGGGACGAACACGTCCGCTCAAGAGAACCTGGATGCTGCGCGGCGGCCTGAGCCAGACCACCCCTTGCGCGAGCGCTTGCCCAAGCTGCCCAGGCGGCATGACAAGCGAAAGCATCGCGACGCCGCCCACGCCCGCGAGGCGCGGCTCATCCGTCACGCATAGACGTGCCGGGCTTGCAAAGCGCTCGAGATGGACCGGCCCCGGGTATCCGACGCCAGGCCGCGCAACCATGAGCCCGTGCGCCAACATCTCTGGGGACGCGAGCGAAACGCTCGTCCCGTCAGGCAGCCCTCGTGCGGCATCCACGCCCGTAACGCACGTACCGTCGAAGACGATCGCGACCTCGGCGGTCGTGCGCTTCATGCCCGCATGGAGCGCTTCGGCGAAGCTGCGCAGCGGATCGCGCGCCAGCACGATCTGATCGACTTTGACCTCGATCAGGTCACCCGACAACGCCGGGTCTGCGGCTCTTCCCGCAAGAACCTTCTGAGCCATCGTGCGGGGGGGATCCCCGGCTCGTGCGCGCATGATACGGTGTTGTCTTCCTGGCTTGGCGTGGGGGGAGGGAGAAGCTCGGCACGGACCTATACCGCAACGGGCGACGTTAAACCGCCGCCACAGCGGGGGTCAAGGTGCCCGATCCGAAGTTGGCTCGGGAGTTGACCGCACGCCGCGGGCCCATTTACCTTTGAAAGATGTTCAGAGAACAGCTTCGCGACATCGTAGACAAGACGGACGGGGGGATCGCGAGCCTGCTGATGGACTCGAGCGGCATCGCGCTGGAGAGCTACTCGAGAGAGAACGCGCCCTTCGACATTACGACGATCGGAATCGAATTCAGCGTCGTCGTAGGGTCCATCAAACGCGCAACGCAAATGCTCGAGGCCGGGTCGGCCCGAGAAGTCTCTATCGGCACCGACAAGATGATCACCGTGATCCGGATGTTGAGCGACACGTACTTCCTTGCGCTCGCGATCCTTCCCGACGGCAACCTCGGCAAGGGGCGCTTCCTGATGCGCACTGCAGCACCGAAATTTCTCGCCGATCTATCCTAGGCCGTGGCGCCGTGCCCTCCGTGCATCGTATTCTTTGCATTTCAGGGCCGAACCTTCAGCTCTTGGGGACGCGCCAGCCCGCGATCTACGGCAAAGAGACGCTGAGCGAGATCCACGAGCGCGTCGCGTCACGCGCATCCGAGCTCGGAGTCACCGTCGAATCACGCCAAACCAATCACGAAGGCGCCATCGTCGATCTCATAGGCTCTGCGCGAGGTGCTTTCGACGGACTCTTGCTCAACGCTGGGGCCTTCACGCACACCTCCATCGCGATCTTCGACGCACTGCGTGCCGTCGATCTGCCGTGCGTGGAGGTGCACTTGTCGAACCCGGAGGCCCGCGAGCTATTTCGGCGAAAATCGCGCATCGCACTGGCGTGCGTCGGCAAGGTGGCCGGCTTCGGAGGTGATAGCTACGTTCTTGCGCTCGACGGGCTCGTCCGATACTTGAAGCGACCAGTCTGAAGGAGCGGAACGCGAAGGCGCGTTCGCGGCGCGCGGGACTTCCCTCGCGCGCCGTCGTGAGGATAAATTGCGTGCGATCCCGACTCCGCCCGGGCTACGGCGGCACGACCCAGACCGGAGGCGCTTTGGATCTCGATCTCGACAAGTTGACCGCGCTGCTCGACGTTCTCGTTGCGCGCGACATCGCCGAGTTCGAGCACGAGGCCGAGGGAGTGCGTCTCAAGGTCGTGCGCGGCGTTCGCCAGGCGCTCGCACCGGCTCCGCTCTTCTCATCCCCGTCTGCGCCGGCGGGGCCGCCCCATGCGCAGAACGGTCCCGCCGTCTCCTCGATCGAGGCGCCGAGCGACGCCGCCGATATCACGAGCCCGTTTGTGGGCACGTTCTATCGGTCGCCGAGTCCGGACGCTCCTTCGTTCGTGGACGTCGGTTCCGTGGTACGCGCCGGCCAGACGCTCTGCATCGTCGAAGCCATGAAGCTCATGAACGAGATCGAAGCCGAGTTTTCGGGCACGGTCGTCGAAATCTTCGCCCAGAGCGGCAAAGCGGTGGAGTTCGGGCAGAAGCTCTTTCGCGTCAAGAAAGCGTGATGCGCGCCGAGCACGAGCTACGCGGCCATGTTTAGAAAAATCCTCATCGCAAACCGCGGCGAGATCGCGCTTCGCGTCTTGCGTGCGTGCCGCGAGCTCGGCGCAAAGACGGTAGCCGTGTATTCCGAGGCCGACGCACGAGCCCTCCATGTGCGCTTCGCCGACGAGGCCGTTTGCATCGGGCCCGCGTCCTCGGCGAAAAGCTACCTGAACGTCCCCGCCATCATCAGCGCCGCGGAGATCACGGCAGCGGACGCGATCCATCCCGGATACGGCTTTCTCTCCGAGAATGCCGAGTTCGCGCGCCTCTGCGGCGCCTGCGGCGTCGTATTCATCGGTCCGCCGCCCGAGGCGATGCGAGCGTGGGGCGACAAGGTCACCGCGCGCAAGAACGCGGAGCGCTTCGGCATCCCGCTGCTCGCAGGCAGCGGTGTTCTGAAGGACGCCTCCGACGCGCTCGCCGAAGCGAAACGCATCGGCTTCCCGGTCATCCTCAAGGCCTCCGGCGGAGGAGGCGGGCGGGGCATGAGAATCGTTCGCAACACCGCGGAAGTCGCGGATGCATTTGCGAGCGCGCGACACGAGGCCGAGACCGGCTTCAAAAACCCCGACGTCTACCTCGAAAAGTTCGTCGAAGACCCCCGTCACATCGAGTTTCAGGTCTTCGCGGACAAGCACGGAAGCGTATGGACGCTCGGCGAGCGCGAATGCTCGCTTCAGCGCCGCCACCAGAAAGTGGTCGAAGAAGCGCCGAGCCCCGGCATCTCCGCCGAGAAGCGGCGCGAGATGGGCGAGGTGATCCGCAACGCCATCGTCAAGTCGGGCTACGAGTCGCTGGGCACGCTCGAGTTCATCATGGACGAAAAGGGCGAACTCTCCTTTCTAGAGGTCAACACGCGCGTCCAGGTCGAGCACACGGTGACCGAGATGGTGACCGGCCTCGATCTGATCGCGCTGCAGATCCGAGCCGCGGCCGGCGAAAAGATCGACCTGCCGGACACGCGCCCGTGGAGCTTCCGTGGCCACGCCATCGAATGCCGCATCAACGCAGAGGATCCGGTGAGCTTCGCGCCCTGGCCGGGTCTCATCACGGAGTACTTCCCGCCGGGCGGGATGGGCGTGCGCGTCGACTCGGGCGTGTACGGAGGGTGGCGCGTGCCCCCGGACTACGACTCGCTCCTCGCGAAGCTCATCGTGCACGGCGCCACGCGCGAGCACGCCATCCTGAAGATGCGCCGCGCGCTCGACGAGTTCATCGTGGGCGGCATCCGGACGAACATCGATCTCCACAAACGCCTCATGGTCGAAGAGGCCTTCGTGAACGGGACGATGACGACGCGCACCATCGAGCGAATGCTTGCGCGTGGGTAGCGCGACGCACGTCACGCGCCCCAGCTAGTTCTCCCAGCGAAGGCTCTCGCCTGTCACACCCGCGATCTTTTGCTGGTTCATCCCCTGGTTGTTGCTCAAGTAGAGACCCCCGCGCGTCGAGAAAAACGCTACGCTCCTCCCGTCGGGCGAGCATGCGGGATAGGTGTTCGACCCTTGGTCTTGCGTGAGCCGCTTCATGCTGGCCGCCGCCCCGCCAGAGTCACTGCTGAAGATGTCCCACGTTCCACCGTCTCGGCCCATGAAGAGAATCTTCGTCCCTTCCGGATCGTTGCACCACGCCGGCGCCATGTTGTAGGTCCCTCGCCAGCTCACGCGCTTGCCTGCGACGTAGATCTGCGGATTGCCCCCCATATTCGACACGTATGCGAGCTCTCCGCCCGGACCAAACGCAGGGTGCGTGTTGAGGCCGCCTTGCGTGACTTTCTGGAGGGCCGAACCATCCGCGTTGCCCACGAAGATGTCGCTCTGCCCCCCCTGCGAGATGACGAGCGCCATCTTCGACCCCCCAAAAGCCACGCCGAAGATGAGCCCGGAGTGCGTGAGGACGGCGTTCGGATTGCCGATCTTGAACAGCGAGTAGCTGCCGTCCGGCAACCCGCCCGAGTAGTACACCCCTCCCGGGCCGATCGCAGGAGCGAGCGCCACGTTGGACACGGCGGGCAAGCGGCCGAGCCCCTGCCCGTCGCTATCGATCGAGAAGATGCCCTTCTGGCCGCGCCCCGTCGTGGCGCTGAACACCAGGCGGGACCCGAAGCTGCCTGCCGTGCCCGTGAACCACTTCACGACCTCGTTGTCGAACTGGTGCACCGCTCCTCGCACGCCGCCGGCCCCAACGTCGTATTCGCGCTTCAAGACGGGGTCGATCCCACGCGAGACCACGTAAAGACGCAGCTCGAGGTGCGTCCCTGCACCCCGAGGAAGCGAACTCCCCTTGACCACGCCCTCGGCTCCGACGTTTCGCCATGAAGTCGGGTCGATCCCCGCCCCTTCGGCGGCCAGATTCGCGGTGAAGCTCGCGGGATCGAGGACCTGAAACAGACTCGAGAGGGTGTAGTCGCGCGTCTCCGTTTCGACCACGGCGTTCGAGACGCTCGGCTCACCCACGACGGACGGCAAGGCAATCTTGAAGAGCGACCGGTTCCCTCCCGGCACGACGATCTGCGTCACGGCCCCCCCCGTGGGTTGGCCCACGGTCGGCAGAGCCACTGCCGCGCTGCCGGTTCCGGTTTGCGCGACCGCCGGCAATGCCGCCAGCGTGGCCACTCCCGACACGGCAAGAACGAAGGGCGCGGCGACGCGCGCGCGACGCGCCCATCGCGTCAGGCGCGGCAAGCTAGAAGAGTGGGCTACTTGCATTTCGATGCGTCTCCATGGGAGTCCCCGGCGAGCGTGATGGCGATCGTTCTGCCGCGATAGGTATCGGCAACCTCGGGGGGCGGCTCGGGCAGAGAAGTGCGGTTGTCGAGAAGCTTCTGCAACATCTCGCGCGCCGAGTCATCGAACAAATCGTTCCCGCTTTTTCTCACCGGCGATTCCTTCAAGTGCCAGACCACCATCTTGGGGCTTAGAGCGATCTGGTAGATGACGCAGAGGCGATTGGCCTCCCCTTGCGAGATCACGGTGGGAAAGACCCAGCGCTCGTGGAGGAACTGGCCGAGCTTCGCGGCGTACATGTCCCCCGCGTGCACTTTGTTTGGATCGGTCTCCGTACCTCCTTCGATGCCTTCGGCACGCCCCTCTTCCGGGCGATCCTTGCCCCCATCTTCTGCGAACGGATCGCTCTTCGCAATAAGGCGCGCGAGGTCAGACGGCTGGGTATTCGGCGGGGGCGGCGCTCCAGCGTCTGGGTCGCGCTTCTTGGGCTCGTCCCGCGACGCGACGGTCTCGTGCTGCGGCGCGGTCCTCGCGCGAGGGACGAGCCGGTCCGGCAGGTTTTTTGGATCGATGGGCTTGCCGAGCTTGAGTAGCGTCGCGGCAACGACCGCCCTCGCGACCGGCTCGTCCGTCGAGTCGAGGACGTGCGGGAAGGAGGCTTTGATGAAAATGAGCGCGAGCGGGATCGCATGCAGCGCGAGGGCTAGCGCGATCCCCAAGGCGACCTCGTCGGCTTCGTAGCCGGTCTTCCACCCGAACCGCTTGATGCGCGTTCCCTGAGGATTCGCCCGATTCATTCGTCGCCGTGGTTTCCGCGCTTCGCCGCCTTTTGGATGCCGGTTCTCTAACGAACCACCAGGGGGTCCGTCACCATTCCGAGCTTTTCTACCCCCGCGGTCCGCGCCGCGCCCATGACGCGAAGCACCGCGCCGTATTTCACGTTCTCGTCGGCCTGAATGTAAAGCTCCTTCTCTTCCTGGAGCCTCGCGTTCGTCTTCAGCTTCTCTTCGACGCTGTTCGTGATCTCGTCCTTGCCGAGGTACACGTGCTCGTCGGCCGTCACGATGACCATCATCTTGGTGTCATCGGTCGGCATCGGCGCGCTCTTTACTTTGGGCAGGTCGACGTGCACGCCCGTGGTGAGCAGCGGCGCCGTGACCATGAAAATCACGAGGAGCACGAGCATGACGTCGATGAGCGGAGTCACGTTGATCTCGTTCATCCCCCCCATGCGCCGGCCTTTGCCCCCGCCCGCCGCCGACATGCCCACGGCTCAGATCCCTCCCATCTTTGCGCGCGCCGCAACATCGTCGGCGAACCCTTCGAGCGTGTCGGAGAGTTGCTGCACCCGGCGCGCGAAGTAGTTGTACGCCATAACGCTCGGGATCGCTGCGACGAGTCCGATTGCCGTCGCGATGAGCGCCTCCGCGATTTTGGGCGCCACGACCGGAAGGTTCGCGTTCTGCTGATTACCGATGCTTAGAAAGGCGTCCATAATCCCGTAGACGGTGCCGAAGAGCCCGATGAACGGTGACGTCGATCCGATGGTCCCGAGAAGCGCCATCCACGATTCGAGGTGCGTCACCTCGCGCGCCGCGGCGCGTCGCGTGACACTTTCGAGGTGCGTCGCCTGCGCGTCGTTGAGCGCGACCCGCTGGCCTCCGGTCAGCCGCGTGAGCTCGTCGTATCCGACCGCGAAGATCCGCGCGAACGGCGACCCGCGGAACGCGCCGAGCACCTGCGCCACCGCGTCGAAGTTTGCGGCGGCGTCAAACGTCTTCATGAACCGAGTCGACTCGCCTCGTGCACGGCTCAAGTGGAGCGCCTTCGCCCCGATGACGAGCCAACAGGCGGCCGAAAAGGCCAAGAGGATCAAGAGGACCGCTTTTACGGGCAGCGAGGCGTGCAGCACGAGCTGCGCCGGATCGAGCTGGGGTGGCCCGGGAGCCCCCCCCGCATCGCCAGGCGAAAGAAGGGCCACGAGGACCGCGTCGATGGCGCCGAGCGAGCGCAAAACCAGGAAGCTTGCCATGCAATCTCTCTAGATCGGTCCGTAAGTACGGGTGGAGGGAGGCGCGTGGACCGCCGAGACGACCGCCCACGGCGCGACCATGCCCCGCGCAGGGAAGAGATGTCAAAGGCCGACGTCGGACGAGCTTTCGCTTTGCTTGATCAGCCCAGCGATCGAGCGTAAGACCCCCGGCGTCATCGTGCGGCATTCCTTCATATTCGGGTTCTTCTTGGTCGCTTCTGCGAGCATCGGCGTGCTGGCCGGTTGCTCGAGTGCCAGCAGCTCGGTCATCTCGCCCATCACTGCCGTCGACGTCGACATTGCCGGTCTCTTGAATGCCGCCAACCTTGGCTGCGGAGAAGGCCCGGACGACGTGTATGAGTATGCAGCTGTGGTAAGCCTGGAGTCCCCAAGCGGGGGCGTCGCAAATTCGGGCTGCGCTGCTGTTCCAAACGGTGTCGTCGCCGCCGGCGTCTTCAATTGCTACACCAATGCGGTCTTCGGCAACCTGCCCTCGCTTTCGGACGGCGGTGCGCTCCCGGACGGCGGCACCGCGAATTTCAAGGTGCGGGTCTTCTTGTACAACTACGACACCTTCAGGGACCTAACCTTCAAGAATTCAATGGGCATGGAGTTGAGGGGCGCCGCCGCGCTCACAGCCGCCGTGACGACCAGCGATCTGCCCGACGCCGATACCCTCTGCGGTCCCAAGCTCCGCCCTACCTGGCAGACCTCGTGCACGGCGAGCGAGCAAGGCAACATTGCGGTCAACGCCCTATGTGGCTCTCTTGTACCTGGAGACGCAGCGGCCGACGCCGGGCCCACCGATTCGGGAGGGGACGCTCAGGTGAAAGATAGCGGGAAGGAGGGCGCTCCGGATGCGGGTCACGACGCGACCCTCGACGCGCCAACCGACGGCGCAGACACCAGCCTTCCGGGCGACGCTTCACCGGGATAGACGTCGGCTCCTTGCGACGGGGATCGCTGACCATTAGAGTTACGAGAGATGCGCGGCGAGCCCGGTCAGATGTCGATGCCGTTCCCTCGACCGGGGCCCGTGCTCCGGGCCTTCCTGATCGCCCTCGTCGGACTGGGGGTAGGCTGGGCCCTTCTCGTCAACTGGACGCCCTGGGGCGAAGAGTGGTTCCTCAAGCTCACATGCGTGCCGGACCGCGTCTTTCGACACTTCGAGGTGTGGAGGCTCTTTACCGCCGGATTGCTCACCGCCCCGAAGGGCCCGGTCAGCCACCTGTTCTTCACGCTGATCGGCCTCTACTTTCTCAGCCCCGACCTCGAGCGGCGTTGGGGCAGCGCTCGCTTCGCCTGGTTTCTGGTCGCGAGCCTGACCTTTGGCTTTCTCGCAGCGTGCGCCGTGGACGGCCTCGGGCTTACGAGCCGAATCTTTCATCCTCCGTTCATGTACGGCGCGACCGCCGCGATCACCGCGGTCGCAGTGGCGTGGGCTCGCGAAAATTCGGACACAGAGGTGCGCCTCTTCTTCGTGGTGCCGGTGAAGGGGAAATACCTATTTTGGATTACGTTGCTCTATTGCGTCCTCGGCGTGGTCTATGCCGATGACATGACCGAAGGGGTGATCGCGCCCTTCGGCGGTTTCCTGACCGGCATCATGCTCGGCGGCTCGCCGTCGATGCTGAGACGCACGTACCTCCGACTCAAGCTCGCGCTGCTCCAGCGAAAAGCCGGAACTACCCCGCGCGCAGGGGTCCGGCCGGCGGCGCGACGACCCCGCACGGGCGGACCGCCTCTTCGCGTCTTGCGGGGCGGTCTCGAGGAGGAGCTCCGTAAGCGGGAACCGCCCAAGGACAAGCGGTATCTAAATTAGACCGGCCCGGCAGACGGCCGTGCGTGCTATCGGTGCGGGCGTCATGTGGGGACATCGGCACCTCCTCGGGATCGATGAGCTTTCGCTCGGAGATATCTCGGAGATCCTTGGCACGGCGAGCTCGGCCCTCACCCGATCGCGGGGACCGACCAAGAAGGTGGCCGACCTCCAGGGCAAGACCATCATCAATCTCTTCTTCGAGGCGTCGACGCGCACGCGCTCGTCCTTCGAGCTCGCGGGCAAGCGACTCGGGGCGGACGTGGTGAACGTGAGTGTCTCCACGTCGAGTGTAACCAAAGGCGAAACGCTTCTCGACACGGTTCGTAACCTCGAAGCGATGCAGGCCGACGTCATCGTGCTGCGGCACCCCGCGTCTGGCGCCGCGCACTTCGTCGCCGCGCGCACGCGTTCGAGCGTGGTGAACGCCGGTGACGGTGCGCACGAGCACCCCACTCAGGCGCTGCTCGACGCGCTGACGATCCAGAATCACAAAGGAAGGCTCGATGGGCTCGTCGTCGCCATCTGTGGAGACATCCTTCACTCGCGCGTCGCTCGATCGAACGCGCTCCTCCTGGGCAAGATGGGCACGGAGGTGCGGCTCGTGGGGCCGCGCACGATGATGCCGGCGGCCCCCGACGCTCTCGGCAGTACCGTTCGCACGTTCGAGCACCTCGCGGATGCGGTCCAGGGCGCAGACGTCGTGATGATGCTCCGGATCCAGAGCGAACGTCTCGCAGGCGCCATGATGGCGACCACTCGCGAGTACAGCCGCTACTTTGGCCTCAACCCTCGCATTCTCGACCTCGCGAAACCTGACGCCATCGTCATGCACCCGGGGCCCGTTCAGCGCGGGGTCGAGCTCGATCCGGCCATTGCAGACGGGCCGCAGAGCGTGATCCTCGATCAGGTCGAGGCAGGCGTCGCGGTTCGCATGGCTGCCCTCACCCTCGTGGTCGGCGCGCGCGAGCCTCGACCCGCGCGATCGGGCTTGCAAGCAGGTTCATGAGCGGCCGCGTGAGTGCACGGAGTCGACCTGCGCGCGAAGACGCGCCGCTCGGTGTGTTCGACTCGGGTCTCGGCGGGCTCACGGTGGTGCGCGCGCTTCGCGAGGCGTTGCCGCACGAACGAATCATCTATCTAGGAGATACGGCGCGCGTCCCCTACGGCACGAGAGGAGCCGACACGGTCATCAAGTATGCCCTCGGCTGCGCTTCCCACCTCGTCCAGCGCGGAGTAAAGGCGATCGTCATCGCGTGCAACACCGTGAGCGCAGTAGCGCCCGCGAAGCTCAGGGTCGACCTCGACCTGCCGATCTTCGGGGTCATCGAACCCGGTGCGCGCGCAGGCGTTCTCGCTTCGAAGCGGGGAAGGATCGGAGTGCTGGCGACGACGGCCACGATCGCCTCCGGCGCGTATCCGCGAGCCGTTGCAGCGGAGTCGACCCGGGCAGAGGTGATAGGTCAAGCGGCACCCTTGTTGGTCCCTCTCGCCGAAGAAGGATGGACCGAAGGGGAGGTTCCGCGCTTGGCTGTGCGGCGCTACCTCGAGCCGTTCGTCGCTTGGGACGTGGACACTGTGGTCCTCGGTTGCACTCACTACCCCTTGCTCCGACCGACAATCGAGCGCGAGGCACGTCTTCTGCTCGGCGAAGACGTTGCCATCGTCGACAGTGCGAACGCGGCAGCGCGCGAGGCACGCGATTTCTTGTCGTCGCGCGGCCTCGCGCGCACGCGAGAAGACCACGGCTCGATCGAGCTCCTCGTGACCGATTTGCCAAAAAGCTTCGCCGAGGTCGCGGGACGATTTCTAGGACAGGAGCTTCCTCACGTCGAGCAGATCGATCTCTAGCGATCCCCGGCGACGACCCGACCGGCAGGTCTACTGATTCGTCACTCCTCGATACGGATGACGACGTTGGGCGTCGCTATGAAGTCGTACGCCGCTACGATCGCGAGCGCCTTCTGAACGTCGCTCTCCCGAGCCTCGTGGGTGAGGATGACGATCTGGACGGGCAAGCCGCTCACGTCGCCTCGACCCTCCTGGACCATCTTCTCGATCGACACGCCGCACGCCCCCAGATCGCTGGCGATTCGACCCAGGACACCGGGCCGGTCGTACACCTGGAAGCGCAGGTAGTACCGCGTCTTGACCTCGGCGAGAGGGCGAAGCTCTCGAGCGGCAAGCTGAATGCCGCGCGTCGTAAGTCCCCCGGTTCCGTTCCGCCGCGCTCGCGCGACGTCGACGACGTCGGCAACGACGCTCACTGCGGTTGGCATATCTCCCGCGCCGCGGCCCGACAGCAAGCACGGACCGAGCGCCCGCCCCTCTAGGGAGATGGCGTTGAGGACGCCACCGACGCTCGCAAGCATCGTGTCTTTGGGGACGAGGACGGGGTGGACCCGCAGCTCGATCGAGTCGCCGTGGTCCCGGCCGATGGCCAGATGCTTGATGACATAGCCGAAGCGGCTCGCGAACGCGTGATCGCTGGCCGCGATATGACGAATCCCCTCCGTCGGTACGCGATCGGCGTCGACCCGCGCACCGAATGCCAGCATCGCGAGCACGACGAGCTTATGCGCTGCGTCATGGCCGTCGATGTCGAGCGACGGATCGGCCTCCGCGTACCCCTTCGCTTGCGCCTCCGCCAGCACGTCTTCGAAAGCGAGACCGTCCTTTTGCATTCGCGAAAGGATGAAGTTGCACGTTCCGTTCACGATTCCGGAAAGAGAGGTCACCCAATCGCTCGCGAAGGCCTCGCGTAGGACTCGAATGATAGGAATTCCTCCGCCGACGGAAGCCTCGAACGCCAAGTCCACGCCCGCTGCGACGGCCTGATCGACGAGAGCGGGGCCATGCGCCGCCAGAAGCATCTTATTCGCCGTGACGACACTACGTCCGCTCTGAATCGCGCGTTCGACGTAACTACGCGCTGGATCCACTCCCCCCATTACTTCGACGATCAGGTCGAGGCTTTCGTCCTCGAGGACGTCGGTAGCCTTCGTCGTAACGAGCGCACGGTTGAGCTCGGGCACGCGCTTCTTCTCCCCGCGCCGCACCAGCACGCGGGCGACTTCCAAGGGAGCCCCGACGCGCGACGCGAGGTAGGTCGCGTTCGCCTCGAGGAGCTGGATGACGCCACCCCCAACGGTGCCACAACCAAGGAGACCGATCCGGACTGGCTTCATCGTGGCTCAGGAGCACTCTGCGGTGGAACTAGTTAGAGGGGGCAGCCGGCGCTGCCGGAGTTTCCTTCTTCTCTTTTTCTGCCGCTCCCTCCGGTGCTTTGGGGACGAGCTTCTCTTCCAGCGCTGCCTCTAGCACCTGATCCATCTTGCTGACGAGAACGAACTCGAGATCGCTCTTCACTTCCGCGGGCACCTCGTCGAGATCCGGTTTGTTCCGCTCCGGCACGATGACGCGCTTGATCCCTGCGCGGTGCGCCGCCAAGACTTTCTCCTTGAGCCCGCCGATGGGCAAGACGCGCCCACGGAGAGTAATCTCACCCGTCATCGCTACGTCGTGGCGAACGCGCACGCCCGTAAGCATCGACACGAGCGCCGTGAACATCGTCACGCCGGCACTCGGCCCGTCTTTGGGCATGCTGCCTGCGGGAATATGGATGTGAATGTCGCTCTTTTCCAGGAAGTCCTTGGCGATTCCGTAACGCTCCGAACCAGAGCGGACGTAGCTCAGGGCAGCTTGCGCGCTCTCCTTCATGACGTCACCGAGCTGACCGGTCAGGGTTAGCTTCCCCGTGCCGTACATCCTGGTCGCCTCGATGAACAGGATCTCGCCTCCCACGCTGGTCCAGGCGAGGCCCGTCGCGACACCTGCTTCTTCCGTCCTCTCCGCGACGTCGCTCGTATAGCGACCGGCACCGAGGAACTCGCGTACCTGCTCCTCTGTCTCGATCTTGCGTGGGGTGAGGTCACCTTCCGCAATCTTTACTGCGACGCCGCGTATCACGCTTGCGATCTGGCGTTCGAGCGTGCGCACGCCCGCCTCGCGCGTATAGCTGTCGATGATGATCTCGACGGCTGCATCGGTGATTTCGAGCATCGGCGTGACGGCAACCGGCTGCGTCGTTTGTGCGGTTTGACCTGCCGGAGCAATCTGGCCCGCGCCGCCCTTGTCGGCGGCTGCTTGCAGCGCCGCAGCGTTACCGATGCCGTGATCTTCGATCTGCTTCGGAATGAGGTGCTGGCGAGCAATCGCGAGCTTCTCCCTGCGCGTATAGCCGGGGATCTCCAGAATCTCCATTCGGTCGCGAAGAGGGGGAGGGATGGGATCGGCAATGTTCGCCGTTGCGACGAACATCACGTTCGAGAGGTCATACGGGATCTCGAGATAGTGATCGGCGAACGTGTTGTTCTGCTCCGGGTCGAGGACTTCGAGCAGAGCCGCAGCCGGATCGCCTCGGAAGTCGTGACCGATCTTGTCGACTTCGTCCATCATGAAGACGGGGTTGATCGTCGCGGCCTTCTTCATCCCCTGGATGATCTGTCCCGGGAGCGCTCCTACGTACGTGCGCCGGTGCCCACGGATCGCCGCCTCGTCGTGGACGCCGCCGAGGGAAATCCGGTGAAATTTTCGTCCAAGTGCGCGCGCGATGCTCCGTCCCAGCGAAGTCTTGCCGACACCGGGGGGCCCGATGAGGCACAGAATCGGCCCTTTCTTGTCCTTCTTGAGCTTGCGAACCGCGAGGTATTCCAAAATTCGCTTCTTTACTTTCTCGAGTCCGTAGTGATCATCGTCGAGGACTTTTCGAACTGCGGCGATCTCCATGTTGTCGGGCGTCTGAACGTGCCACGGGAGATCCAGAATCCAGTCGAGGTAGGTGCGAACGACCGTGTACTCCGCAGACCCGACCTGCATGTTGCGCAAGCGCTTGGTCTGCTTCTTGGCCACCTGTTCCGCCTCGTTCGGAAGGTTCGCCTTCGCGATGCGATCCTCCAAACCGTCCAGGTCACTCTGGTCGCCGTCGTCCTCACCGAGCTCTTCCTTGATGGCCTTGAGCTGCTGGCGGAGGACGTACTCGCGCTGGTTCTTGCCCATCTCCTCCTTGATTTGGGAGTTGATGCGCTCTCGCATCTTCAGAATCTCGAGCTGTCGAGTTAGAAGCCGGAGCACCTTACGGATCCGCTCCTTCACGTCGATGGTCTCGAGTAACTGGGCCTTCTCTTCGACCGGCGCGTCCAGGTTCGCCGCGACGAGATCGGCCAGGGCGCCGGGCGCCTGAATCGAATCGATGAGCGAGCCGGCTTCGCGCGGAAGTTCCGGCATCAGCTGGATCACCTGCTTCGCGATGTCACGGAGGCTCATCGAGAGCGCTTCGGCTTCGTCATCTTCGAGGCCCGCCTCGTCGATGCGCTTGATCTTGGCCTTCAGATAGGGACCCGCCTGGGTCACGCTCTCGAGTCGAATCCGCACGAGCCCTTGCAGGATGAGAGAGTAGTTGCCCGAGCTGTGCTTGAGCGCTTTGAGCACGCGAGCGGCACAACCCACGCTGTGCAAATCCTCCGAACCGGGATCGTCGGTGGAGGGGTCGCGTTGAGCGAAGATTGCGATGACGGGCGCCGGGAGATTGTCGACGTCTTCGACGAGCGCGACCGACTTCTCGCGACCGACGTCGAACGGGGCCACGGCGCCTGGAAACAAGACGGCGTTGCGAATCGGAAGGACGGGTAACTCGTCGCCAAAGTTGACGGCGTCTTCGTCTTGAGGACGCGGCGGGGTCGGGGGAGCCTTTTTGTCA
>Ga0182024_10012571_pt1 | contig 16720 bp, 17 predicted proteins | sample P32metaG_FD_120480 | JGI IMG/M metagenome (GOLD analysis project Ga0182024, IMG submission 120480) | Permafrost microbial communities from Stordalen Mire, Sweden - P3-2 metaG (Illumina Assembly) | ecosystem: Environmental > Terrestrial > Soil > Wetlands > Permafrost | place: Sweden: Stordalen... | reverse complement strand
CGAAATCCAGGTACGCGCGAAAATTGTAATACTGCTGCGGATCGTACTCCCGCCACTTGACTGGCCCCAAGAACTGCGCCCAATCCAGATTCGAAGGCTGCGTCTGCAGCGACGCGGGAGCCTTTCGCAGATGATAGCCGTTGCCGTGCCACCACGTCCGCGCCATCGTGATTTTCCCGAGCTTGCCCGGCTGAATATACTCATCCCGAGCCTTCATATAATGCGGACCCGACCTCTGCTGCATGCCCACCTGAAACACCCTGTCGTGAATCCGAGCCTCCTTCACGATCACCGGCCCCTCTTCGATTCTTAGCGTGAGAGGCTTTTCACAATACACGTCCTTACCCGCGCGCACCGCGTTGATCGCGCATCCGGCGTGCCAATGATCGGGCGTCGCGATCAATACCGCATCCAGCTCTTTCACTTCAAGAAGCTTGCGATGATCGTTGAATCCCTTCGCGCCCGGAGCCTTTGTCAGCGCCTCGTCAAGCCGCGTTCCATAGACGTCGCAAATGGCCTTCACATCGACGGTCGAGTTCTTCTGGAACACGCTCATCACGAAACTTCCTCGATCTCCCGCGCCGATCAGGCCGAGGTTGACGCGGTCGTTTGCGCCGAGGATGCGTTGATAGGATGCAGCGGAAAACACGGCTGCGGTGCGAAACAGGTCGCGTCGGTTCAGCATAATGGAATAAGCATATCTCGAATGACAAAAGAAGTTCACATCATCGGAGGAGGTCTCGCCGGTTGCGAGGCAGCCTGGCAGGTCGCGCGCGCCGGCGGCAAAGCGATCCTTTATGAAATGCGCCCCGCGATGCAAACTCCCGCCCACAAAACCGGATCGCTCGCCGAACTGGTGTGCAGCAATTCGCTCAAGAGCGAACAGGAAAACAGTGCCCCTCGTTTATTAAAGGATGAGCTGCGTCGCCTTGGCTCTCTACTCATCGACATCGCCGACCGCAACCGCGTCCCCGCAGGCCACGCGTTAACCGTCGACCGCGAGATCTTCGCCGCCGAAGTTACGCGCCTCATCGAAAACGAGCCGGCCATCGAACTGCGCCACGAAGAAGTCGCGTCCCTAACCGACGATCGCACGTGGATCATCGCCAGCGGACCGCTTACCTCCGACGCACTGGCCTCCGAAATCGCCCGCATCACCGGCTCGGACAGATTATTCTTCTACGACAGCATCAGCCCCATCGTCGACTCGGAATCGATCGATACCTCCATCGCCTTCCGCGCCTCGCGCTACGGAAAATCGCTCGATGGCACCGACGATTATCTGAATTGCCCCTTCGATCGCAACGAGTACGAGGCTTTCTTAGATGCACTGCTAGCCGCCTCCAGCGCTCCCGCTCACATTGAACAAGACAACGCCAAATATTTCGAATCTTGCCTGCCCATCGAAGAAATCGCACGCCGCGGTCGCGAGACACTTCGCTTCGGCCCCATGAAACCGATGGGCCTGACCGATCCTCGCACCGGTCGCCGTCCCTGGGCCGTCGTTCAACTTCGCCAGGAAAACGCGCGCGCCGGAAGCTGGAACCTCGTAGGCTTTCAGAACCACATGCGCTTCGGCGACCAAGCCCGCGTGCTCCGCATGATCCCCGGCCTTCAGAACGCCGAGTTCCTGCGCTACGGCCAGGTTCATCGCAACACCTATATCAACGCGCCCGCGCTGCTCGATGCGACCCTCCGCCTCCGCACGCGTCCGAACATTTTCTTCGCCGGACAAATCTCGGGCGTAGAGGGATACGTCGAATCCATTGCGACCGGTCTGATCGCCGGCCTCGCCGCCATCTCCGAAACTCCTCGCGCATTTCCGCGCGAAACCGCCCTAGGCTCGCTTTGCGCCTACGTGTCGGGAGCCGACCCAAACAACTACCAACCCGCGAACATTACCTTCGATCTCCTTCCTAAACTCGACCATCCCCCCAAAGACAGAAAACTCCGCCAAGCCGAAGTCTGCCGACGAGCCCGAGCCGCGCTCGATGAACACCTGCTTGCCTATGTCTGAATTGGCTCAATCAATCGACCGCTACCTCGACAGCCTACGCCAGGCCAACGCGTCTCCGCACACTCTGCGCAACTACTCCGCCGACCTCTCTCAGTTCGCCGACTACTTTTCGCCCCCCGATACGGACCCTCCCGCGCCCTCGCAGATCGATTCCCTGCAAATCCGAGAGTGGCTCGGCAGTCTCTATCAACGGGGCCTCGATCCCATCTCCACCCGTAGAAAGCTGGCTTGTGTAAGGTCGCTGTTCAAATTTCTCCGCCGTGAAGGGACGATTCCGACCAACGCCGCGAAACTCGTCCGCACGCCGAAAAGCCCGAAGCGCGTCCCCTCCGTTCCTACCGCGGAGCAGACGAATACGCTCGTCGAAGGCGTCGCCGCCGATACGCTCGACCGCCCTCATCCCGAACGCGACCTGTTACTATTCGAGCTTCTCTACGGCTGCGGACTCCGCATCAGCGAACTGGTCGGCCTCAACCTCACCGACTTCGATATGGCCGAGCGCTGGATTCTCATTCGCGGCAAAGGACGCAAGGAGCGCCAGACACCGTACGGCAAGAAAGCCGCCGCCGCACTCGAAAAATATTTACCAGTCCGCAACTCGATAGACCCCGCCCTCTTCCTGAATCACCACGGCGCGCGCCTCACAGACCGTGGCGCCCGAGGCATAGTGAAACTATACGCCCGCTTGCTCTCCGGCGATTCCTCGCTTCACCCGCACAGCCTCCGCCACGCCTACGCAACCCACCTGTTAGCCGACGGCGCGGACCTCCGAGCCATCCAGGAACTGCTCGGCCACGCGCGCCTCTCGACAACTCAGAAATACACGCAAGTCTCGCTCACCGACCTCATGGCCGTATACGATCGCTCCCACCCCAAGGCGAGAAAAGGCGGTCAACGAATTTTAAAATCCGGCGTCTAATGGGTATGTTGAAAGCACTCTGGATTTTTGTCGCGATACAAGCTCTCGTGCAGACGCCTGCTTTTGAAGCCGCGACCATCAAGCCGAGCAAGGACGCACCGGGCCACTCCGGGTCGCATAGTCGTACCGGCATGATCGTCCTCACCGGCCAGACATTGAAGGGCTTAGTCTGCGCCGCATATCAGGTAAAAGATTTTCAGGTCACCGGCGGCCCGAAATGGATCGACGGAGACCGCTTCGATATCAATGCAAAAGCGGATGGCGCGGCGAACGGTTCGCAACTGAAGGAAATGTTGCAGACGCTCCTCGCCGATCGATTTCAACTCGTCTTTCATCACGAAGAGAAGATCGCCCCCTCTTATGCCCTGGTCCTCGTGAAGTCCGGATTGAAGATCAAGCCGGTCGAAGGCGCCGCCGGATCGAACTCCAACGGCAGCAAGGGGCAGCTCACGGTAACAGGGATGACCATGTCCAAGTTTGCCGAGTTGCTCTCAAGAGAATTGAAAACTCCCGTCACCGATCTGACCGCCACGCCGGGAGCGTACGATTTCAAACTCGAGTGGTCCACCGAAGGCGACGCGAACGACATGCAGTCCGCGCTTTTCGCGGCGCTTCAGTCGCAGCTCGGCGTGAAACTCGAATCGCGCAAGCTTCCAATCGACATGATCGTAGTCGATCGCGCAGAGAAGCCCTCCGAAAACTAGCACCTACCCGCATGCTGACGCATGGCGGCTCAGTGTCGGCGCGGAGCCGCCATGCGTAAGCATGCGGGTAGAAACCACGTGTAATATTACGACACGCGATGCAATTTTCCGACCTCGCACTCTCACGCCGCCTGGAGGGCACCGAAGGCCACGCCTGCGTGCAGTTCGCCGTAGCCCGCCGCCGATTATTCCCCGATAGCGGCTCGTGTTCCATGCAATGCGCGGGCGCACAGGTCGTCTTCGATGGCGTCGATTCTCCTGTCACGCAGACCTTCGGCCTCGGCATTTTCGAGGCCCTGACTCATTCCTCTCTCGACACCATCGAGCGCTTCTTTCTCGATCGCGGCGCGCCGGTGCATCACGAAATAAGCCCTCTCGCCGGAGTCGCCGCGCTCGACCTGCTCTGCGCCCGCCACTACCGGCCGATCGAAATAAGCAGCGTGATGGTTCGGCCTGTCGAGAATCCCCCGCCCGGGAACATAACGGTGCGCGTGGCCGGTCCCGACGAATCGCAGCTCTGGGCCGATGTCAGCGCACGAGGTTGGACGCACGACCATCCGGAACTCACGGCTCTGGGGAAACAATTCGGCGCTGTTGCCTTCGCGCGCGAACACGGTCCCTGCTTCCTCGCCGAAATCGACGGCCAACCGGGAGCGGCGGGGTCCCTTTGGATTCATGATGGAGTCGCTCTCTTCTCCGGCGCGGCCACTGTTCCGGAGATGCGTCGTCGCGGATTGCAATCGGCGCTCCTCGAGGAGCGGATGCGCTACGCCTTCGACCATGGCTGCGACCTTGCCATGATGGTAGCCGAAGCGGGCGGCGAGTCGCAGCGCAACGCCGAGCGCAAAGGATTCCGTCTCGCCTATACCCGCACCAAGTGGCGCCTGGTTGGGTAGGTCCCCGACCTGCCCTCTTCTCAAAGAGTCAGATCGTACGAATAAAACTCCGTCTGCCGCGTCCATCCCTCCTTCTCATAAAGCCCTTGCGCCTTCTCATTCGTAACTTCAGTAGAGAGCGTCAGCCGAACAGCCCCGACCCCGCGGCCGAAGCGAGCAGCCGCGTCCAGCAACAACGATCCGACTCTTCTCCGCCGGGCATCCGGACTAACAAACAAATCGTTCAGGATGAAAATCCGCGCCGCCGATAGCACCGAAAAACTGGGAAACAACTGCGTGAATCCAACCGCGGAGCCGTCCTCTCGCATGGCGAGAAAAATGATGGATTCGTTATGCTGGAACCGCTCCAGCAGGAACCGGCGCGCCAAATCAGGATCGCTCGGCCTGCGATAAAACTGGCGGTACGCATCGAACAATGGGACGATCAGTTCCAGATCGAAAATCGTAGCTTGACGAACGGCCACGTCATGTTGTCCACTCATGGTGAGATGTTATCGCGGAAGGTATTGCTCGTCGCCGTGGCCGCCTTAGCCGCCGGTCAGACGGTATCACGCCCGGAGTTCGAGGCGGCATCGCTTAAACCGAATCCATCCGGCCGCGAAGGCTATGCTATCCGAGTCCTGCCCGGCGGAAAACTTTCGGCGACAAATATTAACTTGAAGCGCCTGATCGCGGTCGCCTACAGCGCAACCGATTTTCAAATCTTCGGCAAAGGTTCAATTTGGAAGCGGAAGCGCCCGGCCCCGCGGAACTGAAGCAACTCCGTGTGATGCTCCAGTCCCTTCTCGATGAGAGATTCAAGCTGAAGTTTCACCGCGAGACCAGAGAACTCCCGATTTATTCGCTGGTGTTGGCGAAGAGCAAAGGCCCAGGTCTGATCGAGGCCGCGTATGGAGATTGCGGTGCATCCGTCGCGCCCGAAGCCCCCGCGCCAAACGGCACGCCCGTCTCGACCATTGCCTGCGGTACCGTGAACCCAGGCCCAGGCCGCATCAGTGGTCACCGCGGACGAATTTCCCAATTGGCGGATCGTCTTTCGACAATGCTCGGCCGAACCGTTGTCGATAACATCGACCTCACCTGGACCCCAGAAGCCGGCAAAGGACCGGTGGAAGTGATCGTTGTCGATTCAGAGGAGAAACCATCCGCAAATTAGCGGTTAGCACGGGCTCGTCCTGACCATTGGGATATAACCCCGTCCCGTCAGGGCGGGGATAGCATCGACGTCCCGCTCATTAGACCCCCTACAATAACAACGAGTGACGATCGCTCTGGACGCGACCTACAGCCTTGGCAAAAATCTATCCGGCGTAGGAGTGTATTCGCGCGAAATGCTCTTCGGTCTTGCAACCGCCCACCCCCAGGAAAAATTTCGCTTCTGTTATCGCCCGCACCGTTTCCTGAAATCGTTCAACGACAAACTCCCGCGCAACGCTTCCCGGCGTCTCCTCCGAGGCGCACCATCCGCCGATATCTTCCACGCACTCAATCAACGAGTAGATGCGAAGGCCCGCCGCACCGTCTCCACCTTCCACGATCTCTTTGTGATGACCGGCGATTACTCCTCGCCCGCATTTCGCGCCCGCTTCACCGCGCAAGCCCGCGACGCAGCCGAGCGAAGCGACCTCATCATAGCCGTGTCCAACTTCACCGCATCGCAAATCAAGCAATTGCTCAAAGTCGAGCCGTCCCGCATCCGAGTAGTCCACCACGGCGCCCGTGCTGTCTACCGAGCCGTGACCGCGGGGAGTGCCCATGGGCCCGGTACTCAAAACCTGGTCCTGTCGGTAGGCGCCATCCAACGCCGCAAAAACATAGCGCGCTTGGTAAAGGCGTTCGAACTCCTCCCCGACAATTGGCGATTGGCCCTGGCCGGCGCCCCCAACGGATTCGGCGCCGCGGAAGAGCTAGTCGCCGTCGAAGAAAGCCAAGCCCGCCCCCGCATCGACGTCCTAGGCTACGTTTCATCCGCCCAACTCGACGCTCTCTACCGCCGTGCAAGCATCTTCGCTTTCCCGTCCCTCGACGAAGGATTCGGAATGCCGATCTTGGAAGCGATGGCGCACGGAATTCCCGTAATGACGTCCATCTGTTCGGCAATGCCCGAAGTCGCGGGCGACGCCGCCCTCCTGGTCGATCCTCTGAACATCGGTGACGCTCTTCTGAGCCTTGCCACCAACGAACCGCTTCGCGAAAATCTGATACGCCGCGGTCTGGAGCGGATCAAACAATTCACCTGGAATTCGACCGTCGAAAAAACCTGGTCGGTATACGATGAATTGAAATGAAGACCCTCGCCGCCCTGCTGCTCTGCTCATTGTCGACCCGTGCCGCGGACCTGATTATCGCCGCCGCATCGGACCTGGCGCCTCTGGCTCCGAAACTCGAACGCGCCTACAAGGAAAAAATCCGTTTCACGTTAGCCTCCAGCGGATCGCTAAAACAGCAAATCGAAAACGGCGCGCCCTTCGATGTATTCCTTTCCGCGAACGAACAATACGTGAAGGATCTGGCCGCCGCCGGCCTGGTCACCGATGCGACCATCTACGCCACGGGACGCATCGCGCTTTGGTCTCCGAACGGTTCCGTTTCATCTCTCGCCGACCTGAAAAAAAAGTCTGTGACCCATTTAGCAATTCCAAATCCACAACACGCACCGTATGGAGTTGCCGCGCGCCAGGCTCTCGAATCGCAAGGCGTCTGGAAAGATATCGAGCCGAAAATCGTCTACGGCGAAAATGTCCGGCAAGCGTTGCAGTTCGCCGAAAGCGGCAACGTCGAAGCCGTAATCACTTCGTGGACATTATTGATCGGCAAGGGAACGCTGCTTCCCGCCGAATGGCATTCTCCGATTCGCCAGACCGGCGCGATCGTAAAGTCGAGCAGTCAGGCAGATGCCGCGAGACGATTCCTGAAATTCCTATTAAGCCCCGAAACGCAGAAGATTCTCAACGACGGTGGATTATGGTCATTTAAGGCTCCGTAGGAGCGCTTATCCGGCAATTTAAGGACGATTAAGACCGGTTTTTCGACATCTCACTGGCATGATCCTCCGCCGCGCGCTTCAATTCGAACAGTTTTGAGCCGCTCGACATGAGCGCGATCGCACCAGCGACCAGCAGAGGAATCGTGACCGTTCCCCACAAGACCAGCGAAAACCGAGCGGCCTCCGCCGGCACCACGTGAAACATTCGTTGCAGCGCTTCCATCGTCAGGAACTGAAACAACCCTAAGTTTCCAGGAGCTTGCGGAACGACGCTGCCCAATCGAAGAATCACCATCAGCACGAACGCCACGCTGATCGACGGTACAAATGCGGGTGACTGATCGAATTCGTACGCCTGCATCGCTGCGTAAATTGGCAATACCTGCAATAAAAGATACGGCAAGCTCTGCAAAAACGCGAAATACAGATGGCGCGAGTGTCCAATCAGATTAAGATCGTCAATCAATACACGCACATGGCGCTGCCAGCCGTCTCCCGACAGCAAGGCGCGCGTTCTCTGCCTGAGGAACACCGCGAGCGCAAGCAGGGCCGCGCCGCTCAACACCACCATTCCCAACACATAGCCGCTCGCGACCAGCCCCCGCATATGGTGGTGGTGTCCCACCAGACACACGGCTAAAATCAAGCAAAGACATAGCCAGATTCCGTCGAAGATGCGCTCTATCAACGCGCTGGAGATGACAACCGAAAACGGCAGTTGGGTCCAGCGCGCGACCATGTAACAACGGAGAATTTCGCCGGCGCGAAACGGCAGCACTTCATTCGCGAACAGCCCGACGTAAATTGCGCTAACTGCATTGCGAAATGAGACTTGTTCGACGGGCCGAAGCACCTCTCTCCACCGGACCGCCTGCCAGCAATAGACGGAAATGTCGGCGACCACGGCGAAGCCCAGCCACCACCAGTCCATCGTGGCGAGGTCGTCCTTGAGTTCACCGAGGTTTGCGCCGCGGAGCGTCCAGACCAAGCACCCGAGGGACGCGAGGTAGGTCAGGATCAGCAGAACGCGTGATCGTGTATCACCCAATACCTAATCATAGTCCAGCAAAACAGTACAGCGTTCCGCGCGTGCGCAGATAGATGCGGCCGTGATCGATGGCGGGGGTTGCGAATATTTCGTCGTCGAGATCGTTGATGGCGAGAATTTCCCACTGCGGAGACGCCTTGATTACCGTCACTTTTCCTTCCTGATTCGCAACATAAATTTTTCCGTCGCCCGCTACGGGCGACGACCAGTATTGGCCTAACGTGATCCTGGCCTGCTTGAACGCCGTGCCGGTTTTTGGATCCAGCGAAGTGAAAATGCCGCCTTCTTTGATGAGGAATAAAACGTCGCGATAGAGCAAAGGCGAGGGGATATTGGGAATCGATTTGCGGAAACGCCATAGAATATGGGTATCGGTGACATCGCCTTTGCCGCCGGCGCGAATGGCGACGATGTTGTTTTGCGAAAATTTGCGGGCGCGATAAAAATTCCACTCGCGCTCATCGACGGAGCCGTTGCGATCGAGATCGGTGTCGCGAAAAGAACCTTCGTTTTTAAACGGCCCTTCGGCGCGGGAAATTCGTCCATCATGATTGGTGTCGTATTTTTCCAGCGCTTGCCGCCAGGTTAGGACGTCGGGATGCTGGTCGGTATCGCCTCCGGTTTCCCAACCGCTGACGTAGATAATATCGCCGTCGATTAACGGAACCGATTTGAGTTGCCAGGCCATGCCGCGAACAAACCATAAGGGCTCGCCTGTGGAGAGAGAGTAGGAGTTCACTTGAAACGCGCCGGGAACGATCAGCTCCGCCGGACCGTTTTTCGGTTGATAGAGCGCGGGCGTGGCGTAGCCGCGCGTCGAATCGGCGCGAGGGGTTTTCCAGCGAATCCTGCCGGTCACCCGATCGACGGCCAGCAGGTAAGAATCTGTATCCTGATCGCAAATCAGAATAACCATTTTCCCGGCGAGGATCGGCGAAGATCCGTGACCGTTCTGGTTGTTGAAAGGGCCGAGAGGCAGCTTCCAGCGCTCCGTTCCTTCGGCGGTATAAGAGATGAGGCCGAAGTCGCCGAAGAAGACGTAGACGTTCTGGCCGTCGGTCACGGGCGATGGCGATGCGGGGCTGTTGGTAGGTTGCGACTCCTCTTTACGAGGGCGCGGAGCTTCGCGGCGCCAAATTATTTTGCCGCTGGCGCGATCGAGACAGAGAGTCAGCAGTTTTTCGTTCTCGGCCGCGGTCAGGAAAATGTGTGTTTCGGTGAGCACTGGCGAGGAATGGCCGGGAGGGACGGCGGTCGACCAAGATACGTTTTTTTGCGGCGAAAATTCGGTGGGTAAAGGACTGTCGTCGGCGATGCCGTTGCCGTTCGGTCCGCGGAATTGCGGCCAATCGGGCGATAGCGCCAAGCAGAGCAATGGAACTGTGGCATAATTCGGCACGGGGCTGCTGACATTGTAGAACGAGGACCTGAACGTTGTACGACTACATCGTGGTAGGTGCGGGCAGCGCGGGATGTGCGCTCGCTTCGCGCCTGACAGAGCGGCCCGATATCAATGTCCTGCTGATCGAAGCCGGGCCTCCGGATCGCAAGCGGGAAATCCATATTCCCGCCGCATTTTCCAAACTTTTCCGAAGCGACGTCGATTGGAATTTTTCGACTGAGCCGCAGGAGCATTTGAACGGCCGGAAATTGTATTGGCCTCGTGGGAAGATGCTGGGCGGGTCGAGCTCGATGAACGCGATGGTCTATATGCGCGGCGTGCGCGCGGATTACGATGCGTGGCGCGACTTGGGAAATGCCGGATGGGGCTTCGACGACGTGCTGCCTCTGTTCAAAGCGGCCGAGAATCAGGAGCGCGGCGCATCGGCGGAGCATGGGATCGGAGGTCCGCTCAATGTTGCGGACTTGCGATCGGTGAATCCGCTCACTGAGGTTTTTCTCAACGCGTGCGAAGCGGCGGGGATTGGGAAGAATGCCGATTTCAACGGCGCGGCGCAGGCGGGGGCGGGGCTTTATCAAGTCACACAGAAGAATGGCGCGCGGGCCAGCGCTTCGGATGCCTATCTGAAGCCGGCTTTGCGGCGCGGCAATCTGACGGTGTGGACACAGGTGCAAGTGGCGCGCGTGACGATCGAAAAGGGGCGAGCGGTGGGGGTCGAGTTTTTCCAGAAGCAATCGCAGGATCGCCAGCAGGTTCGCGCGGGGCGTGAAGTGTTTCTTTGCGCGGGCGCAATCGGATCGCCGCAACTGATGCTGCTGTCGGGGATTGGTCCGAGGAGTGAGTTAGAGGCGCTGGGGATTCCGGTGGTCGTCGATCTGGAAGGGGTCGGGCGCAATTTACAGGATCATCTGAACATCGGGCAATCGTTTCACTCGACGCAGGAGATTTCGATCAGTGACGCGGAGAGTATTCCGAACTTGGTGAAGTATATTTTTAAGAAGACGGGTCCGCTGACGTCGAATGTCGCGGAGGCGGGGGCGTTTCTGAAGTCGCGTCCAGAGTTGGACGAGTGCGATTTGCAATTGCATTTTGCGCCGGCCCATTTTGTCGAGCATGGTTCGAAGAATCCGCCGGGACACGGGTTTAGTTTGGGCGCCGTGCTGCTGACGCCGAAGAGTGTGGGACGGATTTATCTTCGATCGGCCGATCCGCGGGAGGCCCCGGCGATTGATCCTTGCTATTTATCCGATGCGGAGGATGTTACTCCGCTGCGCGAGGGGATAAAAATGGTTTGGAAATTATTGGAATCGAAGGCGTTCGACGCGTATCGGGGGAAGGCGGTTTTCGAGAAGCAGGATACGACTTCGTACCTTCGGGCGCATGCGGAGACGCTGTATCATCCGGTGGGGACTTGCAAGATGGGGAAGGACGCTTTTAGCGTGGTCGACGCGGAGTTGCATGTGTATGGGGTTGCCGGGCTTCGCGTCGTCGATGCGTCGGTGATGCCTGGGATTGTGCGGGGGAACACGAATGCTCCGGTGATGATGATTGCGGAGAAGGCGGCCAGGATGATTTTGGAGTAAGAAGGGCCTTGGGCTAATCTGGAGAAGGGAGGCGTTTATCGTGCTTGATTGGTCACAATGCCCAGCGGTGGAGAGCATCCCCGGCAAGGTGAGTGGCGCGTGGGTGCTCAAGGGAACCCGGACACCTGTGAAGGTTTTGTTTGAGAACCTTGAGGCTGGTCTGAGCATCGAGGAAGTGATTGAACAATTTCCGGTGACTCGTGAGCAGCTTGATGGCCTGATGGCGTTTGTTGCGCGCTCGCTCGAAAGGGTTCCGAGCTACTAATTTCTTGCTGCGATGCGAATTCTTTTCGATAATGGCGTGCCGCGAGGTCTGGCGCGTTTTCTATCAGGCCACTCCGTGGAAGAGGCCCGCGCGCGAGGGTGGGAAGAACTCGCGAACGGCGAATTGATAGACGCCGCCGAGCAAGCCGGCTTCGCACTCATGGTGACGACGGACAAGAATATCCGCTATCAACAGAACTTGAAGGCTCGTAGAATCGCACTCGTAGCGCTGGAGCATTCACAGTGGCCGATGGTGAGGCTCGTTGCGGACAAAATAGTTGGGGCAGTCAATGCGGCGGTGCCTGGCGGTTACGTAGAAGTCGACGTGCCGTTCAAGGAATAGGTCCGGTGGCATTCGCACGCGTATCTCCCAACCGTATAGAATCTGGCATATGGAAATTGCGAGTGGGTTGTCGGCGCTCAAGAGTGCTGCGGATCTCACAAGGCTGTTACGCGATGCGGCGAAGGCAGACTCGCTTAAACAGGATGAATTCGCGGGTCGAATAGCGGAAGTTTACGACTACATCGGCGACTCCAAAGAAGCCTTAAGTGTTCAGGAGAAGATATCCGAGCTTCGAGCGGAGAATGAGAGGCTAAGAGCGTATGTGTTTCATCATTCTGTCAGTTGGCGAAAGCTCCCGGATGGCTCGGAGGATGGGCCGTTCTGTCCAACGTGTGTTAGTGAGGGCACGCCGATGCGTCTACTCCTTCGTGAGTACATCGACCAGACGCACGGACTTTGGCATCTCTATTGCCCGAAGACGCACGTCGGCTCAAGCGCAGGTCGAGATCTTGGGCGCGGTCGGGAGCCGATTTACGCCGTTCCCAAGGAACTGGTTTCAGAAGATCGGTATTTCCTGGGACAGCCTCGTTGCTTGCGGCGAAAAATTCTGCGAAGTCAGGAATCGGTGTTGATCTATTAGCCAGCAATCATGCGACTGCTTCCAGGCTTTTTAGTTTTGCTGCCAGAGTCGTGCGCTTTAACCCGAGCATTTCTGCTGCTACGGTTTTGTTGCCGTTCGCTTTCTTGAGGGCTTCCTCCAGGAGCTGGCGTTCGATGCGGCCTACGGTTTGTTCGAAGTCGTTGGTTGCGATAGGGCTCTGGGGCGCGATGCGCGTGGGGTGTGTGGGCAGAGGGAAGTCGGAGGGGTATAGAATTTCTCGCGTCCCGCTGAGCGCTACGGCCATTTCCACTACGTTTTCCAGTTGGCGGACGTTGCCAGGCCAGGGACAGTTTTTCAGACGCTCGATCGTCTCCGGTGAAAGATGGCGGAGGGGGATGTCTTCCTGCCGGCAGATTTTTTCTACAAAGTGATGCGCCAGGACAGGGATGTCTTCGAGGCGATCGCGAAGAGGGGGGGCGGCGATGGGCACTACGTTCAGCCGATAGTAGAGATCTTCTCGGAATTTTCCTTCGCGAATTTTTTGGACGAGGTCGACGTTGGTTGCGGCGATTATGCGGACGTCGACGCGGATTGTTTCCGAGCTGCCGACGCGTTGGAATTCGCGCTCCTGCAAGACGCGGAGGAGTTTGGTTTGAATGTCGAGCGGCAGATCGCCGACTTCGTCTAAAAAGAGAGTGCCTTTGTTGGCTTGTTCAAAACGGCCTACGCGGTGCTGGATGGCTCCCGTGAATGCGCCTTTGACGTGGCCGAAGAGTTCAGCCTCGAGAAGATTTTCGGGGAGGGCGTTGCAGTTCACTGCGACCATGGGATGCTGAGCGCGGGGGCTTGAGAGATGAATGGCGCGGGCGACCATTTCCTTGCCGGTTCCGGTTTCGCCGGTGATCAGGATCGTGGAGCGGCGGCTGCCGGCCAGGCGGATGATCTCAATGGTCCGCATGATGGCCTTGCTCGATCCGACAATGTGTTTGCGCCAGGATTCGTTGCACGAATCGGCGGAGCGCTGGCTGCGGCGGAACTCGGCGGCTGCTTCGATGATGGCCGTCCCATCCGAGCCTGCGGAGATTACGTCGTGGGCTCCGAGGCGGATGTAGCGTACGGCGTCGGCGATGGAGGCGGCTTCGTCGCAGATGACGATGGGGGTTCCGCGGCTGGCCTGCACTAACTCTTCGAGAAGTTCTTCGACGGTGGTATCGTGAGTGTTGCCGAGGCAGGGATCCTCAATGACTACTGCGTTCACGGAGGAAGTTTTCAAATGTTCGATCGCGTCGGCGGCTGAATCGAGGCTGACCCGAAGAATCTCTGTCGTCAAAATTCCCTCACGAGCATCCATCGGCAGTGAGGGGCGCCGAAATATCCAGGAAGGTCCCTAGACCCGGGGTCTAATGGAAGTACTTGCTTGCGAGCTCGGGGTTGACGGTGACGGCCTTGCTCCACACCTGCTTGGCTTCCTCGTCCTTACCCACCGCTTTGAGCGCATGGCCGAGGTTGAGCATGGCATCGGTAAAATCTGGCTTCTTGTCGACGGCCAATTGGTAACAATCGGCGGCGGCTTTGTTCTCGCCGGCTGCCTGCAACAAGAGACCGAGATTATAGGACAGTTCGACGGAGCGCTCGCCTAACGTGGCGAGTTTCTGGTTAAGCTCGAGCGCCTTCTTGTGATCCTTGCGCTCGATGGCGATGGCCGTGAGGGCACGTAGCGCATCGATATTTTTCGGCTGCAATTGGAGAACGCGGCCGAACGTATCCGAGGCGGCGTCGAGATCCTCGAACTTCCATTCGGCGAGGCCCAGGTTGAGCAGTGCGTCGACCCAGTCCTTCTTCTTCTTGAGGCAGGTTTCGAAGCTGTCGACGGCGCTGGCGTATTCGGCGCGTTGCAGTTGCAGGAATCCCAGTCTGAATGCCGCGTCTTCCCAATCGGGCTTGAGCGCGACGAGCTTCTCGAACAACGCTTCGGCTTCCTCCGCTTTCCCTTCGCGGTCGGCGAGCAGGCCGAGGTTCCAAAGCGCGCCGGGCAGATCGGGCTGCTGGGCGAGCACTTGTGTGTACGCATTGCGGGCGCCGGCGAGATCGCCGCGCTCCTGCAGGATTACGCCGAGATTGGCGGCGGCTTCCTGAGCATCGGGCCGGAGACGGGAGGCTTCGCGATACGCGTTGCCGGCTTGTTCAAGGCGTCCGGTCTTCTGATAGGCGACGCCCAAATTGAACCATCCTTCGTAGGAAGTGGCGGCGGCTTTCACGAGCTGCGAACAATGCTGCACGGCGGAGCTATAATCGCCATGACCGAGCGCGACGGTAGCGAGTCCCTCGAGCGCCTGCGGCGATTGGGGTCGAACTTTGAGAAGACGCTCGGCAAACTCCTTCACTTTGCCGTCTTCCTTGCGGGCGCATGAGAGGGCGATCAGGTTGACCAGCAGCTCGGCGGAGTTGGCGTTGGCGGGGAGCAGTTTGCGGTAGAGATCGTTGGCTTCGTCGAGCTGGCCGAGCTTATGGAGCGCGACGGCTTTGCCGAATAAGGCGCGGTCCTGATTCGGACTTTCTTTAAGACTCTCCTCGAAGCTTTCGAGCGCCTCCGCGGCTTTGCCGAGCTGTAATTGACAGAGGCCGAGGCCGAGACGGGCCTGCCAGCGCTTGGGATCGATGGCGAGGGCGGATTCGAAGGCTTTAGACGCATCCTCGAACTTCGCCTGGCGCTCCAGCACGAGGCCCAGGTTGTATTGCGCGGTGCGATTCTTGGGGTCGAGCTCGATCACGTTCGCATAGCTGCGCGCGGCTTCGTCCCACTTCTGCTGTTCGAAGCGGAGATGGCCGAGCCCGTTCTGAACGTCGACGGGATTTTCGCCTTCGCTCGAGGCCCGCTCCAGTTCCTTGACCGCGTCGTCGAGTTTGCCGTCGGAGGCGAGCTTCACGGCGGTCGCAAACGCGCTGACGGTGACGGCGCGCTTCTTCTTAGAGGGATCGGCAGGCGCGGTATCGCCGCGCATCAACCTCTCTATAAGGTCGTCGTCAATGAAGAACACTGTCTCGTTGTTGTCGGCCATGATGGAGGTCTCCTATTTTCTTACGATGAGGGGCACGACGTTCATGCCGCCCTTGAGGGTCGCGTCTTCGCCGCGTTCCCGGTAGAACCCGACGCCGCCGGTTCTAATATGGTCGTCGGTCCAATCGTCAATCTTTTGATCCTGCACGTAGGTGATGAAGTGATTCCCCAAGGCGTCGAATCGAATTTTGTACATCGTGTCGAGGCGCACTTTCATCGGTAAAGGAAGCTGCGCGTGGGCTTGCTCTTCGCCGTTGATGATCGCGAAACGCACCAAAGCGACGGTGGGTTCGAGGCCGGGCTTCACGATCTCCAGCTTGGTGACATAGAAATTTTTTGGGTCCTGGGCGCGAAATACCCAGCCGATTGCCTTGCTTTCGATCTGGCCCGTCATTTCAATACGGTAGTCGGTGAGGGTCTGGGAGGACCGGAGGATCGATATCTGGCGCGTGCGGCGCACTCCCGGATCGGAGCCCCAGTCTGTGATCCAGCCCGCTTCGCCGGCAGGCAACGCGGTTCCGGCGACGATCGTTCCCGCGGCGCTGGTGGTCGCTGCGCCGCCGCTCTTGGACGAGTAGGCGATCAGGCCGCCGACTGCCGCCAGCAGGACGATCACGATCCCGATTTTCGCGATGGCCGGGAGTTGGCCCAAGAACCCGGATGACGCTTGCAGATTCAATTTTGGCAATCCGAGATCGTTCGAACCGGAATAAGGAGCGGATAGGGGGGTGGGTGCCGCTGCCGCTTGCTTGGCTTCTTCTTTCAGTTTCACGATTTCCTTGGCCTCCGACTTCTTGTCTTGCTTAGCTTCTACTTTGACCGGCGATTTTGCGGCGCCAGAAATTTCTGTTTTCGCAACCTGTCTTAATGCGGGCGCGGTTTCCTTGGCCGGTTCAGAAATAGGGATCTTTCCCGTTGGCTTGTTGTCTTCCTTGACTTCAGGAGCGACCCCGCGAAGT
>Ga0182024_10012570_pt1 | contig 16720 bp, 26 predicted proteins | sample P32metaG_FD_120480 | JGI IMG/M metagenome (GOLD analysis project Ga0182024, IMG submission 120480) | Permafrost microbial communities from Stordalen Mire, Sweden - P3-2 metaG (Illumina Assembly) | ecosystem: Environmental > Terrestrial > Soil > Wetlands > Permafrost | place: Sweden: Stordalen... | reverse complement strand
GCGATGGAGTGATATCCACGAGCAGTCGATCACGATCGACGAGCGGTATTGCAGGGGAGACTGGGCGGCGCCGAAGAGCGATGCCTCCAACACGACCATTCCGGTCAACCGGAAGGTCATCGAGCGGATTCAACGTCTGCGAACGTTGGTCGTGGAGGTGAAGGCGGGCAGGGCAATCAGACGTTATCAGGCCGTGAAATCTGACGGGCCTGACGATCTGGTGTTCCAGTCCGTCCAACGTGGGTGTCCGATGCGTGACAACAATATCCTGGCTCGGCATATCAAGTCCGGCAGGAAGGAAACTGGGACTCGGCTGGATCAACTGGCTGGTGCTCAGGCGGTCTTACGCCACCTGGTTAAGGATGGTGGGGACCGATCCTCGCGATAGGCAATCACTGATGCGGCATTCCCGATTCACGACCACGGCGGAGATCTACGAACAGGATCTGCCGGAATCGCAGCTTCGGGCTGTCGAGAAGCTCAGTGCGTTAGTGAATTGAAAACGGAATTGGGACAGTAGTGGGACAATCGGGATTTTTGAGGTTGCGTAAGTGCTTTAGAATGTGGTGGCCAGGGACGGAATCGAACCGCCGACGCCAGCCTTTTCAGGGCTGGATTCGCCCAGGGTTATCGCATTCAAAACAAAGGGCCAAGGCAGCCTCAATGTCCCGAAAACCGCCTATTTATTGGGACAAGAATGGGACAAGATTCTGGCCGGTCAAAACTGCCTTCCCATTGCTGTCCAATTCCGCCACTCCACCAATCCGCACAATCGCCCGCGAGACGCCTGCCGATGTAGACCTCAACGGAAAGGAAGATACACGACGGTATCACGCCACTCCGCCGATTGGGATGCGGTCCAGACCAAGACAAGCGACTCGATGACCTCACCAATTGCGCTCCGTTGGGGAACGATGAACAGACCGGGACTCGATTTTCCCACAGCTAGGCGGTCGCGGAAATGGCGAATCATCGTGCGTCGATCATGAGAAATCAGGATGCGCTCCTGTTGCGCCGCGAATTCGAGTAGGTCTGGATCTTTGGTTCCTCGCAGGCTAGTCTTCTTGGCGTTTAAGATGTCGATGGCTGGCTCACGGGATCGTAGCCCTTCGATGATGTCGGAGTCGAGATCCTCGTCCGCTAAAAAGCGGACGGTCACAAGCGCTTCGAGCCTATCTGCCGGCGAGCAGCCTCCAGACGGGCAAAAAGTTCGGGATTTGTTCGGCTCAGAGGAATCGCAGACTGTTCGAGTTCACGCTCGCCTTCTGCGATATAATCGTTGATCGTCTTCTCGTTCTCCAAGTAGTACGCGATCACGCCATACGTTTGCGATAGCTTGAGAGTTGGAAACGACTGGACGATTTTCTCCGGAGATGCACCTTGCTGGAAGCGAATAACTACGGAGTCCAGCGACACACCGGTGCCCGCCACATACAGACCGTCGTTCCGCTCTTCGATGTAAGGGGAATCTGGGTACGCCACGGCAACAACTCCTAACTGTATCTTAGCATTCGCTCCCCGCGACAAGAATGCTCGCAGCCCGCCAGCTTGGGAAATAAACTGTCCGCCGGCCGGCAGGGGATCAGGTGTTAGTCCTTCGGGGCGTTCCCGTTGGTCGCCCCAAAACCCCTGGTCCCTAGGGGCAGTCTGTACGCTCACTCGCGACAGTCAGCATCAGATGTAGAGCCAACCGGTTCGTCCCAATAACCCCAACTCCAGTTGAAGGCTACCGGTAGAACAACCAGCGATTCTCTGAGGTCGCTGGAGATGCTGGCTTTGCTCAACGCATCCTTCAGTGAAGCGATCGGCCTCGACTTATCTGTTGAGCGGAGATGGAAGAAGCCGATGCTTCGCAACATGGTTTGATTATGCGCTCCGAGCCGAGGTCGTGTCGAATCGGCCGGGCGCGCGCCGCGACTCCATGCACCCCAAACACGCGTCCGGCTTCCACCGGGCACACGGCTTCGGGTGTTGTCTATGGCTTACACGGATTCGGGGCGTCTGCTTCCGCTCACCGCAGATGGCGCTGGATTGAATTTCTTGCACATTTCTGCGCACAGTCCATCCCGAAGCCTGGGAGGAGGGTCGGGCAGCGGCCCCTGATACTAGCGGAACCATCGCTAGCTTTTTTGCGCGGTCACTCCCCTCAATCGTAGTTGTGACATTCTCGCCGCCGACGGCACTCATAACGACGGCCTGCACATCGTCAATCGAGAGTCCGTAGCGAGCCACTTCGGCGCGATTCCAATCGAAATCGAGAAAATACCCGCCGCCGGTGCGCTCGGCAAAGACGTAGAGTGTTCCCTGCACTTTGGGCAGAAGGCTCTCGATATCGTCCCGATACGCTCGATGAAGTTGATGTCGGAGCCGAATACCTTGATGCCGACCGGGGTGCGCACGCCCGTGGTGAGCATATCGATGCGAGCTTTGACCGGCATAGTCCAGGCATTGGACGATCCGCTCAGGCATTCACTTGGCTCCGGACCCGCTCTCTGGCTTCAATTCGCGCTGGCAACGCCGGTCGTGCTGTGGGGCGGCTGGCCGTTCTTCCAGCGGGCCTGGGCTTCCGTGGTTAATCGGCATCTGAACATGTTCACGCTTATTGGCCTCGGGACGGGCGCCAGCTATCTCTACAGCGTGTTCGCGCTGTTGTTTCCGGGCATGATTCCCGCGTCGTTTCGCGGCATGGGCGGGGAACTTGCGGTGTATTTCGAACCTGCGGCCGTCATCGTGACACTCGTGCTCCTCGGCCAGGTCCTGGAGTTACGTGCCCGATCGTCATCCTCGCGGCAATCATCACGTTTGCGGTATGGGCAATGCTCGGACCGGAGCCGCGATTGGCGCATGCGCTGGTCAATGCCGTCGCGGTCCTCATCATAGCCTGTCCCTGCGCTTTGGGACTGGCCACGCCCATGTCGATCATGGTCGGAACGGGCCATGGCGCGCAGGCAGGGGTCCTGATCCGCAACGCCGAGGCGCTCGAAACGCTGGAGAAGGTGAATACGCTTGTGATTGACAAGACGGGAACGCTGACGGCAGGCAAACCGAAAGTAGCTGCCGTTGTGCCCGCGCCGGGGTTCGATGAAAAGACCATTCTCAGTCTCGTCGCGAGCATCGAACGCGGGAGCGAGCATCCGCTTGCCGCCGCAATTGTAGCGGGCGCACAGGAGAGCGGCATCGCCCTCGCCACGGCACAGGACTTTCAATCATTCACCGGCAAAGGCGTCATCGGGACCATCGACGGTCGCAAGGTTGCGGTGGGCAGCGCAAAGCTGTTGGAACAGTTGTCCGTCGACGCTGCCGCGATGTCCTCGAAAGCGGATGAGATGCGCAAAGACAGCCAGATGGTGATGTATGCAGCGGTCGATGGCAGACTGGCGGGACTGGTCGGCGTCGCGGACCCGATCAAAGCCTCGACCGCTGAGGCGATCTCGCTCCTGCACCGCTCCGGCGTCCAGGTCGTCATGCTTACGGGAGACAACCGCATAAACCGCCGAGGCCGTGGCAAGGCAGCTCGGTATCGATCGCGTCGAAGCAGAGGTGCTCCCGGAGCGGAAGGCCAAAATTGTAAAGCAGCTTCAGGCCCACGGCCACATCGTCGCGATGGCGGGCGACGGCGTTAACGATGCCCCTGCGCTGGCACAGGCGCATGTCGGCATCGCCATGGGAACCGGAACCGACGTTGCGATGGAAAGCGCCGGCGTCACCCTCATTCGGGGCGATCTTCGGGGCTTGGCGCGCGCCCGCAACCTGAGCCGCGCGACGATGCGCAACATACGCGAGAACTTATTCTTTGCTTTTGTGTACAACCTCCTTGGCGTGCCGATCGCGGCCGGCGTGCTTTATCCGTACTTCGGACTGCTGCTCAGTCCCATGATCGCGAGCGCGGCGATGACCTTCAGTTCGGTCTCTGTGATCATGAACGCACTCCGCCTCAGGAAAGCGGATCTGTAGGAATTGAGCGTGACCGGCGCGTCACTGGGCCGGCAGCTCTCTTCTCTTTGTATTTTCTCTTTTTTGGCCTGTTTTGGGCGTTTTTTGAGATGCGCCGAGACTCTCCTGAAACCCATGGAAAACACATGAGACTGGACCCTCGTGCTGACAAAACCGCTGACAAAAGAACTGCGAGAATCCCAGACGGCAAGGTTGCTCCCGCTAGCACCTCAATGTATTCACCGGAGCGGCTGTAGGTGGTAAACTGCGGCGTGTCAGCGGCTTAATTATTTGGACCACGGCGTGCGTTGGCGCGCTGTGGCGGCGCATTTGCTACCGACTTGCTACCGTTTGGATTCTTCCCTGTTCTTTCACGAAGCCCGTCCCGTCGCCACTAGTACGATGAATGCGTCACACTCGGCGTCATGTGGGCCTGGAACATCTGGCGGGCTGCGTTCTGAGTTGCCACTCGTTTCTGATCCAAAGCGCTGTTTAGAAGACGTGGATACAAGGCGTTGATACGATCCCTGAACGTCTTCACTTCGTTCAAAATCTTGTCTACCAAAGCGGGGAAGGCGTGCTCGGTCACCACATCGATTTGTGCCTGAACCATCTGTCCGTTCAGCGTGGCGAAATGATGGAGTTGCAGATGAGAGACCTTTTCGACCGTAATTTTGCCCATCGCCTCTCGCACCTCATAGATCGGCCCTTGGAAGACTGCAACCGGATAGGCAAGCTGGAGTTGAATGTTTTGAAGATTCGTCGCAATAGAGGGATCGGTATCAACAGCAGACATCAATGCGACGTTCGAGAAACTGCATGAATATTGATTCATTGGTTCTGCCTTCCACTTCTTTTTCTCGTTGGCCCTTGCAAAACCACAAAACCGCGTCGCGATTTCGGAGGCATGACAATAATGGTGCCATTCCTTCATGCCCAGCAGGTCCTGTAATAGCTCGGGGACCTGGGTGTTCGCGTTCCTGCTGAATGCAGGAAATCCATCGCAGCGGATTCGGCTCAAATTGACTTCCGCGACTTGCTGCGGTTCTACAAAGAAGGCGAACGGCTGAACGTTGTTCTTACATTCAACCAGAATTGAGACAGCGGCAGTGCTTTTATTCTCCTCATTGATCCATTCTAGGGTACGGCCGATAACGTCCACTTCAATTGTTTTGTTGGCGTCGTTCGGATCAACGCGAAACGCGTTAGGCTCAGCCCAAAGACCGCGTTCCTGGAGCACTCGTGCAATGCGACCTTCCAGTAAATAGCCAGAGGATTCAATCGCGGCTTGCATTTCCTCGGGTGTAATTGAGGCGGCGTTCGCCTCTGTAAATTCGTCAGCCATACCTTCTGGATACGATTATGGCAGGCGTAAAGTTCTATACGGATGAAAACTATGCGTCAGCCGTTTTCAGATTTCGTTTTGAATTGGTCAAAGGCTATCGGCGCCCCTATTTATTTGTGGCTATCTGATTGAATAGACTGAATAACAAGTGGTGAGCGCGGAGGGGAGAGCACGGGCGCGACTGACTACGCGCTACTTTGCTGCCTTTAGTGCCGCCCAGCGCTTCTTTTGCCCGACGGCCATCTTACGTCGGCTTGCGGCGCTTATATGGCGCTTCTTCATTGGCTCAGCGGGCGCGGTTTTAGGTGATTCAATCGGCGCGCTGTGCGATCCCTGGAGCGCCTCGATGGCGCGGTTAAGCTTGTCCCGCTCCGCGATAAGTAGAGAAACGATGTGGTCGGTGGCCATTGGGGCCATCTTATCACGCTAATGCTGTGATTTGATTCGACCGATGGTCGTATATCGAGGTTAAACCATGTTCTGTCCGGGTTGCGGAACCGAGATTCCTGACGATTCCTCCTTCTGTCTAAAATGCGGACGGTCGATGTCCGTGGCCCCCAACGCTGTCGTACTTAAAGCAATGGCTGCGGAATCAACTGTACACCCACGTAAATTGCGTTTGCCAAGTCCGCTGGTCCTGATTTTGAGTGCCGGTCTCGCGGTCGTTGCGCTGGGGTGCATCATCTACAATTTCAACCAGACCAAACCCAGCCTGACAGGAGCCGCGAATGCAGCGACGCTGCCCGCTGCATCTAAACCAACTCCGACTGCGGAACCGCCAGTTAAACTGTCTCCCGGAGATATTTCAGCGAAATATTCCGATGCTGTGGTCGTGTTAGAAAACTATAATGACCAGGGTCAAAAAGCGTCCCAAGGTAGCGGTTTCATTTGTTCTCCAGACGGGATGGTTTTGACCAACTATCACGTGATTCGTGGTGCTTCAAGAATGACTGCACGGATGCACGACCAGACGATTCACGAGGTTGAATACGTGGGCGGTTTCGATATGCAGCACGATATTGCAGCCCTCAAAATCGACGGAGCCAGTCTCCCATCAGTGCGTGTGGGAACTTCCTTCGGCGTTAAGACCGGAGATCATGTCGTCGTCTTGGGAGCGCCGCTAGGGTTGGAGAGTACCTTGTCCGATGGCATCATCAGCGCCATCCGTGAGGCAGGGACTTTTCGCATCTTTCAAACCAGCGCTCCGATTTCGCACGGTTCTAGCGGAGGTCCGATTTTTGACGACTACGGCAACGTCATCGCATTGGCTGTGGCAAAGATGGAGGCGGGCGAAAATTTAAACTTCATCATACCGATTGATTCGGCGAAACCGCTGCTGACGCAGAACCGCCAAACGGGTTTCCCTGAACTGCTAGCAATGACGACTGTCCATCAGGCCATTATTACGTCCACGATTTCGATTCCACCCCAGGTCGTGCAATACAACATCGTGGTTCCACCGCAGGGCGGGATATTGGCCGGTTCGCTGTTGATTGCCGGAGGGATGGGGAACGACATTGGCCTTGCGGTCGCTTCTGCTAACGGTGCGGTGATGTGGAACGGTGGCGTGGTTCAAAGAAACGCAAACCTGAACCTCCGTCTCCCCGGTGGCCGGTACACGCTGGTTCTTAACAATCATGTGGGTACCTTTTGGATATCCCCGAAGACTGTTTCCGGCACGGTTGAATTGACTTACTACCGCTAACCCGCGCGGCGCTACCTGAAACGCCACCCCGGTTGGTTTCCGCGCGGCGTCGCTGGCCTTGGCTCGCGGCATTCAGTATTCATTAAAGTCCCTCGACCTTCCTGTCGATGTTCGGCCATGCCAATACCCTTGATAGCTGGGCTCGTCGGGGCCGTGCTCGGTAGAGCGACGAAAAAGACCCCCAAGAAAAAGGCGGTCTCGAAATACACGAAGAAAAACGGAACGAAAGTGAAGGCGTACACCAAGAACGCCTGATCGGGGAATTGATGAAACACACGCCCAGTTTACTGATCGGCACCGCCTTGATAACGTTCGCGGCATTCGCGCAAGCCCCCAGCGCAACATACGGGCAAGCTCGATCCGGCTTACTGCGGCTGCGCTCTCCACTGTCCGATGAACAGCGAGGAGCGGTCGCTATCGTGATGGCAACAAGTTACGTTTGCGGAAAAGCGGACGGCGGCGGAAACCTCGAAAATACAATCCTAGGCACGCCCGTCACTAAAGAGGACTGCGCCGACGTACTCCTCACTATCAAATCATCAAAAGGCATGGTCAAATAACGACCGCCGCGCGGAGGCGAGGAAACCCAAACATTTTCAGGCCCGTCTGTGAATTGATACAATACTTATCGAAGGAGTCTTTATGAACAGCGGGGATCTTCTGAAGGTGGTTGCCTTCGTCGGCGCTGGCCTGTGGCTCATCAACAATGTTTCGAGTTCGCCGACCTGCGGCCCCTATTGCCAAGTGCTCATGTCCGACGCACGAGGAACGCTCGTACAAGACCTAATCACCGGCGTGCGGTACTGGGTCTAAAAAACCCGAGGGCGGCTTCGACGCGGAGCGACGCTGCGTAGCCCAGGCTCGCTATGTAAGGGCACGTCGCGCGCTGTTGTGCGTTCGACGGCAAGGCGCTGCCCCGATCGCGTCACGTTTCGCCTCCTGCGCCAACGAAAAACGCCGCCAGGGGGAAACCCCAAAATCTCCATAAGGACCAACCGCGATAATAATTATTTTGCCGAATGGCATATCTAAATTGAAGCGCCCAGCCCGCCGCGCTGCTGTGAAAAAAGAGCGACTGCGCCTCCCCGTCCGATCATGGCACCGAAGAGGGTGCTGTTCATGATCCCACCGCAGTCCTCTTCGTGGCCGAGTGCGGTACGCGTCATCATCGGGGATGCAGGAACCCTTCGTCATGTGTCCCCTTTCCCACTCGGTGGATCACACCGGAGACGGCAGGAACGAGGAAGCCGAGTCGCCCTTCACTCTTTCGCTTTCCGACATCGAGCGTGGGACGGTACCGTCCTAAACAAAGAGCTCTAACGCTGAGATGCTTGGATCATCGCTCCGACGATTTCGTTCGAGAGGCCTGCCTGCTTCAACTCAACAATATCGCTGGTCTCCAAACGGAAATTTGCGGGAGATATCTTAATTTTTTCGGAGATCAGTTCATCACTTAGTCCGGCAGCTTTGAGCTTGAGGATATCGGCGTTAGTAAGCGAGGTTCCAGAAAGGGCTTTGGACACCATCGAGCTGGCAGCCATCGGTGTGTCGAGCTGTACCGGCAGAGATTCGGTGGGTTCAACAAGAGCCCTCTTAATCCGATCGAACAGGTCGCCTTTATCATTGTGAACCAGGCCCGAGAAGATTCCGCCGATTGCTACGGTACAACTATTCCCCGTGCCGGACAGCGTGATGTCCAGGACGCGCTTGCCTGTCGCGAAATTGCCCGTGGAAATCATCCCTTTCATTTGCGCGTCGTCAAGCTGAGCGAAGTTGTAATGCGGCGGAGCGGTAGCCCGCTTAACCGCAGCCCATACGCGATCACAGCTAGCGGGATAGATGTTTTCTTTCGGCTTGGCGATTCCGGAGGTTGCGGCGGCGAGCGTCAAGATAGTGTAGACGAATGATCGTTTCATTGAAGTGTCTCCTGCTTTTCCACTGTTTACCTTACATCGGCTGAACCCCGCTGTTTCAGCAGTTTAAAGCAAAGCCAATCAACAAAGCGGGCCAACACGCGATTATGGACTTTTCTCCCCAAACAAGACTCGATTGCCGGCACCGGCCTTTAAACCGAGCCTCGCCGCAGGCTGTTTAGCAGTCAAGTGCTTAATCTTGCGTTAGTCGGTCGGGGTTCGGCCTACCTCCAGAACCGGAAGACCATTTAGCGGAATTTATTGAATCGGTCGATGATAAACATCTCGCCGTTTCACAGCCAGACCACGCACGCGCTACCTGCACAGCGGCAGAGGGGCTGGATGCCGAAACTTTTCGCAGCTTCCAGCTCGCGGGGGAGCTTTTTCTCTTGACATCCTTTTTTATAGAACCAAAGTGTGTAGCTACCAGCCGGAGTAACCCATTACAATCAGGGAGATCCCGTCTGCATACATGATCCCGGCACCCTGCAGATTGCGGGTTTTTCTGCCGATAGCTGATTTCCGTGAAACGCATTTTCAGAGTTTATATCGCCGTTTTTCTGGGCGTCTGCCTGGACGGCACCCTCGTCGCGCAGGCAATCGCGCCCCGGACGTTCCGGGCCGTCGCCGGCGAAGCCCGCACCGCAGCCCTGAACGAGGGCGTGCCTCCGATGACGGCTATCACGTCCGCGCGGACAACGCCGCCGCTGGAATTCCCCATCCGCGTCCTGACGACGGAACCCTCGGGGTTGAAACTCGTGATACCGCCCGCGACGCCGCCAGGGGACTATACCGTCGAGATCGCGGGACGCGGCCCTGACGGCCGCAGCATTTCGACGGCGCTCCAGGTCAGGGTGGATGCCGTGACGTTTTCACCCGAGGCCGTCGCCGTACGGCCTCCCGTGATCCTGCTGAACGGATTTCAGCTCGTCTGCGGGGATACCGCCAGCACGCTCACGGCCTCCGTCGATACCTTCGGCCAGCTCGCGTCGCTGCTGCAGACTGACGGCGTGGGCGTCGCCTATTTCAATAACTGCACCTACGGCGATATTTCAATCGAGCAACTGGCCGGACAGCTCAACATTTACCTCGCCGGGCTTCAATACACGGACGGCACGCCCATCCCCCAGGTCGATCTCGTCGTTCACAGCATGGGCGGGCTGGTTGCCCGCGCCTATCTCGCGGGGAAAGGGCAGAGTTCCGGTTTCTTCTCGCCGCCCGCCAATCCCAAGGTCCGCAAACTGATCGCGATCGCAACACCTCACTTCGGGTCCTTCCAAGCCGGATACATCGGCACGCAGGAATCCGAGATGGCGCTCGGGAACCAGTTTCTCTGGGATCTCGCAACATGGAACCAGGGGCAGGACGACCTGCGCGGTGTTGATGCCCTCGCGATCATCGGCAATGCCGGGACATACGGAACCACCAACAACGCCTCCGATGGCGTCGTCTCCCTGACCAGCGGTTCGCTCGGCTTCGTGGAGCCGGATCAACGGACGAGAATTGTTCCTTATTGCCATATCACGCCCGGCTTCCTGACAGGCCTCGGCATGAGCTGCGCCAACAACCAGGGGATTGCCGATATCGACAGCGCCTCTCATCTGAGCGCGCAGATCGTGCGCTCTTTCCTCGCCGATACCACGGCGTGGCAGTCGGTCGGCTATCCGCCCAGTGCGGACCCGTTCCTTTCGCGCTACGGCGGCGCGCTGCTCGCCCTGAAAGGCACCAACGACGTGTATTTCACGGACCTGACGGGCGTGACCTTCGATAACGCGGCCGGGTCGCTCGTCGCAGGTCCCTCCAAAGCGATCGCCAGCCTTTACTATTCGGAGTTCATTGCTGGCGGGCAGCACAGTTTCTCCATAACCCATTCCAACGCTCAGGTGACGACGGGCACGGGCACGCCTGTCGCGGGTTCTGGGCGCGCGCTGCTGTTCAAATTCGGGCCTGTCATCTCCGCCGTCCGGTCCGCCACGGGCGGCCTTCCGGGCCTCACCGTCGCTCCGGGTTCGAACATCACCGTCTACGGCAGCGGCTTCTCGGGCACCGGCACGCAACTGACGGCCAACGGCGCGGCGCTATCGATCTCCAGTCTTTCCGACCAGCAGATCACGGCCTTTCTGCCCGCAGGCTACAACGGGCTTGTCCAGTTGAAGGTGAACAACGCCAGCGGACAGCACACGGTCAACATCATGACGGCCGCAGCCGCGCCGCCGCCGTCGATCTCGCTTTCCGCGGGCCAGGCCGGTTTCTCCTATACCTTGGGCGGCAGCGCTCCCGCTTCGCAGACGGTCAACATCACGAATGCCGGCGGCGGCACTCTCACGTGGTCCGCGAGTTCCGGCAGTTCATGGCTGACGGTGTCACCGAATTCTGGCGTCGGCGCCGGAACGCTGACACTCGCGATCAACCCGGCCGGGCTGACCGCGCAAACCTATAACGGCGCGATCACTGTCACGGCCTCCGGCGCAACGAACAGCCCGCAGACGATCTCCGTGGTTCTGACGGTCAACGCGGCGCCGCAGCCTTCGCTATCGCTTTCCACGGGCCAGGCCAGTTTCTCCTTTACTCTGGGTGGCGGAACTCCGGCTTCGCAGACAGTCAACATCACGAATGCCGGCGCGGGTACTCTCGCCTGGTCTGCGGCTTCGGGCTCCTCCTGGCTGACGGTTTCGCCAAACAGCGGCACCGGCTCAGGGACGCTGACGCTCGGGATCAATCCGGTCGGGCTGACCGCGCAGACCTATAACGGCGCGGTTACCGTCACGGCCACCGGAGCCGCGAACAGCCCGCAGACGATCTCCGTGACGCTGACGGTCAGGCCGGCGGCAGCTCCCTCCGTGGTCGTGAGCGCCGTCGTGAATGCCGCAAGCTGGACTGGCAGCACCGTCGCACCCGGAGAGCTGATCGTCATCGGCGGTACGATGCTCGGGCCTTCGACGGGTGTGTCCGGAACGGTCGATCCGTCAACCGGGAAAATGGTTTTGCAGCTCGCCGGAACGACGGTCCTGTTCAACGGCGTTGCCGCGCCGCTGCTATACACTTCGGCAACGCAGGTGAACGCCATTGTCCCTTACGAAGAGACGGGCTGTACGCAGGCAACGCTGCAAGTCCAGTATCAGGGCGTGCCCTCCTCGGCTATGACGCTCCCCTGCGCAACTGCAGAGCCAGGGATTTTCACGTTCAACGCCTCGGGCGCGGGACCGGCCGCCGCAGCCAACCAGGACGGCACCTTTAACGGCCCGTCGTCGCCGGCCGCCAAGGGATCTTACGTGACGCTGTATTTCACGGGCGGCGGGCAGACGAACCCCGCGGGTGTCACCGGTTCCATCATCGGTACGTCCACGCTCAAATGGCTGACGCAAAACACCACGGTCACGGTCGGCGGCGTCGCGGCCACAGTCGCCTTCGACGGCGCGGCCCCGACTTTCGTTGACGGCGTCCTCCAGTTGAATATCCAGCTCTCCGGCGACACGCCCACAGGCTCTGCGCTGCCCGTGGTCATCAAGGTCGGAAACGCCTCGAGTCCGGCCACGGCAACGCTGGCCGTGCAGTAGACGCCTCGATTATCTCCTCGAACCCAGGTAAAGGACTAGCCCTTTGGTCTGTCGCGGCCGTACCAGTAGCCGATAAGGGAGCCTAGAAGGCCTGCAGCGAGTTCTTTGGTGATCTTGTCGTGCCACAACAGCGCGCTCAAGATTATCAGCAAAAAGGCGCTGAAGCACAGCCCTCCGAAGTAGGTTCCCAGAGATATCGCTTTCTGGTTTTGAAGTTCCCTGGTCTTCAGACCGGACCATTCCTTTATCGTGCTCCCGAGGGTAGTGACAAGCTCAGATGCGGCTTTGGCCATATTCTCGTTGTTCAGGAATGCAGCGAGGGCGAGGCGTAGCGCTTTTTGCCCTTCGCCTTCGTGCGTCGAATTGTCGGCGTTGCCTTCTTCGTCTGCATTTTCTTCCAGGTCGCTGACCCGGCCCTCGATCGCTTTCAGGCGCAGCGCCTCCTCGATGCCTGCCAGGCGTTCTTCGAGTTGGTCGACCCGGTCGATGGGTTCATCCCCGGTGTTTTCGTTCGGCGGCTCGGGTGGTTGAGTGCTCATATCACTTCCTTTGGGACGCTTGTAAGAAGCGGCCATCCCGAGTTTGCACTATGATGTTGGCCAGGAGAGGTAATTGGACGTGACGTTGCGTGACGATGGGAGATCAAGACGCGCTCGACTGGATTTCGTGCGCAAGTCCTGGGATACGGATCGGTTGACCCGCCCAATCGATCTGCACAGAAGGTGGAGCTACGTTACGGGCCTGCGCCTTCAGAAGCGTCATCTGGTGTGGAAGCAGGCAGTACCCAAGCGCATAGGCAATCACTGGCTCTTTGACGGCGCGATTCGCCAGACATGCCGTCCTGACCAGGAATGAGGCGGAGCAGGGCGGGCGCGGGATAACTCGACGAATTCGTTCTCCTCTGTGACGATTCGGATGAAGCCGTACTCAAATACGCCCGGACCTGGGGTGTGTTGGAACTTCTGTTGCCACAATCTTCCTTCCTGCCATGAATTTTCGCTCGGGGTTCCGCTTCGTCTTCCAGGCATTTTGTCGGGAACCCAAGAGAGCCTGCCGGACTGGCATTCAGATGACCCCCGTCGGTGCCCGCCAACCGGCTTGGAGCCGTTAGCGACGTGGAGGTTTTTCTCGGCGCAAGCCAGAGCCCTTCTAAACATTGCGGCCGACCTTCAGCGCGCGCAACTGGGGGGCAACGAGGATTGGGCCAAGCTATTGCGGGAGGGTACGATTCCCGCTCCAGCGCTCGATGCGCAGAGACTTTGTGTACGGGATGCGATTGAGGGTTGGTTGAAACTGGGGCGCATAAAGCCGACGATTGACGACTTGACGATAGGGCTTACCTGGACCGGTGCGGATCTGTTCGGAGAACTCGCCGTGCAGATAGCGTTGGCGGCGAAATCCATGGACGGACAGATTCTCTGTGTTGCTTGTGGTGGAGCATACCAGCCCAAGAGACGGGTCATAAGACGCGGGTTCAATTACTGCGGCAAAGAAAAGTGTCAGCGCGAAGCGGCTGCTCGAAGAGCAAAACGCTACCGAGATCGAAAGCTTTCGTCAGGAAAAGGGAGGGGCGCTCAGAGGCTACCTTTCCGTGGTGCATACCAAGGGCGAACGAATGACCCACTGTTTTCACAATAAAGACTAAGCTCCAGCTCGCGTAACTGCCGCGCTGACCGAAAACGCACTCCCTCTCCACGATATTCCGCATGACCTTCTCCAGCGGCGAATTGTAGACTCCGTTGTCGAATTACACGTCCCGAACTACCTTTGCCGTTTCCTTAGTAGTTGATGGACCTTGCATCCCATTCCGCGGACGAGGAGGCAAAATGCAGAATTCACAGGATTTTAAACGCGATCAGTTAGCCGTGTCGCTCGACGCAATCGGCGGCGAGCCCTTGGCCGGGTCAGGCTTTGAGGCCGAGGAGCCGGAGCCGGGCTATTCTGCTGCCGAGTTGGACGGGGAGGAGTAGCGACCATGGCAGCTACCACTTCCCCGCTCACCGAACATCAGCACGCCGACAAACCGGCCCTTCGGGACTTTCGCCAGGAAGTCACCGACAGCATTATTGGAATGCTGGAGCGCGGCGTCGCGCCGTGGCAGAAGCCTTGGGAACCCGGAGCCAGTTCGCTCGGCATTCCGTTCAACCCCACCAGCGAAAGAGCGTACCGCGGCGGCAACGCTATTCACTTAATGGCCACCGGCCTGCAACACGGCTACGACGACCCGAGGTGGATGACCTACAAACAGGCGTCCGATAACGGATGGCAGGTACGCCGGGGCGAGAAAGGCACCCAGATTGAATATTGGGAGGTCCGGCAAGCTTCGGATAAGACGCAACCATCCCGGCCTGACGGAGGCGGTGATGGGAACACAGCTAATGGCAACAACGCGGATGCCGAGAAATCCCGGCTCATTCACCGCGTGTATACCGTCTTCAACGCTCAGCAGATCGAGCACATTCCGCCGCACACGCCCAAGCAGCACACAACGTTCGAGGCTGTCCAGGCGGGTGAACAAATCCTGAAGAATTCGGGCGCGAACATCGCGCACGACCAGGCGGATCGCGCATTCTACAGCCGCTCTCAGGACAGCATCCACCTGCCGCCGAAAGACGCCTTCAAGGACGCCGCCGGATACTACGGCACCGCAATGCATGAGCTGGCGCACTGGACCGGTCACCCGTCCCGGCTAGATCGGTCCACGCTCACCGATTCCTATCGTTTCGGCGACGTGAACTATGCGAAGGAGGAGCTTCGAGCGGAGCTGGCCAGCGTTTTCCTTGCCGCGCAACGTGGCATTCCGCACGATCCTGAGCAGCACGCCGCTTATGTCAACTCCTGGATCGGAGCCCTCAAGCGCGATAAGAACGAAATTTTCCGCGCGGCGCACGATGCCTCCAAAGCTACCGATTTCATTTTGGCGTTGGAGCGCGACAAGTCCATCGGCGAGGAGGATCTGGCCAGTGGACCCGTCATCACGTCTGGAGCCTCCGGCAGTTCGCGCACTGCGATGTTGGAACAGGAAACCGAGGAGATTCACCACGACCGCGAGCGAGGCGACGAGAAAGAATCGGATGCGGACTTGAGCGCCGCCGATCCAGCGATTGTGGAGTCCGCCGATAATGCGAACGAGCATGCGGCTCCGGCGCGTGAGTCCACGCAGTACGCCGCACGTTACGAGCCAGGCAGCGGCACCGTGAATGTCCACGCAAAGCAAACGGCGACGGATAGGCGGAGCACTGTTGACGCGCCGGGCGGCGAGTCGTTAATGGAGGCCAAGTCGATCACCGCCAAGGTGCTCGGGGATTCTGCAAAGACGCTCGCGGCGCAGACCGAGAGCGGCAATTATCGCGGTCCCATCATTGGTGAGACGGAGCATCACATCATCCAGCGCCAATCTGCCCGCACCAGCATCGCTCATCCCAAGGACCTGCTTGATCGGCAGCCGCAGATTGGCGAAAGCGTGCGTATCAACTACTCCGACTCCAAGGGCGCGGTCCGCGAATTCCGCGAGCGCGCTCAGGCGCAGGACCGCGACCGGTAAGGAGGCGCGGGCATGGGCAAGAAACAACCGGAACTCTACCGTATTCCGCGCAAACCTGGATATCTCGGCGGCTATAACTGGCGTGCGACTGCGCTCGGATGCCTTCTGCTTGTCGTCGTGAATTTCATCGCCACGCAGTACATCGCCGCCCGATTCCAATATCAGCCCGCCCTGGGCCCGCCGATTCTGCGGGCGAAGTCTGGCGGCATCTACCAGCCCTTTTCGTGGATTGCGTGGGGATGGCGCTATTGCACTTCGCAAGATGAGCGGATTCGCCGGCCGTTCTTCGAAGGAGAAATGATCGTTTTCGCGGGGAGTTTTCTCTGCATTGGTATTTTCTTCGTCCTCGCAAACCGCCGAACACGCAAGCTCACGGAGAATGCCGAGGACCTGCATGGTTCCGCGCGATGGGCCGACGAGGACGACGTGCGCGACACCGGGTTGCTCACCACAAGGCACGGCGTCTATGTCGGCGGCTGGTGTCCCGATGGCGGACACCGATTGAATTACCTCCGTCACAACGGACCTGAACACGTTCTCGCCTTCGCGCCCACGCGGAGCGGTAAGGGCGTCGGTTTGGTAATCCCGTCGCTGTTGGCTTGGGAAGAGAGCGCCGTGATCTATGACATCAAAGGTGAGAATTGGGCGAAGACGGCAGGGTTTCGCAGCCACCAGGGCCATCTCTGCTTCAAGTTTTCGCCGGTCGAGGAGCAGGCCAGCTCG
>Ga0182024_10012569_pt1 | contig 16721 bp, 15 predicted proteins | sample P32metaG_FD_120480 | JGI IMG/M metagenome (GOLD analysis project Ga0182024, IMG submission 120480) | Permafrost microbial communities from Stordalen Mire, Sweden - P3-2 metaG (Illumina Assembly) | ecosystem: Environmental > Terrestrial > Soil > Wetlands > Permafrost | place: Sweden: Stordalen... | reverse complement strand
TGTTCGTGGCATATTTGCTGACTCGGAACATCCGATACGAAGAGGATTTGGTTGACCAGCTTTTCAATTCTAGTGAGAAAAGACTGGCTCGGATATTGCTACTGCTGGCTCATTTCGGCAAGGAAGGTAAGCCCGAGATTCTAATCCCCAAGATCAGTCAGGAGACCCTCGCAGAGATGATAGGCACAACTCGCTCGCGGGTGAGCTTTTTCATGAACAGGTTTAGGGAGTTGGGGTTTATCGATTATCACGCAGGCGATGCATTGCAGGTTCACAGTTCACTTCTCAACATCGTTCTGCACGACTAGAACGGCGTTCCTAGAAAAACGCGACTCTACTCTGTTGCAGACCTAGCCAGCCTCGGCTTCGCCATCTCCTTCGTGACTTCGGCGAGAATTTCTTTTTTCCGGGCAACACGATAACGGCCACACATAAAGGAGAGTATAGGGCACTCTCCGAACGAAAACCAGCGAGACCTGGCTCAAAGAACATCAAGCGACTGCAAAAGCGATCAACGCGGTTTTCTGGGGTCCGTCGGCGCATGGCACTTTACACACTATAATCCAAAAGCGGCACCGGACGCTGCTTTGCGGGGTGGCAGCCCGAAGCCGTGCAGCATTTTTTGGAGAGTGGGCGACATTTTGGAGGTGAGAGCGTGAACGACAAAGTGGAGAAGGATATGTCGAAGTTCGACTGGGTAACTGAGCGTTCCTCCTGCTCTCTACCGAAGATATTCAAGGCACTCAGATTACAAGTTGAAGGGGATGTTAAGACTCGCAATGCCCTGCGCCCCAACAATTCCCCTTATGAGTTTTCGGTGGCGGAGAATGGCGGCGAGTTTAGGGCTCTTCTAGAAAGCAAAGCTGTGCACAGCTCAGTAATATTCAGCCTTGGCGAGCACGCGATTCTGGTGCGGGATGATACAGGCAATCAGATGTTTGAGGTGACCCTGACCTTTAATGACGAGGGCGAGTGCAGGCTGAATGTTAATAAGGAGGAGCGCGACTTTTGGCAGGTGCGACGGATGGCTCTTGAAGAGCTATTGTTTCGGCACTATTAGGCTGGGTTCCTGTTTCTAAAGATCGAATGGCACGGCCTCGAATACACAGTTCCGTTTCCCACACAGAAAAACAAAAGCCCGAGCATGGCAGGACGAAACATCATGACTGACGAAAGAATACGCTTCCGCCAACCTACTACCCTGCGGACTGCTACTCCGTTTTGTTCTTCGGTACCATCTTGAACGGTTTCTTTATAAGTCGCAGAGTTTCCTCACCGGGTACGGCTTCAGGAGTTTCTACGTAAGGAAGTTGGCAATCGAATGGATCCAGTTCTACTCGCGCATCATCTGCGCTGACATGACCGGAAGTTCGACCGCATGTTGTGCAGAACCACTGCTTGGTATTGAAATTCCATACGATCTTTAGGTGCGTCATCGGTTATTAAATCAATAGGGACTGGTAGCAGCAAAGCATGACATAACCCATTCGTTAGAACTGTTCGATACCAAACAATCGGATTGCCCGAATAAGGTAACTGGGTTCTCGTCAGTTTCCATGATTTGCGGCGTAATGGCAGGGATGAACACAGGCAATCGGCTGCCGTAAGAATCGAGGATTGTTGGTGTAATTGCCTATGGCTGAAAAAGTCGCTTTTCCTCCAAAACAGCCGAAATTGGGGGATAGAAAATGTATAGGCGATCGGAGAAAGTCGTTTATTCGGCATCCTGAAGCGATTTTATTTTTGCGAATTTCTCGGGAAAGAGTTTTTCAACAGCCACGCCTGATTAGCATCAACAACCAAACTCGGAGCGCTCACCTTGAATCCAGCGGGAACAGCTTGAGCAATGGATTCTCGCGCAAGCTAGAGAACCATGCGGCTGCCACAGCCCTAAATTATTTCGCCTACAACTTCATCAAAATTCATCGTACACTTCGCACGTCGCCAGCAATGGCCGCTGGCGTCACGGATCGGCTTTGGGATGTAGCAGACTTGGTTGCCCTCTGGGAATCCTATGAGCAGCGGAGGGCGGAAAGAGCAGCGTAAGAACGGAGCGTGCGATACTAAGGCCGGATCAAACAAATGAAGGATGAATGGACAAATACGAATCGAGGCGGGCAGCTCGTGAAATTTACCTACTCTGACCTTCCGGAAGGGAAAGTGTTTCTGACTGCGCAGATTGCTGGCCATGAGGTAGTCTGCTCGGTCATTTTGCCCCAGCCGGAACGCCCATTCAGTCGTGAAGGCGTTGAGAGTCATTTCGAGTATGGAACCGACTTCAGATTACGGCCTCATGCAAACTAGCCCACTACCAAAATTTCCTCGTAGTCAGCTTTACCGGCTGGGTTATGCCACCTTTCAGAACTGAGGCGTAACCGTTCTTCCCGATGCTTCACAGCCTTTCTCTTCCGGTGTGGCCGCATCTTTTTCAGCGCCAGCCTTTCCTCCTTGTAGAGTCGGTACACCAGGTACTTGCCAACATGAACCAATTGGCATTCAAGCATTCATCCCTCAGCCGGCCGTTGAAGCTTTCCACATACGCATTCTGTATCGGAGGACTTGTCCGCGGCGGCTGGATCAACGGTTCGTTCGTGTTGTTCTTCGCGATCGCGACCGCAGTGCTTTGGGGCGAATGATCCTAAGGAGCGCTGTCGCCGGCGTCGAAGACTTCGACTTCGCGATGCCAGTCTGAGGCTGCGTGGCTCTGGATCAAACGAACGCAGCGATTCCAGCGCAGGATCGCCTCGTCATTGCCAGTGGGCCGAATTTGTTCCGCCTCTTCGTAACAGCGCATCGCTTCTTCCAGCAGCACCATCAGCGTGTGGGGTAAACGTCCGGCGCGAAGTTGCGCCTTGGCACGCCGCTCATTCAGAAGTCCCAAATAGTAGAGCCGCTCGTAGGCGTCGGTGAGCTGCTGAAAAGTTCTTTCCCCCTCGGCATAGCGATCGGACGGACTGCCGGAGAACTGATCGGTAATCGCCAGACCCAACAGGCGCAGCGCAAGCTGATGTCCGGGCTGCGCGGCCAGCACGTCGTGGCAGATGGACTCGGCTTCCTCCGGCTCATTGAGCAACCGATACAGTTCGGCTTTGGATAGCGCCGCGTCCACGCTTTCGAGAGAAATCGATTTTAGCTGGAACTCCATGGGGCCTCCTTCATTCCTTTATTCTTTGGCTTTGGAGACGTTTTCTTTGGGGGCGTTGCCCGAGCCGGTGATTTTTCTTACCAGCATGAGCACGGGATCGTAGAAGTCATCGACGACCCGTTCCTTCAGCGGGATGATGGCATTGTCGGTGATGCGTATTTCCTCGGGACAGACTTCGGTACAGCATTTTGTGATGTTGCACAAGCCGATGCCGAGTTCGTCTTTGAGGAGCTGGGTGCGCGAAAGACCGTCGAGCGGGTGCATTTCCAGGCCTGCCACGCGAACCAAGAAACGCGGGCCGCCAAACTCCTCTTTCTTGTCATGTTCGCGCAAGACGTGGCACACGTTCTGGCACAGGAAGCATTCAATACATTTGCGGAATTCCTGCACGCGATCGATGTCTTGCTGATACATCTTCCATTCGACTCCGGGACGAGGCTGGAATGGCGGGATCTTTTTGTTCACTTTGTAGTTCCAGGAAACATCCGTCACCAAATCTTTAATCACCGGAAACGACTTCATGGGCATGACGGTGATGGGCTTGTCGAGCGGGAGAGAATCCATGCGAGTCTTGCAGGTCAGGCGGGGGCGTCCGTTCACTTCTGCCGAGCACGATCCACATTTGCCCGCTTTGCAGTTCCAGCGTACCGCCAGATCGGGCGCTTGATGGCCCTGCACGTGATGGATGGCGTCCAGCACCACCATGCCTGGAGCGATGGGCACACGATATTCGACAGGTTCGCCGCCTTCGCGCGTGCCTCGAAAAATTCTCAGGGTTGCTTCAGCCATCGCTAAGCCCCTTTCATTTTTTTTCTTCCACTAACGGTCGCAATTCTTCCGGCAACTCCGCGGTCGGCACCTGGCGCAACACCATGGTTTCACCCTGCCGCGATATCAGGTTGTTCTGCTTCCCCCAGGTTGCGTCGTAGTTGGGATAGTCGATGCGGCTATGGGCCCCTCGACTCTCGCGCCGGGCCAGCGCACTCTGGGCTACCGCTCGTGAAACCGTCAGCATGGACTTCAGGTCGCGAAAGAGATGCCAACCAGGATTAAACATCCGTGAGCCATCGACCGCCAAGTTTTGGCTGCGTTGCCTGAGTTGTTCGATCTTGGTCAGCGCCGACTGCAGGTCTTCTTCGGTGCGGAAAATTCCGACCAAGCTTTGCATCACCTGTTGCAAGTCACGGTGCAAAGCGTGGGGACTCTCTCCATCTTTCCGTTCAAACGGCGCCAGCATCTCACGCTCGGCGACGGCGATCTGAGCAGCGTCGATCGTAGGCGTGCTGGTTTTCTTCGCGTGCTCGGCAGCTGCCAGCCCGGCCCGCCGGCCAAACACCAGAAGATCGGAGAGCGAGTTCCCGCCCAGACGATTCGCGCCGTGCAGTCCGGCCGCCGCTTCTCCCGCCGCGAACAATCCAGCAACTGAAGATTGCGCGGTGTCCGCTTCGACTCGAACTCCGCCCATCATGTAATGGCAGGTGGGCCCGACTTCCATTGGGCCTTTGGTGATGTCGACGTCCGCCAGTTCCTTGAACTGGTGATACATGCTGGGCAATTTTCTCTTGACGTATTCCGCAGGTTTATGAGAAATGTCGAGGAAGGCGCCTCCGTGCTCTGTTCCGCGGCCCTCGCGGACTTCAGTGTAGATCGCGCGCGCGACCACATCGCGAGTGGAAAGCTCCATGCGCTTGGGATCATATTTTTCCATGAAGCGCTCGCCCAACCGGTTGGTAAGAATGCCGCCTTCGCCGCGCACCGCTTCGGTGACGAGAAGTCCCTGAACACCGGGAGGCCATACCATTCCAGTGGGATGGAACTGCACGAATTCCATGTCCATTAAGTCAGCGCCGGCGTCGTAGGCCAGCGTCATACCGTCGCCCGTGTACTCCCAGGAATTCGAGGTGACCGGCCAGGCCTTACCAATGCCGCCCGTGGCCAGCACAATGGATTTCGCCTTGAACACCACGAAGCGTCCGTTCTCGCGCCAGTAGCCGAATGCGCCCCCGACGCGGTCGTTATCTTTCAGCAGCCGCGTCACTGCGCATTCCATGTACACATCGAAGCCCATCTGCACACCGCGGTCCTGCAAGGTACGGATCATTTCCAGGCCGGTGCGATCGCCCACGTGGCACAAGCGATTGAAGCTGTGGCCACCAAAAGCACGCTGCAGGATTTTGCCGTCACTGGTGCGATCAAAGAGGGCGCCCCAATGCTCCAGTTCGCGCACCCGATCGCTGGCTTCTTGCGCGTGGAGTTGTGCCATGCGCCAGTTGTTAAGAAATTTTCCGCCACGCATGGTATCGCCAAAATGGACACGCCAGTTGTCAGCCTGGTCCACGTTCCCCATGGAGGCGGCGACTCCACCCTCGGCCATCACCGTGTGGGCCTTGCCTAGGAGCGATTTGCAAACCACTCCCACGCTTGCGCCTTGGGAGAGCGCTTCAATGGCGGCGCGCAGCCCGGCGCCTCCGGCACCAATGATCAGGACATCGTGTTCGTGGGTCTCGAATTTGTCGTTATCTTTATCGTTCACAAGTAGCCCATCCCCTACAACAGACCGCAGTGAATCTATTATTGAGGAGTTTCATCGCCCAGGTCGTCAAAACAGTCTCACGTCCCTGATCATTCCCGAGGAGACGAGGCGGACGTAAAAATCCGCGAAGCCGACCCCGAAAAGACTGATCCAGGCAAACAGCATATGGTGTCCGTTCAGGGAGCTAATTCCTTTCCATGTGGTGTTGCGCGCTCGGCCAAACGACACACACGAAAAGCAGTCAAGCTTGCCGCCGACCAAATGGCGGAGAGAATGGCAGGAGAGAAGGTACAGCGTCAGCAGAGCAACATTCACCAGCAGCACGAGAGAGCCGACTCCGACTCCGAACCCATTTTCAAAAAAGAAGCCACGCACCGCGTCATGCCACAGAAAAATGATGAAGACGATGCCGAGATACATAAAATAACGGTGCAGGTTCTGAAGAATGAAGGGGAACTTGGTCTCACCGGAATAGCGGCGGCCCGGCCGCTCCGCGACCGCGCAGCCCGGTGGATCGAGAAAGAAGGCGCGGTAATAAGCTTTGCGATAGTAGTAGCAGGTGACCCGGAACCCAAGCGGCGCAGCCAGAATCAGGAGCGCCGGAGAAAATGGCCAGTAATGATGGTGAGGATCAATGAGCGGCGAGTAGAACGGAGAAAGATAGGGTCCCCATTCGTAAAACGCTCCCTCGAATGCCCTGAGAGTCGCGTATAAGCCAAAGGCACTGAGTCCCACAACCACGGGAATGACCTCCAGCCACCACGAATCACCCGCTTGCTCGCCACTAGGGCGCACGTGCTCAGAAGAGGCCATCCACTTCTCCAGCCAATAAACTCAGCAAATAAACCTTTTGCTTGTCGCCGCCCGAGTGGTCCGTTCGGACAGCGACGAATTATAGTCTACCCCGCCAGTTCAGCGAAAGTTCGCCCGGTGTCAGCGAAGATGCGTTTCATGATGACGCGATAGAATACAGCTTTCTCGATTATGGCCTTCAACGACGCAAATTACTGGCTTGATGCCGTCACCATGCCAGCGGGGACTACTGGCAATCTCCCGGAGCGTGCGGACGTCGCCATCGTGGGCGCTGGATTCACTGGTCTGTCCGCGGCGCGAACGTTGGCAGCACGTGGGGCAAAGGTCGCAGTTCTCGAGGCGCACACGATTGGTTGGGGCGCCAGCTCGCGGAATGGGGGCATGGTCCTCACAGGATTAAAGCTAAGCGTCGAAACACTGGCCGCCCGCTATGGCATGCAAGCGACCAAGCGGATGTATGCAGCTTCCCTCGCTTCGATCGATCTGGTGGAACAAATCGTCCGCGAAGAGAGTATCGATTGCGCCTTCTCGCGCTGTGGGCACCTGGAAGTGGCTTGCAAGCAATCGCACTTCGATACGTATGCTCGCTCGGTCGAAGTCATTGCTCGCGATTTTGATCATCAGCTTCAGATTCTTTCGAAGAATCAGTTGCGCGGCGAGATCGGATCGGATATTTATTACGGCGGCATAGTCGATACGGTAAGTGCTGGTCTGAATCCGGCGCGCTACGTGGCTGGACTTGGCCGGGCGGCACTGAACGCTGGCGCTCGCATTTACGAAAACACACGCGTGGAAAGTATCGAGCGCACCTCGGAAAACGGTGGCCCAGGATTTCTTCTCGTGACCTCGCGCGGTCGCCTATTTGCGAACGAGGTTTTCGTCGGCACCAGTGGATACACCTCGAGCGCCACTCCGGCACTTCGGAAAAAGATTATCCCTATTGGCTCGTTCATTATTGCCACGGAACGCCTGCCGGAAACGCTGGCAGGCGAACTCAGCCCGCGCAACCGGATGATCTACGATTCTAAGCACTACCTCCATTACTATCGTCTCACCCCCGACAACCGCATGCTTTTCGGTGGCCGAGCGGCATTTTTCCCGGAGACCACGAATACCATCCAGAGAAGTGCGCGAATTCTGCGTCGTGGAATGGTCGAGGTCTATCCCCAACTCCGCGATGCGAAGATCGAATATGCCTGGGGCGGAACCCTGGATTTCTGCTTCGACACCATGCCGCATGCTGGACAGATGGATGGCGTCTACTATGCGGTCGGGTACGCTGGACACGGCATAGCCATGGCTACCTATCTCGGTGCGAAGATCGCCGAGCAGATCAGCGGCGGCGTGGGTGACAATCCGTACGCGAACATTCCCTTCCGCGGTGCCCCGCTGGGCCTCTACAGCGGACGGCCCTGGTTCCTGCCGTTTGCGGGGGCTTACTACAAGGTCCTCGACTGGATCAGCTGAAAGTCTAGCTGGTGGTATCGGTTGTGCGCCGGCGGAAAAAGAAGTAGGCGATCGGTCCGAGGATCACAGTGATGGGGCCGAGAATCCGAGCCGACTTATCGCTGCTGGCGAAGGCCCCGGCCAGCGCGACCACGCTCATCAGCAAAGTAGCGATTACGGCATATCCCAAACCTGTGTTTCCCCATGGAATGCGGAAAGGCCGCACCAAATCCGGCTGCGTGCGCCGCAATTGCCATGCCGAAAGAACGGTAAGGACCGAGGTGGCAATTCGCAACCACACATAGATTGAGATGAGCTGCGTCAGCGTGCCCCAGGCCAGTAGCGCATAACAGACGGCGGAAACCAGGATGGCGAGCCAAGGGGTCCCATACTTCGGGTGAATCCGCGTCAAGAACGGGGACAAATATCCATCCTCCGCCATGGCGGACGGCATTCGCGTGGATGTCAGCACCGTGCTGCTAAAAAGAGAGATGTTGGTGATGGCGGCGGCAATGGTCATGGAAAACCCGAGCCAATGTCCGCCGATCAGTTGCGCAGCGTTGGAGAAAAATCCGGTGTGCCAATCCTGCCAGTTGTTCAACGCAGCCAATGCACAGGCCGTGGGCAGAAAATACGTCGCGATGGAAATTGGTACCATCCACGCCAAAGCTCGCGGATAATTCCTCCGCGGATTTTCCACCTCCTCCGCGACCGTGGAAAGCTGCTCGTAGCCTGCATACGCCCACAACACTACTGCCAAACCCACTCCGAACACTTGGAATACGGGTTTATGCGGCGGCACCAGGGGTGCAAATGGATTGTGGTGCCACATCTTCATGCTCATCACGCACATGGCCACTACCGGCAGCAGTATCAGGATTTCAAGGACGGTGGCAACCGTTCCCACCATACTGATCCCGCGGATGTTGACGTAGGTGATCACCGCGATCACGAATAACGCAACGAGGTAATGTTTCCAGCCGGTGATTTGGGGATAGAAAAATGTAATGTAGTCGGTGAACAAAACCGCGTAAGCCCCACCTAGCAAGAAAGAAGAACACCAATTCCACCAGCCGGCGAGAAATCCCCAGAAATCGCCATAGGCGGCCCGCGTCCACCTGTAAAATCCGCCCTCGACGGGCATAGCGGTTGTGAGTTCAGCAGCCACCAGAGACATGGGAATAGACCAGAAAAATGGCACTAGGAGGAGGTAAAGCAAGCTCATCCCCGGGCCCGAGGTCGTGACCATATCTTCCAACCCGAATGGTCCGCCCGTGCAGTAGGAATACATCACGAAGACGAACGAAATCAGGCCAGCCTTCTTCACGGTTGAGGCGACGCTGCGTTGATGATTTCCTTTGCTGTCGGCGTCTGGAACGGCCACACCGGTTTGCTGCACGTGGGGCTCCGGGGGATAGCTGGATTCGTATGAAATGTTGCCAAGAGGGTACACGAAATGCGACGTGGGACGAAGCCCGCATGCAGGAATCGCATCCTGTGAGAGAGTCTTTGCAGACGCGGCGGCTTTGCCTCCCATTGGAGAAATCGTTTCGGCTGTTGCCATCCGCGAACAAATCCTTTGCATCTACAATGCGGCTTTCGGAATCGATATAATTCCATCTGCCTTTGTTCATCTCTCGGCCTATGAACGACTCGGACGCGCCAAATCGCTGCCTGAAAGCAGGAACATTTTCTGCCCTTAGAGTCTTCGGGTGCCTGCTTGCAGGTTCCCTTTTCTGCGGCGGACTTGCCCTTGCCCAAACCACGAGCGGTCCAACGACTGGAGATTCCGGTTCTTCGGATTCCGGCGGTCCGAGCATCGTTGTGACTCAGAATACGTACAGCAACAGCGTCCCCAAAGGTAAGGCGACCTCTGATGTGCTGCCCCTTTCATTCAAAGAAGCAATCGACCGTGGTCTGAGAAACAACCTCGGAATACTTCTGCAAGGCGATAGCACTCTGGCAGCGCGAGGACAAAAATGGCATGAACTGAGCGCTCTCCTCCCCAACGTAAGTGCCGGGGTCAGTGAGACGGCGGCGCAGCAAGACATTGCGGCATTTGGCTTCAAATTTCCCGGATTACCAGTAGTCATTGGCCCCTACAATTACTTCAGTGCCGCGGCATACGCCAGCCAATCGGTGTTCAATTGGAAAGCCCTGGAACGTACGCGGGGCGCGCAGGACAATGAGAAGGTCGCGCAGTATAACTACAAAGACGCTCGCGATCTGGTAGTGCTCGCGGTCGGCAACACCTATCTCGAAGCGCTGGCCGGAGCGGCACGAGTGGAAACCACACAAGCGCAAGTGCAAACTGCACAGGCGCTCTACGATAAGTCTTCGGACCAACAGAAAGCTGGATTGGTCCCAGCCATTGACACCCTTCGCGCGCAGGTCGAACGGCAGACTCGCCAGCAGCAATTGATCGCTGCCCGGAATGATTTTGCCAAACAGAAACTGGCCTTGGGCCGGGTCATCGGGCTGCCGCCGGGGCAGGAATTCACGCTGACGGAGCAAATGCCTTACCAGCCATTGACCGCGCGGGGGCTGGAAGAGAGTCTGCAGCGGGCTTATAGTTTGCGTTCGGACTACCTCGCTGCGGTGCAACAAGTCCGGGCCGCGGAACATTTTCGCAGCGCCGCAACCGCCGAACATTATCCCAGTTTGGACGTGTCGGGAAACTTTGGCGACTTGGGCGTTACTCCCGGGAATTCGCATAGCGTGTTTCAGGCGACCGCTACACTGAACATCCCAATCTTCGCCGGCGGAAAGACTCACAGCGATGTCCTGGAAGCGGAAGCGACCCTGCGGCAGAGCCGCCAGCAGCTCGAAAGTTTACGTGGACAAATTGACTACGAAGTGCGCAAAGCACTGCTGGATCTGGCTTCTGCCGCGGAGCAAGTTGAAGTCGCGCGCAGTTCAGTGGACCTTGCCAACCAGACTTTGGTTCAAGCCCGTGATCGCTTCACCGCCGGTGTGGCGGACAATTTGGAGGTCATCCAGGCCCAGGAAGCGGTTGCCTCCGCCAACGAAAACTATATTTCCAGCCTTTATGCCCACAACTACGGCAAAATCGCCCTAGCCAGGGCGATTGGGTTCGCCGAAGAAGGCGTAAAGGAATATCTACAGAGCAAGTAATCATGGCACAAGACACCGCAACGCTCACGCACGATACCCCGCCCGAGAACCAGCCGCGGACGGACTCTCAGCAAACCCCGCTGCCGGCTTCCGAGAGAGACCTTCGCGGGAAACGCTTCGACGCACGCGACCCGCGCTTTCGCCTGTTCCTGATTATTGGCGCGATCGTGGTACTGGTCGCTGTCTTTTTTCTCTGGCGCTATTTGGGCAGCTACGAGTCAACCGATGATGCCCAGATCGACGGGCACCTGAATTCGATCAGTGCGCGGGTTTCCGGGCATGTGGTGAAACTGCTGGTTGACGACAATCAGAATGTGGAGGTAGGACAGCTTTTGGTACAAATCGACCCCAGCGATTACCAGGTAGCAGTGGACCACGCAAAAGCTGATTATGAAGATGCAGTGGCGGCAGCCAGCGCCGCGGAAGTAAACGTTCCCGTCACCTCGGTAAATACCGGCAGCCAGATTTCTCTAACGGATGCAGGTATAGCGAGCGGTGAGGCTGGCATCGTCGCGGCACGGCAGCAATATGACGCGGCCAATGCTCAGTTGGCCGAGGCCGAGGCGAACAACGTTAAGGCCCAAAGCGATTTAGTCCGCTACAAGCAATTGGTGGACAAGCAGGAAATTTCTCAGCAACAGTACGACCAGGCGGTAGCAGCGGCGAAAGCGGGCGCTGCCAGTGTAGACGCAGCCCGAGCCTCAGCATCCGCCGCGAAACAAGAAGTAACCCAAGCTCAGGCGAAGCTCGCGGAAGCCAGGGCCAATGCTCGTGCCGCCCAGACCGCACCGCAACAAGTGGCAATCATGCGGTCGCGGGCTGAATCAGCCAAAGCCCAAGTGGCACTTAAGAAAGCCGCGCTCGATCAGGCTGAATTGAACTTGCAGTACACGCAGATTGTGGCGCCCGTCAGCGGGATCGTGACCAACCGCACCGTGGAAGTCGGACAAAACGTCCAGATCGGACAGGAACTGATGAAAGTCATCAATCTGGATGACATCTGGGTGACGGCCAACTTCAAGGAAACGCAGTTAAGAGAAATGCGAGCCGGCCAACCGGTCACCATCCACGTTGACGCCACCGGCAAGGATTACAACGGGCGTGTGCAGAGTATTTCCGGGGCCAGTGGTTCCATGTCCAGTTTACTGCCTCCCGAAAATGCGACGGGCAATTACGTAAAGGTAGTCCAGCGCATACCAACGAAAATCACGTTCGATCCGGGCGAAACCAAGGAACACGTTTTGCGCCCCGGTATGTCGGTTGAGCCCAAGGTCAGGATCCATCAATGAGCACGGCTGCATTGACCATGGATGGGCTGCCCGGCGAACGCCCGGCAGTGAATCCCTGGATCATTGCGGTCGTGGTCACCATGGCCACCTTCATGGAGGTGCTGGATACCAGCATCGCCAATGTTTCTCTGCCGCACATCGCGGGAAGCCTTTCCGCCGGGACCGATGAGAGCACCTGGGTTCTGACTTCCTACCTGGTTTCGAATGCCATCGTGCTGCCGCTCAGCGGTTGGATTTCCTCCATCATCGGGCGTAAGCGTTTTTACATGAGCTGCGTCGCCATTTTCACGGTCAGTTCCCTGCTCTGCGGATTGGCCCCGAACCTCGGCATGCTGATTTTCTTTCGCATAGTGCAAGGCGCCGGCGGTGGTGGTTTGCAGCCCAGCGAGCAGTCGATTCTGGCCGACACCTTTCCACCCGCGAAACGCGGCATGGCCTTCGCCGTTTATGGACTGGCGGTCGTCATGGCCCCCGCCATTGGTCCCACCCTGGGCGGCTGGATCACCGATAATTTCACCTGGCGCTGGATCTTTTTGTTGAATATTCCCATCGGTATTATTTCCCTGCTATTGACCCAGCGTCTCATCCAAGATCCCCCCAACATGAAGCGCAAGAAGCTTTCCGAATTGAAAGTGGATTATGTGGGTCTCGGCTTCGTGGCCCTGGGCCTGGGGACATTGCAGGTGGTGCTGGACAAAGGTCAACGCGACGACTGGTTCGAGTCGCACTTCATTTTGACGCTCGCCATCGTTTCGATTGCCTCGCTCGTCTTTGTGATCTTTTGGGAGTGGCACCAGAAAGATCCCGTGATTGACCTGCATTTGTTCAAGGAGAGAACCTTCGCCGCGGCGAACATGATGATGTTCATGCTCGGATTTGCCCTGTTGAGTAGCACCCTTTTGCTGCCGCTCTTGATGCAGACCTTGCTCGGCTATACCGCGGAGCGGGCGGGCATGGCACTATCACCGGGCGGCTTCGCAATCATGCTGATGATGCCATTGGTGGGGTTTTTACTTTCCCGCTGGGATGCCCGCAAGCTCATGGTATTCGGCCTCGTTGTGCTTTCATCCTCGTTGTTTCATATGACCAGCTTCAACCTGGACGTCGATTTCAGCACCGTGATGTGGGCCCGAACCATTCAGGCGTTGGGAATGGCATTTCTTTTCGTGCCCATCAATACGATGGCATACGCTTACCTTCCCAAAGACAAGAACAATGCCGCTTCAGGGCTCATGAATCTGGCACGCAACATTGGCGGCAGCGTGGGCATTTCGGTGGTGACCACGATGCTGGATCGCAGGGCACAAGTCCATCAGGTATACCTGTCGAGCCATCTTTCGGCGTCGAATCCGAATCTACGGAAGTTCCTAGCGGGTGCGGCGGCGATGGGTGGTGGAGGTTCGGGCGGCGGAGGCTTCGGTGGGGGCGACTCCATGCACAGGGCCTATGCGATGGTGCAAAATTTGGTGGTCCGGCAGGCCACCATGTTGGCGTATATTGACAACTTCCAGCTATTGGGAGTAGCGATCTTGGCGATGATTCCTTTGGCGTTTCTGATGAAGCGACCGCGCGCCGGCGGCGACATTCCCGTCCACTGAAGAGGACCTCATGTACCGGATCATTACGGTTGAACGAGAATTTGGCAGCGGCGCTGGAGAAATTGCCTGCGAGCTTTCCGTCCGGCTGGGCTGGAAACTTTGGGACCACACCCTGACCGAAGAAATCGCCAAGGTCGCCCACGTGGATTGTTCGGACGTCGAGCGCCACGAAGAGCGAGTGGATAGCACTTTTCGCCGCCTCGCGAACGTCTTCTGGCGCGGGAGTTATGAACGCAGCATGTCTATGTCCGATGAGCAAGCCTTCGACGCCGATTGTTTTGTCGCCACCGGCCAGCGGGTCATGAAAGAAGCTGCCGCAGCGGGCAACTGCGTAATCGTCGGCCGCGGCGCGCCCTACTTTCTGCGGGAGCAGCCAGGCACGTTCCATGTTTTTCTTTACGCGCCGCGTGCCGAAAAGCTCCGACGGCTCCAGGTGATCGGCAAGAGTGAAAAAGAAGCGGGGAACCTGGTGGATACCATAGACCGCGACCGCATTATTTTCGTCAAGCATTATTTCGGCGCCGATTGGCCCACACGTTCGCTATATCACCTGATGATCAATACCGCCATCGGTAACGACAATGTCATCTCAACCATTCTGAATACCATGCATAGCCTGGAAAAGAAATCCGCCACCAATTTGACCGACTTTCCGCAGACTCCGCAAAATGAAGTCCAATCTCACAGGTAAAATCGCGTTGGTCACCGGGGCCAATGGCGGTCTCGGAACGCACGTGACTCGCGCCCTGCTGGATTGTGGCGCGACCGTGGTGGGCCTCTCGCCAAACATTCAGCAATCCGAGTTTGACCATCCTGGGTTCATCGCATGGCCAGCTGAAATCTCCAGCGCAGAAGCTGCGAAAAAAGCCGCGGATGGAATTATGGCGCGGCTGGGCAAGCTGGATATTCTGGCTCATCTTGTCGGCGGATTCGCCGGCGGAAAGACCATTGCTGAAACCGATGATGCCACCTTTCAGCGCATGTTCGATCTGAACCTGAATAGTGCGTTTTATATTCTACGTGCGGTGATTCCCCAAATGCGCAAGGCCGGTGCTGGTTGCATCATTGCCATTGGGAGCCGGGCGGCGGAAGATCCTGGGCCCGGAGCGGGTGCTTATAGTGCTTCCAAAGCAGCTTTGGTCGCTTTGATTCGCACGGTCGCTGCCGAAAATAAAAACGCCGGCATGACCGCGAACGTTCTCTTACCCGGCACCATGGATACTCCGGCCAATCGACGGGATATGCCGAATGCTGATCCTGCAACCTGGGTGCAGCCAAGTTCGGTGGCGTCTCTGATTACATGGCTGGCCAGTGATCGCGGCAAAGACGTAAATGGAGCGGTGATCCCAGTTTACGGAAGTGGGCTCTAGCAAGAGCCCCGGTCTGTTCCCACTTTGGTAACTGTAAGTTGCACCTTTTCCGCTGCAATTTAACGTTCCTGAAATATCCTCCAGCTATCATGTAGTTTGAAATACTAGCGGAGGAAACAGATGGGTGCTCCCCGATTCTTGCGATCTGCTCTACCCCTGCAAGTAGCGGCGATCTGCTACCGGCGGCGCGGGGATTCCATCGAGTTTCTGCTGGTCAACACAAACGGCGGCAGTAAGTGGACGTTCCCCAAGGGCGCTCCCGAGCGGTCCATGTCCCACAGCCAGGCCGCGGAGCGGGAAGCATGCGAAGAAGCTGGAGTGAAGGGCATGATCGAGCCGCGGCATTTCCATCTCTATCTCTATTCCAAGGGTGTTTTCTGGAAGCCTCCCGGAGTGCGTGAGTTCGTGGTGAAGGCTTTTCTGATGGAAGTTGGAGACAGCAATCATCCGCACGAGGCCGACCGGAATCCGACATGGTTTCTACCCGAGAACGCCAAACAGATTCTCGCCAAAGGCCGCGAAGTGAAGTATGCGCGGGAAATGCAAGCAGTGATTGATCGGGCGCTGGAGCAGATTGGCGTGGCCAAGGCTATGGCCGCTAGATAAGTCTGTTCGTTCTTCTCCCCTAAATCTCCTCACATCTTATTCAATACTTCCCTCTCATGAGACCATTGAATCAACACCATGATTCAGTTGTCCTCTGCCGGAAAACGCTTTGGCCACAAGCTCCTGTTTGAAGGGGCCGATTGGATGATTACGCCCCGCGACCGCATCGGACTAGTGGGGGCGAACGGCACGGGAAAGTCCACGCTGATGAAGGTCCTGGCCGGGATGGAAAGTCTCGACTACGGCACCATCAGCACGGCCAAAGGAATCAGTGCCGGGTATTTGCCCCAAGACGGACTCACACTTTCCGGAAGAACGGTTTTCGCCGAATGCATGTCGGTGTTTTCCGAACTGCGTGCGATGGAGCAGGAAATGGAAGACCTGACCGCGCGCATGTCGGAAATCGACCATGCATCTCCTGAATATGGACAAGTGGCGGACCGCTACCACCGCATCGAGCACGAGTTTCAGACTCGCGACGGATATGCCATCGAGGCTCAGGTAGGCAGTGTGCTGACTGGTCTCGGTTTCCGTACAGAAGACTGGACGCGCCTGACCGACGAGTTCTCCGGCGGCTGGCAGATGCGGCTGGCGCTGGCCAAGTTGTTGCTGCAGGCGCCAAACTTGCTGCTGCTCGACGAGCCGACAAACCATCTTGATCTTGAAGCGCGCAACTGGCTGGAAGAATATCTCACGCATTACCCCAATGCCGTGGTCCTGATTTCGCATGACCGCTATTTTCTTGATACCACGGTGAACAAAATTGTCGAGATATGGAACAAGCAG
>Ga0182024_10012568_pt1 | contig 16721 bp, 12 predicted proteins | sample P32metaG_FD_120480 | JGI IMG/M metagenome (GOLD analysis project Ga0182024, IMG submission 120480) | Permafrost microbial communities from Stordalen Mire, Sweden - P3-2 metaG (Illumina Assembly) | ecosystem: Environmental > Terrestrial > Soil > Wetlands > Permafrost | place: Sweden: Stordalen... | reverse complement strand
GACCTGTTTGACGCGCCGGCGAGTTTGCGTCTCACATCCGACGGCATCCACCCGACCCTTGACGGATACAAAGCGCTTGCCGCGAAAATCGCAAATCAATTCACCAGCGATGCGGCGCCTTCAACGATCATCGATGTCGAGATGCTCCGTAAAGCGATCATCGATGCCGAGGCGCTTCGTACCTCGATCAACAAGAAGAACGCCGACTTCTTCAACTACTGGCGGCCCGCGAACGACACCTACATCTTCGGCTATCGCAATCACGAGCAGGGGCGCAACGCGCCGGAAGTGCCGAAGTTCCTGCCGCTGGTTGAGGAAGACGACAAGAAGATCGCCGAGCTGCGCAAGTAGCGCGGCGTGCATTTCGCCGAGCATTGATTTCGCAAAATTCAACAGAGCATTCGCCCATGAACCTCCGCCGCTTGCTGACATTGTCATTCGCGACCGCATCGATCGTGCTGGGCCTGACCGCGCCGCTTCGCGCGCAGAAGGACAACGGCCAGCCGCTTCCCGATACCGACCCGGAATTCGAACGCAAGAGTTTCAAAATCGCCGACGGCTTCGAGATCAATCTCTTTGCCAGCGATCCGATGATTCAGAAGCCGATCGAGATGAACTGGGATTCGCGCGGCCGGCTTTGGTGCGCAACGTCCGAGATGTATCCGCAGCTTGTGCCCGGCCAAGTTCCCAACGACAAGATCTTCATTCTCGAAGACACCACCGGCTCCGGCAAGGCCGACAAGAGCACGGTTTTCGCCGACGGCCTGATGATCCCCAACGCCGTCATTCCCGGCGACGGCGGGGCGTATGTCACCAACAGCACCGAAATTTTGTTCCTCAAGGATTCCAAGGGCGGCGACAAAGCCGACACGCGCCGCGTCGTCCTCTCCGGCTTCGGCACCGAAGACACGCACCATATCGTTCATACCCTGCGCTGGGGTAACGACGGCAAGTTGTATTTTCTACAATCACTCTACATCCATGCTCATCTGGAGACGCCAACCGGTTTGCATACGCTGCTAGCCAGCGGCGTCTGGCGGTTCGACACGCACACGCTCGACCTTGGCGTCTATAGCCGGGGTCTGGTCAATCCTTGGGGAATCGTCTGGGACAAGTGGGGCCAGACATTCGAAACCGATGGCGCTGGCGGACAGGGCATTAACTACGCATTCCCCGGCGCTTCATTCGAATCTGCCGTTGGCGCTGATCGTGTGCTGCCGGGCCTGAACCCGCGCAGCCCGAAGTATTGCAGTGAGGAGATGCTCACCGGCCGGCACATTCCCGATGATTATCAGGGCGATATTCTCACCAACGATTTCCGCGCCAACCGCATCGTGCGATTCAAGCTCTCCGACGATGGCGCCGGCTTCGCGTCTCGACAAATGAAGGACTTCCTCACGTCGACCGACGCCGCGTTTCGGCCCGTTGACATCAAGGTCGGCCCCGACGGCGCGATCTACATCGCCGACTGGTACAACCCGATCATTCAGCACGGCGAGGTCGATTTTCGCGACCCGCGCCGCGATCACGTCCACGGCCGCATCTGGCGCGTCACCGCCAAGGGCATGCCGCTGGTGGAGCGCCCGCGGATTGCCGGCGCGTCGATTCCCGCGCTGCTTGATCTGCTCAAAGCTCCTGAGGATTACACGCGCCATCAGGCCCGCCTGACGCTTCGCGAGCGCGATCCGAAAGAAGTCCTGGCCGCGATCAACGATTGGGTCGGCAAACTCAGTGACGACGCCGATCACGATCGGCTCGAAGCGCTCTGGACGTGCCAGAACATCGACACGGTGAACACGGAGCTTCTCTCGCGGGTCTTGAAATCGGCTGAGCCACGCGCTCGAGCGGCGGCGGTTCGCGTCGCCGCCGATTGGGCGAAACAGCTTCCCGATTTCGAACAACTCATCGAGCCGATGGTTGCCGACTCCTATCCGCGTGTTCGGCTTGAAGCCGTGCGGGCGCTGTCGCTATCCGACAAGCCAACCGCGGTGGTCTCCGCAACAAAGGTGCTGAATCAGCCAATGGATTCGGTTCTCGAGTACGCGCTCTGGCTGACCTGCAACGAGCTGTCGGCCAAATGGGTTCCGGCGTTCCAGGCCGGTCAGCTCGCGAGTTGGGAGCCGAGCCATCGCAACTACGCGCTGCGATCCGTCAAATCGCCGGCGGCGGTGAAGGTGCTCGTACAGCAGCTCAAAGAGAGCGGCTCGCTCGACGCCGACTCGCTTGATCTCATCGCCGATGTCGGCGGCGCTGACGATGCCCAAACGCTCCTCGATTTATCGCTGGAAAAAGGTCGCAAAGCTTCGCCGGCTCCGCTGCTCGGCGCGCTGCTGAAAATGTCGGGCCGGCGAATTATTCCCGGCGACGACACCGATCGTGTTTCGTCGCTGATCGACTCGTCAGACCTCGGCGCCAAAGCCGCCGCGATGCGTCTTGCCGGCGCTTGGAAGATTACATCCGTTCGCGGCAACCTGATCGAAGCCGCCGAGGGCGATCAAACCGATCCGGCGATTCGCGCCGCCGCGATCGACGGATTGGCCCGGCTCCGGGATCGCGAAAGCGTCGCCGCATTGCGAAGATTGGCCAGCCCGACGCCGCCGCAGGTGCGGCATATGGCGCTGGCGGGCCTCGCCGCGGTTGATCTTCGCTCCGCGGTGAAGAGTGGTGCGCAAATGCTCGCTTCGGGTGACGAAGACCCAGCCGGAGTTCTGGCGGCGCTGCTCGGCCGCGATGGCGCAGCCGCCGCGCTCGTCACGTCGCTGCGCTCGGTCCAGATTCCGCGCGACACTGCCCGGCTTGCGCTGCGATATCTGCAAGGCAGCACCACGCAGGATCCGAAGCTGATCCAGGTTTTCAGCACCGCCGCGGGAATGAACGCCGCGCCGATCCGGCTCACCGCCGAGCAGATGCGGCAGACGATCGCCGAGGTGATGGAAAAGGGCGATGCCGCCCGCGGCGAAAAGATTTTCCGGCGTGCGGACACCAATTGCTATCAATGCCATTCCATCGCGGGCACCGGCGGCTGGCTCGCGCCGGATTTGTCCGGCATCGGCGCCAGCGCCCAGATGGATTACCTGATCAACTCCGTGCTCGATCCGAACAAGGACATCAAGGACGGCTACGACGGCTTTGCCGTCGCGACCAAATCCGGAGACATCTACAGCGGCATCAAGGTGCTGCAGGACAGCTCGCACATCGTGCTCCGCGACAACGAGCATCAGCAGATTCCGATCCTTCTGACGGACGTGCGCGCCCAAAAATCGATTGGCTCGCTGATGCCCAATGGCCTCTCCGATCCGCTGACGCATGCTGAGTTCCTCGACCTGATCAAATTCCTCTCCGAACTCGGCAAGCCCGGCGCATACGGCCCCAGCACGTCGCAATATGTTCGCCGCTGGACGAGCGATTCGGGCCGATCGGTCTACAGCCTGATCTCGGGTGAGCTGCCTGCCGAGGCGATCCCCGCCCGCGCAAAACTCACCGCGACGATCGACGTCGCGACCGCCGGAAAGATCGGCTTGCAATTGAATGACCCGGCGGGCGTGGAAATCTCCCTCGACGGCGGCAAGCCATCGGCAGCGGAGTCAAAGCAAGAGGCTGAGCTTTCTCACGGTCAGCACACGATCACGCTGACGCTTGATCCGAAGCGAGCGAGTGAATCCGGAATCAAGCTGGAGATTGTGGACGTCGCGCGGTCGACCGCCCACGCGACGGCAGTGGGTGGAAAATAATTGAATTCAGTGAGCCGCGCCGTATGCGTCTTCCGGCAGCGGTTGATTCATGGTCTCCGGGCCCATGAATGAAGCGATGATGCCCACGATGTAAATCGACGCGACGACCACCGCCGCCACGCGGAACGCCGCGATGTCGAAGCGGCCTGCGAACACGGTTAAGAGCCCGCCGAATGCGAGTGGGCCAAGCGATGCGACGTAACGACCGACGTTATAGCAAAAGCCGGTTCCGGTGGTTCGCAATCGCGTCGGAAAGATCTCCGGGAAATAGACGGCATACCCGCCGAAGGGCAGCAGCGTGCAGAATCCGAGCAGCGGGAACAGGTACCAGATCTGGTTCTTCTCGTGGAAGCCCAGGAACACAATCCAGATGCTGGCCCAGACGAGGGCAAACGCGATGGCAAAGCTCCAGCGCCGGCCGATTCGCACCGCCAGCACGCTGAACATCCACATGCCGAAGAACGCGCCGACTTGCTGAAGGACGAGGGCGTTCGATTTCAGCGACGCTCCTTCTTTGGGGTCCATGCGCTTGGCAAGCAGCGCGCCGATCTTCTGCTGTCGTTCGGCGGTGAGCACAACTGTTCCTAAATCAGTCGGAATGACTTCGCCGTGTGCGGCCGTCCGGCCAAGCAGGCGTCGATATCCTTCCAAAGCGTTTTTCGCGTCAGTCGCGGCGGCCGTTGGCTTGCCCTTTTCATCGACGAGTTTACAAGTCGCATCGAGTGCGTGGATGTCGGCACCGCGAGCATCCGCTGGCTCGGCCAGAAGCGCTTCAACGGTGTTCCCCGCCGCGGCGGACATCGGGGGAAACGTCGTATCGATCAATTCCGGGCTATAGAAGCCGATTCCCCACACCCCGATCACACCCGAGATAGCCAACGCCAGGCCGACGATCGTGTTTCGAAGCCAGCGCGGGTTTGTGAACAGATCGCTGATTCGGCCAAAGTTGTTGACGCCCGATTTTTTTGCGGCAAGCTTCGCTTGCACCCATTTTTCCGGCTCCTTCAGGCGCACCAACACGAACACCGCGATGATCGCCGGAAGCGCGCCCGCGAGATACAGGTATCTCCAGATCAGATGCTCATTGCTGCCTGCCAACCCGTGCCAGGTAACGACGGTCAGCATCTTCGCGCCGATGATGTTTCCGATGGCCGACAATGCCTGGAGCAGTCCGAGCGCCTGGGCGCGGGCTTCGCGCGGCATGACGTCGGCCACCAGGGCCGCGCCCGCGGCAAATTCTCCGCCGACGCCGAATCCCGTGACGAATCGGGAAATCGCAAACTGCCACCAGTTCTGCGAAAGGGCGCTCAGCCCCGTGAACGCGGCGTAGAGAAACACCGTCAGGCCCATCGTCTTTGCCCGGCCCCATTTGTCTCCGATGATGCCGAAGATTAGTCCGCCCGTGGCCCACCCGATCATGAACAGGGTGGTCGCGATAGTCCCATTGGATATCTGAGCGCTCTCCAGCGCGCCGGGCATCAGGTCGCGCATCGCGATGGAGCGCGACGAGGTGAAGATCATCTGATCGGCGCAGTCGAACATCCACGCCAGCGCGCACATCGCCAGCACATACCATTGATAGCGGTCCACATACGTCCACCAGTTGCGGCGTTCGGTTGCGGGTTCCTGAAGAAGAGTCGGGTCACTCATGAAGCTCCGCCAATTGACTCGGATTCAAGCCGCCGTTGCCGCGCTCACCAGACTTCGACGCGATCAGCCGGCGCGCGATACATCGCGTCGCCGGGCTTGATGTCCAGCGCGTCATACCATTTGCCAAAGTTGGAAACCGGAATATTACATCGGAAATGCTCCGGCGAGTGCGGGTCGGTCCGCAGGCGCACTTTCAGCGATTGCGGCCGGTTGCTCCCGCGCCAGATCTGGGCAAAACCCATGAAAAAACGCTGATCGCCGGTGAGGCCGTCGATGACGGGGGCTTCCTTGTTTTGAAGCGAATGGTGATACGCGTAGTATGCGATCGTCAGGCCGCCCAAGTCGGCTAAGTTCTCGCCGAGCGTTAATTTGCCGTTGACGTGCAGATTGTCGATTGCGATCGACGCGTCATACTGCTTCACCAGCGCGTCAGCTTTCTCATGGAATCGCTTCTTGTCTTCCGGCGACCACCAGTTATTCAGATTCCCGTTGGCGTCGAAAAGCGACCCCTGATCGTCGAATCCATGCGTCAGCTCGTGGCCGATGACGGCGCCAATGCCGCCATAATTCACCGCGTCGTCCGCGTCGGGATTAAAGAACGGCGGCTGCAAGATTCCAGCCGGGAAGACGATCTCATTCATCGTCGGGTTGTAATATGCATTGACCGTGGGCGGCGTCATGCCCCATTCGGTCTTGTCGATCGGCTTGCCGAGCTTGGCCAGGCGATAGTCGTAATTGAATTTGCGGGCGCGCATCACGTCCTGCACGTACGCATCGGATTTGATTTCGAGCGATGAATAATCCCGCCATTTGTCGGGATAAGCGATCTTGCGCATCACTTTGTCGAGCTTCGCGAGTGCCTGCTGCCTGGTGCCGTCGCTCATCCAATCGCGGGTTTTGATCCGCTCGCGATACGCGTCGATCAGGTTCGCAACGAGCTGTCTCATACGATCGCGATACGCCGCGGGGAAATAGCGCTCGACATAGATCTTGCCAAGGTCTTCGCCGAGCAATCGATCGGCTGATTGAACAGCGCGCTTCCATCGCGCCTCTTGCTCCTTCTGCCCGCGAAGGGTCTTGCCGAAGAAGTTGAAGCTCTCGGTCGAGAAATCGTCGGACAAAAACGCCGCGGTATCGTCGAGCAACTGCCAGCGGAGATACGATTTGATCTGATCGAGCGGCGTGTCCTTGAGCAGCGTGTCCAGCGCCGTGAAAAACTCGGGTTCTCCGACAATCAAATCATCAAACGGCGCGACGCCCGTCCCTTTGATATAAGCCGGCCAATCAAAGTCCGGCGTCAGCTTGGAAAGATCCGCCGTCTTCTGTTTGTTATACGTTTTCTCGACGTCGCGCAATGCGACTGGCGTGCGCGACGCCTCGGCGAGCTTCGTCTCAATCTCCATCACCGCATTGGCGCCGGCTTTGGCCGCGTCGGGAGACTCGCCAAGCAATTCAAACATGCGTCCGACGTGCTCGTGATACGCATCCCGGATGCGCTTGGAATCCGCGTCATCGGCGATGTAATAGCTGCGCTCGGGCAGGCTCAATCCGCCCTGGCTGATCTCGACAATGTATTGGGAGCTATTCTTTTCATCGATCCCGACGCCGAATCCGAATAGCGAACGGATTCCTTCGCCGTGAAGCTGGGCAAGAATTGCGGGCAGATCGCGCACCGACTTGATCCCATCGATCGCGTCCATCTGCGGCTTCAGCGACTTGGCGCGTTGCTCATGCAGCTTGGTTTCGTCCATCGCCTCGGCGTACAGATCGCGCAGCTTGCGGCGATTGTCGTCGAGCGAACCGGGGGATTTCGCCAGATCTTCGAAAATGGTCTTGATCTGATGCAGGTCGCGCTCGTGCAATTCGGAGAACGAACCCCAGCGAACCTGATCCGCCGGAATTGGATTGGCTTCAATCCATTTCTCATTAACGTGCTCGAAGAAATCCTTGCCCGCTGGAATAGCGTCATCGATGCCTGTGACGTCGATGCCGCTTTGCAGTTGCGGCTCGGCGCTGATGCCGGGAATAGCCGTAGCGGCGGCAAGAAGAAGGGCCGTCAGGGTCAATGCTCGTTTCAAGTTTCCTCCCGCAGTGAGAAGCGCGATTATGCGCGATCCAGTTTCCAATCGATATTCAATTCATCACACGCGTTGGCCACATTCTGGCGAAGCTGATTCACCGGCGTTGTTTGCGGCACCGATAGAATCAACTCCATCTCGAACATCGGCGCACCGGTATATGGAGCCGGGCGAAGCAGGGTCTCCAGGCTCTCGATGTTGACGTTCATTCCGCGAAGCAGCTTAGCGACGCGATTCACCAGGCCCGGCTGATCGATAGCCGTTCCGGTCAGGCGATACGCCATCGCGGCGCCCTGCTTGTGAGCCGGGGGCGCATCATAAAGCTCAACCTGCAGCGCCGTCTGCTTCGAGAGCGATGCGGCATCGGCGCGAACTTTTTCGAGCGTGTTCGACTCGCCGCCGACGAGCATCATCACGGCAAACCGGCCGCGAAGATTTACCATGCGGCTGTCTTCAATGTTGCCGCCGCGGGCAAAAACATATTCGCTGATCTCATCGACGAGGCCCGGTCGATCGCGGCCAATCGCGGTCAAAATCACATGGTGCATGGTGTGAAACAGGATACCGAGTTACAACCAAGTTCATAGGACAACGCAAGCGAAGCCATGCTGGATATTGAGAACTTCAGTGACCTGCGAGATTACCTGCGACGCACCGGCCGCATCGGCGCGCACGAATCGGTGCGCCTGACGAATCTGGCGGGCGGCGTGTCGAATCGCACGGTGCTGCTCGAGCGATCGAGCGGGGAAGCCTGGGTGCTTAAGCAGGCATTGAGCCAACTTCGCGTTCGCGTTGAATGGCTTAGCGATCCGCGTCGTATCGAGCGCGAGGCCGCGGGAATGAAGCGTCTATTGGACATCGCCGGGGCGAATCGCATCACGCCGCCGATTTTTCTGGAGCCGGCGGAGCATCTGCTGGCGATGGCGGCGGTGCCACAGCCGCATACGAACTGGAAAACAATGCTGCTGCGCGGCGAGGTTAAGCCGGCGCATGTCGAGCAATTCGCGCGATTGCTGGGAACGATTCACCGGCAGGGCGTGGATGACGCGGCGACGGGATTCGATGATCGCAGCTTCTTCGAGTCGTTGCGATTGGAGCCCTACTATTCGTACTCGGCGCAGCGGATGCCGGCCGTCGCAGGTTTTATCCATGATCTCGTCGCTGAAACTCGGGCGACCCGGTATACCCTTGTGCACGGCGATTACAGCCCCAAAAATGTGCTGGTGCACGAGGGCAATCTGATCCTGCTCGATCACGAAGTGATCCACTTTGGCGACGGGGCGTTTGACGTCGGCTTCGCGCTGACGCACCTGCTGAGTAAAGCGAACGCACTGCCGAAGTATCGCGATCAATTTGCCGACGCGGCTAAACAGTTTTGGGAGATCTATAGTCATTCGGCCGGCCCGAAGCTCGCTGACGCCGCAATGCAAGCGCGCTCTTGCCGGCATACGATGGGGTGCATGTTGGCGCGATGCATCGGGCGGTCGCCGCTGGAATATCTGAAGCCGCCCGAGGCCGCGGTGCAGGCGAATGCCGCCAGCGCGCTGATGGATCATCCGCCGACGGAGATCGCGAAACTGGTGGACGAATTCATCCGGCGGTTCGCCGCCGACCGAGATCGAGGATTCAAACTATGACGCCGACGTTTTTATCAGAGCAGTTTGCCAAGGGATTGGATTACGCCAGTTATCTCGCGACCGGAACCGCCGAGCAGCAGCGACGCTGGACGCAGTTTTATGAACTGGCATCACTCAATGATTCGCAACGCCAACTCCTTGGCGGGTTCGTCCGCAGGATGCACGTGCTGGTCGTCAGCGGAATCTGGTGCGGCGACTGCGTGCAGCAATGCCCGCTGCTGCAGCGAATTGCCGAGGCCGCGTCGAACGCGATCTCGTTGAAGCTGGTCGATCGCGATGTACATAAGGAGCTGTCGAGCCAACTGAAGATCAACGGGGGCGATCGCGTTCCCATCGCGATTTTCATGGCCGAGGATTTTGAGCTGTGCGGCATCTACGGCGATCGCACGCTCAACCGCTATCGCGCTCTGGCCGCCAAGCAGCTTGGACCATCGTGCCCGATCGGCGTCGTGCCGCCGGACGCTGGCGAAGTGAACGCGACGATGGCCGACTGGGTCGGCGAGTTCGAACGCGTGCAACTCATGCTGCGATTGAGCGCCCGCCTGCGGCAGCTTCACGGCGACTAATTCACACCATGCCTGAAATGACGATCGCTGAAGCGCTGCGGCTTGCCCGGCAGTGGCTGCGCGCCGGTCGAGCGGCGGAGGTGGAGCGGCTGTGCCGACGTGTGTTGGCGATGAAACCCGATGCAGACGCATTTCAGTTGTTAGCCAGCGCGTTACTCATGCAGAACCGTCGAGTCGAGGCAGCGGATTCAATTCGAGCATTGATCCATATTTCGCCAAACTCGGCTGAGGCGCGCTTCAATCTTGGGATGGTGCTGACGCCGATCGATCGCGATGGGGCGATCGAGGCTTATCGGGGAGCCGTCAACTGTCGACCCGATTTTGCCGAGGCATGCAACAACCTTGGCGATCTGCTTCGCCAACGGGGCGAGCCGGAGTCGGCCGCTGCCGCGATTGAAAAATCCCTCGCGCTTCGCGGCGATTTTCTCGAAGCCCAATTCAATCTCGCGCTCTGCCGGCTTGATCAGAATCGGTTGGCGGAAGCCGAATCGCTGTTGCGAAACGTCATCGCGCGACAGCCGAACCTGGCGGAAGCACATCATGCGCTCGGGAATGTCCTGCGCACCGAGAATCTTCCCGCCCAAGCGCTGGCTGCGTATCAGCATGCGCTTGAGATCAATCCAGACTTCGTCGAGGCCCGCTGGCATGCCGCGCTGGCGATGTTGACGCTGGGCGATTTTGCCAACGGGTGGCCCGCATATGAATCCCGCCGACAAATTCGCGGAGTGTGGCGTCAGCCGGCGTTCTCGCAGCCGACTTGGCGCGGTGAAGATCTCAATGGCCGTCGCATCCTTCTCTGGACCGAGCAAGGCTTCGGCGACGCGATTCAATTTATCCGCTACGCACCATGGGTCACAGCGCGTGGCGGGCATGTTTCGGTTCTCTGCCAGCCGGAGTTGCGGCGGCTTTTCAAAGGCTGCGAAACGATCGAGCGATTGTTCACCACGCCAGAGGAAGCGACTGATTTCGACGTTCAATGCCCGTTGATGAGCCTGCCGGCGATTTTTCGGACGACGCTCGAAACGGTCCCGGTGAGCACACCCTATTTATCGGTCGATCCGCAACTCGCGCGGCAGTGGACAGACCGCATGAGCGGCGCTCGAAAGATCGGCCTTGCATGGGCCAGCGGCGCCGGGCCGGGCCGGTCAATTCCGGCCAGCGAGTTGAACCTATTGCGCGACGTGCCGGGCGTTACCTTTTATAGCTTGCAGAAGAGTTCAGCTTCCCCACGGCCCGAGGTGCCGATGAACGATTTTACGACCGACCTTAACGACTTTGCCGACACCGCCGCGCTGATTGACCAGCTAGATTTGATCATCACCTGCGATACCGCCGTGGCGCACCTTGCTGGAGCGCTTGGCAAGCCGGTATGGATATTATTGCCTCACGCGTCGCCTTGGCGGTGGATGCTCGATCGATCGGATAGTCCGTGGTATCGGACGGTCCGATTATTCCGCCAGCCGCGGCCAGGCGATTGGGCCTCGGCTGTGCAAGCCGTCGTAAAATTGCTCGATGCATGACGCAATGCTGATGATTGGGCGATCAAGCTTTGCCGATAGCAATCTGGGGCAAATACCTTGGAACTATCAGCCGACCAATTTCGCGACATCCTTGCAGCGCTGGCGAGTCAGCCGATCGAGGAGCAGAAAGCGCGAAAGAGCCCGCGCGTTGGCGTCAGTGCCCGCGTTACGATTATCGGCCCTGATCGTCGCGAGGAGTTGGTCTCCCTGCGCGACATCTCCGTCGGTGGCGTGGGGTTGGTGCTCAACCGAGCTCGCGCCCAGGGCGAGAAAATCATCGTGCGCCTGCCGCGTCGGGCGGAGAAACCGCAATACATCCTGGGTGTCGTCCGCCACTGCACGGAGAGCACGTCCGACATGTTCTTTGTCGGAGTCAAGTTCATCAGCGCCGATGCCTATCGGGCGCCCATAGCTGCCGAAGACAAAGCCGCTTAGGACATTCCATTCGTGCCCGGTTTGCTGTCGTCGGCACTTCGCTACAATTGATCGCGTGAATGTTCAAAGCATGCCCACGCCATGCATTGTGATTGACGGGCTCGTCACGCGACGAAATCTCGATCGCATGGCTGCCTACGTCAAATCGCACAATCTCAAACTCCGACCACACACTAAAACGCATAAGTCGATTCGCATCGCGCGGATGCAGGCCGATCGCGGCGCCGTCGGACTGACGGTCGCCAAGGTTGGCGAGGCGCTGCTGATGAGCCAGGCGCACGATGATATTCTGATGGCATATCCGCCGGTGCATCCGATGCGGTGTGCCGTGCTGACGAAACTTGCAGCTTCCAAGACCATCCGCGTGGGTATTGATTCTCGCGAAGCAGCGGACTCACTGGCAGAAGCCGCGCAATCGGCCGGCAGCACGATCGGGATCTTGGTTGACCTGGACGTCGGGCATCACCGCACCGGTGTGCAATCGCCGACAGCGGCGCTGGAACTGGCGCAATACGCTGCGAAAGTCAAAGGTTTGCGACTCGACGGAATGATGTTCTTTCCCGGCCACCTGTCGCACGGCTCATCGGACGCAGCAATGCACGGGATCGACGCGATAATCAAGGAGACGCTGGCACTCTGGAAACGCAGTGGGCTGGCAGCGCCGATCGTATCGGGAGGATCGACGCCGACCGCCGATGAATCTCATCATCTTACGAGCCTGACCGAAATCCGACCCGGCACGTATGTGTTCAACGATATGAATAGTGTCTACGCAAATTGCGCGACTTTCGCCGATTGTGCGGCGACGATTCTTGCGACCGTGGTGAGCACCGCCGTGCCGGGGCAGATCGTGCTGGATGCCGGCAGTAAGACGCTCACCAGCGATCGCTGCGGCCCCAAGCCGGAATCGGGGCACGGCTTCATTCGCGAGTATCCGAGCGCGAAGATCGCAAAGCTCAGCGAGGAGCATGCGCAGGTTGACGTTACGGCCTGCGATCGCGTGCCGCGCGTGGGCGATCGCGTGAACGTGATTCCCAATCACATTTGCCCATGCGTCAATCTCCAGGACTCGGTCTGGTGGCAGGAGCCGGGTGAAGATCCGGTTGAGCTGCCGGTCGATGCCCGCGGCAAAGTATTTTAATCGTCATGACCCGCCCCATCTTTGATGCCCATCTCGATCTGGCGTGGAACGCGGTGTCGTTTGATCGCGATCTGACGCTCGACGTTTCCGAGCTGCGAGCCCGCGAGGCGGGGTTCACCGATGAGCCCTCGCGCGGACGCAATACGCTGACATTACCGGAGCTGCGAAAAGCCGGCGTTTATGTCTGCGTCGCCACGCTGCTCGCGCGGGGCGGGCCGGATGGGGGGATGCAGCCGGGGCGTAAGCGAACGAATCTGGATCACTCGACGCAGTCGATCGCCTATTGTGCCGCCCATGCACAGCTCGCTTACTACCGGCTGCTCGAATCGCAAGGATACGTGCGAATGCTTCGCACGCGCGGCGATCTGGCCGCGCATTGGCAGGCGGCGATCAAAGATCCTGCCAACGTCCCGCTCGGCATCATTCTGAGCATGGAGGGCACCGATCCGATCGTCACCCCCGACCAGGCATCGGAGTGGTGGGACGCCGGGCTGCGGGCAGCGGGGATTTCGCACTACGGTCGGTCGCATCACGCCTACGGGACGGGCGTCAGCGGTTCGCTGAGCCGGGCGGGAATTGAGTTGCTGAAAGAATTTGAGGAACTTGGAATTGCTCTGGACGTCACACATCTTTGTGACCAAAGCATGGCCGAGGCGCTGGACGTGTTTGGCGGGCCGGTCCTGGCGAGCCATCACAATTGTCGGGCGCTGGTGCCGGGCGATCGACAGTTGACCGATGAGCAAATTAAGAGGTTGATCAGTCGCGACGCGGTCATCGGAGTGGCGCTCGATGCCTGGATGCTTTATCCCAATTGGATTCGCGGCCAGACACAGCCGGTTGTGGTGGGGCTGGAAGCGGTGGTTGATCACATTGATCGCGTCTGCCAGCTTGCGGGAAACCCGAGACACGCCGCGATCGGCAGTGATTTGGACGGCGGCTTCGGTACCGAGCAGACGCCGCGAGATTTGAACACCATCGCCGACTTGCAGAAGCTCGAGCCCCTGCTCGCCAGGCGAGGCTATATCGATGCCGACATCGATCACATCTTTTCCGGCAACTGGCTCCGCTTCTTTGGCTCAAGCTTGCCGGAATAAATTGTTGCAATTTTCTGCTGGATTTTTGAAAAACAAAATCGTAATCTCTGCGTGATCGCCATAAAAGAGCCGCGGACGGGGGGAATCCGCGGCTGTGACTCTCAACTTTGGGGAGGCGTCCGGAGGGGAGGCCGGACGGTTGAGAGATTGGGTTTTAACGTCGGGGGGTGAAGAAGGAGGGGGGGAACCTTCTTCGGGGAAACCCCCGACTAAAGGACACGGCCGGAACTTCCCCGGATGCGTCCTGTAAGCCACTTCACAATGCCAGCGTCAATGGCATCGGGAATTGACTAGCGGAAACTTTATACTTCACTTCCGAAAAGGCAAGGGAATTTTCCTGAGTCAACAGCGTTATTGGGTGAATGGGATGTGTTTTCGCGTCCCATATCCCTATTTTCAGTTAAATAATGAAGATCGGCGGCGCGTTGCTAAGTATTTCTACCCGTCAGGATTTTCTGCTCAATTTGCTTCGCCGACATCTAATCCGTACTTCCGCATCTTTTTGTAAAGCGTCGTCCGATTGATATCCAGCTCGACGGCCGTTGCTTGGCGGTTCCACGCGTTTCGATGCAAGGCGGCTTCGATGATTCGCCGCTCCGGGCCTTCCAAGGCAAGCTGCAGAGGCATTGCGGTGGCGCCGAGGTCTCCCTCCGCCGCTACTCGCGTGACGGCCCGGTATCCCGAAACCGTCTCCGGAAGGTCCGACACGTCCACATGCGGCCTTCGGCAGAGCACAACCGCCCGCTCAACCGCATTCTCCAGCTCACGAACATTTCCCGGCCAGTTGTAAACCTGCAGCGCCGCGATTGCCGCCTCCGTGAAGCCCAGAATCTCGCGTCCCATCTCTCGGCTGAACCGCCGCAGAAAATGCCCCGCCAGCAGCGCCACATCCCCCGGCCGCTCGCGCAGGCCCGGCATGCGGATGTTCACGACGTTGATTCGATAGTACAGATCCTGGCGAAACTGTTGCTGGGCGGTAAGTGCCGCCAGATCGACATTGCTGGCGATGATCACCCGCACGTCCACCGTTCGCGGCTCCGAGCTGCCAACCGGCTCGAACGTCCGCTCCTGCAGCATGCGCAATAGCTTCACCTGCATGGCCGGCGAAGCCGAGTTGATCTCATCCAGAAACAGCGTCCCGCCGTCGGCTGACAGGAACCGGCCGGGCTTGTCGGATATCGCCCCGGTGAACGCGCCTTTCACATGCCCAAACAGTTCCGATTCCAGCAGCGTTTCCGGAAGTGATCCGCAACTGACTTCAATGAACGGCTTCTCCCGCCGGGGAGATCGATGGTGAATCGCCCGGGCCAGCAGCGATTTGCCCGTCCCGCTCTCGCCGGACATCAGCACCGTCGTTCGGCTGTCCGCCACCGCGTCGATCAGATCGAAGATCTTCAGCATCTTCTGATCGTGTCCGACCACGTTCTCCAGCCCGAAGCGAAGGTTCAGTTGCTGCCGAAGCGATTGATTCTCAAAGAGCAGCGCCTGCTGCCGGGCAGCTTTCTCGACGATCACTCGAATTTCTTCATCCACGATCGGCTTGGTCAGATAATCAAACGCCCCGTTTTTCGTCGCATCGACGGCCCCTTCGATCGACCCATACCCCGTGATCACGATGACCACGACATGCGCAAACCGCCGCCGAACCTCGCGCAGGAATTCGGGCGCCTTCACCCCGGTCATGTTCACGTCCACCAGCAGCAGCTCCGCTTGCGAAGATTCCAGAATCGCCAGCGCCTCCTCGGCCCGATCGGTGGTCCGCACCTCGTACCCATCCCGCCGCAGAAACTGCGACAGCGATTGCAGAATGATCCGATCCTCATCCAAAATCAGAATTCGCGGCTTGGTCGCCACATTCGCTTGCAGCATGTTTCTTTCCGGCAGCAGTCCAGGAATCGTTTGACGCGTCAAAGCAACGCGTGTTCATCCCAAGCATCGGCATCTGCCGCCGTTGCTTTTGAACAACACTCAATCTGTTGCCGGAAATCAGCAACGAGCGTCCGATAACCCGCCGCCGTATGCGTTCTCGACTGGGTTTGCAGAGCATTTGAGGGTCAATCAGCCGGCGCAAACACTGTCGCGAAAATGCTCGATTTGTTATGCCGTGTTGCACTCTGTTATGCGAGTTCGACCATCGCTCTTGTATCCGTCAAAGCGATACGGTGCCCGGCTTCTTCGCCGTGCGCCTGCAATCCTCAAATGCAGCGCCGTGCGGGACATTCACTTTCGCAATCGTTAAATTCGTGGCGTATGCATGCATGGCCCTCGGTGAATTTCATTGATGCGACTGACGCTTTGAACAAACTGACCGGACTGCAAGGCGATCGCTGGATTTGCCGTGGACAGCCGGAGACGTTCAATTGTCTGCGCCCATCAATAGACCGCGATGGCCGAGAACACCTTTCGCGAATCGATAAGCTCAGACTTGAGCGGCAAAGCATCGACATGTTTCGGTCCACTGCCCGTTTTTTTGCGGGTGATGGAGAAGCCGGGGCCTTGGTTCACAACAATATTGCGCTGATGGTGATGCGTCATTACGGGGTTCCAACTCGACTTCTAGATTGGTCGTTGTCGCCGTTTGTTGCGGCATTTTTTGCATGCGAGACCGACAAAGCAGACGGCGAGATATGGGCATTCAGTTACGACCAATACATCACGAGGGGAAATGCACAATGGAAGAGCATGCCCGAGGCTCTAAACAATGGACAATGGGATTGCGCCAAGCAAGCTCGCGAGAGGAGGATGCGATGTGACTGACACATAACTGAAACCTCTCTGAAGAACCCTGCGGGTTGAGTTGAATCCCGCGCGGCAGAGCTTAGCCAGCAGCCGCAAGCGCGTCTGGCGTCGTGTCGGGCGATCGCCACGG
>Ga0182024_10012567_pt1 | contig 16721 bp, 13 predicted proteins | sample P32metaG_FD_120480 | JGI IMG/M metagenome (GOLD analysis project Ga0182024, IMG submission 120480) | Permafrost microbial communities from Stordalen Mire, Sweden - P3-2 metaG (Illumina Assembly) | ecosystem: Environmental > Terrestrial > Soil > Wetlands > Permafrost | place: Sweden: Stordalen... | reverse complement strand
TAGTCGGCGAGCTTCCCGGTTCGCTCGGCGCGCGTATTGGCCGGCGAAAGGACTTCGACGATTAGCTCCGGCGCTGAATGAATGTATCCATCCTGCTCTACGACATTCTTTCTAATGAAAACGGCTATGCCGGGAACTCTGGTCGTTACCGGATTGCGCCGGATCACTAGACCGAAAGTACTCACTCGAACCAGGACCGTCTTGCGGTCCAATTGAGCCTTCAAGAGGTCGGCCAAGTTTTCCACCACATCCGCATGGATAATCCTATTCGGAGGCAGCTTCCGGATCTCTCCCTGTACGATTTCCTCGACGCCTTCCGCCTCCGGCATTTGGAGCCACTCCTCGTAGGTGATCACTTTGGGAGTTGTCGCCATTATTGCGGCCAAATTGACGCGATATCGATTGCCGCTCCAGGAAATTGAGCGGGCGTGAGCGGGCCTTCCCTCAATAACGCCGCTGTGGCAAGCCGTCCCGCTTTGAGCAGCATTACTTCGACGGTCTGCGCTTCCGGGGAAACCACCCAGACTTCGGGGACGCCCAGACTCTCGTAGTCGGCGAGCTTCCCGGTTCGCTCGGCGCGCGTATTGGCCGGCGAAAGGACTTCGACGATTAGCTCCGGCGCTGAATGAATGTATCCATCCTGCTCTACGATATTCTTTCTAATGAAAACGGCTATGTCGGGAACTCTGGTCGTTACCGGATCGCGCCGGATCACAAGGCCGAACACGCTCGTCACAACGAAGACTGCTTGCGGATCAAGCCGTGCCCGAAGCTGCCCCGCCAACTCTTCGAGAATGCGTACATGATTCCATTTATTCGGAGGTATTTTTCGGATCTCTCCCTGAACGATTTCCTCGACGCCTTCCGCCTCCGGCATTTGGAGCCACTCCTCATAGGTGATCACTTTGGGAGTTGTCGCCATTTCCAGCCCTCTTTCCTAGTGTACGCTGACCCGCCGCAGCACGCCGCCAGCCAGGCGCCGCCATACCCGTCGCGAGATTCCGTTAAGAACCTAACATATCAATGACTTCGCAGCGCTAGACAAATTCGTTTGGTACTCTGGTTACTAAGTCTGCTTCGAGCGTCATGCAATCCTTGCTCAGGTTCGCTTTGGTCTTCGCCGCCTTTCCGCTTCTGGGCGGCTGGAGGCTTGCCGGTCCTTTCGGGGGAAGCGCGCACGCCCTGGCCATCGATCCGCAAAATCGCAACACACTTCTGGTTGGAGCGCGCGATTCGCTCTTGTTGCGCTCCGATAACGCCGGTGAATCCTGGCGGCCACTGCCGTTCCCGAGGGGCGCTCCGGGCGTCTTCAACTCGCTCATCATTCATCCCACGGAATCGGGCCACTTGTATGCCGGACTTGACGCGGGCGAATCGCGCGACTCGGGAGTCTACGAAAGCAAAAATGGCGGCGAGGAGTGGCGCGCGCTTCCGGGAATTGACGGGCGGCGGATCGAGTCGTTGGCTATGTCGCCGTCCGATTCGCGCGTGCTTGCGGCCGGCACCTCGCGAGGCGTTTTTTTCAGCCAGGACGCCGGAGAAACCTGGCAACGGATCTCGCGCGAGAACGATCCGGAAATGCAGGATATCACCGCGCTGGCCTTCGATCCCGCTAACTCGAAAATCATCTACGCGGGCACGCCGCATCTGCCCTGGAAAACGGTGGATGGGGGCGCCAGTTGGCGATCCATCCACGAAGGGCTGATCGACGACTCTGATATTTTCTCGATCCGCGTGAATGCGACCCGGCCGGAATTGGTCTTCGCGAGCGCCTGCAGCGGCATCTATCGCAGCGACAACGCCGGCGACTCATGGCGGAAGCTCATCGGCATCCCCGGGACTCATCGCCGTACACATATCCTGGCCCAGGATCCCCGCGCATCCGAGATCATCTATGCCGGTACGACGCTGGGCCTTTTCAAGTCCGCCGACGAGGGCCGCACCTGGAGACATTTGACCTTCGAACAGATTAATGGGATGGTCTTCGATCCGGACGACCCGCGCACGCTTTATCTCGCCACCGAACATGCCGGCGTTTTGAAGAGCAGCGACAGTGGGGAAACCGTCCATCCGGTTAACGCAGGGTTCGCAAATCACGATCTCACGCAGATCACCGGCGATGGCCAGCATCTTTACGCCAGCAGCGCTTATGAGGGACTGTACGGCGGAGTTTTCATGAGCAGCGATGGCGGGCTACATTGGATCCTGCAAGCCAACGAACACGCCTTGCTTGGCCGCAACCTGCACAGTCTGACAGCGGCGCCCGCTCCGAATGGGTTGTTCGCAGCCGCCGAAGATACAGTGTTGCGGTCGACGGACGATGGAAGAACCTGGATTCCTCTGGCGGCCCAGCCTCGACTGGCGCCCGCTCCTGGACGCTCCGCCGGGCGCATCCGCATCTATTCGCTGCAGACTGTACAGGCCGACAAGTTGGTTCTGCTGGCCGGGACGCAGGCGGGACTTTTCCGCAGTCTGAATGCCGGCGCAAGTTGGACGCCGGTGAAAGACGCCGCAGTAGAGGGTTTTCCAGTTTTATCCATCTATATGCCGCCTCGTGGCGCCTCCCGTCTGGCCGCTCGAACCACGGCGGGCCTTTTCCTATCCGGTGACGTGGGCGGTACCTGGCGCCCGGCGACTCTTCCCGATAGCAGCTATTATCTTTACGACCTGGCGCTGCCCGCGGATTTGAATGGTCCGATTCTGGCGGCTACCTCGCGCGGCATCCTGCAATCGATCGACGACGGCAATCACTGGAAAGCGATCGCTGACACTCTCCCGGCCGCCACCGTGGACTCGGTTCGATTTCATCCCCTGCGAACGCAGGAAGCGTACCTCGTTCAGTACGGAAAAATCTATCAATCTGTGGACGGCGGGAGTTCCTGGAAACTTTTCCCCAGCGATGGACTGGAGCAATCCTCCGTTCGAATGCTGTGGTTCACGCCCGATCTTCCGGCGCGGATTTTCGCGTTGAGCGCCGCGCGTGGCGCGCTCTTTTTCGACCTGCCTGAGCCGGACTTGGGCACGCAGGGCGAACATGCGGTTTCTTCAAAAATAAACTGAATAGGAGAAAGGTGACACAGGTGGGAGCAATGAGGGTTCCGGTTCTAATATTAACAACGCTGGGCGTACTGGCCGTGACGCCCGACCTGGCACGCGCTCAAAACGCGGCCGGTCCGAAGTCGGACGATTATTTCAACTTCGTCGAACTGAACGTCTACGGTGGATATGGCAATTACACTAAATTGGACTCCAGCCCTGCGGCCCACATTGAAGGCGGAGGCCTGATGGGAACGCGGGTCAGCGTCAATGCTACGGAATATTTCGCGATCGAAATGGATGTTGGTTTCTACTCCTACCACAGGCTTCTCTTTAATGGCCCCACGCAGGGTGGTTTGACAGTGCCCCCATTGCCCTTGCATACCTATGAGGGATCGTTCAATGGCGTCATGCACCTGACTTCGCGCGAACACAGGTTCCGGCCTTTCGTTACTGCCGGCATTGGCGCCGCCGGCTATGCTCCGAACGCGAGCGCGCGAATGTATGCGGCAGCTTTGCCGCCGGCCGCCGGATTCGGAAGTTTCGGCGCCCGAACGGATTTCGAAGGCAATTACGGCGCTGGTGTGAAGATACAGGCCGGCCCGCATATAGGGGTGCGGTTCGATGTCCGGGGCTACATCGGGTATGCGCCGGGATTCGGGCTTCCCAGCACTCCGGTGAATGGCAGCGCATCCATCGTTCCCAACAAGGTGTTGAACAGCGTGGAGGCTACCGGTGGAATTACTATCTACTTCGGACACATTGGCGAAAAAACGGCGCCGCCCGCGCCTCCGCCCCCGCCACCTCCGCCAGTGGTTCCTCACAACCTGACGGGGGGCACAATTTCGGCCAGCTCCACCTCGGTATGTCCAGGGGATGCGGTCCAGTTGAGCTCGAATGCCTCTGACCCCAGCGGGCACAGCCTGAGCTATCAATGGTCGGTGAATGGCAACAATCAGGGCGGCAATAGCGCGAACTACGCATTCACGCCCACTTCTTCGGGTGACTTCCGGATCGGCGTCCACATCAGCGATACGGCCAGCGCCAATGCCGCGGGCGGCGTGGATGCGAGCCCAGTTTCGATTCACGTCGGCGCCTACAGTTCGCCCAGAGTGAGCGGCCTGACGGCAAATCCGCAGCAGCTTAGCCCCGGGCAGACTGCCAACATCAGCGTGAACGCGACGGGATCCGAATGCAGTGGCACGCTGAACTACAATTGGGCGGCCAGCGAAGGCACAATCTCGGGAAGCGGAGCGACCGCCCAGTACAATTCGAGCTCGGTGGCCTTCAACCTCGGCGACCGCAGCCGGCCGCAATCGAAGCAAGTGACCTTGACCGCAACCGTGACGGACAGCAAAGGTGGCTCCGGTACGGCATCCGCCAACCTGTCGATCGACTTGCCGGCTGAAGCCAAGCACTTCGGGGATATCGTATTTCCGAAGGACAGCGCGCGGGTCAACAATTGCGGAAAGCGCGTTCTAATCGAGCAGTTGTATCCACAGCTCACCGCCAACGGCAATTACGATGTCGTGCTGGTGGGCCACATCGATTCGAGTGAAGCGCCCCCCAATCCACGGTCCCGCCGAAACCGGACGCTGGATCGGGATCGCGTTCTTCAGACCGCTGCCGTGCTGAGCGGTGGAACGGGAACCTGCACGTCGCTCGACACCTCTCGCATCAAAGGCAGTTGGGTCGGCGCCACACAGGAGTCCGAATCCTTGCCGACATCGTGCACTATATCGACCACCGCGCCCAGAGAGCGCCGGGGTTCAGCCATCGAGGACAGCAACGCCGCTAAGAATCGCCGCGTTGAGATTTGGTTGGTCCCCAGGGGCATGACCCTGCCGGCCGCCGCTCGCGACGCCCGGGATCTTCCCGATGCCGACCTGAAGAGGATCGGCTGCCCTAGATAAGTCGTTCCCAGCCGCGCGCGTACTGAGCCGTGACCGGACGAAGCGGTTACGGCTCGCGCCACTAGTGTACGATTAGCCTTTGCATGACATCGCCCGAGGTCTTTCCCTGGCATGCCTGAAAGCCGGCCCCAACTGCGGCGGGAGCTTCGGCTCTGGCATCTGGTACTTTTCAATATTTCGGCGGTAGCAGGAGTTCGATGGCTGGCGGCCGCCGCTCAGGCCGGTCCGGGATCTCTCACGCTCTGGCTGCTCTCGGCGCTGGCCTTCTTTCTACCATCCGCGCTGGTGGTCTCTTCTCTTTCGGCGCGTTTCCCGGAAGAGGGAGGGTTCTATATATGGACCAAGCGCGCGTTTGGCGACTGGCATGGCTTCCTCTGCACCTGGGTTTATTTCGTCAGCAATATCCTCTACTTTCCAACCTTGCTGCTCTCTGGAGTCGCCATGGCCAGCTACATGTTCGGCGACGCCGGCATCCGCTATTCCGAAAATCCTTCGTATGCGATCCCAGTCACGCTGACGGGCCTTTGGATCGCCTTTGGGGCCAACCTGCTGGGACTTCGCGTGGGCAAGTGGCCCACCATTCTGGGCGGCGGTTCCACTTACATTGTGGCCGGACTGCTATGCGTCTTCGCTTTGATAATCGCGTGGCGCTTTGGCTCGGCCACTCACTTCCGATTCCTTCCCGACCATAGCTTGTCGAACTTGAATTTCTGGTCGCAAATCGCCCTGGCGATGACCGGTCTGGAGCTGGCGCCGATATTGGGCGGAGAAATCTACGACCCCTCGAAGAACGTTCCTCGCGCGGCCTGGATCAGCGGCTTTGGCTGTGCGGGATTTTACATCGCCGGAACCGCGGCATTACTGGCGTTGCTGCCTCCGGATCGAATCAGCCCGATGACGGGCCTTGCACAAGCCGGCAATGAGGCGGGATTGCGGCTGGGCGCCAATTGGTTAACGCCCTGCTTCGCGCTTCTGATCACACTGGGCGTCATCGGGCAGCTCAGTACCTACATCGCCGGCAACACTCGGCTGCCCTTCGCGCTGGGTCTGGATCATTATCTGCCTCCGGCTTTCGCCCGTCTCCATCCGCGCTGGCATACGCCGCACATTTCGATTCTGACCCAGGGCGTGCTCTCGAGCGGGTTGCTGCTACTCATGGAAATGGGCGAAAACCTGAGAGCCGCGTATCAGATCCTGGTGGATATGGTGGTAATCGCTACCTTGATTCCCTTCGTTTACATTTTCGCCAGCGGTTTCAAATTCGGTAGGCGCTGGGCCGGAATTGCGGGCGCGACCATCTCGCTCGCCGCTGTGATCTTGTCCGCAGTCCCTCCACCGGGCGTCGCGTCGGTATGGCTGTTCGAGTTGAAAGTGGTTGGCGGCACCGTGCTGCTGGCCCTGTTGGGCCGCGTGATCTTCGTACGTAGTATGGCCGGCCGTAAGGCTCTCGCCGGATGAATTACGCCGAATCGGTTCGCTTTCTTTACTCGCTTGGAAACGAGATCCAGACCGCCAAATTCGATCTGGAGCGGATCACGCGGCTACTCGAAGCTCTGGGCAACCCGCATCGCACGGGCCGGTTCGTCCATGTCGCCGGAACCAACGGCAAGGGGTCCACTTGCGCAATGATCGAAGCCGGACTCCGCGCCGCCGGCGTTCGCACCGGGCTCTACACGTCACCTCATCTGGTGGAACCTACCGAGCGCATTCGGATCGCGGGCCAAGCGATCACACCGGATCAGTTCGCTCAGACGTTCACCGAAGTACATAACATCTCGGAGCGAATGCTACAGGCTGGCGAACTCGATTTACACCCCACCTATTTTGAAAGCGTTACGGCCATGGCTTTTTTGTTATTCGCCAGGCAGCGCGTGGATACCGTGGTGCTCGAAGTTGGTCTGGGCGGCCGACTGGATGCCACCAACGTCGTAACCCCGGCGCTCTCGGTGATCACGCCCATCGATTTCGATCACCAGATCTTCCTGGGCGATACGATCGGCAAAATCGCGGCGGAAAAAGCGGGTATCCTGAAGCCCCGCGTACCGGCAGTCTTCGCCGAGCAACCGCCCGAGGCCGAAGCTATTTTGCGCGCTCACGCCCAAGGCCCCTACACGCTCTCGCGCGACTGGGCGATCACCGATCTCGATCTCGACGCGCATGGCAGCCGCTTTCGCCTGCGCGGAACGGAAATCGTCTGCCCGCTGGCGGGAGCGCATCAGGTGGAGAACGCCCGCACGGCCGCCATCGCGCTACATGAGCTGGGGGTTTCCGCTGGAGGAATCGCGGCAACGTGGTGGCCGGGCCGGCTCGAGCGAGTGTCCGAGCAGCCTGAAATAATTCTCGACGGCGCCCACAATCCCGCCGGTACCCGCGCCCTGGCCAGCTACATCCGCCGATTTTATAATGACCGCCGGATCTGGATCGTATACGGGGTGATGCGCGACAAAGCCGTCGCCGAGATGGCGGAAATGCTGTTTCCCCTGGCTCATTGTGTAATCGTAACCGCGCCGGCTAACTCGCGCGCCATGCCACCAGAAAACATTCCGGCTCCGGGCGCCATTATCACTCATAGCGTCGCTGAAGCGGTTGAGCGATTGGGCCACGCCCGGCCGGACGACGCCGTCTTCATCAGCGGCTCGCTCTTCGTAGTGGGGGAAGCGCGCGCGCTCCTCATACAATGAATCGAGTGTCGTTGCTGCGTTCGATTCTGTTCACCGAGCCGCTGATTATCGCAGCCACCATTGTGTTTGGAGCAGTGAGTCTGGTGGTTTCGTTCTTTGATCCGACCCGGCACCGCCAGAACGCTGTAGCGCGCGCCTGGGCGCGGGTGCTTTTGGCCGTCAGCCGGGTTAAGGTTCACGTGGAGGGGCTCGAAAAGATCCAAGAGGACGGCAGCTATGTGTTCGTGTCCAACCATTTGAGCTACATGGATACGCCGGTAGCTTTGGCCAACATCCCGGTGCAGTTCCGGTTTCTCGCCAAGCGCGGACTTTTCCAGATCCCTTTTATGGGCTGGCATCTGGCTCGGGCTGGTCACATTCCCGTTCCTCGCGGCGACGCCCGAGCCGCCGTGAAGACGATGACGCTGGCGGCGCAGGTCGTACGGGAACAAGAAATCTCCCTGCTCATTTTCCCGGAAGGCGGCCGATCGAGAAAAGGCGAGATGCGCCCCTTCATGGAAGGCGCGGCTTACATCGCTATCCGCGCCGGAGTCCCGCTAGTTCCGGTCGGACTCATAGGGACCAGGGAAGTGCTCCCCTATGGCTCGGGCAACATCCGCGGCGGCCCTGTGATCTTGAGAATCGGCGATCCCATTCCCACCGATCAAGCGACGCTTCGCGATCGGGGAAATCTCACCGAACTATTGCGCGAACGAATCATCAATCTGATCGAGCAGAATTTACGTACATACCATCGCTAGCCAATCCCAAGCAACCGGGCGGCATTCCCGCCCAGGATGGCGCGGCGGTCCGCATCACTTAACCCCGGCGTCTTGAGGACGTGATCCACAGTCGTGGTGCTCCAGGGATACGGATAATCGGTCCCGATCATGATCTGGCTGGCTCCGCATTCAGCGACCAGATGCCGCAGGCCTTCCGGCGTGAAGACCATCGAGTCGTAATAGAGCTGCCGCAAATATTCCGTCGGCTTTTTCTTAATCGTTGTGCACGTCCCTGGAAATCTCACACAGCCGTAATCGGAGCGCGCGGCGTAGGAAGGCAGATAGCCGCCGCCGTGAGAGGCGCAAATCTTCAGTCCGGGGAAACGATCCAGAGTGCCGTCGTAAATCAGATGGGACAGGAACATCGTGGTTTCGAGCGGATTGCCGATCACGTTGGTCAATCCACCATTGCCCTGCAGCCTTTTCTCCAGCTCCGGAACGCCCAATGGATGCATGAACACCACGCAGTTCAATTCCTCAGCTTTCTTCCAGAACGGATCGAACCTGGGCGCGGAGAGCTCATCGCCATTGACGTGCCCTCCAACGGCGGCGCCGCGAAGATTGTATTTCTTAACGCCTTCCTCCAACTGCTCGGCGGCCAAGTCCGGAAATTGCAAAGCCACCGAAGCAAAGGCCGCTAAGCGGTCAGGATGGGCGGCGCACAACTCGGCCAATTTTTCGTTCTGAAGCCGGATCATCTTCTGAGCCAGATCGCGATCAACCGAGTACCAGTTGGCATTGATGCTCAGGACCTGCAGGTCGGTGCCCCACTCGTCCATCACATCAAAGCGCCTGGGCGACATTACCGAGGGATCGTCCGGCGCGGTTTTCACGCCCATCAAAGCCGTGGCTTCGGGGATAATGACATGGGCATGGATGTCGATGGTCTTGACACGCTGGCCCCCGACGATCACTGGCCGCTTGGCCGGCCGGTCGCTCGATTGCGCGCTCGATCGATGGCTCAGAAGATTACAGCCGGTGAACACGATCCCCAAGTTCGCCGCCGCATCTCGGACGAACTGCCTGCGATTGGTCACGATACTCTCCCGAGGCAGTGTATCATGTGATAGCATTTTTCATTCCCGCAAGGGAAACGACTCAAACTGGAGGTTGTATGCGCACCATCGTAATTAGTCTTGCTCTCACGGTCTTTGCCGCGGCGGCTATTGCCCAACAAGGCGCCGCTCAGGCCGTCAAAACTTATTCCTCTTCATCGGACGTCGCGGCGCTCCAGGCGAAAGCCAAGAGTGACAGAAAAGGAGAGGCTCCGGTCGTAGTGGAACGCATCCTTCAGCTCCCGCCGTACAATGCGAATCTCGAATACCGCGCCGCGGTCGGGCCGGCGTCGATTCACGAAAAGGAAGCCGAGTTCTTCTATGTAATCGATGGAAGCGCGACCTTGGTGACCGGCGGCAAACTGTTGAATGAGTCTCGAACCAACGCCGAGAACCTGACGGGCACCGGCATCGAGGGCGGCACGCCGCGTAACGTCGCTAAAGGAGACTTCGTTGTCGTTCCGGAAAACACGCCGCACTGGTTCAGCGCCATCAACGGATCGATTACTTTGATGTCATTGCATGCGCCGCGGGGGAGCGGGGGCACACACTAAGCCGCTGCTCGATATCATGCGCGCATTCGTTACCGGCGCTACGGGACTGCTGGGAAGCAACCTGGTTAACGCGCTTCTCGAGCACGGACACGAGGTGCGCGGCCTGGTTCGCTCACCGGAAAAAGCACAGCGAATCTTTCCAGACGGAAAGATCGATCTGGTGACTGGCAACGTGCGGGATGTCGCTACGTTCGCCCATGCGCTGGCGGGCTGCGACGCCCTGTTTCACACTGCCGCTTACTTTCGCGAGTACTATCAGCCGGGCGATCACAAGGCCATGCTCGAAAAGATCAACGTGCAAGGCACCATCGACTTATTGATCGCAGCCGAGAAGCATGGCGTGAAAAAGGCGGTGCATATCAGCGCCTCGGGCGTGATCGGGCGGAAGCCGGACGGCAGCCCGGGGGATGAAACTACGCCACCGGACGAGCACGCCAGCTCCAATCTCTATTTCGCGAGCAAGATCCAGGGTGAGTTGGCGATCAGCCGCTTTCTCAAAGAACGATCGCTGCCGGTGGTTATGGTCCTTCCGTCGTGGATGTGGGGCCCGGGCGACTGGGCGCCGACCGCGACCGGGAAGCTGGTGCTCGATTTCGTGAAGCAGAAATTGCCTGGCGTAGTGGATGGAGGGTCGTCTATCGTGGATGTACGCGACGTGGCCCTTGCAACCGTTCGGGCGGCGCATCTGGGCAAGTCCGGCGAACGCTATATCGCAGGCGGCGCGTACTACGATTTCGAGGATGTGCTGGCAACGTTGGAAAGAGTGACCGGCATACCAGCGCCCAAGCGCAAAATATCCTACGCGCTGTCACTGGCAGTTGGGGCGGGGGCCGAAACATGGGCGCGTTTGACCGGCGGCACGGCTCTGGTTACGCTGGCGGGCGTTCGAACTTTGCACGCCAAAAATGCCGTCCGCTCCGATAAAGCGATCAACGAGCTAGCGGCGACGTTCCGGCCCTTTGAAGAGACCGTGCGCGATGAAGTGGCGTGGTTTCGAGGCCATGGGTACTTATGAAGAGAGAAGCCGTACTGGCAGCCATCGTCGAGATCGGAATCGTTCCGGTGGTCCGCACCGAGAGCGAGGAAGGCGCGATCCGGTCCATCGAGGCCATCTATCGCGGAGGGATCCGCGCCGCCGAAATCACGATGACGGTGCCGGGAGCGCTGCGGGCATTGGAGAAAGTAGCCGACGAATTCGGCGATCGGATCGTGCTGGGCGCCGGTACGGTGCTCGATCCTGAAACCGCTCGCGCCTGCATGCTGGCCGGGGCGGAATTCCTGGTGACACCGTGCCTGAATCTCGCGACCATTGAAATGGCCAAGCGGTATTCGAAGGTGATCACACCCGGAGCGCTAACTCCCACTGAAGTGCTGGCGGCGTGGCAGGCCGGGGGCGACATGATTAAGATTTTCCCGTGCAGCGCCGTCGGCGGAGCGAAGTACATCAAGGCGCTGCGAGCGCCGCTCCCCCAGATCGAAATGATCCCGACCGGTGGAGTGAGCCTTGAAACGGTGGGCGATTTTCTGAAGGCGGGAGCATGCGCGGTCGCAGTGGGCGCCGAATTAATCGATTCGCACAACATACGGAAAGGACAGTACGGCGTATTCGAGGAGCGGGCCAAGCACTTTCTTGCAGCTATCGCGAAGGCGCGCAGCGAAATGCGATCCGGCTGAGAACCGGGCTGAGAATCAGGCTGAGAATCAGGCCGAAGATCAAGCCGAGAACAGGCGGTCGAAAATCTCGCGAGTTCGGTTTTGGATTTTGGACAGCTCGATCTTGAGCGCCTGGTGGTTCAGATGCTCCGGCGTCCAGCGATGCACCAGTCCGGTCAGCACCTCGAGTTGCGATTCGGAATTCGGTAAACTTCCCTCGGTGTGGCCGGAGTAGACGCGCAGGCCATGATCGACGGCGCGATAAAACGTGGCGGCATCGCGAAGAAATTCGGCATCAGCCCGCTCCAGATGGCCCATGGCTTCGATGATGTCGATGCGCTCCGGCGTGTTCAGAACTTTGAAGAAAATGCCCGCGCCTTTGAGACGCAAATACATCAAGAGGAAGTCAATGTCGTAGAAGCCGCCCAGCCCGGCTTTCAGCGGGTGGCCCGCGCCTTGTTCCTTTTCCAGCCGCATGCGCATCTGGCGAAGATCGCGCTTGGAGCGGCCGCTTTGCCCATACCTGCGCCAATCCACTTGCTGCAGATCGTTTAAGAATTTGGTGGCAGGCTCCGCATTGCCCGTAATCGCGCGCGATTTCATGTAGGCGATGCCTTCCCACGCTTCCGCATTTTTGGTGAAGTAGTCCTTGCAGGACGCCTCGGACTGGACTAGCGCACCCGCGCTTCCGTTGGGGCGAAGGCGCGTATCGACGCTGAACATCAACCCGGAGCCGGTGTAGGCGGTGATGAGATCGATCATTCGGCCAGCCACGCGCGTCCAAAAAACTTGTTCATCCAGATCCTCGTCCGGGAGTACAAAGACCAGATCCGCATCCGAAGCCAGGTCGAACTCGCGCATTCCAAGGCGGCCCAGCGCGACCACTAGAAGCTGGTTACGGAGCTGGTAGCCGGGAGCAGAAGGAGGATGGGATTGAGCGACCTGCTGGAGCGCCATCCGGTAAGAGGCGGTGATGGCGGCGTCGGCCAAATCCGAAGTGTGCTGCAAAGTTTCAAAGACCGGAACGCGCGCGCAAATACTGGCGGTCTGGATTCGAAACATCTCGCGGCGGAAGAACCGGCGCAGCTCGGAAATGTCATCGTACTCAGCGGCTTCGGCGAGGTAGTTTCCAGCGGTTGCCGGAAGACGGCTGAGTTCCTCCATCAACTCCGGCATGCGGATCAGCTCCTCGGCCAAGTAGGGGCTATGCTCAAAAATGTCGAGTGTCCGAGCGGCCGTGGTGGCGTTGGAATCGAGAAGCGCGATCCATTTGGGATCTTGCGCGATCTTCTCGAGAAAATGCTCGAATGCGCCCACGCCGCGCCGCAGACCGGTGCGCGCGAGGGTTCGGGCGAGCTCAGGAGCGCGCTGGTCCAAGAAGCGGGCCAGGTTGCTGGACTCGGGTTGCTCCGGCTCCGGTCCGTCGTCTACTTCGGCCGGGGATGGCGGAGGCATGGTGTAGTAACTGGGGCGCTGCGCGTGGATCACGCGCTCGTAGATCTCCTGAACGGCTTCCAGATGCGCGTTCAGCTCGTGCATCAGTTTTTCCCCGGAAGGAGCGCTTCCGAGCTGTGTAGAGGGCATTTTGCGAGCCAGGAGATCGAGTTCGCGGGCAGCCGTGGGCAAAGTGTGAGTCTGGCGATCATCCTGGAACTGAAGCCGATGTTCGAGGTTGCGAAGGAATCGGTAGGCCGAAACGAGCCGCGCATATTCAGCGGCGGAAAGCAGGTCCTTATCGGAAAGCCGGCCCAGCGCGAGCATCGTTCCACCGTGGCGCACCCAGGGGACACGGCCGCCATGCAAGCGCTGGAGGCACTGCACTAGAAATTCGATATCGCGAATGCCACCTGGCGCCAGCTTGATATCCAGCGCGGATTTGCCCAACCGGCGGCGATTCAACTTCTCGCTGATGCGCTCGCGCGTGACGGAGACCGCTTCGATGGCGGAGAAGTCAAGCGTTGTCGAGTAAATCAGAGGTTCGACCGATTCCAGCAGCTCGCGGCCGGTCTCCACGTCGCCGGCGGCCACGCGCGCCTTAATGAGCATCTGCAATTCCCAATCGCGCGCGCGGCTTTGATAGTAGGTCTTGGCGCCGTCGAGCGAAATACAAACCTCTCCCAGACTGCCGTCCGGGCGCAGGCGCAGGTCGACCCGGTAGCACATCCCTTCGGCGGTGTAAGTGGAAAGCAGTTCCGTGTACTGGTTGGCGACTTTCTTATAAAACTCTTTGTTCGAAATACGGTGTTCGCCGCTGGTCTCGCCGTTGGCCGTGTAAACGAACATCAAATCGATGTCGGAGCTGTAGTTGAGCTCGCGTCCGCCGAGCTTTCCCAATGCGATTACCGACATTCCGCACTCGCGCGCCCGGCCATCGGCATCGACGTAGCCTGGCACCCCGTGGCGGGCTACCAGATCGGAGCGGATGCGCTGGTAGCTTACGTCCAGAATCGCGTCGGCGAGATTGGATAATTCTTCAGTGATCTCCGGAAGGGTGCAGAAACCACGCGCGTCGCGCAGAAGAATGCGCAGGATCTGCTGGCGCCGGAACAGCGCTAACGACAGCGCCACGGGCGTCCCGGCCGGCCGAGGGCCGAGAAAAGCGTCTAGACGCCGCTTGTATTCCTCGGCGGTAAGCACTCGATCGAGGTCAGAAAGCTGCTGGAGCCATTGTGGATTCTGCAGGATCTCGTCGGCAAGAAAACGGCTGTAGGAAAAGGCGGTGATCAGGTTTTGCAGGCCGGACTGCGACCCGGCGAGGGCGTCAAAGGCATCCGGCTTCTGCTGTTTCAGGCCGGCGAGATAATGCAGGGCGGCGTCAGGGTCGGCGGCCGAAGCCAGCTGTACCTCGATGGCGTTCTGGAATGCGGGATGGAGGCCGCTTTCGAGCGCGGCCATCTCGTCCTGCGCCCGCCTGAGCCGGCGGAACGGGATGATTTCGAGCAGACTGGACATGAGCTGCTAGACGACTTGGTCTACTAACTTAATTATATCCCCTGGGCGAAGCTTTCCTGCTTGGAGCACTCGCGCATAAAATCCGCTAAGGCCCCAGCGGGGCGTCGACGGGTCACCAGCTTGCACTTGTGCATCATAGATAGCCTTGTGGATGGCTGGGCCGTAGACGTCCAGGGTGGTACAGGGGGCGCGGAGCTTAGTCAGTTCCAGGAAGATGCCGCCGGCCCGATAGCGCTGGCCCACGCGCATCTGACGACGGTCAAGTCCGGCGATGGTGAGATTTTCCCCCAGCGCCCCGGGGAATAGAGGATAGCCTTGAGCGATCAGCTCTTCGATGCCTTCGGACGTGATCAGGAGCAAAGCCTGGTTTGGCCCGCCGTGAATATCGGGGTGGGCCCAGCGGTCGCCGAGGATGCCTTCGGCCGTGATCGCGGCTTCGGGAATGGGGCGTTTGGGAATTCCGCCTGGCGAGATGTTGATTTGTATGATGGAGCCGGTCATGGCGAAGCCGGTTTCTGGTTTCTAGTTTCTCGTCTCGTGCCTTGGGTTCGTTTTGTAATTCCGGTCCTCACGACTGAGGGTAACAGGCCGAAGCAGGATAGCGATGACACTGTGAAAGCAGCCAAGCGTCGGCATGAGTGCCGACGCGGCACGCACGAGCGCGTGCGCTACAGTTGGTCGACGCGGCGGAGCGCCGGGAAGAGCCACGACCACAGCAGAACGATCCCGATGGTTCCTAGTCCTCCGAGCACGACAGCGGGTACGGTTCCAAACCATTGCGCCGTAACACCGGATTCAAATTGGCCAAGCTCGTTCGATGCGCCGATGAAAATCCAGTTGACCGCGCTGACCCGGCCGCGCATGTCGTCGGGAGTCGCAAGCTGCACCAGAGTTTGCCGGATGAAGACGCTCACCATATCGAAACCGCCAATCAGCGCCAGCGAAAAGAGCGATAGCCAGAGGTTCCGCGAGAGTCCGAAGACCACCGTGAAGACTCCAAATCCAAAGACGCAAGCAAGCATAGTGATACCGACTTGACGGCGCAACGGGAAGTGGGCTAACGCGATGGCCATGAGTACCGCTCCGGCTCCGGGCGCGCTACGCAGGAGCCCCAGACCATATGCGCCGGTCTTCAGAATGTCGCTCGAGTAAACGGGCAGCAATGCTACGGCGCCCCCGAGCAGAACGGCGAAAAGGTCGAGCGAGATGCTACCGAGGATCAATTTGTTATGCCAGATATAGCGCAGGCCCTCCAGCACAATGGCGAGCGAGGCCGCGCGGCGAGGACGGTCGACTGGCCGCAACCGGATCATGGAGGCGAGCGCGAGCCCGATGAGATAGGCTACCGCGGCCGCGGAGTAAACCGGCACGGGGCTTCCGGCGACACTATACACGACGCCGCCCAGCACGGGTCCGAGAATCGTCGCGGTCTTAAAAATTGAAGAGTCCCAGGCTACCGCGTTGGGAAAATGTTCTTCTGGCACGAGCAACGGAAGGAAAGCCTGACTAGCCGGTCCCAAGAAGGCGCGCACCACGCCGTTGCCGAGGAGGACGGCGTAGATCGGCCAAACCGAAGTGAGCCCATGCAGGGTGAGCCAGAGCAGTGACAAGGAGCACAGCGAGAAGCCGCCATAACAAGCCAGCAGGATGCGTTGCCGGGAGACGCGATCGGCGGTGTGTCCTGTAAAAAGAAAGAGCAGAATGCCGGGCGCGAACTGCGCCAGGCCAACCAGGCCGAGATCGAGGGGACGATGCGTCAGGTTAAAGATCTGCCAACCGACGGCGACGGCTTGCATCTCCGAGGATGCGGCCGAAAGAAAGCGGGCGGTGGTCAGGTAGCGGAAATTGGGGTACTGGAAAGCGGCGCGGGAGGACCGCTGAGCAGTGGGAATCAAACAATTAGGTTGACAGATTTGGGCGTTGGCATGAGTAGCCGAGAGCGGGACGTGGGCGATCGGGTCGAGTGACGGGGATTGCGCCCCCGCCACCCTCCCACACCACCGGACATGCGGTTTTCCGCATCCGGCGGTTGAACCAATGGCATTCTAGTTAGCCGCAAGGTCGCTGGGGAAAAGAAAGCCGTATTTGCGCAAAACCGCTTTGCTGAGTGCGGTGT
>Ga0182024_10012566_pt1 | contig 16723 bp, 15 predicted proteins | sample P32metaG_FD_120480 | JGI IMG/M metagenome (GOLD analysis project Ga0182024, IMG submission 120480) | Permafrost microbial communities from Stordalen Mire, Sweden - P3-2 metaG (Illumina Assembly) | ecosystem: Environmental > Terrestrial > Soil > Wetlands > Permafrost | place: Sweden: Stordalen... | reverse complement strand
CGCCAACGAGACGGTCGAGTGGCACCCGCCGGGGATCAAGCACGGCCGCTTCGGCCACTGGCTGGCGGGAAACGTCGACTGGGCGCTCTCGCGCGAGCGCTACTGGGGCACGCCGCTGCCGATTTGGCGCTGCGAGCGCTCGGGCGATCACCACGTCGCGATCGGCTCCTTCGCCGATCTGGAGCGCCGCACCGGGGAGCCCGTCGGGGACCCCCACCGCCCGTTCGTCGACGCCTTCACATTCCCCTGCGATCGCTGCGACGGGACGATGCACCGCGTCAGCGAGGTGATCGACGTCTGGTTTGACTCGGGCGCGATGCCGTTCGCCCAACACCACGCGCCGTTTGAGAACCTCGAGCGCTACGAGTCCTCGTTCCCCGCCGACTTCGTCTGCGAGGCGCTCGACCAGACGCGCGGCTGGTTCTACTCGCTGATCGCGATCTCGACCCTGCTCAACGACTCCGCGCCCTACCGCAACGTCGTCTGCCTGGGCCTGCTCGTCGACGCCGAGGGCCGCAAGATGTCCAAGTCGGTCGGCAACGTCGTCGTCCCCTGGGAGGTGATCGACCGCTTCGGCGCCGACGCCTTCCGCTGGTACTTCTTCACCTCCAAGGCGCCCTGGGACGGCTACCGCTTCTCGGTCGACGCCGTCGGCGAGGGCGTGCGGCAGTTCCTGCGCCAGCTCTGGAGCACCTACCACTTCTACGTGATGTACGCGAACGTCTCAGACGACGCGGCGCCCGCGGGTGAGCTGACCGATCTGGATCGATGGGCGCTGTCGCGCCTGGCGAGCACCGTGCAGACTGTCCGCGAGCACCTCGACGGCTACGACGCCACCACCGCAGGACGGGCGATCTCCGACTACGTCGAGGATCTCTCCAACTGGTACGTGCGCCGCTCGCGGCGGCGCTTCTGGGACGGCGACGCCGGCGCGCTACAGACGCTGCGCTTCGTGCTCGTGACGGTCGCCCAGCTGCTGGCGCCGTTCACGCCCTTCATCGCCGATGAGCTCTACGACAACCTCGACGGCGAGCTCGCGAGCGTTCACCTCTGCGACTTCCCCGAGCCGGGCGAGCGCGACGAGGAGCTCGAGTTCGCGATGGCGAGCGCGCGCGAGGTGGTGCGGCTCGGGCTTGCCGCGCGCGGCCAGGGCAACGTCAAGCTGCGCCAGCCGCTCGGTGAGGCGGTGATCGTCGCCGAGGGGCGCGAGCGCGATGCGATCGCCCGCCTCGGCGACGTCGTGCGCGAGGAGCTCAACGTCAGCGAGCTGCGCTTCGTCGCCGCGGCTGAGGAGCTCGGCACCTACACGATCCGCCCGAACCTGCCGGCGCTCGGTCCGCGCTTCGGCAGGCACATGCCGGAGCTGCGGGCCGCGATCGCGGCACTGGACCCGGCGGCGGTGGCATCCTCGCTGCGCGAGGGGCGCACGATCGCCGTCTCGATCGGGGGGACCGACCACGAGCTCGGCGGCGAGGACCTGCTGGTCGCGATCGCTCCGCTCGAGGGCTACGGCCTCGAGCGCGACGGCTCCCACGCCGTGGCGCTGGACCTGGCGCTCGATGCGGAGCTGATCCGCGCCGGCCACGCGCGCGAGATCGTCTACGCCGTCCAGCAGGTCCGCCGCAACGAGGGGCTCGACATCACCGACCGCATCGCGCTCGCACTGGGCGGCGCCGAGCACCTGCTCGATGCCGCGCGCGAGCACGAGTCATATATCGCCACCGAGACGCTCGCGACGAGCGTCGACTACGGCGAGACCGGGGCCTGGGCGGCGCGCGTCACGATCGACGGCGGCGAGCTGGCGATCCGACTGGCCCCGGCAGCGGCGCACTGAGCCGCCACCGCGGCAGCCGACTCACTCGAACAGCTGCGCCTCGAGCTTCTTCTTGGGGTAGGCGCCGATGACCTTCTTGACGGGCTCGCCGCCGCGGAACAGGATCATCGTCGGGATCGAGAGGACCTCGAACTTGGCGGCCGTCTGCTGGTTGTCGTCGATGTTGAGCTTGACGACCCGCAGGTCCTGGTGCTCGGCGGCGATCTCCTCGAGGATCGGGGCCACCACGCGGCACGGACCGCACCACGGCGCCCAGAAGTCGACCAGCACCGCCGTGTCGGATTCGATCACCTCGGCCTGGAAGTTGTTGTCGTTGACGTCGGTCGTCAGCGTGCCCGCCATGTGCGCTCCTAAGTTCGCTTGTTCCGTCTCTGCCTCAATACTATACAGAATGAAGTGGCAGAAATCGATCGGCGCGGCGGCTGGCGCGCTGCGCCTCGCAGCAGCACTCGCATGACCCACGCGCCTGAGCGCGGGCGCCGGCGGTCAGACCAGCGCGTGCAGGATCTCGGGCGAGACGTAGACCTCGATCAGCGCCGCGACGAGCAGCATCGGCACCGCGATTGCAACCGTCACGACGGTCGCGGCCAGCAGCTGGTTCCACTCGCCGCGGCGGCTGGCGATGATCCACGCCGCCAGCGGCAGGAACAGCGCCGTCAGCTCGATCAGGGCGTGGGGCATCAGTACCAGCAAAAGCAGCCCGGGAGTCGTGTGCAGGACGTTTGCCACCGACGCCGTCTCGCCACCGAGCACGATCGCCTGCGCGCTCAGCGAGAAGGTCGTGGCGGCGACCACGAAGATAATCGCGAAGCGCCCGCCGCGCTCATGGATCACACGCGCGAAGCCGCTGTGGGACTGCGCCTGCAGCGGCAGCGAGGATCCCGCGATGAAGCCGGCCACGCAGGCCATCGCGTGCAGCGCGAGCACGAGCATGTTGCGCCCGAGGATCGAGCCGACCTGACTCCAGCCGCCCTGGTGGAAGGGAGGCCCGATCGTCTGGACCTGAAAGCCGCCGGAGCCCGAGACGCCGGCGATCAGCCAGGTCGCCAGTAGCAGCAGGATCGCGGCGCAGAGGCCCCCCGCGAACCAGCGCGCGAGCTGCGGCCACGGCCGGTAGTGCCACCCGCGGAGCGTCTCGCGCGTCGCGCGCGTGCCCTCGATGAAGGCGTAGCGCGAGAGGTTGTGCTCTGGGAGCGCCGGCTCGCTCACGCTCAACCATCGGCGGATCGGGGCGCGATGATGAATCGGGACAACCATGCGTCGAGCGGCGTGCCCGCCCCGGCGGCGCTCAGTGGAACGTGCTTCGCCAGCGCAGCTGAGGCAGCACCACGAACGCCTCGAGCGCGATCCACGGCGACATCTTGCTGTGCCCGTGGCGGCGGTCGCGAAACGTGATCGGCACCTCGCGCACCTCGAAGCCGCGCAGCAGCGCGCGCTGGGTCAGCTCGACCTGGAAGCAGTAGCCGTGCGAGCGAACCGTCTCGAGCTCGATCGCCTCGAGCACCTCGCGCCGGAAGCACTTGAAGCCGCCGGTGAGGTCGCGGACCGCAAGGCCGAGCACGCGGCGCGCGTAGCCGCAGCCGACACGGCTGACCAGCCGCCGCAGCAGCCCCCAGTGCTCGACGCCGCCGCCGGGGACGTAGCGCGATCCGAGTGCGAGGTCGGCGCCCGCCTGCACCGCCGCGAGCAGCCGCGGCAGGTCGGCCGGGTCATGGGAGAAGTCCGAGTCCATCTGACAGACGTGGGCGGCGCCGCCGGCCAGGGCGCGAGCGAAGCCGGCGAGATAGGCGGGGCCGAGCCCCTGGCGGGCGCCGTGGTGGAGCACCTCGACGCTGTCATGCGCGGCGGCGAGCTGGTCGGCGAGGGCGCCGGTGCCGTCGGGCGAGGAGTCGTCGACGATCAGGATGCGGTGGCCCTCGGGGGCGCCCCGCGCGAGCTCGGCCAGCGCGGCCTCAACCAGAGGCTCGATGTTCTCGGCCTCGTTGTAGGTGGGTAGCACCAGCCAGACGACCCCCTGCATAGCGCGCGTACCCTAGTGGAGTGCGGCCCACAAGCAATGGCCAGATCGCCGACGCGCTGGACGAGCTCGGCGACCTCTACGAGCTCGACGGAGCGGTCGTCCATCGCGTCCTCGCCTACCGCAACGCGGCGACGGTCGTCCGCGACGCGGCGGTCTCGGTCGCGGCGCTGACGCGCGAAGGACGGGTTACCGAGCTGCCCGGGATCGGCGCGACGCTCGAGCAGAAGATCAGCGACCTGATCGAGACCGGCGAGATCCCGGCCGCGGTCAAGCTGCGGGCGCGCTTCCCCTCCGGGCTGCTCGCGATCACAGCCCTGCCCGGGCTCGGGCCCAAGCGTGCGCGGCGCCTGTTCGACGAGCTCGGGATCGACTCGCCGCAGGCGCTGCGGGAGGCGGCAGTCACACAGAAGCTGCGCACGCTGCGCGGCTTCGGCGCGAAGTTCGAGGAGTCGGTGCTCGCCTCACTCGACGCCGCTGCCGCGCCGCAGCGGCGCGTCCGGCGCACGGTGCTCGACCGCGCCCTCGCCGTCGGCGAGCTGCTGCTGGCGGCGCTGCGCGAGCTCGACCCCGGCGCTCGCCTCGAGCTCGCCGGCTCCGCGCGGCGGCGCGCCGAGAGCGTCAAGGACCTCGACATCGTGCTCGACCGCCCGGAGCTGCTCGACCGCGTCGGCGAGCTCGAGCTGATCGAGACGGCCTCGCGCACGAGCGCCGGCGCCGCGCGGGCGCGCACGCACAGCGGCCTCACCGTCGAGCTGCGCGCCGTCGCGCCCGAGCAGTTCGGCGACCTGCTCCAGCATCTGACCGGCTCGGCGGCCCACAACGCGGCGCTGCGCGAGTGGGCGGTCCGCCGCGGCCTGCACATCTCCGAGTACGGGGTGCTCGACGACGCCACGGCGCAGACGAGCGTGTTCGCCACCGAGGAGCAGCTCTACGAGCACCTCGGCCTCCCCTACATCGAGCCGGAGCTGCGCGAGAACCGCGGCGAGATCGAGGCGGCGATCGCGGGCAAGCTGCCACAGCTGATCGAGCTGGGCGACATCCGCGGCGACCTGCACTGCCACACGACCGCCTCCGACGGGCACGCGAGCATCACCGAGATGGCGCAGGCGGCGCGCGAGCGCGGCTACGAGTACCTCGCGATCACCGACCACTCGGCCTCGCACGGCTTCGGCAACGACGTCTCGCCCGATCAGCTGCGCCGCCAGATCGAGCTCGTGCGCGAGGCCGACGGCGAGCTCGACGACATCCACCTGCTCGCCGGCAGCGAGGTCAACATCCTGCCCGACGGCTCACTCGACTACGACGACGAGCTGCTGGGCGAGCTCGACTGGGTGATCGCGAGCGTCCACACCGCCTTCACGCTGCACTCCGATGCGATGACCGCGCGCGTGATCGCCGCCGCCGAGCATCCGCACGTGCACGCGATCGGCCACCTGACGGGGCGCATGATCGAGCGCCGCCGCCCCTACGAGCTCGACGTCGACGCAGTCTTCGCCGCCTGCGCGCGGGCCGGCACGCTGCTTGAGATCAACTCGAGCCCCAATCGCCGCGACCTCGGCGAGGTTCACGCGCGAGCGGCCGGCGCCGCCGGCGTCGGCATCCTGATCGACTCCGACGCCCACTCGCCCGCCGGCCTCGACGCGCTGCGCTACGGCATCTGGACCGCGCGGCGGGCGTGGCTCGGGCCAGCCGAGATCGTCAACACGCTGCCGTGGCGGGCATTCGACGCGCGCCGCAAGCGCGCGTAGGCCGGCCGGTCAGCCGAGCAGCGCCGGCAGCACCTGCTCGGTGATCACGCGGTCGACGCTCGCGGCGCTGAAGCGCTCGAGCAGCGGCGCGACGGCGGCCGCGTAGCCGGGCCGCGGGTCATCGAGCGCCGTGCGGATCGCGCCCGCCAGATCCGGCCCGATCAGCCGCGGGTCGGCCTCGCGCGCGGGCGCGAGTGCCGCGTAGGGGACGGCGGTCTCGCTGGAGACGAGCATCGCCCCGTCGGCGAGCGCCTCGAGCTGGGCGATGCCGTACTCCTCGCGGCGCGGCGCGGCGAGGTAGAGGCGCGAGCGGCGAAGCAGCGCGCGGTACTCGTCGCGCTCGAGCGTGCCGGCCAGGCGCACGCCGTCCGCGCGCGGCAGCTCGTCGATCCCGGTCACGACGAGCTCCTCGCCGTCGCGGCGCGCCGCCGCCCAGGCCTCGAGCACGCGGTCGAGGCCCTTCTTGTCCGGGTTGGCCGCATAGGTGATCGCCGCGATGTCGCGCTGCTCGCGCGCGAGCGCCGGCCCCGATGGCTCGACGACGATCGGGACGACGATCGCGGGGGCGTGGAGCGCGGGCGCGCCGGTCAGCGCCTCCTCGCTGACGGGGAGCAGCAGCGGCGCCCGCCCGAGGACCGTGCGCTCGCGCGGGCGCTGCCAGATGCCGTGGCGGCCCGGGCGGTTCTGGGCGCTCAGCGCATCGAGGCGGATCGCTCCCGGCGTGGGCGCCAGCAGCGCGGCGACGATCGACGAATAGATGATCGCGCGGGGCTGCTCGCGCGCGATCCCGGCGAACGCCGCGACCCGCGCGGCGCGGGCCCAGGCGAGGTCTGTCAGCGCGAGCGTGCGCACCTGGCGCGGCGTCGCCGCGGCGACGAGCGCAACGTCCGCGCCGCAGCGGCGCAGGCTCGCCACGAGCTCGGCGTCGGAGGCGCGCAGGCCGACGGTCGAGCCGAGCGAGACGACCAGCAGCTCGGCCATCAGCGCGTGCTCACGCGGCGGTGTGCCGCTCAGCCGGCAGATAGGCCTTGTAGCCGGGCGTGCGCGAGAGCGTGATCGGCCGCAGCGGCGAGGTCTCATCGACGTAGAAGCGGACCCCGTCGCGGCGCTCGATCGCGACGATCGCGGCGTGCTGCTGTCGCCACGCGAGCGCCCAGATCAGCGCGAAGCCGGTCGCGACCGCAGGGATCTGCGGCCACAGCAGCGAGAGCCCGCCGGCCACGATCGTCGAGAGCAGCAGCGGCCAAAGGCGCGCGAGCAGAACACGCCCGGGGCGCTGCGGGGGCAGCGCGTTGACGGTCTTGGCGCCGCTCAGCAGCCGCGCGATCGGAGGCGATGTCGCGGCGCGTCGCCCCAGCACGACGCCGATCACGCTGGCGGCGGCCCACCATCCGAGCGCGATCGTCGCGGTCCCGGGCTGGCCCGCCCCGCGCGCGCTGAGCAGCGTGATCGCCGCGAGTGTCGTCGCCGACGCCGCCGACAGCAGGACTGTCGTCTTCACGAAGTCGGCAAACGGCATCTCAGCGCAGCAGCGCCTCGAGCAGCTCGCGCACGCCGGCGGTGCCGTCGACCATCGCGTCGGCGGCGTTCTCGAGCTCGCTCGGCGTCTCCTCCGAGCGCACGCCGATGCACACGGCGGCCTCGCCGACGACCGAGCGCACGCCGGCGAAGGCGTCGATGTCGGTCAGGTCGTCGCCGACGTAGAGCGCGGACGCCGGCGAGACCTCGGCGAGGACCCAGCGCACGCCGTGGCCCTTGTCGATCGGCACGGGCGGGCGGATCTCGAGCACCTTGCGGCCGCGGTGCGGGTCCAGGCCAGCGTCAGCGGCGGCGAGCTCGATCGCGGCGACCGCGACCAGCGCCGCGCCCTCGTCGGGCGCGCCGCGCCAGTGGAAGGCGACGATCGCGCCCTTGTCCTCGCGGCGCACGCGCAGCTGCTGCAGCGCCGGCGTGTCGACGCGCGCGGCGAACGCCTGCACGCGGCCGCTCCACGCGGCCACATCGGGCTCGACGATCGTCTCGCAGGACCCGGGGCGCAGCAGCTCGCAGCCGTGGTTGCCGATGTAGGCGATCGAGCCGATCGAGACCATCTGCCGCGCGACGGCCGCCTGGCGGCCGCTGACGCAGGCGACGAGTCCGTAGAGCTTCGACAGCGCGATCAGGAGCCGGCGCGTGGGCTCGGGGACGAGGGCGTCGGAGGCGTGGCGCACGATCGGCGCCAAGGTGCCGTCGATGTCGAACAGAATCGCGGCCGTGGCAGGATCGGCGCGCAGCGGCTCGAGTAGCTCGGCGATCTCAAGCTGTGCACGCATACCGTCAAGTATGGCGCGGTGAGCGAACGGCCACGCCCGGCGCCGGCGGCCGCGCAATCGCAACCAGCGCCACCGCCCTGCGCTATTCTCAGCGCATGGGCCTTGACAATCCCCTTCACATCCTGCTGCTGCTGCTCGTTGTGCTGCTTGTCTTCGGCGCCAAGCGCCTGCCGGAAATCGGGCGCTCGCTCGGCGAAGGCATGCGCGGCTTCAAGGACTCGCTCAGCGGCACCACGCACGAGACGCTGGCGCCCGCACCCCCTGCTCCGCCGGCCGCCGCTGTGGCGCCGGTCGCGGCGCCCGAGGTCGTGCCGGTGGCGGCCGCCCCGGTCGAGCCCGCGCCCGTCGCGGTAGCGCCGCCGGCAGCGCCGGTGCACGAGCCCGCCGCGCCCACCGCGAGCTGACGCCGCGGCGAGACCGCACGCCGGCCCCACGCCGAGGCGTGGCCGGTGCGCTGATGCGTGCGCGAAACTAGGCTGCGCGGATCTCGCCGGTGCGCCGCTCGCCCGCGCCCAGCTCGGCGACGCGGGCCGGCTCGTCGTCGGCGGGCTCATCGGCCAGCTCGCCGATCGTCGCCGTCAGCGTGCGCGGTGACTCCTCGATGCCGCCGAGCTCGACCGCGCGGCCGGAGCTCGCGCCAGCCTCCTCGATCCGCCGCAGCTGCGGTACCACGCGCGACTCGAACGAGCCGACCGCCTCGTTGTAGGCGCCGACGGCGGAGCCGAGCTGGCGCCCGACCTTCGCGAGCGGCTCGACGAAGCGGGCGATCCGCTTGTGCAGCTCGCGCCCGGTCTCGGCGATCTCGCGGGCCGAGGCGGCGATCAGCTCCTGCTTCCAGCCGTAGTGGACCGCGCGCAGCAGGCCGATCAGCGTCGTCGGCGTTGCCAGCAGCACCTGCTGATCGACGCCGTATTCGATCAGCGCCGGGTCCTCGCTGAGGGCCGCGTGATAGATGCCGTCCGAGGGCACGAACATCACGACCAGCTCGGGGCTTGACTCGAGCTGTGACTGGTAGGCCTTGGAGGCGAGCTTGGTGATGTGGTCGCGCGTCTGGCGCGCGTGGCGCGCGAGGTGCACGCCGCGCTCCTCGTCGGTCGTGGCCTCGGTCGCCTGCAGGTAGGCGTCGAGCGGGACCTTGGAGTCGACGACGATCAGCTTGCCGCCCGGCAGCCGCACGAGCACGTCCGGGCGCAGCCGCCCGCCGTCGCCCTCGATCGTCGTCTGCTCGGTGAAGTCGCAGTGGGCGACCATGCCCGCCATCTCGATCACGTTGCGAAGCTGGATCTCACCCCACGAGCCGCGCGTCGCCGGCCGCCGCAGCGCCCCGACGAGCGTGCCGGTCTCGGTGCGCAGCCCGGCCAGCCCCTCGTTGAGCTGGCGGAACATCTCGCCCAGCTGCCCGGCGGACTGGCGGCGCTCGCGCTCGAGCAGCTCGATCTGGCTCTCGACCTTGCCGAGCTTCTCCTTCATCGGCTCGACCAGGCCGCGCAGCTCGGCGGCGCGTTTGCCCATCTCGCCGGCGGAGCGCTCCTCGTCGATCCGCCGCTGCGCGCTCAGCTCGCGCGTCAGCGACTCGGCCGTCTTCTCGAGCACGGCCGTGGAGATCCCCTTCATCTCATCGCGCAGCTGGCTGCGCGAGGCCTCGATCAGCTCGAGCTGGCCGGCGTGGCTGGCACGCTCGGCCTCCCGCAGCGCCCGCTCGGCGCGCAGGCGCCCGCTCAGCAGCGCGGTGGCCACAAGGGCCCCGGCGAGCGCTCCGGCTATCAGCATCACGATCTCCATGGGACCGAGGAGCTTCTCAGCCCCGTCGGACGGCATGGAGGAGGCCTTGCGGCCGGGGCTCAGCCCTGGTAGCGCAGGCCGTCGATCGCCATATCGAGGATGCGGCGGACCTGATCGGGATCGGCGGAGGGGATCTTCGCGATGCCGCTGACCATCTGGATGACCTCGCTGATGTTGGTGTCCGCGCGGACCACCTGCGCCTCCTGCGCGCGCGCGAGCAGCGGCTCGCCGGCCGAGTAGAAGGCGCCGCGGCAGCCGCGGAAGAAGTCGGCGTCGCGGTCGAGGTAGTCAAGCAGCGCCCCGGCGAGCGCCTGCTTGGTGGCGATGTAGGAGATGAAGCCGTGCAGCCAGGCGACGAGGGCGTCCCACGGCTCGAGCTCGGCCAGGTCCTCGGCCGACTGGCAGAGCGCCTCGACCTCGCCGACGTAGACGGCCTCGAGCAGGTCCTGGCGGCTCGGGAAGTGGCGGTACAGCGTGCCGATGCCGACGCCCGCGCGCCGCGCGATCTCCTCGAGCGACGTCGACGTGCCGCCCTCCGCGAAGGCCTCGCGCGCGGCGGCGATCAATGCCTCGTAGTTGCGCAGCGCATCGGCGCGCTTGGGGCGTCGCGCGATGACTTCGAGGTGGGTTTCGGCGAGATGGGTTTCGGCGGTGGTGCTCATGGCTGGGCTTTCGTGCTGCGACTCGGGGGTCCTTTGCTTACCGGCTTGACAATCGGAGGTACCCTCCGTATATTACCGGAGGCGTCCTCCACATATCTCGGAGAGTGCCTCCACTTTATCACCGGCCTCGGCCCGCCTCAACAGTTGGGAACACCCGCATGAACGACGTCGCCTCCGCCTCCACCTCCGCCAGCGACCGCCGCCGCTGGCTTGCCCTGTTCGTGGTCTGCCTCGCGCAGCTGATGAACGTCCTCGACACGACCATCGTCAACGTCGCACTGCCCTCGATCCAGCGCGACCTCCGCTTCACCCAGGGCAACCTGACCTGGGTCGTCAACGCCTTCCTGATCACCTTCGGCAGCTTCCTGCTGCTCGCCGGCCGCCTCAGCGACCTCGTCGGGCGCAAACGCGTCTTCCTGACCGGCGTCGCCGTCTTCACGACGGCATCGCTGCTCTGCGGCCTGTCCACGAGCCAGGGCTTCCTGATCGGCGCGCGCTTCCTGCAGGGCCTCGGCGCCGCGCTGTCGGCGTCGGTGATCCTCGCAATCGTCGTCACCGAGTTCCCGCAGCCGGCCGAGCGCGCCAAGGCGATGAGCGCCTACGTGTTCGTCGCGGTCGCGGGCGGATCGCTCGGGCTGCTCGCCGGCGGCATCCTCACCGAGGCCGTCAACTGGCACTGGATCTTCTTCGTCAACCTGCCGATCGGCGTCATCACCTGGCTGCTCGGCGCCCGCCTGATCCCCGCCGACCACGGCGTCGGCCTCTCGGCCGGCATCGACTGGGCCGGCTCCGCACTCGTCACCGGCGGCCTGATGTCGCTCGTCTACGCGATCGTGCAGGCGACCGACCACGGCTGGGGCTCATCGCAGGTGCTCGGCTTCGGAGCGATCGCGATCGCGCTGCTGGCGGCCTTCATCGCCGTCGAGGCGCGGGTCAAGAACCCGATCATGCCGCTTCGGATCCTGCACCTGCGCGGCCTGATCGCCTCGAGCGCGGTGCGCGGGTTCCTCGTCACCGCGATGTACTCGACCTTCTTCATGGGGACGCTCTACCTCGAGCACGTGCTCGGCTACAGCTCGCTCGGCACGGGACTCGCGTTCCTGCCGTGGACGCTGACCGTCGGCGCGCTCTCGCTGGGCGTCACCGCGAGGCTGGTCAGGCGCTTCGGCCCGATGCGCACGCTCGTGACGGGCATGAGCTCGATGGTCGTCGGCCTCGTGCTGCTCGCGACGGCCGGTGCGCACACGAGCTTCTTCCCGACGATCTTCCTCGCGATGTTCACGATCGGCCTGGGCCTCGGCAGCTCGTTCATGCCGCTGCTGACGATCGCGATGGCCGACGTCCCGGCTGCCGACGCGGGCCTCGGCTCGGGCATCGTCAACGTCTCCCAGCAGATTGCCGGCGCGCTCGGGCTCGCCGTCCTCGGGACGCTCGCCACGACCCGCTCGCAGGCGCTCGAGGCCCACGGGCACGCGGTGACCAGCTCGCTCCTCAGCGGCTATCACCTCGCCTTCGAGATCGGCATCGCCGCGATCACGGTCGGCATCGTGCTCTCGCTGGCGCTGCTGCGCCGCCTCGACGCACGCGTCGACACGGCCGCGGTCGACGCCAGGCCGACCCGCCTGCCGGCGCCGCGGATCCTGCACGAGGCGCCCGAGATGGAGCGCCAGGCGGCGTAGGCGACGAGCCTCGCGACATCCCGGGGCGCGGCGGTCGATTACCGCCCGCCACCGGGGCCGCCATGGGCGACGCAGTGATCGCAGCAATGACTGAGAAGCCTAAGGAGCTAACCATGTCCGCACGCCGAATCGCTGTCCTCGTGGGCAGCCATGACGCCGCATACTTCTCCCGCTACACGCAGCCTGACCGGCCGGGTGAAGCGGCAGTGCTCACCGCTCGGCGCGCCCAGCGCTCCACACGCGAAGCCAACCACCGTGCATTCGCTACCCAGACCCCGACGGATCACGGTAGGAACATTGCTCGCCACGCTGGCGCTCGCGCCGACGCAAGCACCAGGCGCGCGCATGTCCCCGACTCAGGTGACCCGTCGCGCATAAGCGTGTTCGCCGCCGCGGCGCGCACGCAAAGGCCGGCCCGCCACCTGCACGCCACACCCAGCGCTTGATGCGGAGGCGGGACGGCTACCGGAGCCGTCCCGCCTGCGCGCCGTGCGGACTGGAGCCCATTTCGCGAGGCGACACTCAAACGCAGTTGTGCTGCCGTGCGAGGACGGGGCACGGGCGACCTGCGCCCCGGCTATACCCACTCGCCGTGGTCTCGCCTAGATCGCTGTGTCAGGCGCTGGGCAGTCGTAGCCGTTGTGTAGGCCGGCGTTGATGTTCTTGCAGTCGCCGTGGGTTGCGCTGACAGGCTTGTCGGCGCCGCCCGCGTTCGATGCGGCGGCGGTCGCCACGAGCGGGGAACTGGCGCTAAGCAGAGCAACTGCCATGAAAGCGAGCGCTCCGCGCTTGATTTCACGTGTTGCGAGAAGTCGATGGTTCATCGTTACCCCTTCGGTCGGATCGCGGAGTGGGTGATCTCGGAAGAAACGTTCCGAGCCGTCCCACGTTTGCGCCGCTCGAACGGGCGTCCACCGGCGAAGGCCAACCCGCTTGGGTCAGTCTCGGCGAACTGGCTGGCTACATCAGCGCCGATACAACAAACCAGGTCCAACGAGCCCCCGCGGGGAGGTCCGAGGCTATCTCGGCCGTAGCACCGCCGCGGCCCGGATCCTCGAATTGTCTTCGACGAGCGGTTGGCTCTGGTGTTCGGTGCGTGTAGCTTCTGCGAGGTGGAGGATCGGGTCGTGGGCGGACTGGCGATTCGTGAGTGGGGAGATCCGGCCGAGCCGGGCATTCTCCTGTGGCCCGGCCTGGGTGCGACGAGTGCCTATTTCGCCTCCGTGGCCGAGGCACTGCCGGGGCGCGCCGTCGCGGTCGATCCGCCCGGCTTCGGACGCTCGGAGCCGCCGCACGCCTACGCGTATGAGCGGCTTGTCGAGGGGGCGAGCGCGGCCGTCGAGGCGTGCGCCTGCCGGGCGATAGTCGGCCATTCGCTCGGCGCATACCTCGCCCTCGGCGTGGCCACGCGGCCACCGGCCGGGCTTCGCGCCGCGGTGCTGATCGACGGCGGCTTCCTGGATGCCGAGGGAATGGCCGAGCTCGGCATGCCCACGACTGCCAGCCGGGCGGAGCTGATCGCCTGGCTGAAGGCGAACACGCCGCGCTTCCCCGACTGGGAGACCGCGATCCGCGAACTGGCGGCGATGATCGGAAGCGCCCGCACACCTGCGCTCGATGCCTACGCGCGCGAACTGCTCATTGAGGTCGACGGCGAGCTTTGCGATCCCACGCCGCCCGATCGCGCGGCCGATCTGATCCTGGCAGTCCTCAACCAGGATGTTCTCGCTCTCGCTCAGAGCGTCGCGGTCCCGACGCTGCTGATCGCCTGCGGACTGCCGGTCGAGCGTCGAGCGATCAGGGAGAAGGCGTGGCAGCCGTTCGCAGACCGGTCGTCGCTGATCGAGTTGCACCTAGCCGAGAACTGGGGGCATAACCCGATCCTGCAGGATCCCGAAGCGTCATCGAGCCTGATCGCAGCCTGGCTCCGCCAACACCTCTAGACCCGCTCGGGCGGCGCGGCCCGCTCTCACGGCACGAACAGCATTCCCTGTACCCCGGCGCTCGGGCCGCTCACGTCGACACGGGTGATGACGCCGGTGCTGGGATTCAGCTCGCCCAGATAGTTCGCCGGGAATCCCGGGCCAGGGCACGTGCTTGGTGATCCGTTGGCGTCGCAGGGGGTGACGGCCACGAGCGTGGAGCCCGTCGTGAACGGTCCCGTGACCTTGTTGATCGTGTTGTTGCCGTTGTCGGTTGCGTAGAGCGCGCCCGTGCTGTCGGACGGCCACGCGGTGTCGTCGACCGAGTTCGACAGCTTCAACACCGACAGGGCTGGTTTAGCGCTGCTGGCGTTGGCGACGTAGATCTGCTCCTTGTCCCCCTGGCTGGTGAGCATGAAGTCGCCGGCGAACCGGGTCGCATACGCGGGGACGTCCTCGTTTGAGTCGGGATCGGTGAGGGCGAGGTGCTCGGTCTTGCCGTTCTCGCTGCTGTTGGTGTTCGCGACCGTGGCGGCCGCCTCGTCGAAGAACAGCGGCTGCACCGTTGCGACATGCGTCGCGTTGTCGAAGGCGACGCGATAGACGGCCGGGTAGGTCGGCTTCGGCGCAGCAGCGCCGGTGGTCCCCGGTGCGGACGCGCTCACGAGGACCATGCCGTTGTAGACCTCGATCGCGTCGGTCCCGCCCTTGGACGGCAGGGGCTCGTTGTAGCGGTAGTCCACCGCTGCGCCCCCGGCCACCGGATCGATCAGGTAGATGCTCGAGTGCGCGTCCTCGTTGACCGTCGCGATGATGCGGCCGCTCGCGGGATCCGCGGTGAGGCCGTCGCACTTACCGACGATGTCCCACTGCGCCACCGCGTGTCCGGCCTGGTCGAATTCGACCACGGTGCTGTCCTTGTCACCCGTCGGGCTCGCCTCTCCCTGCGGCCCAACGCCGTTCTGGAAGCCGACGAAGATGTGGCCGCCGAGATAGGTGATGTCGTCCGGAGCGGAGAGGGGCTGCTTGCCCTTGGGAGTCCCGTGCGAGAGCGATGCCCCCGACGCGAACACCTTGTTGGTGAACGCGGACTGGGCTGCTGCGGCGTGAGGAGCGCTGTCACCCGCCTGGGCGACCGCGGCGCCTGCGGCGCCTGAAAGTGTGGCCGCGCCCAGGAGCGCGAGCGCCAGAGCCTTCGTCGACCGTCGATCTACCCTTGGCATGCGCGATCTCCTCGTTGTAAGGCTCACTGGCAGGTGATGGCGCGACGCGCTCGCGCCGACGGCCACCGACCGCCAAGATGACGAATCACCTCCACTGGGATGTCGCCAAATCGTTACCGGCCCGGAATGCGGGACGGTGGCGGCGAGCGGTGCCCGATCGCATCGTGACGGCGGCCCTCGAGCGTGGATATCCCGTACGGTTGGCGGTCCCGATGGCCCCGCCCGACGCAGAGATCGCCGCGGCCCGCACCGCGCCCCGATGAGCGAGCAGAGCGCGGGACGACGCGCGCAGCCCCAACCGCAGCCGGCGCCGCCGCGCCGCCGCCGCGGGCGCCCCGCCAGGCTCTCGCCCGAGGTGATCGTCACCGCCGCGCTCGCGCTGCTTGACCGCGAGGGCGCCGACGCGCTCACGATGCGCCGCCTCGGCGGCGAGCTCGGCGTCGAGGCGATGTCGCTGTACCGCCACATCGCCGACCGCTCGGCACTGCTCGACGCGCTCGCGGCGCACCTCGCGGGCGAGATCGAGCCCAACCCCGGCGAGGACTGGGCGGACGCGCTGCGGACCTTCGCCGGCGAGCTGCGCTCGCTCGCGCGCCGCCACCCCGCCGCCTTCGCACTGGTCGGCGTGCGCGTGCTCGGCACGCCGAGCGAACTTCGGCCGATCGAGGACGTGCTCGCGAGCCTTCGCCGCAGCGGCTTCACCCCCGCGAGGGCGATCTTCGCCTACCGCCTGGTGGCGAGCTACGCGCGCGGCTACGCGCTCTCGGAGATCGCCGGCTTCGCGATCGAGGCGCCCGGCGAGGTGCCGCTGCCGGCGGTGCGCTCGCTCGGGCGGCGCCTCGCCAGCGAGCCGACCGAGGCCAACTTCCGCGCCGGCGTCGAGACGATCATCGCGGGGCTGCGCGCCGAGCGCGAGTGACCTACGCTGACAGCCTCATGAGCACCCTCGCCTACACGATCGTCGACGTCTTCACCGACACCCCGCTCGAGGGCAACGGCGCCGCGGTCTTCACCGACGCCAACGGCCTCGACGAGCGCACGATGCAGCGGCTCGCGCGCGAGCTGAACCTCTCCGAGACCGTGTTCGTGCTCGCGCCGCGCGAGGGCGCCGACGCGCGGATCCGGATCTTCACGCCGAACGCGGAGCTCCCCTTCGCCGGGCACCCGACGCTCGGGGCCGCCTTCGTGCTGGCCGGCGATCGCGAGCAGATCTCGATCGAGACCGGGCTCGGCATCGTCCCGCTGTCGCTCGCGCACGCGGGCGGCCGCGTCGTCTTCGGGCGGATGTCGCAGCCGCTGCCGACGATCGCGCCCTTCGACGGCGGCGAGCTGTTCGCCGCGCTCGCGATCACGCGCTCGCTGCTGCCGCTCGAGGTCTACGTCAACGGCCCGCGAACGGTCATGGTCGGGCTCGAGGACGAGCTGGCCGTGGCCGCGCTGGCCCCCAACATGCAGGCGCTGGTCCCGCTCGCCGCCAACATCTGCTGCTTCGCGCCGATGGCCGGCGGGCAGTGGAAGGTGCGCGTGTTCGGGCCGGCGCT
>Ga0182024_10012565_pt1 | contig 16724 bp, 17 predicted proteins | sample P32metaG_FD_120480 | JGI IMG/M metagenome (GOLD analysis project Ga0182024, IMG submission 120480) | Permafrost microbial communities from Stordalen Mire, Sweden - P3-2 metaG (Illumina Assembly) | ecosystem: Environmental > Terrestrial > Soil > Wetlands > Permafrost | place: Sweden: Stordalen... | reverse complement strand
CCGGCCGGGCTTCCTCCGCAGCCCTTGCCTGGGCGTGCCGCTCTTGCAGGTCCGCGCTGGCCGCTGCCATATCCGCGACCTGCTGCGCGATCGACGCGAGCCTTTCCTCGATCCCTTGCCGGGTCCCGGCCAGCAGGTCCTGGCGCAGCCGGCGGATCTCATCCCGTAGGGCGGTCACGGACCTGGTCATCTCGGCGTGGCCGCGCCGGGCCCGGGCTAGCACCGGCAGTTCCCGCCGCATCGGCTCGGGCAGCGCTTCCCACCGTGCCCGGCAGCGGCCGATTTCCTGCCGTGCCTGGGCGGTCATGGCCAGCGCGGCGTCCAGGTCCTGGCCTTCGGCCGCCTGGGTCATCCGCGAGGCCGCCAGGGCGATCCGCTGCCGGATGCCGCTGCCCGCCACCATGGCCGCATAGGCCGGGGCATGGTCGGTGCGCGGAGCTGCCTCCATCAGGCTGGCGAGCAGGACACCGTCGTGCGAGACGACTCGCGGCAGGTCCGGGTCCTTCTTGATCTCCTCGTACACGGCCAGCGGCCCGGGAGCCGTCCCGCTGCTCCGCAGCCGCTGCATCACGGCGAGGACCTGGCCGTGGTAGGGCCTGGCCATGTCGTCCGGGTTCATCAGGTCCAGCAGGTGCGCCTGCCCGTCCGGGTCCGACAAGACCGCGCCCAGCAGCGCCTGCTCCGCCCGGATCCCGGGGCCTTCTCTGCCGCTCATGCTGCCGCTCCCGCGACAGCGCCGAGGGGCGACCGCAGCCCGGCCACGGCCAGCGGGCCAGCGCAACCGAGGCAGATAAGCGTCACAAATACTAAGCTACTATTTACTTGCTACCATGTCGAGGCACCCAGCTTGGGCGGCTGGCCGCTATGGGGACTCCGGATCAGGTGTTCTCACGCACGCTGCGTGGAGCTGCTGACGGGACCGCGCTGCACTCGGGGAATCTGGCCGGCGAATCTGCCCGGTCTCAGCGCCGCGCCCATGCCTGCCAGCCGGCGAGGACGCCAGAACGGCAGCCACCAAGGTCTCGCCGGGCCGCGGTTGCACCCGCGGATGAGCACGCTGGGCCCGATCGCGACGGCTGACGTCAGCCGGGCACGCTACTGCGCCACCCGGGGCGGGTCGTGGCGGAATACCGGCCGGATCAGTTCGCGCTAGCGTGGGCCTGTGTCCTGGTTACGGGAACGTGTAGTGCGTTCTGAGCCGCCCGTCGGCGGCCTGCAGCTGCACGAGCTGGCCGATCCGCCGGTGAGCTACTTTTGCCCCCGCTGCGGGTGGCACGGGAACGTGCGGGAGGTCGCGACGGCGGACGGCGACTGGACGGCGCCGGTGTGCGAGCGCTGCTATGAGGATCTTCACCCGGGCATCGAGGTCGTCGTGTCGTACTGGTCGGTGAGCGAGGCCAGCTATCTGCGCAAGACGCCGGAGGACCATTTGCCCTTCACGGTCATCCGCTCCCGCAAGGTCGCCGGCCATCTCGGCGGCCGCGATGAAATGTACCGGCCGCACTTCAGCCAGGACCGCTACGTCTGGGAGTTCACCTCCGTCCTCGTCGGGGAAGCCAGGGACGGCAGCAGCTACGACGTCACAGAAATCGGCGAAGGCGAGGCCAGCGCGATCATGGAGCGCACGCGGGCTAAATACTTGTCCGGCTAGCGCCGCAGTCGTGTCGGCTCAGGCGATCCACCGCGCCCTGTCACCGGGCATCCGCGGGCAGGAACTCGTACCGGTAGGTGACCCTTGTGTCTGCGCGGGAGATGAGCTCGGCGTACTCGATGGCGATGTCGCCGGCAGCGAACCGGCGGCTGTGCACCACGACGACCGGTGAGCCGCGCTTGATGCCGAACTCGCGGGCCTCGGCCGAAGTCGGGGGCCGGGCCGATACCCAGTCCTCCCCCCAGGCCGGCTGGTAGCCGCTGATCTCGCCGGTCAGCCGGGCCTTGCCGAGCAGGTCCGGGACAGTCTCGCCCAGCGACGCCGGGAACCAGGAGGTGAGCAGGGCGGCAGTCGTCCCGTCGCGGACCGTGGCCTGCCGCCGGCGGATGACCTGGGCGAGGGGCTCGGCGCCGAGCTGGACGGCCACGTCCTGGGGGGCACGCACGATCGCGGCGTCTAGGACGCGGGCCTGATCGCCGGGACGGGCCGGGCTGCGGGAGGCCAGGGTGATCAGCAGCGGGCCGCCGCGGGCCCGGTCGGCGGGCGGGCGCCCCGCGGTCACCACGGTTCCCGCGCCGGGCCGGGGACTGACCAGCCCCAGGGACTGCAGCCCGCCGGCGACTTTCGCCGCGGTGGCCAGCGACACGCCGAACTCCGCGGCGATCTCCCGGCCCGAGGGCAGCATGTCGCCGTCTTTCAGCAGCCCTGCCCGGATCTGCTGCCGGTAGTGCTCGATGATCTGCACGTACGGCGCGTCCCGTTCCAGCATCAGCCCTCCTGCGTCACAGCGTACTGCCTGCTCAGCCGATATCCCTGGAGGTGCATGACATCACCTCCGGGCAAAACCGCTGGACGTATGTCACATTTACCTAGTAGCTTTCTGATCGTGACAGCAGGATGCGGTTCTGTCAGGAGGCAGCCGGTGACCAAGGCGTACAACGCGCGGCTAGGCACCCGGATCACCGAGAGCGTCGATGCCCGGCTTCGGCAGCTCGCGCTGATCCGCCGGGGGCGCCTGAGCCACGTCCTGGACGACGTGCTCGATGCGGCCCTGCCCACCGCCGAAGACCTGAGAGCGCAGCTGGGCCGCCTCGCAGGAACCGGACGCCAGGCACGCCATGGCAGCCGCTGACCCGCGCGGCGCTGCTGCCTGGCACCCGCCGGCACCGCACCGCAACGACCACCGCTACACCGCCCCCGGCAAGATGCGGGTCATCGATGCGAGGCCCGCCGGGCGGCACGCCAGGGACCGGGCGCAGGCCTGGCTGCGCAGCGCGGTGATCGCACTCGGCGTCCTGGCCGCGGCAGCGGCGGCGGTCAGCTGGGACGCGCAGTACGTCCTGGTCGCCTCGGTCAAGCGCAATATGGCCGTCGCTGCCCTGGAGGCGGGCATCCCGGACGTCGGCGCGCTGATCTTCGCCGCGCTCGGCGTCGCCCTGGCCCTGCACGCCAGGCGCGCCATCCGCGCACGGGTCCTGAACATCGCCTGCGTCGCGATCAGCCTGGCAATGAACGCCCTCGCCTCCTCCCCCGGCTGGCGTGACCTGGCCATCTGGGTGATGCCCTCAGCCGTCTACGCGCTCGCATCCGACACGCTCATCGGCGTCCTCCGCGCCGCGGTCATCGCCCGCGAGCGCCGCAACGGCCAGGGACTCGCCGGCGACGAGGCCACCCCGGTGGCCATCATCGGCGGGCTGCTTCTCTGGCTGCTGCGCCTGGTCCTCGCGCCGCCATCCACCATCACCGGGTTCCGCCGGTGGGCACTCGAGGAATGTCCCGTCGCCCCCGGCCGCAAGGCCCGGCGCCCGGCGCTGCCCGCTCCTGGCCGCCAGGGGCGCGAGCCGCAGGACGGCCGCCGCTCCCCCGCCGGGCGCGCCGGCAGGCCGGGTAAGCAATCCCGGCTGCTGGCCCTCGCCGGCCAGCGGCATGACCTGTCGGTCCTGCCGCTGCGGCAGGTGTCCGGGATCGCCAACCAGATCGGCGCCGAGGTCGACCTGTCACCCGGCACCGCGCGCCGGGTCCTCCTCGCGCACGTCCGCGCACTGCAGAACGGCAACGGCCAGAAAGGCATCTCATGAGAACCGCGATCCTCATCATCGCCGTCGTCGCTGTCGCCGGGGTTCTGCTGACCGGCGTGAAATGGGCGTTCCTGCCGTGCCTGCCGTACCGGCGGCTGCCCCGCCACCGGGTCCGGCACCTGCGCCTCCGCCTGCACCTGCGGCTGCACCCCGGGGCTGGCCAGGCGACCCTCCCCGAGCTGTGGCTGCGGTGGGGCAGGCTGGCGGCGTTCCGGCGCAGCGGACGGGCCCGCCCGTCGATGAGCTGGTGGCAGCGGGCGCTGGCGCCGGCTGCTGCGTATTGCATCCTTGTCGGCCGCGCGCACTTCCGGCATGCGCTGCGGCTGCCCTTCGATGAGCACGTTGTCATCTACAGCCCGCCGCGGGGCGGCAAGACCGGCTGGCTCGCCTCGGTCATCCTGCGCTACCCCGGGCCGGTCATCTCCACCACCACCAAGCACGACGTATTCGAGCTGACCTCCGGCATCCGCGCCCGCCGCGGCCCCGTCCACGTCTTCAACCCCCAGGGCGTCGGCAACGTGCCATCGACGTTCCGGTGGAACCCGCTCGAAGGCTGCCAGGACCCCGCGACCGCGATCCGCCGCGCCGACGCGTTCGCCCATTCCGTCAGCCAGAAAGGCGTCGAAGACGCCTCGTTCTGGGCCAGCAAGGCTTCGGACTACCTGCGGGCCTACTTCTACGCGGCCGCCGCCGAGGGCCTGGACCTGCGCCACATCGCCCGGTGGGTCACCGGCGCCAGCAGCGCCGAAGCCGAGGACATCCTCAACGCCATTCCCGGGCCCGGGCAGCAGTGGGCGGCGCAGCTCGCCGAGCTGCGCGGCGAGGCGAACAAGACCGCGCAGACGATCAGGATGACCATGAGCCGCGCGCTGGCGTTCCTCGCCGACCCGGCCCTCGCCGCCTCGGTGCTGCCTCTACCCGGCCAGTCGCTCGACCTGGAAGCGTTCCTGCACCAGGCCGGGACCTTGTACCTGATCGCCGAAACCCGCGGCGAGGACTCACCCGTCGCCCCGCTGTTCGCCTGCCTGGCCAGCGAACTGCACTACACCGCCGCGCTGGCCGGCAGCCGGATGCCGGGCGGCCGGCTCGACGGGCCGCTCTTGATGGCCCTGGACGAGGTCACCCAAATTTGCCCGGTACCGGTCCCGTCCTGGCTCGCGGACTCGGGCGGGAAGGGCATCCAGATCATCACCGTCGCCCACGGCGAAGCCCAGCTGCGCACCCGCTGGGGCCGCGACGGCGCCCGGGTCATCATGGACACCTCCGGCGCCAAGATCTGGCTCCCCGGCATCTCCGACCCCGCCACCCTCGAAGCAGCCTCCACGCTCTGCGGGACCGCGGCCATGCGCGAGCACGGCCAGGACCACCACACCCGCCACCCGGTCATGACCCCCGAGATGATCCGCCAGCTCCCCGCCGGGCGAGCCCTGGTAATCCGCGGCGGCCAAGCCCCCGTCATCGCCCGCCTGGCCATGTGCTGGAAAGACCCCTACTACCGCACTGCCCGCCGCGGCGGGCAGGCCATTGCCACGCTTACCCCCGTCGCGGACCATGCAGGCATGCGTATAGCCGCGCTGCGGCCTGACTACGCCCCGGAATACGAGCTGGAGCCCGTGATCCCGGCAGGTGGCATCAACGGCAGTCGCCGCGGCGCCCGCTACCCCTGGGACTGGGATGACGATCCGGGACCAGCATGACAGCGGACACTTCGGGCGACGGGCTGGCCGCCGCGCTCATCCAGATCTCTGCGCACGCCGAGCGGATCGCCGGCCTGGACACCCGCGAAGCCGGCCACTACCAGCAGATCGCCGCCCGGCTCCGGGAACTCGCCGCCGAGGCCGCTTCCGCCAGCACCCGGATCGACGGCATCGGCGGCACCCTCGCCCGCCAGACCGCCATCATCGACGCGCTCGACGGGCTCGACGGCCAGGTCGCCGCCCTCGCCCGCCACCTCGCCGAACTCGCCACCGACGGCTACCAAGACGACGAGCCAGACGCCCCTTCCTACCGGCCCGTGCCGCCACCGCGGTGGTGGAAACTCACCACGGCAGAACGCGATGCAGCACTGGACCGGCTGCGCGCCTGGGTCGAGCAGATCTACCGGCCCGGCTACGGCCAGCTGGCCGCCACCCTCCCGTCCTGCTGGGAACAGCACCCACTGTGCCTGTACATCCTCGACTGGCTCAGCGAACTCTGGTCCGTCCTCTACCTCGCCCCCAGCCGCAACGGCGGCACCCTCGCCGCCCAGGGCGAATGGCAAACCCGCCTGCTGCCCGCAGCCGCCGAGCAGATGGCCTACGAAACGACCGGCTGCCCCCACGGCCCCGGCACAACACGCCGGCTGCCCTCACCCGGCGCACGCCCGGCGTCCAGTCCCGCATCCCCGCGCCGCTGAGAGCCGCGCCATGAACGCACTAGCTAAGCCGAGCGCCCTGCCTCCCAGGTCGCAGCCCCGCCTGATGCCCGGACTAGCCGGCGGACTAGCGACCGGCGCTGCAGCCGGACTGGCTAACGGACCTTCCGGCCGGAAAGAGCGTGCGATGAGATGACCTGAAGGAGATTGTGACCGCAGGCGGCCCGGGCTGGTGCGCCAACACCAGCCCGGGCCTTGATCCTCACCCTTAACTGGAAGGGCGAAGACCCATGGCGAACCCTACCGACCCGCGCCCGGGGCACTTCCGGGCCGACCTTGACGACGGGCAGGTCGTCGAAACCGACGGCAGCACGATCATGGACCCGGAATCCGGTGCCGCGGTGCCGGCAGTGTCGCTGCGGATGAGCCGGGCACGGGCCCATGCGCTCGCGCACGTCCTGGAGAACTGGTGCAGCGTCGCGATCGTATTCGCGACGCTGCACTCCTCCGAAGTGACCGAGCGGGCACTGGCCTGGTCGCTCGAAGCCGGCGCAGCCGCGGCAGGCGACCCCGACGCCGCACGGTGCGCGCTCCGCGTCCCTGAACCGCCCTCCGCGACCCAGCGGCTGGCCGCTGTCCGGGTGCTGCGCGAACGGGAATCCCGCATGTCCCCTGTCCAGGCCATCGCCGTCGTCGACTCCGCGGCCCGGTGGCTCGCCGAAGACGCCGGCGAAGAGCTCGCCCAGGCACTGCTGCAAGCGGCGTGCACGGAGACCACCACCGCGAACTTCGCGTATCTCGCGCTGATCGAGCAGCCAGGGGCGGCGAGGTGACCCGACCGGTCAGGCGCGTCTTCCCGGGCCGGCAAGACCAGGTCGCCTGCGCGCGCGATTTCGTAAGGCGCGCTGTCGGATGCTGCGCGATGCTCGACGAAGCAGTCCTGCTCACCTCCGAGCTGTGCACCAACGCGCTCCAGCACACCGCATCAGGAAACGGCGGAACCTTCGAGGTCACCGTCTACCGGGGACGTGACTCCTTACGGGTAGAGGTACACGACGACGGCTCCGACACCGTCCCTACCGCGCGGAACTTCGAGGAACTATCCGACGACGGGCGCGGCCTTGAGATCGTCGCCCTCCTCGCCCACCGCTGGGGCCAGGGCGGCGACGAATACGGCCGCTCCGTATTCTTTGAGCTGCGTTGGCACCATGAGTGACCGGGAGGCTTAGCGCGCTGAGCTGGGCGGCGGCATGCCTGTGGGAGCAATGCCATGCTGATGACACGGCGGGGGTCGCGCCTCCAATGGGCGTGCGGCTTCGATGCTGGAGTCTATGAGGGCCGTTACCTCGTAGGCTCGGGCCGCTGATGGCAATTGGCAATCCTGTCAACGGCATCCGAAAATTGACCCACTTCCGGCATCTGAAAATTGACCCCCTGGCTTGGTTAGGTGACCGTTATGAGGTCTTTGATGGCGACTGGCTCGTCGCAGTGCGGGCATGGTCCGCCGGGCCCGACGCGGCGGCAGAATGTTCCGCAGTCGTCGCAGCGCTGCTGGCCGAGGTAACGCTGGTCGCAGCCGGGGCACTGGTAGATGGTGGCGTCCCGGGCGGCGGGCGGCGGGGCCGCGACCCCGGCGGCGGCTGGGCCGGGGCTGGGGTGCCGGCGCCGCCAGGCGGCCTGACGGCAGGCATCGGAGCACCAGCGGCGCCGGCCGGCGGGGGTGAATGGCTGGCCGCAGGCCGGGCAGGCGGCAGCGCTATCGTTACGGCCTTCGTTACGCGACGGCGTCCGGGCCAGCGGGCGGCGGGGCGGGGCGAGGGTCACCGGGCTTGCTCCTGTCCTGCTGCCGGGGGGACGCGGCCCAGGTCACGGTCCTTGAGCCGGTAGGAATCGCCTCTGAGCGCGATGATCTCGGCGTGGTGGACGAGCCGGTCGATCATCGCGGCGGCGACGACGTCGTCGCCGAACACCTCTCCCCACCGGCCGAACTGCTTATTGCTGGTCACGATCAGGCTCGCTCTCTCATACCGGGCCGAGACCAGCTGGAAGAACAAGTTGGCGGCCTCGGCCTCGAACGGGATGTAGCCGACCTCGTCGACGACCAGGACGGGATAGCGGCCCAGCCGGATCAGCTCGGACTGCAGCCGTCCGGCGTGGTGGGCCTCGGCGAGCCGGGCGACCCACTGGGCGGCGGTGGCGAAGGCGACCCGGTGCCCGGCCTGGCAGGCCCGGATCGCCAGGCCGGTGGCCAGGTGCGTCTTGCCTGTCCCCGGCGGTCCCAGAAAAATGACGTTGTCCCTGGCGGTGGCGAAGTCCAGGGTGCCCAGGTGGGCGATCACCTCGCGTTTGAGGCCGCGGGCGTGGTCGTAGTCGAAGTCCTCCAGCGACTTGCGGGACGGGAACCGGGCGGCGCGGATCCGGCCTTCCCCGCCGTGGGACTCCCGCGCTGAGACTTCGCGCTGCAGGCAGGCGACCAGGAACTCCTCATGAGTCCACGACTCGGCCCGGGCCCGCTCGGCGAGCCGGCCGACGGACTCGCGCAGCGCCGGCGCCTTCAGCGCCCGGGTCAGGAACGCGACCTCGGCGGCCGTGTCACGTGGCGCGGTCCTGGCGGCGGTCATCACGCCACGCTCCCGTCCGGGCTGAGCCCCAGCGCGGTGTCGTAGTCGGACAGGGACCGGATCTGAACCTCAGCCTCGCGCGGCGGCCGGACGATCGTGATCCGGTCCCGGCGCAGCGCCCTGGCCGCGGCCAGGTGCCCCGGATCGGTGATGGTCTGGTGCCAGGCCCAGATCCGCTGATGGCTGGCCACCACCCGGCCCTCGCACGCCACGGTGACCTGGTTCAGGCCGGCGGTGATCTCGATCCGCCGGCCGATCACGGCCGGGTGCACCGAGTAGTCGCTGGAGTCCAGCCGGATGTAATGATCGCGGGCCAGCCGCGTGAAGGACCGCCACCCGGTGACCGGCGCCACCGGCGGCAGGGCGAGCATCGCCTGGCGGTCCGCGGCGATCCGGTCCGCCGGCGGGCAGCCCAGCGCCCGCCGCAACCGGGTCCTGGCCACCGCCAGGAACTGGCCGAGCTGGGTGCTGGAGTCCGCCGGGCACTCGAAGTCCCGGCCCGGCAGGAACGAGCGCTCCAGGTAGTCATGGAAGCGTTCGACCAGGCCTTTCGCCTCCGGGTCAGCGGGCTTGCAGACGATCACCTTCGAGCCCAGGGTGCCGCGGAACGCCTGGCAGTCACCAGTCAGCTCCGCCTTCCCGGCCCGCCACCGGCCGATCGCTCCCTCCCCGTCCCACACCAGCACCCGCGGCACCGCCCCGAGCGCCTCGATCAGCTGCCACCAGCCGGCGAACAAGTCCTCGGCCTGCCGGGTCGGGACCAGCACCGCTGAGGGCCACCGCGAGTACCCCGTCACCATCGTCAGCACCGGCAGCCGCTTCGCCGTCCGGACCTGCCCGAACCCGACCGGCAGCATGATGTCGGGGAACCAGAAATCACACTGCGCGATCTCGCCCGCCGCATACGCCGTCCGGGACGCCGGATCCGGCGGCAGGTACGCCGGCCGCAGCTCCGCCACCCGGCCCGACAGCACCCGGATCGACCGCTCCCACCCGACCCGCTCCGCGATCACCGTCGCCGGCATCCGCGGATACGCCCTTAGCAGCTCCCGGATCGCCGGCTCGAACGCATCCACGATCGAGCCCGCTGGCGGCCGCTCGTACTTCGGCGGCCCGTCCCTGGCAATCGCCGCCCGCACCGTGTTCCTCGACACGCCCAGCACCCGGGCGATCTCCCTGATCGGCAGTCCCTCCGACCGGTACAGCCGGCGGACCTCAGCCCAGTTCTCCACGTCCAGCACCCTCTTTCCTCCCCGACTCGACTTGAGCCAGGCTCGAACGAAGAGGGTCAATTTTCAGGTTCCGACACAGGGTCAGCTTTCACGTGCCGCTGACAAATCCCCTGGCTCTAGCGGGGTCTAGCGCGCTTACCGCAGCGCATCGGACGCGCGAGAACGATCGATCGGTTCAGGTAGCGCGCCCCGCCAAGCCAATCCGGTATGTACCAGATCGACGGATATCGCACGCCCGCTCACAGATCGGCGGTGACGCTTCGTGGCGAGGTCGGTGCCTGCGGGGCGTCCGCCCTCCGGGTAACTGTTGTCCGTTCTCAGTGATGGTGGCGGGGACGAGCCAATCCAGGACATCAGACGCATATAGAAGTACCGCACGTCAGATCCGGCGCTCACCCGCCCACGGTCACCAGCTGCGCCCAACTCCGCCGACACGCCGGGACGGTGGCGATACGTTGATCGCTACGCGGACCGTCTGGGCGGTACGCCGTCAGCCGGGAGTGCTCTGAATGGGATTAGGACTCCCCGAGCAATGTGTCACGGACTAGATCCCAGGGCTGATCAGGATCGAAGGCTTCCAGCTCTGCCGTAAAAGTCGTGTCGCGTTTGAGGTCGTCTGCTTCAGTGCGCGGGACCCACGCGAACGGGTTCGAGCCTACCGACCAGAAAGGCCTGCGATCGAGGATCTGGTCATCGCTGATCAGGAGCCGCGGCCGATCCGTCGGCTGGTGGATGGATGCGGGAAGATCGGGGCAGTCACGAGCAGGCTGACTTACAGCCACGACGTCATACGGTGCTTCGAGGGCAGCTGCAAGCCGGTCCATCAGTTCCAGAGCCCTGGCATCGACACCGGCCGCGGTGCGCTTGACCTCGACAGGCACTAGGCGGCCGTCGGCGAACAGCAACAACACGTCGGCCTCCCCGACCCTGGTCTGGTCTTTGCCTTCGCCAGTGCTGAAATCGACTCCGGGATGGGACCCGATCAGCCCGCCTCGGTCACCGAACAGCTGTGTAAACCAGCGCAGGGCAAGCACGTGGCCGAGACTGTCGGTCTCCAGCACGCGTCGCAGGGGCTCGCCGATCCGGTACGCGAACGGTACGTGCCGGGGCTCGTATGGCGTATCCAGCGAGCGGCCGCAGCCGGGACATCCCACGGGCGGGGGCATGGACGCCATTGGCAGCCACGATGAGGCTTCGCAGTGCGGGCACACGATGTCCACGCCCCGGACCAGCAGGTGATGCCGTTCGGCCCAGGTAACCCAGCGCGCTGCTGCCCGGTCGCTAGAAAGCGCCTTGCGGAAGTCCTCAAATCCCAGGGCGCGGCCCTCGCCGGCCGGTGTCACCACATGCTCTGGGGCTGATAGCGCCGCCTCGGTCTCATCGAGGATGTCCGTCGGGCGGCCTTGTTCAGCAAGCCTGGCCCGGAGGCTCTTCAGCTGGCTCTTCTGCCACGACATGCCCGACCGCTCGGCGAGTCGGTACAGAAGGGCGATCAGCGGCCGATGCGCTAGCCAGCGGATCGCATCGACTGACCCAAGTGAGCCGATCAAGGTGGCGGCCGCCTGCCCGGATACGGACGGGCTGACACGCAAGCCACGTGTCCGCGCAATTGCCGCCAGCGACGTCCATGACGAGGGCCACTGAACCCTGACGCTGCCAAGGCTGTCCAGGTTGACCTGTACCTGACCCGCACCACCCTGGAAGGAAGGGCCGAACGCTCTACCCCGCATGGTCAGGTCCGCGGGCAGCGGCGCATTGGCCACCCTGACGTCGAGCACCAATCGCGGCTGGAACGGCATCTGCCTGGACACTGTGAGGACGTCACGGTCGGACTCCGTCATCGCCTCAAGGTATGCGGCACCCGCGGCAAAGGTCGCAACCTGACTGTGAGGCCTGCCCGACGCTGGGCCGAAGGTAAGCAGCTTCTCATACGGAACCACGACCGCCGGCGTGCCGGACGCCAGGCGCGCAAGCTCATCAGGCGGCACGGACACGCTGGTCAGCCGGCATATGCCCCCGCCGAGCCCGAACATGGCTGCAACACCAGGCCGTTGCAAGACAGTCAGCGCTTCACGAGTCACCTGACCGGCAGGCAGCCCGATCGGCATAGCCCGCCGGTCGCCGTGCGCGCCCCGCAGATTCCACAGCAGCGCGAGGTCAGCCGCACCGCCTTCCGAGACAACCACGATGATGTTCGGTCCAGCCGCGCGCCGTTCGTGATTCGGTGACGGAAGCAACGGCGGATCACCCAGGAATGAGGTATCCGGATCGAGCCCAGTCGCGAGCGACACGCTCGCCAGCTGCCGCGGGCTCAGTACCCCCGTCTTGCCCAGGCGTCCGACCAGGTCCTCTAGGCCACCGGTCACCTGCGCGTATTCGATCGGGACGATGTCTTCGAAGGCAAACCCATCGCGAAGCCCGGCAAGCCTCTGCAGGCCAGCATCAAGCTCCCGGGGAAGAAACCCCAGGGTCGCCGCGTAGATCGGCGCCCAGAGGTCACCCGGATCAAGCTCGGCGACCTCGACGGTCCGGATCAGCTCACGGCGTTCACGAGCGGCGACGATAACGGCCGGGTGGTCCCAGGCCGGTTCTTGCTTGATCCGCTCCGGAAGATCAAGGCCGAGCTTCTCGCGGTCCCGGCGATCAACGATGTCGTACTGATCGCCGTACAGGCACCTCAGGTAGGGCTCAGGAACCTTCAGATCCGTGACGGGGACAATCGGATGCGCATGCCCGCCCCACACCTGACATAGGTACGTCATCATGTGCATGACCGCTGCTCCGCCACCCTCATCCACGCACCGCACAGCACGCTGCGGCCGTACAGACGTCGCGACATCATGCACACCGGACAACAGCTCGTCATCGAGCAGGAAACGCATCGTACCTTTCTAAATCTGCTGGGTGCCTTGCGCGGCGGAGGGCATACCGCCGTGCGCCAGAGGACGTTCCTCGAAGGTTAGGACACGCCACGGCCAGGGCTGACATCGATTGCGGCGGACGGAGTGATCACCGGGTTGCCGTTAGCAGGCAGCCGCGCTTTCCCGCCCAAGATGGGCCAGGAGTGCACCTGACCGGGAGTTTGCCCGCTCTAGTAGTAACCGCCCCATGGCGGAGAGCTCGGAGATGGCGGCGCTGCCGCAAGGACCGCGTTCCTGATCTCGTCTGCCCGGGCCGGGAAGATCGTCGCGTCACGGCGGACGTAGAACTCGACCGGCTTGTTCTGCCTTCCGGGCAAGGTGATGCCGTAGGGTGGGTCGGCTCCGCGGCTGACGGTGAGCACGAGCAGCGTCTTGCCGTCGCGCTCATAAGTGCGGCCTCGACCTCCGGTGCCGGGGTAACGATCGACCGAGCGAGCTGCGCCAGCCTGTCCCGTTCGGCGATCAAGTCGATACCGTCCAGGCCGCACATGGTGGCCTCGTCTTTCTGGACGCCGAACACGATGCTTCCGCCCTGCCCGTTCGCGAACGCGGCAACGATCTTGAAGATGGTCCGCTTGGAGTCGACAGAATCCTCCGGGAGCTGGCGCTTGAACTCCCCGTGCAGGCCCTCGCCTTGCGACAGCAGTGCCTGGATCTCCGATTCCAGGTCCTCGGGAACCTCGACGTCCACGCCCGCGCGGGCAAGGTCCGCCGCTCCCGCGTAGTCGCCGATGGCCCGGTAGTCCAGCCAGTGCCGGTCCCGGCTCAGGTACAGCCACGCGCCCGGCGGCAGCCCGTCCAGGAGCGGCAGCGTGATCTGCCCGGTCTCGGCGGCACAGGCATCGCACCGGCAGGCGGCGCTGTTGAGCTCCACCTTGGCACCGGCGATAGCGCTGCCGCCCTGGCGCACATCCAACGATGCCGGGGCGACGCGGACCTGCTCCAGCCAGGCCCGGCCGTGCGTACGGTGCCGAAGCCGGAGGGCACTTGGCCGCCCGGGCCCGCCGGAGAAATCGCCGTAGAAGAACGCGCGGAACGCCACCTCGTAGGACGGCAGCGACGGGCAGTCATCCCCGATCAGGTACCCGTGCGGCCGTTGCTCCGCTCCCGGCCGGCCGGTACGGCTCGAAGATCAGCGTCGGCCGCGGGAGCAGAACCGAGTCGTACCGGGCGCGGCTCGGTTTATGCTGCCACGGACGCTGCCCGGGCAGCACAGGAAGCGTCAGGTCATAGCCTCCGACCGGCACGGCCTGCGCGTCGCCGGGATAGAGTGCGGCGGCCAGCGCCCGCGACGACGCCTGCGCCGCCTGACACATTCATTGAGACCGGACAGCTGTTCTCATCGATATGGCGCAAGCGCCAAGTAGGCGTCAACGTATTTGAGAAAGCGCCATTTACGATGAGAACCTACACGGCCCCTACCCGGAAACCTGGAAACCGCGAACCCGGCGCGGCGGCGACACCCGGGACTTAAGCCTGCCCGCACACCAAAACCGGGCCGCAAAGATCAACTTCCGTCCCGAAGATCAACTCAGCGGCACTACTCGCGGAATCGGGTCAGAGCCACGCTAGGAACCAGCTCATTTCAGCCGCCATTATCGGCTAACTCGATAGCGCGTTCCACTGTCGGTTTCTTAGTAGCCATCCAGAATCTTGATGTCAAAGACGAGTTAGTCTGCCTCTTCCTCAATCCTCGTCGCGGAATTCTGCCCGGTCTCCGATCAGCTCGGTGACGAGCTCGATGAGGCTGCGTACCGTCAGGGACGGGGCAGCGTCGGCAAGGTTCGCACCGAGGGGCGGCTCGCCGGGTTCTAGGATGTAACCCCACGGGCCGCGCCGGATCCAGATGGTGAAGAGCCCGGCTCGGGCGGCGGGGGCGATGTCGTTGTCGAGCCGGTCCCCGACGTAGGCGATCTCGCTGCGGTTATGGCCAGAGACGGCGACCATCTTGTCGAAGAACCCGGCCTCTGGTTTCGCCGCGCCCCACTCGTCGGAGGTGGCGAGCACGTCGCAGGGCAGGTTCAGCTCGTGGAGGAACCGGCCGATGCGGGCTGTCTGGTTGCCGGCCACGCCGACGAAGTAGCCTGCATCCTTGAGCGCCTGCAGGCAGGGCCGGGCATCCGGGTAGAGGTCATAGCCGTTCAGGAACTCGCCGATACCGGCGTCCAGCCGTGCCTGGCGTTCCTTGCACAGGTCAAAGCCGGGCCAGAAGTGCTGGAACACCTCCCGGTAGTCCCCGCCGCGGGCGATGACGGCGCCGAACACCGCCGAGAACGTGTGCCGGGGCACGCCGAGCCAGTCGGCCCAGGTGCCGTACTCGCGGCTCTCGTCGATCAGGGTTTCCCCGACGTCGAACCAGACGGCGCGGATCGGCACGGCCGGCCTGCCTTTCTCGTTCATGCCAGCGCCGCCAGCTGCTCGTCAAGCACCCGGACTGGCGTCGAGTCCGACCATCGCTCGACCGAGCGGCGGAAGTCTCGCAGCCGGCCGAAGCCCACGGCATAACCGGCCTGGCGGAGCTGGTCCGCGGCGTCACCGGCCGTCCGGCATGCCTGGTCCAGGTCTCCAGAGGAGAACTCGACCGTGGCGATGTCGGTCAGGAAGACGGCGCGCTGTTTGACTGCGGTCCGCGGCAGGCGGCCGAGCGCGTCCGTGAGCGCGGCGCGTGACTCCTCGAACCGGCCCGCGCGAAGCGTCGCGTACCCGGCGAAACCGGACAGCCGGGTTTCGTCGTAATAGTCGAACCACGGCAGGTCAGCGGTGAGCCCGGGCTTCGCCAGCGCCTCACGTGCCTGGTCGATGGCGGCCAGGGCGGCGTCGTGCGAGCCGGCGTTGGCCTGGATCTCCGATTCGACCGCATGCAGCCATGAGGCCACGCGGTTGTCAGGACGCCTGGCGGCGTGGCGCCCGGCACCCCGGAGATACTCCACGGCGGCGGCGTATCCGCGGTCGGCCGCCGGTATGAACGCCATGTGGGCAAGGGCGCCGGCCGCCTGCAGGTGCTCGCCGGCCTCGCCGGCGGATTCCAGCGCGAGGCTGTAGTACCCGCGGGCGGTCAGCGAGTCCCGCAGGTCAAAGAAGGCCAGCCGCCCGGCCAGGGTGGCGACCCGTGCCTGGTTCGCGAGCAGCCTGCGGCGCACGGACGCGGTCCCGCCCTGACGCAGGAGATCCCGCAGCGTCTCCAGGTGAGCGATCACCGGTGTCATCAGGATGGCTGGCGCGGTCGAGTGATAGAGCGCCTGGTACCTGTCGGCCAGGTGATCGAGGTCCTGTGCGGTGGCCGGCGTCGGCTTGCCCGAGCGTGACGGGTCGCCATCGGGTAGCGAAACAAAGCTCGCCGTCGTAGCGAGGCCGATGAGCTTGAGCAGGGCACGGCGCTGCATGAGTTCGTCCTTCCAGATTCCGAACATTCGCGGCTGCAAGATCGCCCCGGCGGCACCGAGCTGATCGAGCAGGGACGCGGCGCCGCCGAGCGTGGCGATAAGAGAACTGTCATCGGGGTCGGAGTGCGTGCCGGCCGTTACCTGAACGGCGGCGCCGATGCCCAGCGCCTGGGCATCGGCCGCGAAGAGCAGGCACAGCAGATCCCGATAGCGAGGGCTCGGGCGTTTCTCGCCGCGCTCCCACTTCGCCACCATGTCGGCGTTGACACCGACGCGCTCCCGGCGGCGCAGCCACGCGAGCCGGGATACCTGCTCCGCTACCTCCTGCTGAGTCCAGCCGCGCTCCTCTCGTAATTCCCGAAGTCGCGGTCGTGCAGTGGTCGTCATCGCGGATCGCTTCCTGTGGATGCCCTGGGTTCTGGGTCGCGTCGAGCCTAACCGCGGTCCCGGATCGGCTGCCAGAGCGGACTACCAAGCGGACTAGT
>Ga0182024_10012564_pt1 | contig 16725 bp, 15 predicted proteins | sample P32metaG_FD_120480 | JGI IMG/M metagenome (GOLD analysis project Ga0182024, IMG submission 120480) | Permafrost microbial communities from Stordalen Mire, Sweden - P3-2 metaG (Illumina Assembly) | ecosystem: Environmental > Terrestrial > Soil > Wetlands > Permafrost | place: Sweden: Stordalen... | reverse complement strand
TGTTTTGCCTGGTACGACACGAGCGCAGCGGCCAGATCGCCCTGCGCCGTCTGAACGTCGCCGACGCGCTCGGTGGTCACGCCGAAATTGTATTGCCAGGCGGCATTGCCGGGGTCGATGTTGGCGAGCCGCTCGTAAATCGCCGAGCTGTCGCGAAAGGATTTGAGCGCCTCGGAGAGATTGCCCTTGGCGACCAGCACATCGCCGACCTCGATATGCGCCGCGGCGAGCGACCCCTGATAATCGAAATCGCCTTGTTTTTCGGCGGCCAGGCCGGCCAGCAGGCCCTGCGCCTCGAGCGCATGCGCCTGTTCCTTGTCGGTGTCGCCGAGGATTTTGTAATTGCGGGCGAACTGGATCAGCATCCACGCCTTGCGATAGCGCAGCGCCGGGGTCGGCCGGCCGTATTTGGCCATATTGTCGAACAAGCCCTCGGCCTGGGCCAAGAGCGTGAGCGTCGCGCGGTGCGGCACATTGTATTTCTCGGCCTGGGCGACCGCGGTGTCGACGATCCCGCTCGCGGTCTTCAGCGTCGCGTCGAGGAAGGCCTCGTTGGTCTTCAGCTCGTGCCGGGCATAGAGCGCGCTGCCGGTCGCAGCGAGGGCGAGCACGGCGAGGGAGCCCATGATCGCGTGCCGGAAACGCGCCCGGCGGCGCCGCTCGCGCTCGGCGCGGCGGAACACATCGTCGGGCGGCAGGCCCAAGAGCCGCGCTACCACCTTGGCCAGCGCCAGCTCGCGCCCATCGCCGCTCTCGCGCAGATCGGCGGCGAGCACATCGCCCGCCGCGCGCAATGCCGGCGGGAAGCATTCGCGCTCGGGGTTGCCCGGCTCGCCGTCGAGGATCAGCGGGATCAGCGGTCGATCGGGGTGGCGCGACTGGAAGAGGCGGACTTCCTCGTCGACCGGCTTGCTCTTGGCCGAGGCGGGCGACGCCAGCAGGATCAACGCGCCGGCATCGTCGAGCGCCGCTACGGTCTGCTCGCCGAGCGTGCCGCCGGCGTCGAAATCGTGGCGGTCGCGGAAGATCGGCCGCAGCTGCTTGGGGATCGGCCCCATCGCGGTCGCGCGGCCGACGAGCTCCTTGTCGATCCGGAAGCTCTCGAGCCGGCCGTGCAGCCGTTTCGCCGCCGCCGTATCGCGGTGGCTATAGGACAGGAACGCGCGGTATTTGAGCGGTTCCGCTACCGTCATGCCAGCCTGCCGAACTCTCGCGGTCGCAGCTTAGCCGGTATTCCGGAGCGGCTCAAAACGTTGCCCGTTCCACGAAAAAGGGGCGCGGCGGCGCCCCTTTTGTCGCGATCGGAAGCGGCTTTATTTCTTGGCGCGCGCCGAGCGGCGGCCGGTACCGCGCCCGAGGCCGATCTTCTTCGCGAAATCGGAGCGCTGCTGGGCGTAGTTCGGCGCGACCATCGGATAATCCGGCGGCAGGCCCCATTTCGCCCGGTAATCGTCCGGCGAAAGATTGTAGGTCGAGCGAAGATGACGCTTCAGCATCTTCAGCTTCTTGCCGTCCTCGAGACAGACAAGGAATTCCGGGGTAATCGACTTGCGGACCGGCACCGCCGGCTTCTGCACTTCGGCAACGGCCTCGACCACCTGGCCGTCGAGCGAGCGAAGCGAGTTATAGACCGCATGGATAACATCGCCGAGTTGTCCGGTCGCCAAGGTATTATTGCTCACATACGCGGCCACGACTTCGGTGGTCATTCTGAGCAGTTCTTCTTCGGCCGATTTCGGCACTTCCGCTTCCGCCATATCCTGCCCCGTTGGGTAGAGTGGATGATTCCAAGGTGATAATTGCAGCCGTCTTTTTTGATGTCAACGAAAACTCCGATTCCGAATAGTAATAATCGGAAACGAGTTTCAGTTGCGACTTGTCTATAGCTGAAAAGCCCGGAATTCTGCGAGTGATCCGCGGCCAAGAGGCAAGTGTGATTAATGCTTGTGCTTTGTACCGCCGCCGATAGTCGGATCGTTGTTGGGCCGACATCATCGACAGGCGGGGCGGCGTCGACGCGAGGTCTGGTATCCGGCTGACACCGGCGCCCGAGATATGGTAGGCTGACACCGACCGGCGGGATCGTCGGTTCCGGCCGCCGCCAGCTTCCGCACGCCATAGGTGACCCCTGTCCGACTTCGCCGTTGCCGCCGCCGCTGCTGTCCAGTCCGCCGGGTTTTTCTCGGCCGATCTCGCCGTCGCCGACCCCGAGATCGCCGAGGGGATCGCCGAGGAGTTGCATCGCCAGCAATCGCAGATCGAGTTGATCGCCAGCGAGAACATCGTTTCGCGCGCGGTGCTCGAGGCGCAGGGTTCGGTGCTGACCAACAAATACGCCGAGGGCTATCCCGGCCGGCGCTACTACGGCGGCTGCGAATTCGTCGACATCGCCGAGCGGCTGGCGATCGAGCGGGCGAAGCAGCTGTTCAATTGTGGCTTCGCCAATGTCCAGCCGCATTCCGGGGCGCAGGCGAACCAGGGTGCGTTCATGGCGCTGATCGCGCCGGGCGACACGATCCTCGGTCTGTCGCTCGCCGCCGGCGGGCATCTGACGCATGGCGCGCCGCCCAACATGTCCGGCAAGTGGTTCAAGGCGACGAGTTATGGCGTGCGCGCCGACACCGCGCAAATCGATTTCGACGAGGTCGAGCGCCAGGCCGAAACCCATCGGCCCAAGCTGATCATCTGCGGCGGCAGCGCCTATCCGCGGATCATTGACTTCGCGCGGTTCCGCCGGATCGCCGACAAATTTGGCGCCTATCTGATGGTCGACATGGCGCATTTCGCCGGCCTCGTCGCCGGCGGGGTGCATCCAAGCCCGATCCCGCACGCGCATGTCGTCACGACGACGACGCATAAGACGCTGCGCGGCCCGCGCGGCGGCATGATCCTCACCGACGATGAGGCGATCGCCAAGAAGATCGATTCGGCGATGTTTCCGGGGCTGCAAGGCGGCCCGCTGATGCATGTCATCGCGGCGAAGGCGGTGGCGTTTGGCGAGGCGCTGCAGCCGAGCTTCCCGCGCTACGCGCGGGCGGTCGTGGACAATGCCAAGGCGCTGGCCGAGACGCTGCTGGCCGAGGGGCTGGCGATCGTCTCGGGCGGCACCGACACGCATCTGATGCTGGTCGATTTGCGCCCGCTCGATCTCACCGGCCGCGACGCCGAGAAATCGCTCGAGCGGGCGGGGATGACATGCAACAAGAACGGCATCCCGTTCGATCCGAAGGGGCCGACCGTGACCTCGGGCATAAGGCTCGGCTCGCCGGCGGCGACGACGCGCGGGTTTGGCGTCGCCGAGTTCCGCCAGATCGGACACTGGATCGGCGAGGTGCTGCGCGGGTTAGCCCAGCATCCGGACGAGAATTCCGGGGTCGAAGGGCGGGTGCACCAGGCGGTCACGGCGCTGTGCGAGCGCTTTCCGATATATCCGCGGGGATAGGGGGAAAAGAGATGCGCTGTCCGTTCTGCGGGACCGACGACACCCAGGTCAAGGATTCGCGGCCGACCGACGATCGCGGGGCGATCCGCCGGCGCCGCTTCTGCCCGAATTGCGCGGCGCGCTTCACGACGTTCGAGCGGGTCCAGCTACGCGACCTCACCGTCGTCAAGAAGAACGGGCAGCGCGAGCCGTTCGACCGCGACAAGCTGGCGCGCTCGATCTACGTCGCGCTGCGCAAGCGGCCGTACGAAACCGAGCGGGTCGAGCGGATGATCAACTCGATGGTGCGCCAGCTCGAAAGCTCGGGGGAGACCGACATCCCGAGCGACATGGTCGGCGAGCTGGTGATGGAGGCGTTGGGCTCGCTCGACCAGGTGGCCTATATCCGCTTCGCCTCGGTCTATCGCAATTTCCGCGAGGCCAAGGATTTCGGCGAGTTCGTCGGCCGCATCGCCGCCGACGGCGATTGCTGAGGCCGCGCCCGCTTCGAGCGGAGGCTCACACCGGCAATTCGGCCCCGACCGGCAGGCGCCACATCACCCGGCGCTGGCCGTGATAGTCGTTGATCGCGAAGTGCTGGACGCAGCGATTGTCCCAGATCGTCACCGTGCCCTTTTCCCAGCGCAGGCGGGCGGTGAATTCGGGCCGGGTGCAATGCGCCTGGAGGAACTCGATAAGCGGCTGGCTTTCCGCTTCGGTCCAGCCCTTGAAGCGGACCGTGTGGCGAGTCGAGACGTAGAGCGCCTTGCGCCCGGTCTCGTGATGGATGCGGACGACCGGGTGCTCGGCCTCGATCTCGTCGGCTTTCGCCACGGTGTCCTTCATCTTCATGTACTTGTTCTCGGCGCGGCCGCCGCGCCCGCCGTTCATCCGCGCGCTGTAGATGCCGGTGAGGCCATCGAGCATCGCCCGCATTCCCGGCGATAGCGTCTCGTAGGCGAGGTACTGGTTCGCCACCATCGTGTCGCCGCCATAGGCGGGCACCTCGCGGGCATAGAGCATCGTGCCGATCGGCGGCTTGTCGAGATAGGTCGTGTCGGAGTGCCAGGCGCCGCCGACATTCACCTTCTGCTCGGGCTCCTTGCGCAGCTCGAAGATCTGCGGAAAGTCGGGCATGCCCTCGACAAACGGGTAGTACGCCGGCTCGGCGAAATAGCGGGCGTAGCGCAAGAGGTCGGCGCCGCCCAATTCCTGGTCGCGGATATAGATCGCGCAATGAGCGAGAAAGGCGTCGTGGATTTCGGATCGCTGCTGGTTGCTGAGCTTCTGGCGCAGATCGACGCCGGCGATCTCGGCGCCGAGCGCGCCGGCGAGGGGCTTCACCGTGATCGTTTCGTACTTCATCGCCGCGCTCCGGAGTGGCCGCGTCATCTTAAGTCGCGGCGGCCCCTGCGTCGACGGCGCATCACTCACCGACACGGCCCGCCGTTCGGTTGCAGCCGGGGCCGGTGCCGTGCTCGCTATAGCCGATCACGGTGTCGCCACGGACGAAATAATCATGCTCGCAGATGGCAAAGCCGGGCTGGGCTCCGCCGAGATAGAGATAAACCGTCGATAGCGAGGGCGGCGGTAGGCGTACCCGCCGATCCGGCGCGCCGAGCGTCTCGACGAGGTCAGACGCGGGGCGCTCGATCCATTGCGGGCCTTGGCCTTGCGGTTTGATGGTGAGGCTGCAGCCGGCGAGCCCAAGCAGCGCCGCGACGATCATGCTTCGCGAGATTGGCATCGTCCCCTTCCCTTTTGCCGGACCGTAGCACAGACTCGCCGGCAAAAGCGCGGAGGCCTCGGGGTGAAACGCAGCAGCGAACGGTTTCTGACGACCCATACCGGCAGCCTGCCGCGGCCGGACGACCTCGTGCGGATCATGTTCGCGAAGGAGGAGGGGATCCCGGTCGACGGCGCGGCGCTCGGCGCGCGTATCGCGACCGCGGTCGCCGACATCGTCACGCGGCAGGAGAAAGCCGGGATCGACATTGTCAATGACGGCGAGATGTCGAAGCCGAGCTACGCCACCTACATCAAGGACCGGCTCGACGGTTTCGGCGGCGAAAGCCATCCGCTGACCTATCAGGACCTGGTCGAATTCCCCGAGCTGGCCCGCCGCGTCTTTGGCGATCCCGGCCGCGCGCGACGCAAGACGCCGGGCTGCAACGGCCCGATCGCGGTGCGCGACCCCGGCGCCGCCGAGACCGACGCTGCGAACCTCACGGCGGCGCTGAAAGAGACGCGAGCGGAGGAAGGGTTCTTGAGCGCCGCTTCGCCGGGCCTGGTCTCGCTGTTCTTCCACAACAGCCATTACCCGAGCCACGAAGCGTACCTCTTCGCGATCGCCGAGGCGATGCGCCAGGAGTACGAGGCGGTGGTCGGCGCCGGCTTCGTCCTGCAGCTCGATTGCCCCGATCTGGCGATGGGAAGGCACATCCAGAACACGCATCTCACGACGCCTGAGTTCCGCAAGGCGGCGCGGCTGCACATCGAGGCGCTGAACCACGCGCTGCGCAATATCCCCGCCGACCGCGCGCGGGTGCATCTGTGCTGGGGCAATTACGAGGGGCCGCACCACTGCGACGTGCCGCTAGCCGACATCGTCGACGTGATTTTCCTGGCGAAACCGGCCGGCCTCTCGTTCGAGGCGGCCAACCCGCGCCACGCGCATGAATGGAAGGTTTTCGAGACGGTCAAGCTGCCCGACGGCAAGGTGCTGATCCCCGGGGTCATCGAGTCGAAAACCAATTTTATCGAGCACCCGGAGCTGATCGCCCAGCGCATCGGCCGCTACGCCGCGCTCGTCGGCCGCGAGAACGTCATCGCCGGCAGCGATTGCGGCTACGGCACCTGGGTCGGCCAGGCCGCGGTCGACAGCCAAGTGGTGTGGGCCAAGCTCGCCAGCCTGGCCGAAGGCGCGCGCCTCGCCTCGCGCGAATTCTGGGGGTAGAACCTTTTCATTGTCATCCGCGGGCTTGACCCGCGGATCTCGGGGCGCCCCGAGATGCCCACGGATCAAGTCCGTGGGCTGAAAGCCCACGGGTCAAGCTCGGCCATGACGAAAGAGGGGAGCGAGATGAGAGACGGATTCCGCGTCTACGACACCGACACGCATATCGACCCCGGCGCCGACGTGCTGGAGAAATATGTCGATCCGAGTTTTCGCCCGCGGCTCGCCGAACTCGCGCCGTACCGGGTCACGGTCAAGTCGCGCGCGCTCGACGGCGCGCCGCGCAGCACCTACCGCTTCGAGCAGCGCGCCTATGAGCGCACGCTGGGTGAGGCCGAGCCGCGCAAGGGGTCGAGCGACGAACGCCAGTGGCGCGGCAAGCGCCGCCCCAGCCCCGGCGTGGTCGACGACCGTTCCGACAACCGCGTCCTCGACATGGACGAGGAAGGCTCGGACGTGCATTTCCTCGTGCCGTCGGTGTGGACTAGCATCATCGGGGTACCCGATGTGTCGCTAGAGGTGGGCCTCATTCGCGCCTATCACCGGCACATGGCCGAGTTCTGCGGTCCCTATCCCGACCGGCTGAAAGGCCCGATCGTCGCCTCCACCCGCGACGTCGCCTCGGCGGCCGAGGAGATCAAGCGCTGGGGGACGTCGAAATGGGCGGTCGCGGTGCAGCCGTTGCTCGACAACGACATGCCGGTCGACCATCCGGCGCTCGAGCCGATCTGGCGCGCCGCCGAGGATCACGACATGGCGATCGTCCATCACACTTCACCTGGTCGCCGCCCTATTTCCCGGCCTACGACCAGATGTGGGACAACGTCTACCTGGCGCGGCTGTGCTCGCATCCGTGGGGCGCGATGCGCTTCATGGCCGGATTCCTCGCCGGCGGCATCCTCGACCGCTATCCCGGTCTCCGGCTGTGCGTGCTGGAATGCGGATTTGGCTGGCTGCCGTTCTGGGTGCGGCGGATGGACGAGCAGGTGAGCTATGTCGGTCGCACCGCGAAATTGAAGATGCTGCCGAGCGAGCATTTCGCCGCCGGCCGGGTCTTCGCCAATATCGAGGCGCACGAGCACGAGCCGATGTTCGAGATGGTAACGGGCGCGCTGGGCGACGGGTGCCTGATGTTCGGTTCCGACTATCCGCATTTCGAATCGTGGTTCCCGAACTCGATCGACAAGATTTTGGAATGGAAAAGCGTCGGCGGCGGGCGGGCGCAGAAGCTGTTCTGGGAGAACGCCAACCGCTGCTTCAAGCAGACGTGATTCTTATCGTCATTTCGGGGCATCGCGCAGCGATGAGCCGGGAACCCAGGAACACAGGCTCCGACAACAATTTTATTCGGAAGTCAGCGTAAACCTGACGATCGGTCCGTGTTCCTGGGTTTCCGGGCTCGCCGCTACGCGGCGCCCCGGAATGACGGAGGTTTCAGGCGCTTGCGTTATCTCTCGGTTCCCGCTGTCCTGTAGCGATGAGCCACCATCGGTTGCGCGTCGCCTCGGATGTCGGCGGCACCTTCACTGATAATGTCGCCTACGACGAGGCGACCAGGCGGGTCACTGTCGCCAAGGTACCAACGACGCCCGAGAACCGCGCGCTCGGCACCGTGCGGGGCCTGCTGCGCGCACTGGAGCCGCAGGGGCGTGGTGGCGCCGACGTCGATTATGTCGGGCACGGCATGACGACCGCGACCAACGCGGTTATCCAGCGCAAGGGTGGGCGGACCGCCTTCGTCACCAACGAGGGGTTCCGCGACCTCTTGCTGGTCGGCCGCCAGGACCGGCCGAGCCTCTACGACATCCGCCAGACGCGGGCCGCGCCGCTGGTCGCGCGCGAGGATTGCCACACCGTGCGCGGCCGGCTCGATCACCGGGGGCAGGAGGTCACGCCGCTCGACGAGGATGGCCTGCGGGCCATTGCCGCGAGGCTGCGTGTGGACGGGATCGCGGCGGTGGCGATCTGTTTCCTGCACGCCTACGCCAACCCGGGGCACGAGCGTCGCGCCCGGGTAATCCTCGCCGACGCGTTGCCCGGCGTGCCGGTCTGCGCCTCGACCGACATCCTCGCCGAGTTCCGCGAATACGAGCGCGCGAGCACGGTGGTGCTCAACGCCTTCCTGATGCCGATCATGGGGGATTATCTCGCCTCGCTGACCGAGCTCCTGGCCGACCCGAAGCATGGCCTCGGCCTCGCGCCGGATATTCCGGTGATGATCATGGAAGCCTCGGGCGGGCTGATGACCGTGGCGACGGCGCGCGAGCGGCCGGTGCATACCGTGCTGTCGGGGCCGGCCGGCGGGGTGGTCGCCAGCGCCCATGTCGCGGCGCGCTCAGGTTATGCCGACATCATCACGATGGACATGGGCGGCACCAGCACCGACATCAGCCTCATCCTTGGCGGCGAGCCGCAGGTGACGCGCGAAGCGAGCCTGGAGCGCACGCCGATCCGCATCCCGGTCATCGACATCAACGCGATCGGCGCGGGCGGCGGCTCGATCGCCTGGATCGATGACGGCGGCGCGTTGCGCGTCGGGCCGCACAGCGCCGAGGCGGTCCCGGGCCCGGCCTGCTACGGCCGCGGCGGCGCGTTGCCGACGGTGACCGACGCCAACCTCGTGCTTGGCCGGTTTGGCGGCGAGACCAGACTCGGCGGCGAATTGACGCTCGACGGCGATGCTGCCGTGCGGGCGATCGAGGAACACATTGCCGAGCCGCTCGGCCTCGACCTCGTGACCGCCGCCGCCGGCATCCTGCGCGTCGCCAACGCCAATATGGCGCGCGGCATCCGGGTCGTCTCGATCGAGCGCGGCCACGATCCGCGCGGCCTGATCTTGGTGCCGTTCGGCGGCGCCGGGCCGATGCACGGCTCGCCGGTGGCGCGCGACCTGGCGATCCCGCGCCTCTTGGTGCCGCCGACGCCGGGCATCCTCTGCGCGCTCGGGCTGCTCGTCGCCGATCTGCGCCACGATTTGACCCAGACTAGGCTCGCGGCGCACGCCGATCTTTCCGCCGCGGAAGCCGAGGCCGGGTTCGCGCCGATGCTCGACGAGGCGCGCCGGCTGCTCGCCGAGGACCGCATCCCGCTGGAGCGGCAGCGCGTCGAGATGCGCGTCGACATGCGCTATATCGGCCAGTCCTTCGAACTGCCGATCCCGCTCTCGGGTTTCGCGGCGGAAGATTGGGCGGCGCTCGTTCCGGCCTTCCATGCCGAGCATCGCCGCCGCTTCGGGCACAGCGATGCGGCGGCGCCGGTCGAGACCGTCAGCTTCGCGGTCATCGCGAAAGGCCTCATCGACACGCCCGAGCTGCCGCGCCCGGCTCCCGGCGACGCGACACCGCCCGATGCCGCGCGTATCGGCACGCGCCGGGTCTATTTCGAGGCCGCGGGGCCGAACGGCGGCGATTGGTGCGAATGCCGCGTCTGGCGGCGCGAGGCGCTTCTGGCCGGCAACGAGATCGCCGGTTCGGCGATCGTCGAGGAGGTCTCGGCGACGACGGTGCTCTACCCCGGCGATCGCGGCCGCATCGACGCGTTCGGCAGCCTGATCGTAGAGATCGCCATGAACGCTTTGCCGTGTTGACCGGTCGTGTCGCGCACCCGCTTCTGGCTGTTGACGGCCGTGCTGTTGATCGTGACGCGCGATGTCAGCCGAATGGGCGCACGCGACGGTCGCCTGGGCGCACGGACTGCTGCCGAGCCCTTTCGATGTTACCTATGGCGACTGGTTCCTGTTTCGGGTCGCCGATAAAGGCGATCTGGTTTACCCAAAGCTGCTCAATACCGGCCAAGCTCAGCTCGTGGGCGTCATCGCTATCGCCGGCCCGACGGTTAATGGTGTTCTGGGCGCCTTGGGATTAGTCGTGTTGCGATTTCGGCGCCTAAGCCAATATCCGATTCTTTCGTTTTCGATGTTCTGGTTCGCGCTCAACAATATCGGGCAGGTGTACTCATATCTGCCAATTCGCGGATTTTCGTCGAGCGGCGATATCGCGATTTTCGATCGCGCGTTCGGCGTGCCCCACGTTGTCTTGTTCACTGTTGCCGGCGCTGGGATATGCGGTGCGCTCATTATCGCGTTCGTGCGCGACTTGCCGCGCTGCATCGCTGCGTTCCGGCTGAGCCGTGGCGATGCCCGTCGGTTGGTGCGGCTGAGTGCGGGATTGATCTTCTTCTGGTATGGCGCCGCAGCCGCGTTCAACTATGGTTTGCACGACATCCGGTCGATCTCATTCCCGTTATCGATCCTCGTCGGCCTTGCCGTCATCCGCTGGCGGGTTGGTGCCCTGAAGGAGGCTTGAGCTGCAAGATTTTCCCAATAGGCTAGGCACCCAAGCAATCGACCCGATCACGCTCGAAGTCTTGCGCAACGGTCTCGAATCGATCGCCGACGAGATGGGCGTCGTGCTGAAGCACACCTCGTTCTCGCCGAACATCAAGGAGCGCATGGACGCTTCGTGCGCGATCTTCGATGCCGAGGCGCAGCTGGTCGCGCAGGCGGAGCATGTCCCGGTCCATCTCGGCTCGATGCTGCGCGCGGTCAAGGCGACGGTGGCCGCTGCCGGCCCGATCAAGGACGGCGACGTGGTCATCGTCAATGACCCGTTCATCGGCGGCTCGCATCTGCCCGACATCACGCTGGTGGCGCCGGTTTATGTCGAGACCCGGCATCTCGGCTATGTCGCGACCCGCGCGCATCACGCCGATGTGGGCGGCATGGAGCCCGGGTCGATGCCGGGCAACAGCCGCGAGGTATACCAAGAAGGCATCGTCATCCCGGCGATCAAGCTCTACCGGCGCGGCGCCGTGCAGGACGATGTGCTGCGGCTGATCCTCGCCAATGTTCGAACCCCCGACGAGCGGCGCGGCGACCTCAACGCCCAGCTCGCGGCGCTGCGCGTCGGCGAGCAGCGGCTGAAGGAAGTGGCCGCGCGCTACGGCGCCGACCTCTTGACCGCCGGGTTCGAGGCGATCCTCGACTACGCCGAGCGACGGATGCGCCGGCGTCTCGCCGAATTGCCGTCCGGCACCTATCGCGGCGAGGATTTCCTCGATGATGACGGCACCGACGAGGAGTCGGTGCGCATCGCGCTCGAAGTCACGGTGACGCCCGACCGGCTCATTCTCGATTTCGCCGGCTCGTCGCCGCAGCGCCGCGGCAACATCAACGCGGTCGCGCCGATGACCTATTCGGGCGTGTTTTTCGCGGTGAAAATCCTGACCGACCCGGAGATCCCGGTGAACGCCGGCACCTTTCGCCCGGTCGAGCTACGCCTGCCCGAGGGCAGCTTTCTCAACGCGGTGCCGCCGGCCGCGGTCTGCGCCGGCAATACCGAGACGACGCAGCGCATCGCCGACACCGTGCTCAAGGTCTTCGCGCAATTCGCGCCCGACCGCATCCCGGCGGCGAGCCAGGGCACGATGAACCTGATCGGCATCGGCGGTCGCGACGGCCGCTTCGACAAAAGCGGGGCGGGCAGGCCCTACACCTATATCGAGACGATCGGCGGCGGCCAGGGCGGGCGGCCGATGGGGCCGGGCGACGACGGCATCCAGTGCAACATGACCAACACGATGAACACGCCGATCGAGGCGCTGGAGATCACCTATCCGCTGCGCGTCGAGCGCTACGAGCTGCGCGAGGGCTCGGCCGGCGCCGGCAAGCATCGCGGTGGCCACGGCCTGGTGCGCGCGATCCGCATCCTCGACCGTGAGGCGCGCGTGTCGTTGCAATCGGAGCGCCGGCGCTTCGCGCCTTACGGGCTCAATGGCGGCGCCGATGGTACACGTGGACGCAACGCGGTCATCCATCGCGACGGCACGGTCGAAGAGGTGCCGGGCAAGGCGACCCTGACGCTGGAGCCCGACGCGGTCATCGTCGTCGAGACGCCGGGCGGCGGCGGCTGGGGCGCGGTCTGAGGCTTAGCCCGCCATGCTCAGCCAAACTGGGCGACGAACTGATCCGCCTCGCCGTCGGTGTCGAAGATCGCGCGGAACACCACGCGAAAGTTCAGGACGTGAAGCATCACAAGCTCGCGCGGTACGATCTTGCGTTCCGCGAGCCACGCCTGCATTTCATTGAGATGATCGGCGACCGACAGATGTCCGTCGCGAGCCACGACGACCGTTTTCAAAGTGCTGCCCCTTCAACTCATCCCCGCGGCATTTTGCCACAAAGCGCTTACAGCCAACTTACGCGCGGATCGATCATGCGTTTTTTGTCAAATACGTGCTTTTCGGCTCGACCCATTTTCGCGGGCCGGCGTCCTTTTTGCAGCGGTAAACATCGGTAATGGCGGCAAATCGGCTGCTTGCGAGGCATGACCATGATCGACGAGACGGCCCTGGCCACATTGTTCACCCAGGCGCGCACGTTTTCCCGCTGGCAGGAGCGCGAGGTTCCGGACGGGCTGGTCGAGAGCGCGCTGGCGCTGGCGCTGCTCGGGCCGACCAGCGGCAATTGCGCGCCGATGCGGCTGGTACTGGTCAAGAGCCAAGCCGGCAAGGAACGGCTCTTGCCCTGCGTCTCGTCGGGCAATTCGGAGAAGGTGCGCACCGCGCCGGTCACCGCGATCATCGCCTACGACACGCTGTTCTACGAATACCTGCCGCGGCTGTTCCCACACACCGACGCGCGTGGCTGGTTCACCAGCAACGCGGCGCTAGCGACCGAGACCGCCTTTCGCAACAGCTCGCTGCAGGGCGCCTATTTCATCATGGCGCTGCGCGCGCACGGGCTCGATTGCGGACCGATGTCGGGGTTCAATCCGCAGGCGGTTGACGCGGCGTTTTTCCCCGACGGCCGCTACCGGGTGAATTTTCTGCTGAATATCGGCTATGGCGACCGCGCCGCCCTGCACGAACGGCCGCTGCGGCTCGAGCCGGGCGAGATGGCGCGCTGGGAGTGACTAGCCTTCCCTGACCGGATCCGCGATGGCGGCGACCGCCGGTGGCGCGACGGTCCGCTCCGGCGGCAGGGTCACGGTGACGGTGGTGCCGCTTCCCTTGATGCTGTCGACGATGAGTGTGCCGCCGTGCAGCTCGGCGAGGCGCTGCGCCAGCGGTAGGCCGAGGCCGGTGCCTTCATAGCGGCGGGTGTGGCCGGCATCGACCTGGCCGAACGGCTGGAGCGCGATTTCCACTTCCCGCGCGGCCATTCCCGGGCCGGTGTCGCTCACCGCGAAGAGGATGCCGCCCTCGGCGCTTGCGCGCACCGCGATGATAACCGCGCCGCCCGCAGGGGTGAACTTGACGGCGTTCGAGATCAGGTTGAGCAGGATCTGCTTGAGCCGCGTCGAATCGGCGCGCAGATGGGGCAGGCGATCCTCGGCCTCGACCGAAAGCGACAGCGACCCCGCGACCGCGTGGCTCTTCATCAGCGTGACGCAGCCATCGACGACGCCGCGTGGATCGATCGCGGTCTCCTCGTGCAGGTCGAGCTTGCCGGCATCGACCTTCGCCAGGTCGAGAATGTCGTTGATGACAGTGTGCAGATGCTCGCCGCTCTGGTGGATGAGCCCGGCATATTCGGCCTGGCGCGGCTGCAACTCACCGGCCATGCCGAGTTCGAGCGCCTCGGAAAAGCCGATGATCGCGTTGAGCGGCGTGCGCAGCTCGTGGCTCATATTGGCGAGGAATCGCGACTTCGCGACGTTGGCCGCCTCGGCCGCATCCCGGGCGTCGCGCAGGCTTTGTTCCGACAGCATTTGCGGAGTGATGTCTCGTGCCGTGCCGCGGTAGCCGAGGAACTGGCCGGCCGGGCCGAAGATCGGGTTGCCGCTGATCGAGACCGTGTTTTCCGGCTGATCGGCGATCTTGCGCATATAGACGAAATTGCGAAATGGCTGGTGCCGGTTGATCATGTTGAGATGCTCGCGCCATTTCTCCGCGTGGGTATCGATATCGCTGGCCAGCTCCATGCGGCTACGGCCGATGCGGCTCGCCGGCTCCTGGCCGAACTGGCGGATACCCTCTGAGATGTAGGTGAAGCGATGGTTCGCGTCGGTTTCCCAGAACCAGTCGGATGAGGTGAGCGCGAAGTCGCGAAAGCGGGTTTCGCTTCGGACCAATTCCTCGGAGCGTTCCTCGACGCGGTGGAACTGGACCGCCAGCGCGCGGAACAGAAAGCCGAACCCGACAACGGCGCCCAATGTACCGACCGCGATGATCAGCGATTGCCAGCGCCACGGCGCGAGCGCGTCGTCCTCGTCGATCCCGACCGATACGGCGAGCGGGTAATCCGGCACCGGCTGGACCGACACGATGCGTTTGGTCTCGTCGAAATAACCCGGCGTGCGATAGCCGCCGCCGCCGTGCGCGAGCATCGCGTACCACTCGGACTCGCGGGCGAGCGGCTGGCCGATGATGTCGTCGATGTGCGGGTAGCGTGCCAGCAGCACGCCGTCGTGGCGGAAGAGGCTCGCCGACGCCGAATTGTCGGCGCGGACCTCCTTGTAGAAATTCTCGAAATAGCTCGCCTCGACGACGCCGACGACGACACCGACGAACTCGCCATGCGGCCCGTCGATGCGGCGCGCGATCATGATGACCCACGCCTGGGTGAAGCGGTTCACCACCGGCAGGCCGATCACCGGGGCGGGGTCGTCGTGGTCGCGCAGATATTTGAAGAAGTCGCGATCACCGGCCTCGATGACGGGAACCGGCCAGGTGTGGGAAAAGTTGACGATCCGGCCGGTATCGTCGAGCAGCGCCAGCGAATTGGCCTGCGGCAGGCTGCGCAGCCGGTCGACGAGGAAGCGATGGATGTCCTCGGTCGCCATCGTTTCACGGAATTCTCGCGGATCGCTCGCGCCGGCGCCGAGCACCATCGCCCGGGTTTCCTGGACGACCAGATCGACCGCCTGGACCGTGCGCGCGGCCTGCGCGGCGAGGACGATCGCCAGATCGTTCGCGTCGCTCATCTGCTGTTTGATCTGGTCATTGCGCAGCAGCCCGATCGACACGCACGCGGCGGCGATCGTGATCGCGATGCAGAAAATGCCGATGATGTAGACGCGGCGATTGGCCGGATGACGGCGCGCGATCGCAGGCGATATCGGCTCGCTACCCCTCGGCATTCGTTGAGATTGCCGGAACAAGCTTAATCAAAGCTCAACGCGACGGCGCGCGGTATAGGATTTGTCGAGGCTCGGGTCATCAACCAGGGGGCGAGGGATGATCGAAATCCCGGTAAGACGCGGCAAGGCGACAAAACTGGCCGCGGGGGAAAGCGTCAAGATCGTCAACACCTACGGCCAGCAGGTGGTCGATACCTGGGCGTTCTCGCTCGCCGACATCCGCGAGTTCATGTCGATGGAGCACACAAGGATCGCGATCGGCCGGATCATCCCCAAGATCGGCGACGCCTTGGTCACCAACCGGAGGCGGCCGATCCTGCGGCTCGTCGAGGATACCTCCGGCGGCATCCACGACACGCTGGTCGCCGCCTGCGACCGCTGGCGTTACGAGCTGCTCGGCTGCCCGACCTACCACGACAATTGCACCGATAACCTCGCTGCGGCGCTTGGCGAATTGGGCCTCGCGCCGCCCGAGACGCCGTCGCCGCTCAACCTCTTCATGAACATCCCGGTGATCGACGGCAACGCGATCGACGTGCTGCCGCCGATCAGCACCCCGGGCAGCTTCGTGACGCTGCGCGCCGAGCTGGATTGCCTCGTCGCGTTCTCGGCCTGCCCGCAGGACATGGTGCCGATCAACGGCGCGGGGATGCAACCGACCGCGGCGCATTTCGAGGTCGTCGGCTGAACTCAGAACGAGCGGAAGACCGCCCGGTTGGTCGCGATATAGCCCGGCGCGACATGCGCGAACCGGTCGCCGATCGTCCGATGCAGCGCCGGCAGGCGGTGAAACGGGACGGCGGGAAACAGATGATGCTCGGCGTGGAACGGCATGTTCCACATCAAGAGCCGGATCGGAAACGCCGCCAGCGTGGTGCGGGTATTGGTGAGCCCGTTCTGGTCGCGGCTGCACAAACTGTGCTCGGTGATCAGGTAGGCGCGCATGAACGGCATCGCCAGCAGCGACGGCAGGAAGAAAAAGTACAGCGGCGCGGTATAGCCGAGCGCGATCGACACCGCGGCGGCGACGTAGATCAGCAGCTGGCATGACATCGAAAAGGCGATCTTCCGCCGCGCGCTTTCGGGCATGAACGGCAGCCGCGCCAAGCCGAGCGCGAGCTTCGAATAGTCGAGCACCCGGCGATACCAGAACTTGATTGTGCTGATCTCCCCGAGGTAGGCCCGCAAGTCGCTGGCCCGGGGAAACATCAGCTCCGGGTCGCGCGCCGGATCCTGCGTGTAGCGGTGATGCCAGGCGTGGAAATAGC
>Ga0182024_10012563_pt1 | contig 16725 bp, 16 predicted proteins | sample P32metaG_FD_120480 | JGI IMG/M metagenome (GOLD analysis project Ga0182024, IMG submission 120480) | Permafrost microbial communities from Stordalen Mire, Sweden - P3-2 metaG (Illumina Assembly) | ecosystem: Environmental > Terrestrial > Soil > Wetlands > Permafrost | place: Sweden: Stordalen... | reverse complement strand
GTCGCATTCATCGGCGTTCCGACGGGGGCCCGGAACGCCGGCAGGTGCTCCGACGGGGGACCAGAGCACCGCTATGCATGTTACACCGAAACCCCCCCTTGTGCGTCAAGACCGGATTACAAGGAGATCCGGCCGCGCACTCGCGCGTTGCTCCGTCGTTCAGCCGTTTCCATGCTGCTTTTCAGACTCTGATTCCTGGCTAAACGGGCGGGGTTCCTGCGGCCCGGGAGCGGAGGCGTCCGGGGCGGGCCTCCCAGCAGGCCACCCGGCTGCCCCCGGGAGGTTGTAGCGCTCTGGCAACCGTGGCTCGTAGGCCCGGAAACCCCTCGTGCTAGCGGGCTCACGGCCGCCGTTGGCGATCACCACAGCGAAATAGGGGATGGTGATAGCGCCCACTGCGGGAATCGCGGCCCACCAGCCCGCGCCCCCGACGAACAGGGCAATCGTGGCCGCAAAACAAGCGACCCGGATTCCCATCATGATCAGGTAGCGGCGCTGCCGGGAGGCAATGTCCGCGGACAGAGGCGGTTGTGCCTCCGTGACGAGGTACGCGCGGCTGCGGCGTCCCCCGGAGGTGGATTTCACACCACCAACGTACGTCTGCTCAGGGCGGCAGGCGAATGCGGGTTGCGCCGCTGTGACCGGGTCAGCCGCACGGGCCGGTCCCCGGGCCCGCCACCGCCCCGAGGGCGGGCAGCGCGGCCACGGATGGCGCGCCGGCCAGCGCCATCACGTGGGCCAGGCCTTCGGTCAGATCCTCCAGCCACGCCTGCACGCCGTCGGCGCCGCCGCAGGCCAGCGCCCACAGCACGGGCCGGCCCGCGAAGACCAAGGATGCGCCCATCGCGAGCCCGGCGAGCGCGCTCTCCGGGCTGCCGACGCCGCCGTCCACGAGCACCGGGCGGCCCGCCGCGGCGGCCAGCACCGGGGGCAGCGCCAGTGCGGTGGGCACGGACTGGTCCAGCTGCCGGCCGCCGTGGTTGGACACGATGACGCCGGCGGCCCCCGCGGCGAGGCAGGCGGCCGTGTCGTCGGCCCGCAGCACCCCTTTGACCAGCACGGGCAGGCCGCCGCTGATCTCGCCCAGCCAGCCGATGTCGGCCAGGCTGGCCGGGACGAAGCGGGCCCGGGACAGGTCATCCACCCGCCCGAGATTGTCCTCGAAATCCCGGTCGCTGATCACGCCGCCGCCCGGCACCAGGACCTGGCGCCCGACCACGGGGGTGTCGCCGGTCAGGACCAGGGCGCGGGCGCCCGCGGCGGCTGCCCGCCGGACCAGCCCGGCGGTGAGATCCCGGTCGCGCATCAGGTACACCTGGAACCACCAGCTCCCGCCGGCGCCGGCAACGGCCGCGGCGACGTCCTCGATCCGCCGCGAGCTCCGCGTGGACAGCACGAACAGGGCCCCGGCCCGTGCGGCGCCCGCGGCGGTGGCGGCTTCCCCCTCCGGATGGGCGAGCCGGTGGAAGGCCGTGGGCGCCACGGCGACGGGGGTGCGCAGGTCCAGGTGCAGCGGGGAGCCCAGCTGGACCCCGGTCCGGACGGCCGAGACGTCGCGGAGCACCCGCGGCAGGAACCGGACCCGGCGCCAGGCTTCCGCGTTCGCGCGGTGGGTCACCTCGCCACCGGAACCGCCGGCGTAGTAGTCATAGACCTCAGGGCGAAGGAGCTCTCGGGCCTGCCGTTCAAGCTCGGAAATGTCAGCCATCACATCCGGACACCTTGCCGGAACGCCGGGTGGGACGCCAGTCCCGCGAGCGGGACGAGTTGCCTGTGGAGGGGCCATGACAGAACGTACCTACCGCGTCACCGAGATCGTCGGCACGTCGCCGGACGGCATCGAGCCAGCGATCCGCAACGCGGTGCACCGGGCCGGGCAGACCCTGCGGCACCTGGACTGGTTCGAGGTCACCCAGGTCCGCGGGCAGATCACCGATGGCGAGGTGGCGCACTTCCAGGTCGGCCTGAAGGTGGGCTTCCGCCTCGAGGACAGCTAGCTTGCCTGGCCAGCGCGCTACGGCGCGCTGGCCAGGCCCGCTTGATCTCGTCCAGCCTAGCTGGACAGCCGGGAAAGCAGGTCCGTGAGCTGGGTGAGCTGCTCCTTCGTGAGCGCCCGGAGGGCCGGGGGCGGCTCGCCCAGGATGCGGTCGGCCGTCGCGGCGGCCGCCCGCCCGGCGGGCGTCAGGGTGACGATCTTGCTGCGCCGGTCGCTGGGGTGCGGGTGCCGTTCGACGAACCCCAGGGTTTCCAGCTTGTCGACGATGATCGTCGCGTACGGCCGGTCGACCCCGTGCGCCTCGGCGAGCTGCGCGAGCGTCATCGGCTGCTCGCGGAGCAGGAACAGGACGCGGATCCGCCCGCTCCCGGCGCCCAGGCCCAGCTCCCGCCGCAGCGTCCCGTTGTGGCTGTTGGCCTCGACGAACTGCTGCATCAGGTGCCAGGCCTCGGCCGGCAGGTCAGGTGGCGGCGGGGGCGTGGTCATGGGGTCGGCTTTCAGCTGGCGGTCCGGTGAGCAGGTCATGCGTGCGCTGCGGCGGGCCCACCGGCTCGTCGAGACCAGGCCAGTGAGGAGCACGGCCAGCCCGCGCAGTCCGATAACGGTCCGTCCGTGGTGACTCGCTGCCCTAAAGCTAGCTGGGCCGCGGCCGGCGACAGCGTACCGGTGATGGCCACGCCGAGGACGGACCCGACCTGGCGCCTGGCCGGGGCCACCGACGCGGCCACGCCAGCCTGGCCGCGCGCTACCCGTCTGGCCGGCCCACTTGAGCGGTAACGATCCCGGAACGGTCGGTGGCTAGCATCAGGGTCTGTGGGGAAGGCCCAGCCAGCCGGCACTCAGGCACCGGCCCGCGCCGCCCGGCCGCGGCGTGCCGCACCGGCGGCCGGGGCCGCAGTGCTGGCCGGCCTGCTGGGAATCGCGTTCGTGGCCTTGATCCCGCTCACGCTGCTGGCCCACGGAGAGTTCAACGGCCTCCTGGCGCTAGTGCTCGGCCTTCCGTGCGCAGCGACCGGGCTAGTGGTCGCCTGGCGGCAGCCGCGCAACCCGATCGGGTGGATCTTCTGCGTGACCGCTGCCTGCCTGTTCCTCAGCACCGATGGGCCCGACTACGCGCTCCTGGCCTACCACCTCGGGCATCATCTTCCCCTGGGCCAGCTCGGGCTAGCGCTGGCCCAGTTGTGGGGCCCCGGCCTCGTACTGCTGTTCGTGGTAATCCTGTTGTTCCCCGATGGCCGGCTGCCCTCCCGCTTCTGGCGCGCCACCCTGTGGCTCTTCGGCGGGGTGTACGCGGTGCTGGAGGTAGCTACGGCCATCGCTACCGCTGAGGCGCTCGGCGCGCATCCCATCCGGGTCGACGCCAACGGCGGGCTGTCCGCGGTAGACACCCCGGCCGGGTGGTACAACGTTGTCCAGGGCGCCGCCACCCTTATCCTCATCGGGCTGTCGCTGTGCTTTGTCGTCCGCCAGGCGCTCAGCTGGCGGCGCGCGTCCAGCGACCGGCGCGAGCAGCTCAAGTGGCTGGCCAGCGGAGCGGCGGTCACCCTGGTCTGCGGGGCGGTATCGGGGACGTTCACGTCATCGCACACGGCGATCCTCAGCGAGGTGGGCAACTTTGCCTGGTTCGGCTGGGCGGCGCTGCCGGTGAGTATCGGGGTGGCGATCCTGCGGTACCGGCTCTATGACATCGACCGGATCATCAGCCGGACCCTGGCCTACGCAATTGTCACCGGCCTGCTGGTCGGGCTGTACGCGGGGCTGGTGCTGCTCGCCACCCACGTGCTGTCGTTCCGCACTCCCGTGGCGGTGGCCGTCGCCACGCTGGCAGCCGCGGCACTGTTCACGCCGCTGCGCCGCCGCGTACAGCGGGGAGTGGACCGGCGCTTCAACCGGGCCCGCTACGACGCCGACAAGACCGTGGCCGCTTTCGCCGCGCAGATGAAGGACGCGCTCGACCCGGACGCGGTCCAGGCTGGCCTGAGCGGTGCCGTGCACCAGGCCCTGGAGCCCGCCCACGTGTCGGTGTGGATCAGCCACTGAAGCTCGCGCGGCGTGCTGACTAACTAGCCTGGCTGACAGACGACATGTTGAAGCCCTCCACCCGGACCGGGGGCATTGCGCAGCGGGTGAAGTAGTCGCCCCACTCGCGCGGCAGCGTGGGGACGGTCGCGCCGACCTCGGCGACCCGGCCGAGCATGCCGACCGGGCTCTCGTTGAACCGGAAGTTGTTCACCGCCCCGCTGACCTCACCGTTTTCTACCAGGTAGATGCCGTCCCGGGTGAGGCCGGTCAGCAGCAGGGTCTGCGGGTCCACCTCGCGGATGTACCAGAGGGTGGTGAGCAGGAGACCCCGCTCCGTGCGGCCCACCAGGTCCTCCAGCGACGCCGCGGAGTCCGGGGGGCCGGCCAGGGCGAGGTTGTCGATGCCCGGGGTGACGGGCAGCCCCGAGAGCCCGGCGGTGTGCCGGGTCTGGATCAGCGCGGCGAGCTCACCATCGCGGATCCAGTCGGTGTGCTGCAGCCCGAGGCCGTTGTCGAACACCGAGGCGTCGCGGCGCGAGGCGTGCGCGGTGACGAACGGGGAGCAGGCCAGGCCGGGCAGGGCCGGGTCGCTGTACAGGGTCAGCGGGAGGCCGGACAGCAACTCGCCGACCCGGGTGCCGCCGCCGGGCTTGCTGAACACGCTGCGGCCGTCGAGGGCGTCCTTGGCCCCCGCCGACCAGTACATGTAGACCAGCAGGTCGGCCACCGCCCCCGGGGGGAGCAGCGTCTCGTACCGTCCCGGCGGCAGGTCGATCTTCCGCCGGGCCCAGCCCAGCCGCTGTTGCAGCGCGGCGTCCAGCGACGCGACGTCCACGTCGGTGAAGTCCCGGGTGCCGCAGCCGGCCCAGGCCGAGCGGGCCAGGTCGGCGGATTTCGCGTTGAGCTCGACCTTGCCGGTCGGCTGGTCGTGGCGCAGCCGCAGGCCGGTCGACGTGCCGAGGAACGTGCAGTTCAGCGAGTGCTCGGCGTACCCGTACAGTTTGCGCTCGCCGGCCTGCGCGGCCTGGAACGCGCCGCCCAGGTCCGCGGCGAACCCGCTGAACACCCCGATCTCGGTGCTCGCCACCGGATCGTCCCAGCGGGCCACGGGCGAGATCTTCCGCGCCGCGTCGTCGTCCGGGCCCAGCAGCGGCTGGGCGTCCTCGACGGGGGAGCCGTCCGCGGCGGCCTGCTCGGCCTCCCGGACCACGTCCTCCACCTGGTCGTCACGGACGCCCGCCCGCGACACCACGCCCACCGAGGTGCCAGCCGTCCGGCGGCTGATCGCGATCACGGTCAGCTGGCGGGACCGCGAGACCCCGTTGGTGGTCAGCGTGTTCCCGGCCCAGCGCAGGTTCGCGGCCGAGGTTTCGTCGGCGATCACGATGCAGTCGTCGGACCGGGCCGCGGCCAGGGCGCGCTCGACCATGTCCTGGGGCCCGGTGCTTACTGAACCGCTCACGCTGGTGGTCCCCGTGCTTCCAGAAGTGGACTGGTGCGGGCTCATGCCCCCTCCTCCGCGGTGTTGAGCACCCGGACCCCGCGCATGAGCGCCGTCGGGCAGCCGTGACTGACCGGGGCGACCTGCCCGGGCTGGCCTTTCCCGCAGTTGAACGCGCCCCCGAGCACGTATGTCTGCGGGCCGCCCACGGCTTCCATCGAGTTCCAGAAGTCGGTCGTGGTGGCCTGGTAGGCCACGTCGCGCAGCTGGCCGTCCAGTCGGCCGTTGGTGATCTTGTAGAACCGCTGCCCGGTGAACTGGAAGTTGTACCGCTGCATGTCGATGGACCAGCTCTTGTCGCCCTCGATGTAGATCCCGCTGGTCACCCCGGCGATCAGCTCCTCGGTGCCGGGGCCATCCTCGGCCGGCTGGAGCGAGACGTTGGCCATCCGCTGGATCGGCATGTGGCCGGGGGAGTCGGCGAACGCGCAGCCGTTGGAGCGGCCGAACCCGGTCAGCTGGGCGATGCGGCGGTCGAGCTGGTAGCCGCTCAGCACGCCGCCGGAGATCAGGTCCCAGGACTGGGCCGCCACTCCCTCGTCGTCGTAGCCCACCGTGGACAGGCCGTGCGGCACGGTCCGGTCGCCGGTGACCCGCATCACGGGCGAGCCATACTGCAGGCTGCCCAGCTTGTCCAGGGTGGCGAACGACGTCCCGGCGTAGGCCGCCTCGTACCCGAGCACCCGGTCGAGCTCGGTGGCGTGCCCGATCGACTCGTGGATGACCAGCCACAGGTTGGACGGGGCGATGACCAGGTCGTACCGGCCCGCCTCGACCGCGGGGGCGGCCAGCTTCTCGGCCAGCAGGTCCGGCAGCCGGGCCAGCTCGGCGTCGAAGTCCCAGCCGGTGCCGGTCAGGTACTCATACCCCCGGCCAGCGGGCGGGGCCAGCGTGCGCATGGTCTCGAACCGGCCGCTGGGCTCCACCGCGACCGCGGTGAGCACGGGGTGCAGCCGCACCCGCTGCTGAAGGGCCGTGGTCGCGCCGTCGGCGTAGAACTTGCACTCCCGGACTTGGACCAGCGAGGCGTCCACGTGGTCGATGACGGGGCTGGCCATCAGCCGCCCGCTCCAGTCCGACAGCAGCGCCAGCTTGTCGGCGACGCTGACGCCGAATGGGTCCTGCTCGTAGGCGGACACCCAGCTGACGTCGCCATAACCCGGCTCGGGCGCCAGCTCGATGCGCTCCGTGTTCATCGCGGCGGCGACCCGGGCCACGTCGATGGCTTCCTCGGCCGCCCGCACCGCCGCCTGGGGACTCAGGTCGACCGCGGCGGCGAAACCCCAGGTGCCGTCCAGCACCACCCGGACGGCCAGGCCCAGCTCGTCCGCGTCCATCAGTGTCTCGAGGTGCCCGTCGGACAGCCCGATCTCCTGGCCCCTGATGCGCTCGGCGCGGAAATCGGCGTGCTCCGCGCCGAGCTCCCGGGCGCGCTGGAGCGCGGCGGCGGCGAACTCACGCAGCGGCATGCTGGCGAACTCCGGGTCGATGGGATGCCCGGTGCCCGGTTCGCCGCCGCCGGGACGCGTGCCTGCGTCTGTGCTTGGCTCCATGCCTGATCCTGTGCCCCGTCCGGTATGCCGGTCCCGGGCCTGGTCCGGGCGGGCCGGCTGGTCCGGGATGTGTACTGTGCTCCTCCAGTGGCAACCTATCCCACGTCCTGCGAACGGCCGGCGGGTACGCTCGCCGGGGCTGGGGACTCGTTTTCATGATCATGGAAGAAGGTTCGCCGATGAGCCGATCCGTCCTCGTCACTGGCGGGAACCGGGGCATCGGGCTGGCCATCGCCCGCCGCCTGGCGGCCGGCGGCGATCAGGTCACAGTGACGTCGCGGTCGGGTGACCCCGTGGCCGGGCTGGCCACCGTGGCCTGTGACGTCCGGGACGCCGCCGCGGTGGACGAGGCGTTCGCCAAGGTCGAGGCGGAGCAGGGGCCGGTGGAGGTGCTGGTTTCCAACGCCGGCATCACCCACGACCAGCTGCTGGCGCTGATGAAAGAGGACGACTTCACCGACGTCATCGACACCAACCTGGCCGGCGCATACCGGGTGGCCAAGCGGGCCGTCCGCGGGATGATGAAGATGCGCCGCGGCCGGATGGTGTTCATCTCCTCGGTCGTCGGCCTGCTCGGCTCGGGGGGCCAGGCCAACTACGCGGCCTCCAAGGCCGGGCTGGTCGGCCTGGCCCGGTCGCTGGCCCGGGAACTCGGCAGCCGGAATATCACCGCCAACGTGGTGGCGCCGGGCTTCGTGGACACCGAGATGACGGCGGTGCTGCCCGACGACCGCAAGGCGGCCATCCTCGCGCAGGTGCCGCTCGGCCGCCTGGCCACCACCGAGGAGGTCGCCGCGACGGTAGCCTTCCTGGCCGGCCCGGACGCGGCCTACATCACCGGGGCGGTCATCCCGGTCGATGGCGGCCTCGGCATGGGCCATTAGATCAGGGACCAGGGAAGGAATACCGATGGGAATCCTGGACGGCAAGCGGATCCTGGTGACGGGCGTGCTCACCGACTCCTCGATCGCGTTCCACGTGGCGCGGATCGCGCAGCAGGAAGGCGCCCAGATCCTGCTGACCGGGTACGGCCGCCTCACCCTGGTGGAACGCATCGCCAAGCGGCTGCCCGACCCGCCGCCCGTCATCGAGCTCGACGTGACGGACCAGGCTCATATGGAGTCGCTGGCTGAGCGGGTCTCCGGGCACCTCGACGGCCTGGACGGCGTGGTGCACAGCATCGGCAACGCCCCGCAGGCCGCGCTCGGCGGGAACTTCCTGCAGACCGAGTGGTCCGACGTGGCCGCGGCGGTGCACGTGTCCACGTACTCGTTCAAGTCCCTGGCCATGGCCGCCCTGCCGCTGATGGGTGAGGGGGGATCCATCGTCGGCCTGGATTTCGACGCGTCGCGGGCCTGGCCCGCCTACGACTGGATGGGCGTGGCCAAGGCCGGGCTGGAGTCCTGCTCCCGGTACCTCGCCCGCTACCTGGGCCCCCGCGGGATCCGGGTCAACCTGGTCGCCGCGGGCCCGCTGCGCACGATGGCGGCCAAGAGCATCCCCGGGTTCAGCGCGTTCGAGGACATGTGGGACGGCCGGGCCCCGCTCGGCTGGGACATCACCGACCCGGAGCCCGCCGCGCGGGCCTGCGTGGCCCTGCTGTCCGACTGGTTTCCCGCGACCACCGGCGAGATCGTGCACTCCGACGGCGGCGTCCATGCGGTCGGCGCCTGACCCCGGCAGCCCCCCCGGGCCGGCCTCTAAGCAGCTGGTCCTCACCCTGTCCTGCCCGGACCGGCCCGGCATCGTCCACGCCGTCGCCGCGTACCTGCACGGCTCGGGCTGCAACATCCTGGACAGCCAGCAGTTCGCCGACCTGACCCTGAACCGCTTCTTCATGCGGGTGCACGTCGAGACGCTCGGCCCGGGCCCGTCGGACGTGGCGGCCCTGCGGGCCGGGTTCGGGCCCATCGCGGGCGAGTTCGGCATGGACTGGGACCTGCACGACCTGGCCGTCCGGCCGCGCGTGCTGATCATGGTGTCGAGAGAGGGCCACTGCCTCAACGACCTGCTGTATCGCCGCGAGGCGGAGTCGCTGGCCATTGACGTGCCGCTGGTCGTGGGCAACCATCCCGACCTGGCCCGGCTCGCGGCCGGGCACGGGGTGCCCTTCGAGCACGTGCCGGTCGGCCCGGACCCGGCGGACCGGGCCGAGGCCGAGGGGCGGCTCCTCGACCTGGTCGCCGCGCACCGCATCGACTTGGTGGTGCTGGCCCGGTACATGCGGATCCTGTCCCCGGAAGTGTGCGCCAAGCTGGCCGGGCGGATCATCAACATCCACCACTCGTTCCTGCCCAGCTTCCGCGGCGCCCGGCCCTACCAGCAGGCCTACGACTACGGCGTGAAGGTGATCGGGGCGACCGCGCACTACGTCACCCCCGAACTGGACGAGGGCCCGGTCATCGAGCAGGAGGTGGCCCGGGTAGAGCACAACGCCGCCCCGGCGCAGCTGGCCGCGCTCGGGCGGGACGCGGAGCGGGTCGCACTGGCCCGGGCGGTGCGCTGGCACGCCGAGCACCGCATCCTGCTGCACGGCCGCCGGACGGTCATTTTCAAGTAACGGCTCTATCCGGCCGCCCCCCGCGGCCGGGCCTACATCCCGGCGAGCAGGCCCGGCAGCCGGGTCACCCGGGGCGGCTCGCCGACCGTGGACACCGCCCGGGCCAGTGCAGGACCGGCCCCGTGCACCACGGACAGGTGACGCCGGGCCCGGGTCAGCGCGGTGTAGACCAGCGGCCGGGACAGCATCCCCGCCGCCTCGGCCGGGAACACCGCCACCACCGCGGGCCATTCGGAACCCTGGGCCCGGTGCACGGTCAGCGCCCAGCCATGCCGCAGGTCGCCGAGGAACCTGTCCGGCACGGTCACGGGGGCGGCGGGGAACGCCACCTGCAGGCCGCCGTCGCCGCGGCCCACGACCGTGCCGACGTCGCCGTTGGCGAACCCGGCGTCAGCGTGGTTGGCCACCGAGACCACGCGGTCACCCGGATCGAACCCGCCGTGCGCGCCCGGCCCGGGATTGAGCCGCTCCTTGAGGGCCCGGTTGAGCGCGATGGTCCCGGCGGGCCCCTTGTGCACCGGGGTGATCACCTGGATGTCCGCCGCCGGGATGCCCAGGGCCCGGGGGATCGAGTCGGTGACCAGCTGCATTACCCGGTGCGCGGCCTCGCCGCTGCTGCGGGCGGCGAGCACGACCACCTCCCGGTCCGGCGAGTCCACCGGGGGCAGGGTGCCGCCGCGCACCGACGTGGCCAGCCGGGCGATGACCCCGCCGTCGCGCTGGCGGTAGAGCCGGGTCAGCTCGGTGACCGGAACCGCGCCGGAGTCGATGATGTCCCCCAGGACCCGGCCCGGCCCGATCGAGGGGAGCTGTGCGGGGTCACCGACGAGCAGCAGCCTCGCCCCGTCCGGGCACGCCTCGACCAGGGCAGTCGCGAGCTCGGCGTCGAGCATGGATGCCTCGTCCACCACAACCAGGTCCGCGTCCAGCGGCCATTCCTCGTTCCGGGTGAAGACCCACGCCGCGTCGACTCCCGGCGGGGCCGGGCCGCCGGGCCCGGTCTCCTCTCCGGCCGCCCGGGCCCCGCCCTGGGCGCCGAGCAGCCGGTGCACGGTGGTGGCCGGGGCGCCGGTGAGTTCCTCCAGCCGTTTCGCGGCCCGCCCGGTGGGGGCGGCCAGCGCCACGGTCAGGCCGCGCCCGGCGGCCATCGCCACCACCGCCGCCACGGTCCGGCTCTTGCCGGTCCCCGGGCCGCCGGTGAGGACGGACACCCCGTGCCGGGCGACCACCCGCACTGCGGCCTGCTGGACCGGGTCCAGGCCCGGGGCCTCGCTGAGGTCCGCGTCCGGGGCGGCATCGCCCGGGTGGCCGGCGTCCGGGCCGGGCCCGGACGGGCCATCCGGGCCAGCGCCGCCGGGGTCATCGCGGTCGGGGTCAGCGCGGCCGCCGGGGTCATCGATGCCGGAGTCGGAGCCGTCCGGGTCGGCGTCGTCGAGCGGCTCGGCGAGGGCGGCCAGCCGCTGCAAACCCTCCGCCACCGTCTCCTCAGCCATGGCGTACCGGGCCAGGGCCAGCAGGATCCCGGCCGTGGCCCCCTCGGCGCCCCCGGCGTCGTCCGCGTCGCCCGGGCCGTCCCCGTCCGGCGGCTCGCCCTCGTCCAGGCCGGCCTCCTCGCCGGGGTCCGCCTCGAACGGCAGCACACCGCCTTCCTCCACCGCGGCGGCGATCGCGGCCGCGGGATCCTCGATGCGGAACCTGGCCAGGGCGCTGGCGATCACCCCGGCGGGCACGGCGGTATGGCCGTCCCGCGCCGCCCGGGCCAGCAGGTAGCTCACCAGCGCCCGGCCGCGCCGCGGATCCTGCGGGCTGGCCTGCCCGCCCAGCAGCTTCCGGGCGAACCAGTCCGCCTGGTCCGGCCGGATCTGGGGCACCGCCAGCAGCCGCCACGGGTCCTGCCGCAGCTGGTCCTCGGCGCTGCGGCCCAGCATGGCCACGGCGGGCCTGGCGAACCGGGCTGGCACCTGGCAGGCCGCGAGCAGTTGCGCAGTCTCATAGCAGGGCCGGGCATCCAGGAACGACGCCGCCAGCCATTCGGCGCGCTCACCGCTCATCCCGTCGATGAGCTCCAGGCGGTCCGCGGTGACCAGCTCCGGCGCGGTAATGCCCGCGCCGGCCAGCTGGCCGGCCAGTGTGCGGCCCAGCCCGGGCCACAGCCCGGCCGCGCAGAACTCGCCGAATACGTCGGGACGATTGTCGGGCGCCGGCGTGCCGCCCACATCAGTTGCCGCGGACATCGCGAACAGCCTAGCCGGGGGCCCCGACAGGACCTGGCAGCGAAACGGGCGCGGTCATTAAATGAGGCGGCCCGGCCCGACCAAGCCCGGGCCGGCGGCCGGTTCCCCGGCACGAGACCGTACTCCCAGGTAATCCGGGCTCCCAGGTAATCCGCCGGGCAGGCTTTAACGGTGGCCCCCGGGGCGGAACGGCCCCGGAACAGCACAGCGCCGGATTGGCGCGGCCCCGCTTCCCGGTGCCCGGGGACGTGGAATGGATGGCTTGTGCCCGCGGCCGGCCTCCCTGATACTCGGGACCATGGAAGGGAACCCGGGCGGCGCCGCGCCTGCGGACCGTCCTGACCCGCCGCGTTCCCGCTGGCGGCCGGCGGCCCGCGTCCGCGCCTCGGATGCCGACCGTGACGCGGTGGTCAGCCAGCTCCGTGAGCGGTACGCCGAGGGGCGGCTCACCCATGACACGCTGGATCACCGGCTGGACGCCGCCCTGCGGGCCCGCTATCAGGATGATCTTGAGCACGTGGTGGCCGACCTGCCGGCCCGCCGCCGGCTGAGCACTATCGTGCAGGCTTACTGGCAGCGGGGCCGGACCACGCTGGCCGGCATCATGACCGGCGATCCGCGGCCGGCCGCGCGGGTGCTGCCGTTCCCGTCGGGCGGGCAGGGCCGGTTCACCATCGGCCGGGACGCAGCGTGTGACATGGTCCTGCCCGACCCGACCGTCTCCCGCTGGCATGCCGGTCTGAGGCGCGAGCCCAGCGGGTGGATGCTGGATGACCTGGGATCCACCAACGGCACCCGGCTGAACGGCTGGCGGGTCCGGGCGTGGGTGCCGGTCCGGGACGGTGATCTGGTCAGCTTCGGCGCGGTCACCTACGTCTTCGGGCGGCCCGCTCCCGGCCGGGGCCTGTCCCAGGCGGGCGGCGGGGTCATCCCGTGAGCATCCGGTAGCCGCCCGCGAGCACCCTGGCGGCACGTTTTTCCACCAGCCCTGCCGACCCTTTAGAGTCATGGCGTGACGTTGGTTTTGCTGGTGCGGCATGGGCTGACCGCGGGTACGGGAACTGTTCTCACCGGGCGGACGCCGGGCATCCCGCTAGATGACCGTGGCCGGGCGCAGGCCGTGGCGCTGGCCGCCCGGCTCGCCGACGTGCCCCTGGACGCGATCATCACCAGCCCGCTGGACCGCTGCCTGGAGACCGCGCAGACGATCGCCGCGGCCCGCGACGGCTCGGCGCCGCAGGTCCAGGAAGACGAGCAGTTTGCCGAGGTCAAGTACGGCGACTGGACCGGGCAGCCGCTCAAGCGGCTGGCCAAGGAGCCGCTGTGGCGGGTGGTACAGGCCCACCCCAGCGCGGTGCGCTTCCCCGGGAAGGACGCGGAGTCCATGCCCGAGGTGCAGCACCGCGCGGTGAACGCGGTCCGGGAGTGGAACACCCGGCTTGGGAAGGACGCCGTCTACCTGATCTGCTCCCACGGGGACGTCATCAAGGCGGTGATCGCGGACAGCCTGGGCCTGCACCTGGATCTGAGCCAGCGCATCCAGGTCGATCCGTGCTCGCTGAGCGTCATCCGGTACACCCCGCTTCGGCCTTTCCTGGTACGAATGAATGACACCGGCCGCACCGCCGCCGGGCTGGCCAGGCCCCACGATGCGGGGGCGGGCGCGGGGAAGGCGGCCGCAAATGGAGCAAATAGCGCAAATGGCGGGCCGCCGCAGCAGGCGTCCGCTGAGGCAGCGTCCCGGCCCCCGTTCGGGGAGGGTGACGCGGCCATCGGCGGGGGAGCGGGAGGATAAGGATCATGCCGGTCTACTCCTATGATCCGCCGGAGCGTTTCGTGGCCGGCACGGTCGGGCAACCCGGGGAGCGCACGTTCTACCTGCAGGCCAGTGCCACTGGCCGCGTGACGAGCGTGGCCCTGGAGAAATTCCAGGTCAGCCTGCTCGCCGAGCGGCTCGAGGAACTGCTCGACGAGGTGCTCCGGCGGACCGGCGGGCTCACCTCTGTGCCTGCCGCCACTCCTTCCGACCTCAGCGACGACGAGCCGCTCGACCTGCCGCTGATGGAGGACTTCAGGGTCGGTGCGATCGCCCTGGCCTGGGACGGCGAGGACGAGCGGGTGGTCATCGAGGCTCAGGAGGAGTCCGAGACCCCGGTCGAGCCGCTGGCCGAGGACATCCCCGAGAACGGCCCGGGGGTGCTCCGGGTCCGTATCACCGCGGCCTCAGCGCGGGCCTTCTCCCAGCGTGCGCTGCGCATCCTGGGCCAGGGCCGGCCACCCTGCCCGCTCTGCGGCCTGCCGCTCGACACCGAGGGGCACATCTGCCCGCGCCAGAATGGCCACCGGGCCGCCAATGGCTGAAAAGCCGCCCGCCCGCCGGCTTTCCCGGCCGCGTCCCCCGCGCCAGCCCAAGCAGCCCCCCGATGACCAGGCCGCCTCGCTCGAGTTGCTCCGTGAGGGTGAGCTCGAAGTCGAGGGGCGCCTGATCGTCGCCTCGAACGCCACGCTGTACTGCACGATCCGTCATGGCTCGGCCGAGTCAGCTTGCGTCTACAAGCCGATCGCGGGCGAGCGGCCGCTATGGGATTTCCCACACGGCACGCTGGCCGGGCGGGAGGTGGCCGCCTACGCGGTGTCCCGCGCGGCGGGCTGGGACCTGGTCCCGCCGACCGTGTACCGGGATGGGCCGTTCGGCCCAGGTATGTGCCAGCTGTGGATCGACGCGGACGCCAGCATGGACCTGGTGGCCCTGTCCCGCCGCTCGGATCACCAGATGCTCCGGGACATGGCCGTATTCGACGCGGTGGTCAACAACGCGGACCGCAAGATCGGCCACCTGCTGCCGGTCAGCGCGGAACAGCTCTACGGATGCGACCACGGCGTGTGCTTCGGCGAGGAATACAAGCTCCGCACCGTGCTCTGGCAGTGGCGGGGCCGGAAACTACCCGCCCGGGCCATCGAGGCGCTGGTCAGGCTGCAGGGTGAACTGGAAAGCGGGCCGCTCGCCGAGGAACTCCCGCAGCGGCTCGCCGAGAGCGAGATCCAGGCCACCAGGCAGCGCGTCGAGATCCTGCTGGAAGAACGCGTCCACCCTTACCCGCCGGAAGACTGGCCCGCCGTCCCCTGGCCGCCCTACTAACGTCCGGGCTCGCCGGGGTGGCGGCGGCGGCGGAGGTAGCGCTCGAATTCGCGGGCGATGGCGTCGCCGCTGGCTTCGGGCAGGTCGGTCGCGTCCTTCGCCTCCTCGAGGGTCCGGACGTAGTCCGCGACCTCGGTGTCCTGCTCGGCCAGCTCATCGACCCCGCGTTCCCAGGCCCGGGCTTCCTGGGGCAGGTCGCCGAGCGGCAGTGACACGTCCAGGACGTCCTCCACCCCCCGGAGCAGGGCCAGGGTGGCCTTGGGGCTGGGCGGCTGGGCCACATAGTGGGGCACGGACGCCCACAGCGACACTGTCGCGATGCCCGCCTGCGCGCAGGCGTGCTGCAGCACCCCGACGATCCCCGTCGGGCCCTTGTACTCCACCGGCTCGACGTGCAGGTCGCTGGCCAGGGCCGGATCGGACGCCGCAGCGGCCACCGGCACCGGGCGGGTATGCGGGGAGTCCGCGAGCAGCGCGCCCAGGAGCACCACGGTCTGGGCGCCGAGGTCGGTGAAGGACTGCACCAGCTCGTCGCTGAAGCCCCGCCAGCGCATGTTCGGCTCGATCCCGTGGACCAGCACGATGTCACGGCCCAGGCCCTCCGGCGTGGCCACGGACAGCCGCGTGGTCGGCCAGACCAGGCGGTCGGTGCGGCCCTCCGAGACCTCCATGACCGGCCGGGTCACCTGGAAGTCGTAATAATCCTCCGGGTCGATCGCGCCGATCTGGGTGGCGTCCCAGGCCAGCCCAAGATGATCGATCACCCCGCTGGCAGCCTCACCTGCATCGTTCCAGCCTTCGAAGGCAGCGATGATTGCTGGCGAGGAGAGAGCTCGGTCATCGTTCAGCTCGATCACCCACCACCTCCTTCAGGGCTGCCGCTCACCCGGATGACACCAGGTTACGTGTACCACGATGATCACCACGTGCCCCGGGGCCGGTCCCGCCGGTCCCGGCTAAGCCGCCCCCTGGACGCGTCGCCCTAGAATAGGGGCCTATGACGAACACTGCCCGCCCGGCCCAATCGGCCCGGCCGGAATTCGGTGCCGTCCTCGGGGATCGCGTGGTAGTGGCCGATGGGGCGATGGGAACGATGCTCCAGGCCAGCGACGCCACGCTGGACGATTTCGACGGTCATGAAGGATGCAACGAGATCCTCAACGTGACCCGGCCGGACATCGTCCGTGCCGTGCACGAGGGGTACCTCGAGGCCGGGGTGGACTGCGTCACCACGAACACATTCGGGGCAAACCTTAGCAATCTGGGCGAATACGGGCTATCCGCGCGGATCGCGGAACTGTCCGAGGCCGGGGCCAGGATCGCCCGGGAGGCGGCCGACCAGTGGTCCGCACCCGGGAGCCCGCGCTGGGTGCTGGGCTCCATGGGTCCCGGCACCAAGCTGCCCACTCTCGGCCACACGAGATTCGCCGACCTGCGCGACGCTTACCAGCTCGGCGCGGCCGGGCTGATCAGCGGCGGGGCCGACGCGATCATCATCGAGACCAGCCAGGACCTGCTCCAGGCCAAGGCCGCGATCATCGGCGCGAAGCGGGCCATGACCGCCGCGGGCGCCGATCTCCCCCTCATCGCCCAGGTGACCATCGAGACCACCGGGGCCATGCTGCTGGGCAGCGAGATCGGCACCGCGCTCACCGCGCTCGAGCCGCTGGGCATCACCCTGATCGGGCTGAACTGCGCGACCGGGCCCGGTGAGATGAGT
>Ga0182024_10012562_pt1 | contig 16726 bp, 10 predicted proteins | sample P32metaG_FD_120480 | JGI IMG/M metagenome (GOLD analysis project Ga0182024, IMG submission 120480) | Permafrost microbial communities from Stordalen Mire, Sweden - P3-2 metaG (Illumina Assembly) | ecosystem: Environmental > Terrestrial > Soil > Wetlands > Permafrost | place: Sweden: Stordalen... | reverse complement strand
GGTTCAGGCTCCCATTCTCTGCTCTACAGCAATAGGAGAAATGCTCTAGCCGTGCCGAGGAAGCGGCAAATGGGACCCGGCTTTAGCCGCTGAGGGAATGCAAAGGATTGAAAAACCTTCCCTCGGAGGCTAAAGCCCGAAACTCAATCTGTCATTGGGCGGCACGGCTAAAGCCGTGCCCTTTCAAAGCACATGAATCCAGCACGTGGCCGAATTTTTAAACAGGTTCTTAGATCTCCCTGCTACAGCTGATCGAAGATTTCGCGGAAGTCGTGGACGCCGGAATTATTGGAGAGCCACTCGGCGGCGCAGACAGCACCCAGGGCGAAACCTCTGCGGCTGAGGGCGTCGTGGCGTAACTCTAAGACGTCGTTTGGGCCGGTCGCGGTGACGATGTGTTCGCCCTTGGCATCGCCTACGCGGTAGGACGTGATTTCGACATTCTTCCCCGGCTGGGCTGCCTCTACGATCTGCTGCAACGTGATGGCGGTGCCGGAAGGGGCGTCGAGCTTCGACTCGTGATGAGTCTCGCTGATGGAGAAGGTATAGCCGTCGAGCGCGGCCAGCTCCGCGGTGAGGTGGAAGAGCTTTTGCACGCCGATTGAAAAATTGGTCCCGTAGAGCAGCCCGCCGCCGCGCTTCATGGCCAGGGCTTTCATCTCGCTGAGGTGCGCGTACCAGCCCGTGGTGCCGACAACAATGCGGCCTCCGAGGGCCAGCACGGCGCGCATGTTTTCTACCGCGGCTTCGGCGTTGGTGAAGTCGATGACGACTTCAACAGCGGCGAGTGCGGGGGCGGTGAGGGCTGAGGCGTGAAGATTTTCAGTGAGGTCGAGAACGCGGACGCTGTGACCGCGCTCGCGAGCCACCTGGGCAACGAGCGAGCCGGTTTTGCCTTTTCCGAGAACGAGAAGCAGCATGGGGACCTCAGTGGTCAGTGATCAGTGGTTAGTGGTCAGCGGTAAGTTACCAGTGAACAGGTTACAGCGAAGCATCGACGGCTGTCAGTTGGGAACTTCCAAAGTGTGGTTTCCGGATTCTCGCCCCTTCCCGCGCGGCCCGCGTGAAAAAGGGTGAGGGAGCCGGGTTCCTTAACTGATCACTAACCACTAACCACTGGCGAGTGCCTTCCGTGCCTCCACATCGAACACGGTGGGGTCGGGTTCTTTGAAGAAGGCGGCATGGAGGGAGCGCACGGCTTCGTCGGCGTCGTCTTCGTCGATCATGAAAGACATATTAATTTCGCTGGCGCCTTGCGAGATCATGCGCACGTTGATGTGGCGCACAGCGGTAAAGACCTGCGCGGCCATGCCGCTCTTGCCGCGAATGTCTTCGCCCACCAAGCAGACCAGCGCCTTGCGGCCTTCGTATTTCACATCGGCCAACTGGCTCAGGTCGGCGGCGATGGCGGGCAGCTTGTCGTTCGAGTCGACGCTGAGCGAGACGGAGACTTCAGAGGTCGAAACCATGTCGACCGGGCACTTGTGCTTGTCGAAGATGGTGAAGATGTCTTTCATGTAGCCGTGGGTCATCAACATGCGGCTCGCCACGACATCGATGATTGACAGCTTTTTTTTAACGGCGATGGATTTAAACGGGCTGCTGCAGTGCGGAGCAAGCGAGGTGATCCGCGTGCCTTCGCAGGCGGCGTTATGGCTGTTGAGAACATGCACGGGAATGTTCTTCTTGACCGCGGGCAGGATGGTGGCCGGGTGCAGCACCTTGGCGCCGAAGTAAGCCAGCTCGGCGGCTTCTTCAAAGCTGATGATCTTGACGCGCAGCGCGTCGGGGCAAACCCGTGGGTCGGCGGTCATGATGCCGTCCACGTCGGTCCAGATTTCAATTGCGCCGGCCGAGAGCGCGCTGCCGATCAGTGCGCCGGTAAAGTCTGACCCGCCGCGGCCGATGGTAGTGGTTATGCCGGCCTCGTTGGAGGCGATGAAGCCGCCCATCACTGGCACGCGGCCTGCGGCGATGTGCGGAATCAAATGCTGGTTCACGCGCTTTTCAATGATGGTGTCCAGCGGGACGGCTTTTTGGAATTGCGAGTCGGTGACAATTATGTCCCGGGCGTCGATGTGGGCGGCATCGATGCCCCGTTCGAGGAAGGCAGCGGCTACGATGCGGCTGGAGATGCGCTCGCCATAGCTGACGATGAGGTCGGAGATGCGCGGTGTGAGCTCGAGAATAGCGGCCAGGCCGCGCAAAATCTCATCGAGCGAATCGAATTTCTGGTCGATGAGGTTCTGCAGGGCGGCGCAGTCCGCGGGAGTCTTGACCAGCGCGGCAGCGGTGTCGCGGTGCCGTGATCGGAGGCGCGAGTTGATTGCAAGAGCGCCGGTGCGGTCGCCCGCGGCGGCGGCGGCGGCGGCGCGCAGCAACTGGTCAGTGACCTTGGCCATGGCGCTCACGACCACCACGGGCTGCATGCCCTGGGCCACGCGGCCGGCAACAATGGCCGCGGTGCGACCAATGGCAGCCGGATCCTCCACCGACGTGCCGCCAAACTTCATCACAACCAGGCTCATGCGAATCTTCCCAAAGTTGCTAGGCGCGCGCGGCGGCCTCTGCAACAGGTTCCCACCCCAGCGACGAAGTGGGTGCCCCCAGGGCATCGCTGGGGATCCCGGTTTCCAACTTACCCAGGCTGGCCAGCAGTTCGGCGTTTAAGATGGCGGCTCCGGCGGCTCCGCGAATGGTGTTGTGCGAGAGCACGGTGAACTTCCAGTCGAGCACCGGGCAAGGGCGCAGGCGGCCAACGGTCACAGCCATGCCGTTGCCGCGATTGCGGTCGAGGCGCGGCTGAGGACGATCATTTTGCGGCGCCCATTCGATGGGTTGATCGGGGGCAGTGGGCAATCCCTGGCGGGAGAGTGGACGGAACTCGGCCCATGCGGCCAGAAGGTCTTCGCGCGTGGCCGGACGGCCAAGCTTGATCGAGACGCTCTCCGTGTGCCCATCTTCGACCGGGACGCGATTGCAGTGCGCGCTGACCGTTGCATGGAGCGGTTCTACGATGTGGCCATTGAGCTTGCCGAGAAGCTTGAGAGTCTCGGCCTCCATTTTTTCTTCTTCGCTGCCGATGTAGGGCACCACGTTGCCCAGGATGTCCATGGAAGCGACGCCTGGGTAGCCTGCGCCGCTAACGGCCTGCATGGTGGTCACAAAGATCTTTTCAATCCCGAAGCGAGCCTCAATTGGTTTAAGAGCCATCACCAACCCAATCGTAGAGCAGTTGGGATTCGTCACCATATAGCCGCCGGAGCGAGAGCGCGAGGGTTGCTCCTCGATGAGGTGCAGGTGGTCGGCGTTGATCTCCGGGATGACGAGAGGCACGTTGGGCGCCATGCGGTAGGCGCTGGAATTGGAGACCACGGCACACCCTGCATCGGCGAATGCAGGCTCAATTTCGCGTGCAATGGCAGCGTCCAGGGCTGCAAAAATAACCTTCGGCGCGGCCTGACCTCCGTTTGCCGCGGCGCTTGGATCGGCAGGGCGCACTGTCATTTGGGCGATGCGTTTGGGCAGCGGGGTGTCGAGGCGCCATTTGGCGGCTTCGCCGTACGTTTTGCCGCTTGACCGATCGCTTGCGGCCAGCCATGCAACCTCAAACCAGGGGTGATTCTCGAGCAGCTGTATGAAGCGCTGGCCAACCATTCCGGTCGCGCCCAGGATGCCGACGGGGAGTTTTGTTTTGATAGCCATGAACACTCCAGTGTACAGGAGCAGAGGCTCAGAAACAGCAAAAGCCCCGCGCGTGGGCGGTAGCAGTTCCCAATGTTGTCAATGACCCCTCAAGCGCCCGAGCGAGCGAAGGACGCGGCCGCTTTAACCCGCGCGGAAGTCTGCCGCCTTCCGGCTGCAGACGCAGAGTTGGTCCCGCAATACTGCTGCAGAGCGTTACGGAGTGAGCGAAACAGTACTGAAAAAGGAGACTCCCCATGAAACTCTGAATAGGGAGCCTCTCTTTGAACAGTCTTTTCGCGCAACGCCTCCGATCCTGGTCAATGATCACCATCCTGGTCTGTGCCTGGCGGCCGAGCGCCCAAGCGGAGCCCATACCTGTCCGCCATGTGCAGGGGACCGTTCACGGCTTTCTCGAACTGTGTTCGGCCGATGGCCAAGTGCTTGCTTCAGGAGACAGCGTTCAGGTCGTCCATGGCACCCAGGTAACTTCGCACACGCTCTTCACTTTCAAAGATGGCTCCGTTGACGATGAAACCACAGTCGTCTCGCAAAGCCGCACCTTTCACCTCATTACCGACCACCATATTCAGAAAGGGCCTTTCTTTCCTCATCCGATGGATGTCTTGATCGACACCCGCAGCGGCCAGGTCACGATCCGCTCAACAGGAAAAGATGGAAAAGAGGAGGTTAAGACCGACCATCTTGTACTGCCGACGGACCTGGCGAACGGGATGGTTCCCTTCGTGGTAGAAAACCTGCGGCCTGATGCCCCGGAGACAAAGGTTTCAATGTTGGTGGCCACACCCAAGCCGCGCATGGTGAAACTGGCCATCTCTTCCAGTGGCGATGAGACCTTTTCGGTAGCCGGCTCTCCTCGCAAGGCGAGCCATTATGAGATCAAGATCGAACTGGGTGGAGTTGCTGGCGTCGTGGCGCCGGTCATTGGCAAGGCGCCTCCAAATATTCAGCTTTGGATCATCGGCGGGCAAGCTCCGACCTTTGTCAGAGAACAAGGCCCAATCTATGCGGAGGGCCCCATGATGACTATCCAACAGGTTGGCCCCGTTTGGCCGGACTCGCCGAAGTCAGGCAGTTAGAGAACCTCTGACCACAACCTAGGACAGTTACCCATGGTAACTAAGGTAATTGGAAGGTAACTTCAAGAAATTTAACCATTTGCGGGCAGAATTGCTCACAACCATTGGTTCGTGAAGTGATACTAATAATCAGCAAGCATTCTCCTGAACTGGGTGAACGCGAATGCACTCCAGATAGTAAACGACGAAAACCCTGTTTTTTTGAAGTTTGGCTTGGTTGCCTTAATATGCATCGAAACCCACCTACCAGAGTCGCGTCTACGTGTCTGCTCCTTGCTCTTGCGCTCGTACTCATGAGAATGAGTATCGGGTGCGGCGGAGCCTTATCCATGACCGCGCCAACTTTAACGGCGATCACCGTATCGCCGGCATCCGGGAGCTTGCCGGCTGGCGAGACGCAGCAATTCACCGCCAAGGCCAGCTACAGCAATGGGACGACTGCGGACGTAACGTCGTCGGTCAAGTGGACCAGTTCGAGCGCTGCAATCGCGACCATAACTGCCGGAGGAATGGCTACGGGCGTTGCTCCAGGCACGGCTAAGTTATCCGCCTCTCTCAGCGGCATGACCGGAACGGCGCAGCTCAGCGTGGCCACCAAAGCAGTTACATCAATTGCCGTTTCGCCCGGCACAGCCAGCATTCCCGCGGGAGCCACGCAACAATTCACCGCAACGGCCACCTATAGCGACGGATCGACGGGGAACGTTACCTCGACGGTCACGTGGACAAGTTCGACTGTCTCCGTTGCGACCATCAATGCGGCCGGCTTGGCCACGGGCGTAGCCATTGGCTCGACAACTGTGACCGCTTCAGCGGGTAGCGTGAGCGCAACGGCCACGCTTGCCGTGACGGCGAAAACGCTCACGGCGATCGCCGTTTCACCCGCAACTGCGAGTGTTGCCGCGGGCCTGACCCAGCAATTCACTGCAACGGCCACATACAGCGATAGCTCGACGGCCAATGTGACCACCATGGCAACCTGGACAACTGCCAGCGCTTCTCTTGCAACCATCACTTCAGGTGGCCTCGCCACCGGCGTGGCGGCTGGCACGACCAACGTGACGGCTTCAATGGGCGGAATGAGCGCAGCCGCAGCCCTCACCGTGACGGCAAAAACTGTTACATCCATTGCCGTGTCGCCCGCAGCGCAGAGCATCGCTGCTGGTCTCACCTTGCAATTCACCGCTACAGCAACGTACAGCGATAACTCGACAGCCAACGTGACTTCGACGGCAACCTGGACGACGGCGAATGCCTCCGTGGCAACCATCACTTCAGGTGGCTTGGCCACCGGCGTGGCAACTGGCTCAACAACGGTACAGGCCACGCTCAGCGGAGTAAGCGGCTCAGCGGCGCTGACCGTGACAGCCAAGCCAGTGACATCCATCGCCGTCTCGCCGGGCACCGCGAGCTTCGCCATGGGAGCTACGCAGCAGTTCACCGCCACGGCAACTTACAGCGATGGCTCGACGGGCAACGTCACCACCACGGCTGCCTGGGCCGCGGCGAACACCTCAGTGGCGACCATCGACAGCTCCGGATTGGCCACTGGGGTAGCCTCAGGCTCGACCAGCGTTTCCGCCACGCTCAGCGGGGTGAGCGGAACCGCATCGGTCACGGTCACCCAGGCCTCTGGCGCCGGCGTCAACATCCCCATGTTCCACGTCGATGCCAACCGCAGCGGATTGAATCCGAACGAGACAACGCTGACCACTTCGAACGTAAGCTCCGCTACGTTCGGAAAGTTGTTCTCTGTCCTGGTCGACGGCTATGTGTATGGCACGCCGCTGATCATGTCGAACCTCACCGTCAAAGGCGCGACGCACAACGTACTCTACGTCGCCACCGAGAACGATTCCGTCTTCGCGTTCGATTCTGACACCGGAGTTCAGTTGTGGATGACTTCGCTTTTGAATCAGGATTCGCTTACGGGCGAGGCGCCAATCGGCGGTCCCATTAATCCTTACGAGGGAGTCACAGGTACGCCGGTGATCGATACCACCACTAACACTCTCTATGTTGTCTCGGTGCAGAAGGGGCCGAGCCCCGCCGCAGCTTACTTCCGGCTGAGCGCACTGAATATCGCGACAGGCGCGATCACCAATTCCACGCCCATCGATGCGACGGTTCCGGCAACGAATTCCGATTCCTCCGGTGGCTACGAGACGTTGGAAACGAACTGCATTCAGCGAGCGGCTCTACTGGTGGCGAATGGCGATGTCAACACGATTGGCAATGTGTACATCGGGTTCGGCGGCTGCCATTCCGGATGGCTGCTGGCTTACGACGAGAGCTCTCTGGCCCAGGTGGGCGTGTTCAACATGAGCCCCAACGATGACGGTGAGGGCACCTACGCCAGCGCCGGCGGCGTGTGGATGGGCGGCGGCGGTCCGGTCTCCGACGGCAATGGCAACATTTTCGTCACTACCGGCAACGGGCCGTACGATCCGACTACCTTGCCGGCCAACGATAACACGCCTGGTGCCGGGGCCTGGTCCGATTCAGTGTTGCGATTCGACTCGACGTTGAATCTGCAAGACTCGTTTACGCCCGACGATTTTGTCTTCATGGATTGCGATGATTCGGATCTGGCTTCCGGCGGGCTGATGATGATTCCGGGAACCAGTCCCGCACAGGTTGTGGCGGGTGGCAAGATGGGCAAGCTCTATTTCCTGAGTTCGACCAACCTGGGGGGAGAGAAAGGCACTCCATTTACTCCCACGGCAGACTCCGGGGCGATGCAAACGCTGGAATGGGGCGCCGCGGCGCCTGGACAGCCGGCTCTGGTCAGTGCCTACACTGGGACCTGCCAGGTCAACGGTACGGGACCAACGTATTCGGCGACCATCAATTCGTTTGAGATCTTTGGGACTTCAGCATACTTCAACGGATCGATCTACCTGGGCGTCACGCCAACCGGAGCAAATGTTCCCTCCGGCATACGGCAGTTCACGTATACCAACGGGCTGTGGGTCCCTGGGACCGACACTACGCAATACATTCAGGAAAATACGCGCGAGGGCACTCCCTTCATCTCTGCCAATGGCGCTTCGGACGGGATTCTGTGGATGGTCGATCAAGGCCAGCCTCTGCAAACCCCCGCCAGCGGCGGACCGACGACGGCAACGCTCCGTGCATACGACGCCAGCGACCTGTCGACGGGTGAGCTCTACGACAGCAATCAGAATGGCGACACCGATGTTCCCGGATACGGAATCAAGTTCAGTTCCCCTGTTGTAGCCAACGGCAAGGTCTATATCTCGACCGGTCACGACCTGACAACGGTGGCCAATCCGCAGGGCGAAATCGATATATACGGGTTAAAGTAAATTCCTAAACCTTAAAGAAGCAATACCGGGGGCGTTGGTCAAAACCGATTGACGCCCCCTTAAACATCAAGATTACCAGCGTCCTGATTCTATGGGTCTCAGCTCCTGTCCTGGCCATGACTCCGGGGCGGAAAGTCTCCAGCGACAGGTCTTCGTCGCTGGGGTGGGGAGTCAAAGCGGCGTCTGTCCACTGCGAGGCTTTGCGGATAATCAATCTCCCATTAAGAGATTCAGCCCGAGAGCACGCGAACTTTAAGTAACATATCCACTTGCGCATCACAATCAAATTCAGGTTACCCCTGGTGACTTTGGTATAGAACGCTGTGTACAACCAAAAGGTGATTAGATCCCACTAACTAACCATGGGCATCCTGTCCAAGGCTCACCGAGGTGAATCCCTCATGAGCAGCAAGAACAGTGAATTCCCAGACAGCAGGACGAATTGCACTACTTTTCAACGTTGCCTTGGTTCACCGTGTTTTTATGCACCGCAGCCACTCTAAGACTCTTGTGTCTACCGGAGCGCATTTGTTACTCGCGCACTCAACACTCCGGGCAAGCAAACGGTGCATCTCGGTCATAACCAGGGATCGCAGTTAGGCGATGACAGCCACCTGTGCATCGCCGGCAGATGCAGTGTGTGCGTTGAATCCGCAGATGATTTGATGGCTGCAAGCGGTTGCAGGGTTATTTCGACTTATATAAGTTATATTACAATCCTAACTTAGATTGCTTCACCGGGGGCGTTGGTCAAAACTGATTGACGCTCCCATATATAAAGGTCAATAGAGACGGGCGAGAGGTCGAACTGGAGAATTTGAGCCAGTGCCGCCGTCGCGGCTTTCGCGTGAGACCATAGCCAACTCAGCGCGCAAGCCGGAACAGTTGCGGCCATCTTCATGTGACGCTCGGCTTATACTTGTAACTATGTATTCTGGCCGTCTCAGTTTGTTCCTCATTGCCGCCGCAGCAGTTGCAACTGCGCAATCCCCAGCATCCAATTCACAAGAGCCTCAACCACAGCAGGTCTGGCAGATGCAAGACGCGAACACAACAGCCAGCCTGCGCGGCATCGACTCGGTCGATGGGACAGTCGCATGGGCCAGCGGCACAGAAGGAACCGTGCTCAAGACCACTGACGGCGGCGCACACTGGCAGAAGTGCGCCGTGCCGGATGGCGACAAGGACGGCGCGACGCTCGATTTTCGCGGCGTGCAGGCATTTGATGCGATCACTGCCATCGTCATGGCCTCCGGTCCCGGCGAAAAGAGCAGGCTATACAAAACATCGGATGGGTGCGCATCGTGGATTTTGTTGTTCACCAATCCGGACGCTTCGGGGTTTTGGGATGGATTGCAGTTCATTCCCGCAATCGGGAGAGACAAAGGTCGTATGGGCCGTCTGATCGGGGATCCTGTAAATGGGAAATTCGCAGACTTTATGACTTACGACTACGGCAAGACCTGGGGTGTGGATACACAGCGGTATCCTGAGGTTGCTTCTGCCAAGTTCGGTGAAAGTCTCTTTGCGGCAAGTAACTCCGCGATGATCCTGATTCGAAAGACTCCCTTCTTCGTTACGGGAGGTTCGGCGAGCCGGAGCCGCACATTGGAATTGCACATGAAGCACGATCCATCTATTCTCTTCAATTTCGTAGGCGGGAATATTCCTGGGAAGCACGGCGATTCGTCCGGCGCTTTCTCTGTGGCGGCAGTCTCGGTCCAGACGCCGCGGATGCCGCGGATGCAGCGAAATTCATCGAAAGAGCCACACGAGTTGGCGACATGTTCATCGCCGTAGGAGGCGACTACACTAAGCCCAATGAAAGCGCGGACACAGCCGCCTGGTCCTCCGACGGCGGCAAACACTGGGCCGCCTCCACCATCCCGCCCCACGGCTACCGCTCCACCGTCCAATGGTCCGAGCCGCTCAAGCTCTGGATCACCGCCGGCACCAACGGCAGCGACATCAGCCGCGACGATGGCCGCATCTGGCAGCCACTCGACAACGGCAATTGGAACGCGCTCTCGCTTCCCTTCGTTGTTGGCCCCAAAGGCCGCATCGCCCGTATTAACCCCGAGGCCCTTCCACCCGCAAAATGAGTCATCCTGGGTCGCCCGCGGTTGCCATCCCCTTTATGCCATCGAAGGTAGCCCTTTGGTAGGATTTCAACCCCGCATCCGGCCTGCTAGCGTTATTAAAATGTCAGCAAGTCCAGACAAATCCGCAAAGCTCGACGCCCTCCCGTTCTATTACCTGTTGTTCTTCCTGTCGGGTTTTCCCGCGCTTCTCTACCAGATCGTCTGGCAGCGCGCCTTGTTTACTCTTTATGGGGTCAACATTGAATCGGTAACCATGATCGTTACCGTCTTCATGCTTGGGCTGGGCCTCGGAAGTTTGGCCGGCGGATGGCTTTCGGCTCGCAAGGGAATCCGGCTGCTGCTAGCCTTCGGCGTAATCGAGCTCTCGGTAGGATTCTTTGGCGCGGTTTCGCTCGGAGTCTTTCATCGCATCGGCGCGCTGACGGCAGGCGCATCAACCACCGCGACCGGCTTCATTGCCTTTGCACTCTTGTTGTTTCCCACCATGCTCATGGGAAGCACACTGCCTCTTCTCGTAGAGCACTTCGTCCGGCGCACAGGCAATGTGGGCGAGTCGGTGGGTCTGCTCTATTCGGTCAACACTCTTGGTTCCGGCGTCGCGTGTCTCGTGGCCGCGCTGGTGCTGATGCGGCTCCTCGGAGAAACGGGCGCACTCAGGCTCGCTGCCTGCTTCAACCTGTTTGTCGGCGCCGCGGCTTTAATTCTTCAGATGAACCACGCCGCTCCGGAGCTTGCAAGGCGGGCGCCGGAACCTGAACTGCGGCAGCAGACAATCCCTTTCTGGATTGGAGCGATCCTCGCCGGCGTCACCGGCTTTGTTGCGCTGGCTTACGAGATTGTCTGGTACCGCCTCTACGCCTTTACTTCGGGTGGAACAGCCCCCAGCTTTGCCAAGCTACTTGCTTTCTACCTGTTTGGCGTTGCCTATGGCTCGTTCGCGATCCGCGATGCCTGCCGAAAGAAACTCGGCAACGATGTCGGGCGCACGCTCGCCGCAGGCTCCAATGTGGTCATGCTGGGAACCATCGCCGCCTTTCTCATTGGCCCGGCAATGGCCCGCTGGGTCGTCCACTTCAACTTCGAGTTGAGCTACGTGTTCGTGTTTGTCGCGGCAGCGCTTCTGGGATCGGCATTCCCTCTGCTTTCACACGCTGCCATCGATCCAGCAAAGGAATCCGGCAAGAGCATCAGCTTTCTTTACGTGAGCAACATTGTAGGCTCAGCCCTGGGAAGCTTCCTGGTGGGCTTTATAGTTCTGGATCATTGGAGCACGCGAGCCACATCTCTGCTCCTGCTTGGCCTGGGCTTCCTCGCGGCTGCCGTACTTTCGTTCCTTGCCGGACCGAAGGCACAGAAGGGCGCGTTTTTTGCGGGGACATTTGCCTGCGTGGCCCTCGCTTGTGCATCGGGCCCTGTTTTCTCCGGCATCTACGAGCGCCTGCTCTTCAAGACCAAGTACACCAGCAGCATGAAGTTCTCCGATGTGGTGGAGAACCGCAGCGGCGTCATCGCCGTTTACCCGGAACTCTCCGAATTCGGCATTCCTACCAGCACAGTCTACGGCGGGGGCGTGTACGACGGCCGCTTCAACACTGACATGATGCACGATTCAAACGGGCTTTTTCGCGCCTTCGCTCTGAGCGGACTCCACCCGGAACCGAAGAACGTTCTCATGATCGGTCTCTCTTCCGGTTCGTGGGCGCAGGTGGTTGCCAACAACACCAGTGTCGACGGCCTCACCATTGTCGAGATCAATCCCGGCTACCTGGGTCTGATCCGTCAACATCCCGAGGTCGAGAGCCTGCTGCGCAATCCCAAGGTGCATATCGTCATCGACGATGGACGCCGGTGGCTGGTAGGTCATCCAGAGCGTCATTTCGATTTCATCATCATGAACACCAGTTTCAATTGGCGAGCAAACATGACCAATCTCTTGTCCAGGGAGTTTCTGGGACTGCTCCGGGCGCACCTCAATCCAGGCGGAGTTGCGTACTACAACACGACCTGGTCAGAGGATGTGATGGCCACGGGCGCTGACGCGTTTCCTTACGCGCTGCGCATCAGCAACTTTGTGGCCGTCAGCGACAGCCCGCTTTCGCTTGATAAGAATCGCCTGAGGGCAGCGCTGGCCAACTACCGTATCGACGGGCAGCCTGTCTTCGATCTCTTGGATCCGCGCGGCAGGGCTCGGCTCGAAGAGGTTGTGAGCATGGCGGACGGCATGGATGCTCCCGGGGGATGGCTCGAATCGCGTGCGAGCCTGCAACGCCGGATCGTGCTCCCGCGCCTGGTTACGGATGACAATATGGGAACTGAGTGGCAGTGATCGCGCAGGCGCTCGAATTTTCGCTGTGGACGGCCGGCTGCATTGAGAGCAACCAGATTGGCATTACTCGTTTGGAATCAACAAACCAGAAATCCGCTCTCGCATTCGGTGACCGGCGTTGCGGGCAAATGCTGACTCCGACAGTCAAAATTTACCTCCAACAATATCTGGAGTGTCCAAATGCACATTATCCAGGGGCAGGCTTGTAGAATAAATATAAAGAGGATGACCGAAACATTCCCAGCGGCTGCCAGCCCCTCGTCCCGCTCCACGCGGGACCCGGACCTGCGGGCGCGGATTGCGGACCAGACCGAGGGCTGGACTCAGGCAAGTCAATCTCCCCTCATTGAAGTCTCCCACCTGCGAAAGTCCTACAAAACCGCCCGCGGCGAGCTCACGCTTTTTCGCGACCTGAGTCTCCAGGTTCAGGCAGGTGAAATGGTGGCGATCGTCGGTCAGTCCGGTGCAGGCAAAAGCACCCTCTTGCATATTCTGGGCGCGCTTGATGCCCCTTCGGCGGGAACTGTATACTTCGCCTCAACCAACGTGGCCCAACTTGGGGCCCGTCAGGCGGCGGCCTTTCGCAATCGGGAGATCGGCTACGTCTGGCAGTTCCACTATTTACTGCCGGAGTTTACGGCACTTGAGAACGTAGCCATGCCGCTGCTTGCACGCGGTCAACAGAAAACCGGGGCCCCCGGCGACAGGTCCTCGTCGCTGGGGTGGAAACGAGAGGCGTTAGCGGTGGCGGCAAACTGGCTTAAGGAAGTTGGTCTTGACGACCGCGCCGATCATCGTCCCGGCGAGCTCTCCGGCGGTGAGCAGCAGCGTGTGGCGCTGGCTCGCGCGCTGGTTTGCAATCCGCGCCTGCTTCTTGCCGACGAGCCAACCGGGGACCTGGATGAAGTTACTGCCGGCCGCGTCTTCGACCTGATCGAACGGCTGCATTCGAGCCACGGCCTCACCTCAATACTGGTGACGCATAACCTTGACTTGGCCGCGCGCTGTACGCGAGCATTGCGCCTTGAAGGCGGACGGCTCACCCCTTTCGCACCTAGTCCTCAAGTGGGATTGCAAGCCGGATGCCCGTGACGGAATAATGTATCATTCCGGTGGTTTTTGAGTCTTAATGAAGTAGGCAGTCTGCGAATGGATGGTTCTCGTCCGGACCAGATTGTCGGGGCAGGATGGAATTCCAGGGGCAGCCCGATCGCCCACGGAAATGCGAGCATAGACCAGGCTCGCAACCATCCCCAAGAGCTGTTCGGAGGCAGGATCCACATTTTCCTGGGGCCTCCGGCGGCGAAGTCTAAAGAATGGCACGCGCGGGTTGGGCTGAGGCCGGCAGATTAAACGGACAGCCACTCCAGCCGATAGCCTGCATAGGGAGAACATCATGTTCGAACGCTATACGGAGAAGGCACGGCGCGTGATCTTCTTCGCGCGATATGAGGCCAGCCAGTTCGGCTCACCCTATATCGAGACTGAGCACCTGCTGCTCGGCCTGCTGCGCGAGGACAAGGCCTTGACCAACCGCTTCCTGCGCTCGCACGCCTCGGTGGAGTCGATCCGCAAACAGATCGAGGCCCACACCACCATCCGCGAGAAGGTTTCCACCTCGGTTGACCTGCCGCTTTCAAATGAGTGCAAGCGGGTGCTGGCCTATGCGGCGGAAGAAGCCGAGCGGCTCGGGCACAAGCACATCGGAACTGAACATTTGCTACTTGGTTTGTTGCGCGAAGAAAAATGCTTCGCCGCGGAGATTCTGCAAGAGCGCGGCCTCAAGCTGGCGCAGATTCGCGATGAGCTGGCCCGCGTGACTCAAGAAAAAGCTCCAGCCCAGCAGCGCCAGCGCGAAAGCAGCCTGCTGACCGAATTCAGCCGCGACCTGACTCAGGCCGCCATGGACGGGCAGCTCGACCCACTCGTTGGCCGCGACGGCGAGCTTGAACGCGTGATTCAGATTCTATGCCGCCGCACCAAAAACAATCCTGTCCTCATCGGTGAGCCCGGCGTGGGCAAGACAGCCATTGTTGAAGGCCTCGCGCAGCGCATTGCCGACGGCGAAGTCCCCAGTTTCCTGGCTGACAAGCGCGTACTCGGCCTCGATCTTTCTCTCATCGTCGCCGGTACAAAATATCGCGGGCAGTTTGAAGAACGGCTCAAGACCATCATGAAAGAATTGATGGAGAATCAAAACTCCATCGTCTTCATCGACGAACTGCACACACTGGTTGGCGCTGGGTCGGCCGAGGGCTCTCTCGACGCCGCCAACATCCTCAAGCCGGCGCTCTCTCGTGGTGAAATTCAGTGCATCGGCGCGACAACTCCGGCGGAGTACCGCAAGTCAATCGAAAAAGATCGCTCCCTCGAGCGCCGCTTCCAGGCCGTCAAAGTGCCGCCGCCCAACGAAGCCGACGCCATCAGAATCATTCACGGCATCAAGGACCGCTACGAGAAGTTTCACGCGGTCAGCTACACCGATGCCGCCATCGAGTTCGCTGTCTCGCACTCCAACCGCTATATACCGGACCGCTTTCTGCCCGACAAGGCAATCGATCTAATCGATGAAGCCGGCGCCCGCGTCAAGCTGCGCCAGACCTCGCTGCCTGAGGAAATCACCGAAGTCCAGAAGCGCATCAAGTTCATCGTCCACCGCATGGACTCGGCCATCGCCAACCACGAGTTCGAGAAAGCGCGCTTCTATTCCGACGAGGAACGCAAGGAGCGCGAAAACCTGCGCGCCCTGCGCGACAAGTATCACCTCGACGATTCAGCATCCGGCATCGTGGGCCGCGAAGACATCGAGGATGTAGTCAGCCGCTGGACCGGCGTTCCCGTCACCAGCATCAAGGAAGAAGAAACGCAAAAGCTGCTCCGCGTGGAAGGCGAGTTGCACAAGCGCGTCATCTCCCAGGACAAGGCCATCTCCGCTCTCGCTCGCGCCATTCGCCGCTCTCGCGCCGGGCTCAAATCTCCTGCGCGGCCCATTGGAAGTTTCCTCTTCCTCGGGCCTACCGGCGTGGGCAAAACTGAAATGGCTCGCACCCTGGCCAACTTCCTCTTTGGCTCCGACAAAGCTCTCATCCGCTTCGATATGTCGGAGTTCATGGAGAAGCATTCCGTCTCCAAGCTCATCGGCTCGCCTCCGGGATACGTGGGCTACGAGGAAGGCGGCCAACTCACCGAGCGCGTCAAACGCTCGCCGTACTCCGTCGTCCTGCTCGACGAAATCGAGAAGGCGCACCCCGATGTGTTCAACATCCTGCTCCAGGTTTTTGAAGACGGCCAGTTGACTGACGGCCTGGGCAACACGGTCGACTTCAAGAACGTGATCCTCATCATGACTTCGAACATCGGCGCGCGTCACCTGATGAAGAAGCAGGGACTCGGCTTCCAAAGCGATCGCGAAGACATCGTCTCTGACAAGATCGAAGAGCTGGTCAAGCAGGAAGTCAAGAAGACCTTCAACCCCGAATTCTTGAACAGATTGGACGAGGTCATTCTCTTCCAGGCGCTCAGCGATGCCGACCTGATCCAGATCGTCGAGCTGCTCGTACAGAGTTTGAACGCCAATCTGGCCCAGAAATCCATCACCATCTCCGTCACCGACGAAGCCAAGAAGTGGATTCTCGACAAGACGCTCGGCGATCGCAGTTACGGTGCCCGGCCTTTGCGCAGGGCGTTGCAGCGCTACGTCGAAGACCCCTTGTCAGAAGCCTTAATCGCCGGGAACATCAATGAGCGCCCGGCCTTCCTCGAGGTCTATCTCAACGACAACCAGCTCTTCTATCGGCCCGTCAGCGCGAGCGACGAAGCCACAACCGAGGAAAAAGCCGCAGGCATTCTGCTTTTCAGCAACTGAGCGAATCCCCAGACGGCTGAAATTAATTCGACAACAACAAAAAGCCCCCGGTCCAGACCTTGCATCAGTCTTGGCCGGGGGGCTTTTATTGCCGAAGATAACCCGTAGCTTTTTAATCGTACGTTCACAAAATTCGCCTGTCTGTCACATTCTTTTAACCGTGGCACAATCAACCTTCTCTATAAAGGCAATGCCGCCTTTCCCAACGGTGGCTGGAGGTTAACGTGCAAAAGATTATTGCATTTTCCCTGGCTGCGCTCCTCGCAGTCGGCACCCTTCCGTATCCAGCTTATGGTGCAGAAACCGCAACGCCAATTAAG
>Ga0182024_10012561_pt1 | contig 16726 bp, 18 predicted proteins | sample P32metaG_FD_120480 | JGI IMG/M metagenome (GOLD analysis project Ga0182024, IMG submission 120480) | Permafrost microbial communities from Stordalen Mire, Sweden - P3-2 metaG (Illumina Assembly) | ecosystem: Environmental > Terrestrial > Soil > Wetlands > Permafrost | place: Sweden: Stordalen... | reverse complement strand
CTTCGGCGCTCGGTGGCGTGCTCTCCCTCTGCGGGCTGCCCGACCAGCCCATCGCACCGTGGGGACGACAGGCATTCAACACGGCCGGATTCATCAGCGCGATCAGTGGCCTCGCGGCCGTGCACGCGGCGCAGATCACCGGCACCGGCCAGCTTGTCGACGTCTCCCTCCACGAGGCCGTCACCGCCACCGTGGAACAACTGTTCTTCCAGTACTGGTTCGACGACCTGCTCCCCTATCCGAAGGTGGCCGAGCGCCAGGGCTCGCTCCATTGGACCCGTGCCTACAAGGTCGTCCCCGCCAAGAGCGGCTGGGAGATGATCACCCTCGCGCCGAACGCCGCCGGGTTGCTCGGGTGGATGGTCGAAGAGGGGTTCCCGGCCGCCATCGAGCTGGTAGGACGCCCTCCCGAGGAGCTCCTCGGAAGCCTCGGACTGATCATGGACACCGTTGCCGCGTTCGCCGCCACGAAGGAGGCTGGGCCGCTGTTCTGGGACGCCCAAGCGCGCCACATTGCCTTCGCCGAGGTCCAAACCGTTGCCCAGGTCGCGGACAACCCCCAACACGAGTTTCGGGGCTTCTTCCGCACCGTCGAGTGGACGGGCCCCGCGCTGCGCGTTCCCGGACCGCTGGCCCGGTTCCTCGGCACCCCCGACGAGCCGCCGCGTCCGCCCGGCTCTCATGCTGGCCTTGACGAAGTGCTGGAGAGCTGGGGTCATCACACGATCGCGCCTGAAGGGGGGTCGCTTGAAAAGCCCTTGAGCGGCCTGCGAGTGCTCGACCTCAGCCACGTCTTGGCCGGACCCATGTGCACGCGCCTGTTGGGCGACCTCGGGGCCGACGTCGTGAAGCTCCAGACGCTCGAACGGGCCACGACCGTCAACGATCCGCAGTTCCCGTACTTCTACGCGTGGAACCGCTCGAAGCGGCTGATCACCCTCAACATGAAGGACCAGCGAGCCATCGAGATCATGGCGAAGTTGATCGAGCAGAGCGACGTCCTTCTCGAAAACTTCTCAGCCGGCGTCCTCGACCGTTGGGGCCTCTCCTATGAGACCGTACGAGAGTGGAACCCGCGCCTCGTCTACGTGACGATGTCCGGTTGCGGACACGAAGGTCCGTGGTCCAGCCTCGTCACCTACGCCCCCACCATCCACGCGTTGGCGGGCCTAACCTACCTTTCCAACCCGCCGGGGCGAGGCGACCTCGGCCCCGGCTACTCGTTGAACGACCACGCCGTCGGCCTGTCGGCCGCCTTCGCCGTGCTTTCGGCACTCCAGAGCAGGAGGAAGACCGGTCTCGGACAGCACGTCGACATCTCCCAGATGGAGACGGGCGGCTACCTGATCGGACCGGCGCTCATTGACATGTTGAACAACGGTCGGGAGGCGCAGCCGATCGGCAACCGCGACCCCTACGGCCTCATCGTCCCGAACGACTGCTTCCCAACCGCCGACGGTGAGTGGCTGACGGTCTCGTGCCGGGACGACGACGAGTGGTCCGGCCTGGTGCGGACGACCGGCATAGAAGCCGCAGGTCTCGAACGGTTGGAAGATCGACGCGCCCGTGTCGACGAGGTCGACCAGCTCGTGGGCGTTTGGGCTGCATCGGTCGGTGCCGAGGCGGGACAGGAAATGCTCCAGCGGGCCGGAGTTCCGGCCGGACGCATTCAGCACGCCGGTGACCTGATGGCCGATCCCCAGCTCGTGGCCCGCGACATGTGGTCCACCTTCGAGCACGCCACGTTCGGGACCCGGCCCTTCGACCGATACCCGGCGATCTGGAGCGCCATGAGCCTCGAGCCCTACAGGGCGCCGGCCTCCTACGCGGGTGAGCACAACTTCGAGATCTACACGGAGTTGCTCGACATGAACGAAGCGGGCGTGGCCGAAGCGATGGCTGACGGCCTCTTCGGCTGAACCGAAGGAGGACCCGGGGTTCATCGAATCGACCCCGAGGCGCAGCTCCCGCCCCAAGATGACGTCGATCGCGGTCTACCGATCCGACACGGGGTGCTTCTGGAGTTCACCCCAGGCCGGTCGCGATCCGGCGCCTCGTCACGATTCCATCAACAGGTCTTCCCAGTTGGCCGGGACACGGCCGGCTGGTCCTGGCACGGGTTGGTCGATCGGATGGTGCAGCGGCGGAGCCAGGCGAGGTCCTTCGATGTACTCGTTGGTGCGGTAGTCCCAGAACCACTCCTCGCCCGGTTCAAAGCTGCAGATCACCGGGTGATCCGCCGAGGTCGCATGAGCGGTCGCATGCTTGCTGAGCGAGTCGTCACAACACCCAATATGGCCACACTGCGTGCACCGACGTAGATGGAGCCACCAACCGCCGGATTCATTGCACTCCACGCAACCGGTTCCACTTGGTGGAACCTCTGGATCGATGAACGTCGTCATGCTTGCACCTCGCGCTGGGTATCTGTCGACGGATAAGGGAAAGAGCAATGGCCGCTATGGGTGATCTGTGCTCCCGGCCTGATCAGAAGGAGAGGTATTGGTGGACGGATCGCACCGAGGCCGAACCCTCACCCACGGCAGCCGCCACCCGCTTGGTGGATCCCGATCGCAGGTCGCCGACGGCGAAGAGACCGGGGTGACTGGTCTCGAACGGTAGCGGTGACCGGGCGAGCGTCTGCCAACCCTGACCGAGCTGGTCGGGGGTCAGCGAGAGGTCGGTCAGCACGAAGCCTCGGTCATCCAGGGCTGCGCAACCATTGAGCCAACCCGAGGAAGGGTCGGCTCCTATGAAGGAGAACAGTCCGGCACATCGGAGGACGACCTGGCCGTCGGGACCATTGAGGTGCACCGTTCGTAGCGTCTCGTCTCCTTCCAGAGCGAGGACGGACGTGCGTGTCCGAAGCGCGATCTGGGGGTCGGCCTCGATTCGTTCGACCAGATAGCGCGACATGTCCTTGCCGAGATCTGGGCCACGGATGACGAGCGTCACTTCGCACCCGCCCTGGCTCAAAAAGATGGCCGCTTGACCCGCCGAGTTGCCACCTCCGACGACGACGACGGGCGACAGGCCGCACATCCGTGCCTCCGTGTCCGTGGCGGCGTAATACACGCCGTTGCCTTCGAAGTCGCTCACTCCTGAAGCCTCCAGTCGGCGGTAGGAGGCGCCGGTCGCCGCGATGACGGCGCGGCCTGCGACCTCGCTTCCGTCGGTCAGTCGCGCCACCAGATACCCGCCGCGGCTTGCCAGCGAGACGACGGTGCAGGGCGCGGTGAGGCTCGCCCCGAACTTCTCGGCCTGGATGATCGCCCGCTGGATGAGCTCGGCACCAGAGACCCCCATGGGAAACCCCAGGTAGTTCTCGATCCGTGAGCTCATCCCTGCCTGTCCCCCGGGTGCGGTCATCTCCACGCCGAGGGTGCGCAGTCCTTCCGAGGCTCCGTAGACGGCCGCGGCCAGACCGGCCGGGCCGCCTCCGATCACGACCAGGTCGAAGCAGCGCTCCGGCAGGCTCTCGACGGTGAGTCCGAGATAGCCCGCCACATCGCCCGGGGTGGCCCGGCGCAGCACGGTGCCGGTGGCGATGACAACGGGCAATTCCGTCGCGGCGATGTCGAAGTGCCCGAGCAGGGCTTCCACCTGGGGGTCACGATCTGCATCCAGCCACTCGTGGGGTACACGGGTCCGGACCAGAAACTCCCTGATGCGGAGGGATTCCGGCGAGAAGTGTGACCCAATGACCCGGATGGCAGGCGCCGCTTCCGTCATGAGCAACCCTCGCCGGGCCACGAACGCGGCCAGGATGGTGTCTCCCAACCCGGGCTTCGTCGCCATCAGCTGCCGCAGCTTGTCTCGAGGGACCGCGACAACCTCGCCCGCCGTGACGACCCTCGCCGAGACGAAGACCCGCAGCCCGCTCAGCATGTTCAGCTCGCCCAGAAACTGTCCTGGTCCGTGGCGAACGATGACTCTCTCGCCACCGTCGACCGCAACCACGACGTCGACCTCGGCGCTGACCAGGACGAAAAAGTCGTAGGCGACGTCGCCCTCCCGGTAGAGGTACTCCCCCTCCTGGACCTGGCGGGAAACCCCGAGCTGCGTGGCCAACGCCATGTCTGCTGCGTCCAGCGTCGGAGTGGCCTCTTCTTCATCTCCCATGGTGCGGACCCTTCGTCTCTATGCAACCCACCCCGAGATCAGTGACGCCGCCAACCTTCGGCCACCGTCTTCGACTCGGTCGGAAGCCGACGTCCTCGATCACTCAAGCGGGCGAAAATCACACCGTAGCGATCGTCGGTCAGCGCCCATTCGCGTCACATCACCGTAGGGCCGAGTGAGCACCAACGGGCGAGCGCGCTCGACGAGCTTTGCGCAGTAAACGCCTGTATAGGAAGCCACGACGATCACTTCGTTCTGCGCAGCCTTGCCTTTGTCAATCGGTCGAGTTGCGTCATGCTGGGGCCGTGCGCGCTGCGGTGGTTCCCCGATACGGCCCGGCCGAGGTCATCGAGGTTCGGAACGACTGGCCCGAGCCGGATCCCCCGGGTCCCGGTGAGGTGCTGGTGGAAGTCCAGGCGGCGGGCCTCAATCCCAGCGACGCCAAGATCCGCGCCAGTGGCGGACGCCCGGGCGGAGTCGAGCCCCCTTACGTCAGCGGCCGGGAGGCTGCCGGGCGGGTGGTGGAGGTGGGTCCCGGCGTCGACTCGCTGGGGCCTGACCAGGAGGTCTTCGCCTTCTTCGGTTGGGGTGCCCGACCCGGTGGGCACACCGAACGCCTGGTGGTCGCCGCCTCGGCCCTGGCCCTCTGTCCGCCCGGGGTTCCGATGAACGAAGCGGCCGGCCTGCCGCTGGCCGGCCTCACCGCCTTGCAGGGTCTGGAGGCTCTGGGGGCCATGGCGGGCGAGCGGGTGCTGATGACCTCCGGCTCGGGTGGGGTCGGGCATCTGGGCGTGCAGATTGGGGTGGCACTGGGCCTGGAGGTGATCGCTACCAGTGGGCCCGCCAACCTGGACTTCGTGAGGGCCCTCGGCGCAGCCGAGGTGCTGGACTACCGGGACGAGGACCACCGCCGGAGGCTCCGGGGGATCCCGTACGTGCTGGATAGCGTCGGGCCCGAAAACATCGGGTCGTACCTCGGCTGTTTGTCCGCGGGGGCCAAGGTGGCGGCGGTGGCCGGCGTGCCGAACGAGGTGCCCGACGGAATCACTGTCACGCCGATCCGCTGCGAAGCCAGCTCCGCGCGCCTGACCCGGCTCTCCCAGCTCATGACAGATAGACGGTTGGCCGTGACGGTGCAACAGGTGTTCCCGCTGGAGCAGGCGGCCGATGCCCATCGCCTGCTGGAGGGCGGGCATGTACGAGGCAAGCTGGTCATAGGCATTCGGACGTAAGCGACCACTGGTCAGTCTGTTCGCGTGCCACCGCCTGGACAATCAACAACGGTGAGGACGCCCATATAGTCAGGGTCCTACGGCAGAACTCGGCTCCGATGGCCCAAGACCGTCAATCCCATCAGAGCATGCTCCGCCGGAGCGAGGCAGAGACTTGGAGGTAGTCAGATGGTCGCAATGCCAGACGTGGTATCGACAAAGGAATGGCAGAAGGCACGTGACGAGTTGCTCGTCGCCGAGAAGGAAGCCACCCGTCGCCAGGATGCGATAGCCGCCCAGCGGCGCCGTCTGCCGATAGTTCGCTTCGACAACGAGAAGTACCAGTTCGCCACTCCGGACGGCCCCAAGCGTCTGCTCGACTTCTTCGACGGTCGTCAGCAGCTGGCCATCTACCAGTTCATGGACGTGGGCCCGGATGCCTTCTGCCCGGGATGCACCCACTTCACGAGGAATGTCACCGACCTGGCGACGCTCGCCGAGGGTGGGGTGAGCTGGCGGACGATCTCCAACATGCCCCTCGCTCAGATGGACGGCTACTGGTCAACCAACGGTTGGTCGGTTCCGTACGCGTCGTCGCACGGGACTACCTTCGCCAGTGATTGCGGCGCCGACGATGGCTTCATGCTGACCATGTTCTTCACCGACGGAGAGAACGTCTACCGAACGTATAACACCACGGCTCGGGGGGTGGATCGGGTGCTGTTCGTCAACAACCTTCTCGATCTAGCCCCGTATGGCCGCCAGGAGGACTGGGAAGACTCCCCGCCAGGCTGGCCGCAGTATCCGACCTACGGCTAGCCAGCGGTACTGCGCAGTCGCCGAGTTCAGATCGGTGATTGCCAAGCATCGGCTGGCTCGTTCTTCTTGGCGCTCGGCGTACGAGCCGGCTAACGCTCCACGCGGTAGCGGAGGTAGACGACTCCTGAGCTGAAGGTGCGGGTCTCGACGAGTTCGAGATCCACCCGGCGCTCGCTCTGCGGAAAGAACGGAATGCCACCGCCAACCAGCACCGGGTAGACCCTGGTCCGGTACTCGTCGACCAGACCCAACGCGGCCACCTCGGCGGCGAGAGTCGCGCCGCCGATCGCGATGTCGCCCTCCCCCGGCTCGGCTCGTAACCGTTCAATCTCTTCCGCCAGGCCGCTGGAGGCCAGGCGGGCATTGCCCTGCACCACGGACAGCGTGGTGGAGAACACCACCTTTGGGAGCGGGTTCCAGATCGCAGCCCACTCGAGCATTGACTCGTCGAGCGATGAATCCTGGTCGACGGTCTCCCAATACAGCATCGTCTCGTACAACCGTCGCCCCAACAGGTGAACACCGACCTCTCGTATTTCCTCGGTGACGAAGCGAAAGACCTCCTCGTCAGGCTCCGTCCAGTTGAAGTCGCCGTCCGGCCCGACGATGTAGCCGTCGAGTGAGAGGCCCATCGAATAGGTCACGCTGCGCACCAGAACTCCTCCTCGGTAACGGGTTCGACACGACTACGACCGCCGAACGCCACTTCGTGATTTTCCGAACGCCGAACCGCATGATCTTCAGCACGGTCGAACCAACATCCGATCAACAGACGTCTGGATGAATCCGGCGCCGAGATAGAGATTGCGGGCGGCGTCGGTTTCGAAGCCGACCTTCAAGCGACGCGCGCCCCTGCTGGCGAGTCGATCGAGGCCTTCTGTCAACAACATGCGGGCAAGACCGCTTCGTTGGTACTCGTCTTGGACACGCATGGGTTCGAGTAGGCCGACTTGCGTCATGTGGTCGAACCAAAACAACGCGTACCCAGCGGTGGCGCCATCGGCGTCCTCGACCGAGAGATCGAGGGTCGGATCGTATAGGGAGCATTCGTTCAGTCGGCGCTCCACAAGTTCACCGTTGCGAGCGATCATCGGGTGCGCACGATCGGCACGCATCACGCGATCGACGATCCTGAACCCATCGACCCGAGCGACCGGGGGGCGCCTGTCAGCGTCCATCCAGGTGGTGCCCGAAAGCTCCTCGGTCATCGCGAATCCACTCTGGATGGCGAGCTCGGCCAGCGTGGCGTCGCGTTCGCACATGAGCAGTTGGAGGGCCTGACTTCCGTGTTCGACGGAGGCTTCCAGCGTCGCGGTCCAGACCTCTTCCTTGTCGACGATCGATGGCACACAAAAGATGTCTGTTTGCCAAGTATCGTCCCAGGCGGTGAGCCCGGCGGCCGCTACCGGGCCGATCTCGTCGAACCAAACTGGGAGTGCCAGTTCATCGGTCACCCGGGGACGGCGCCACCACCACTGCACATCTGCGGCCTCCCACATGCCGCCGAGTGAGTCGGCCAGGCGAGCCCGTTGAAGGACCGTGGAAGTCGCGTGCAAACGCTCAAGGCCTCGCAGTAATTCGCGCCGCACCACCATGCTCACTAAGCGTATGGGGTGCTCGAATCACACTGCAGGACATCCCGTCATCGCCACAGTGATGGCCAACCGGGGCTGGCCATGACGGCTCTCCCAGTCGGCTACAAATGGCCGTGGAGAACCGGACCGGCTGGCTCGTAGATGCCGATGACTATGCCGAGATCAGTCGTAGTGAGCTCGACGGGGCGCAACGTCGTCGGGAGGATGCCGTCGTTGAACAAGCGGCGACCGGAGCCGAGGACAAGCGGGAACGTCATCAGGCGGAAGCGGTCGATGAGGTCGTGCCGCAATAGCGTCTGGAGCAGATTGCCGCTTCCCCAGATCTGCAGCTCGTCGCCAGGCTCGTCCTTCAGCGCCTGCACTGCCGCGACGATGTCGCCGCGCACGAGGTGAGCGGTGTCGGGGTGCTCACCGCGCCACGTGGCATCGGCCTCACTGAGCGAGCTGGACACGACGTACTTGGGCAGCGAGTTGATCGCCATGGCGATGGGGTTGGAGGGATCGGTGTAGTCAGGCCAGTGGCCGCGGAAGATGTCGAACGTTCTGCGACCGAACAAGAACGCGCTTGCGTGGCTGTTGAGCTGGGTGACGAACTTGCCCATAGCCGGGTCGGAGAACGAGGCCTGCCAGCCGCCATGGGTGAAGGCGTCACTGGGATCTTCCTCGGGGCCCCCGGGGGCCTGCATGACCCCGTCGAGGGTCAGGAACGTCTGAACGGTGAGCTTCATGTCAAGGTAGAAGGAGAGGCAGTTGGCGACGCACTCGTAATCGGAGCGTCCCTAAGTCCGGACGGTCACGCCAGCACTCTTCAGCGCATCGAGCAGCGGCGCCAACCGCTCGAATGTCGATTCGTCGATCGGCAGGGACGAATCGTTGGCAGCTTGGGTCAGGGTTACGTTGCGGTTCCCCCTCTTGTCGGGATCGGATACGGCCACCGTGAGAAGCGCCACGTGGAACCGCCTTACCGCTCCACCGAAGACTTCTAGCACGCGACCGTCGAATGCCATCAGACGCTGTTGGTCGAGCTGGATATCGAGCTGCTCCACGAGGCGAATGTATCTCAGCGGCGCCGCGACTGATGCCACAGGCGCGCGTTCGATAACGCTCTAGCCGCACTTACAAGGCGAACCCGCCTGAGGGCTCTGCGCGGCCACCGGGCACTGGTAGCCGCTCAATGCGGGCTGATCCTGGCCGCGGCTGCGGAGCCATCGTGCCGATCTACGGTTGGGCCCTCCTTCGACGCCGCTAGAACGACGACGTACAACAGCGACTGTCAGGAGCATACGGATGTCGAGACTGCAGGTCATCATCGGAAGCACCCGCCCCGGCAGGGCCGCCGACCTGGTGGCTCCGTGGGTGATCGACCGGGCCCGGGCCCACGGCGGGTTGGACGTCGAGGTCCTGGACCTGCGCGATTGGCCCCTGCCCATGTTCGCCGAGCACATGGGGTCCATCGGCGACTTCAACGACCCCACGTATTCGCAGCCGATCGTGCGGGACTGGAACCACAAGATCCGCGAGGGCGACGCATACCTGGTCGTCACCCCCGAGTACAACCACTCCGTTCCCGGGGTGCTGAAGAACGCCATCGACAGCGTCTTCGTCTCCTTCGCCTTCCGCCAGAAGCCCCTGGTGGCCGTCGGCTACAGCGGTGGCGTCGCCGGCGGGGTCCGCGCCATTGAGCACCTGGCCCAGATAGCCATTGAGGCGGAGATGGTTCCCCTGCGTACCGCGATCATCATCCCCCAGGTCACCGAGGCGTTCGACGAGGCCGGCAAGCCAGTCAATCGGGTCGCCGACATCAGCCTCCGCATCGCACTGGACGACCTCAAATGGTGGTCCGACGTACTCGGGGCGGCGCGCGCCGAGGGCCAGCTACCCCCGGCGGCGTTCCGAATCAGGGCTGCGGCGGCGGCGCTCGACGAGGTCGAGGACGAGGCGGTGTGACGCCATTGCTCCGGGTCCCCGATGGGAATGCCGCCTCCTCAGCGGGATGGTCGCGATGACCGCAGACGGCACACGCCGCAAGCCGGCCCCAAAGGCTGATGCCGTCGCACGTGAGTTCCTCCGGAAGGCTGACCCGGTCCTGGCGCGGCTCATCGACGCGCGGCCCGACTTCCGCCCTCGGGCCTGGATGGAGGCGCTTCCTCCCCTCGACGCCTTCGCGAGCCTCGTCTTCCAGGTGGCTGGCCAGCAGCTCTCCGTCCCCTCGACCCGCGCCATCATCTCGCACCTGCAGCAAAACTTCGGGGGCCATATGCCATCGCCGGTCGAGTTGCTCGCAGCCGACCCGCACGTGCTGCGGGAGAGCGGCTTCTCGGTTCGCAAGGGCGAGACACTGCGCGCCCTCGCGCAAAGATTCGTCGACGGGCGTCTGAGCGAAGAGGCTTTCGTTGACATGACGGACGAAGAGATCGAAGCCGCCCTGACCGACGTCCCTGGGATCGGGCCGTGGACGGCGCGCGGCTTCCTGCTCGTCGCCCTCGACAGGCCCGACGTGTTCCTCTCCGGCGACCTGGCGCTCCGGCGAACGATCCAGCGCGAGTACGGACTCGACAACCTGCCGCCCGACGAGGAGCTAGCCGAGCTCTCGGACCGCTGGAGGCCCTACCGGAGCCTGGCGGTGAACTACCTGTTCGCGTCGGAATACGACGAAGAGCAGTAAGGGTTGGATCGTCGTCCGCCAGGGCCCGAATGAGTGATCCCGGCCATTGGAGGTGCGCGAGGGTCAGAGACCCTTGCGCACCGTTCGCTCCAGAATCCCGAGCGTGGCCCGAAGGGCCGACTCGGGCACGATCGGGAAGCGTTCTTTGAGGTCGCCGGTCATCTTCGACCAGTCGTAGTAGGACGTCACGTCGGTGATCTCGCCCTCACCGGGTTCTAGTCGGTACCCGTAGAAGTGGGGAAACGGGATATCCGGCCCGAGGTTCCACGCGATCTCCCTGTCGCGTTCAAAGACGATGATGTGCACGGTCACTTCGTACTTTCCGAGCGGGACGTCATTGAGTGATTCGCGGTCCATGTGAATGACGAACGTGTCGCCGACCTTCTCCGCCGGTACGCCGGTGAAGTCCTGCAACATCCCGGATGCGTCGATCGCGACGTGGCCCGCCGGGCTGCGCAAGATGTCGAAAATCTTGGACGGCGGCGCGGGGATAGGCCGGGTCACCTCTATGCGGTCGGACATGAAGACGGTATCGGGCATGTCGAGCTCTCCTCTGGACTGGGATGCGACGGACCAACCTATGCGAGGTGGGTGCAAATCAACCAGCAGCGGAGAACCTTCGACCAGTGGCGGGCAACGTGACCCGAGAAACGTGCGGGGTCGCCCCAAACTCAGCCTGAACACTCCAATTCATGCGTCCAGATCAGCGAAGCTCGAAGCGGTCTAGGTCCATGACCTTGTCCCACGCCGCGACGAAGTCCCTCACGAACTTCGACTGAGCGACGTCCGCGGCGTAGACCTCGGAGATTGCCCGGAGTTGGGAGTGTGAGCCAAAGACGAGATCGACGGCGGTGCCCATCCATTTGACTTTCTCGGCTCCACGGTGGCGACCCTCAAAAAGGTGCTCGATCGAGGACACACGCCATTCGGTATCTATGTCGAGCAGGTTCACGAAGAAATCGTTGTTCAACGACTCTGGTTGGGTCGTGAACACGCCGTGATCATCTTGGGCCGTGTTTGCACCCAGGACACGGAGACCGCCGACGAGTACCGTCATCTCCGGAGCCGTCAAACCCAGCAGACTCGACCGGTCGATAAGTAGCTCCTCGGGTCTGCGCTTGTCGCCCGCTCGGAAGTAGTTTCGAAATCCGTGAAGCCCGCCGTCCTTCCTCCTTGCGCCTCAGGAATGGATCGTAACGGCGTATCCATCGGGGTCAGCAAACACGAACGTCCGTCCAAATGGGCCATCGAAGGGCTCTGTGACGATTCGAACCCCGGCATGAACAAGCCTGTCGTGCAGAACCTGCGGGTCATCGGCCTTGAGCCACAATGCGACGCCCCAGCCGAGACGCTCGACCGCCTGCAAGTCAACGGCGGGCTCACGAACGGCAAAGGTAATAGGAGTGGTAGCAAAAACCACTGCTCCTGGTGGGCTCTGGGCTGCCCGCTCAAGGCCAAGCTGCTCCGAATAGAACGCAGCAGACACCTCGAGGTCGTTGACCTGTAGTGCGATGAAGTCGGGTCCGATGACTCTCACTGGGGCTCCTCTATAGTTATCAGGTTACCTGATGACTATATCAGGTAACCTGATAAGTGCAAGGTGCCGACGGGGAAGGCAGGGAAGCGAGTGCCAAGAGCCGAGGACATGTCGGGTTACCTGGTCAAGCGCGCTCAATCGGTGATCCATCTCGCCCTGGAGGAGATCGTCTCCAAACAAGGACTCGGGATCCCCCACTACGTCGTGCTCACGTTGCTGGCTGAGACGCCTGGATTGCCCAACGCCGACCTTGCCCGCAAGGCGTTCGTGACGCCCCAGTCAATGAACGAGGTCCTCAAGCAGCTCGAAGCCTCCGGGTTAGTGAAGCGTCACCAGAGTCCGTCAAATGCACGGATCCTCTGCGCACACTTGACCCACACGGGCGAGAAGAAGTGGCGATCGGTCGAAGAAGGTGTTCAGGAATTGGAACAGCGTCTGCTCCGGGGTCTCACGCAAGACGAAGTCCGTGTCCTAAACCGATCGCTCAAGACGATCATCCGAAACATGGTCCCGACGCCGTGAGGTTCATCAGACGCAGACGCGCTCGTGAGCTGGCGTCCTGGTGTTTCTCCCAACACGAGTAATAGCTGGCCCGCATCGGCATTGGGTTCTCAAGATCTTTTGAGAACTACCGGAGCCGATGCCTGGTCTGCGCCGACAGGCCGAATACTTGGTGGGGTGTTCTCGTATGCACCGTCTCTGGGCGGAGCCCGGTGAGCATCTTGCATGATCACACCACAACGACGGAAAAATCACACGGGATCAGGCTGAGGAGGGAGCCAGCTCCTGTCGCCGCCGTGACCTCGATCAGCTTTCAGCGCGTTCGAAACACCTGCTGAACCACCTCTCGATCCACCGACTTTCCCGCCTGCGTCAGCCAGTCAGTGGGCCTCTGACCCCGCTCATCGAGGGCGTCCCGGTCGGCGCCAGAGTCGAGCAAGACCCGGATCGTCTGCACGAAGCCCGCCTTCACGGCGTAGTGAAGGGGACTGGCGCCGTTGTAGGAGGTTTCAACGCTGGCTCCATAGCGAAGAAGAGCGGCCACAAAAAGCGGATCGTCTTTTCGTCCCTTGTTGCCGGTGCAGCTAATTCTCACCCAGTCGCCGGACTCTTGGCCATCGGTCCCAATGCCGGCCGAGGCGCCGGCATTCGCCAAGCGAGGAGCGATTTCAGCATCGGTCACCCACCGCCCGGCGCCTATCCGAGTCGCGTCCGCACCGTGGTCCAGCAACAGGTCGATCATCACCCGGTTGCCCCGTTGGGCCGCTGCCCGAAGCGCCCGCCCACCTGAAAGGACGGGCTGGTCAGCATGCTCGAGAAGCAAGCGGAGCGACGGCATCTGACCGCCAGCGACGGCGTGGTGGACCGGCGTGATGGTGAGAACGTCAGTCGCCGGGTCCGGTATCTGCGACAACTCCGGGCGGACCATCAACAACCGATTGATGAATCCCACGTCACCTAAGAAGGCGGCAGTGAATACGTCGTCCCGGGCGCCATGATCAACCAGCAGCGTGGCTAGATCCGACCGGTGCTTCATGCGAGCAGCACACATGGGCGTGACGTAGAAGACACCCTCGAAGGCGCCACCGATCAGCGCAACAGGCAGCGGCCACGGCCGGACGACGTCAGCACCATGGGCGAGGAGCCACTCGACAACCACCACCTGGCCCGATAGGCACGCTCCTTGCAGTAAGCGAGCGGAGAAGGCGGGCCGTTCCACGGCGTCGGGGACGGTCGCCACCAGCGAGGCCAGCTCTTCGACATCGCCACGCTCGGCGAATAGCAAGGCGCGAGCGAGCGTGCGAGCTCCGACACCGCACGAGGCAATGAACTCCGAACGATGCTTGAAACGAACGGCCCGCGGCCGGCCGCCTGTTGGTGTCGCATCCTGCTCATGGTTGACAAGAGATACCGCGATGACCTGGGCGTGCTCGAAAATGGCGGCGCGGTCGTCCTCGTTGGCGACCGCATCGTTCAAGGCACGTCGTAGATGGCCAAGCCAGCGGTCGGCCGAGTCTTGGGTAATAGGCAGATCCTCGTGGCGACTATGGCCCCGCCCAAGCCGATTCGCTGTAGCGGCGGGGACCTCCGAGCCATTCGGCGAAGAACCGCTTCTGATTCCTGCGGCCGCGGGAGAGATCCCGGCCGAAGAGCGGTCGAAGGTCCCGGTCGGTTTCAAAGCCGTCGTAGAGCGAATCCACCAGCCGGTCGACTGTGGCTTGACCACCAACTCGATCGAACAAGGGGTCGTCCACAAAAGGTCGAAACCCACGCTCCGCAGCCAACCAGGAACGATGTCCCACACCCGTGTCCACGCCATGGTGCGCTGGCTCCGTCTGCGTCACGCTCCGACGTTACTCATTGCGGTCTCCTCGGAGCGGCGCAACGTCTACAAGGCAAGGGGCAACCTCCGGAGCACCCCCGATTTACATTGCAGCAAAGATCAGCTGGAGAACGCTTTTCGAGCTACTTACTGGCGAAGGCGATCAAGCTCTCCACATCCTCCGGATCCGCGTCCATGGCCTGGAGTGCGTGCTGATAGCGGGCCCGAAGGTCATCGGTATCGAGGCCGAGGCCCCTTCCCCATCCAAAAGTGGGTCCGTCGAGTGACTGAACCAAGAGATCAGCCGCCACCCGGCCGTGTCGTCCATTGCCGTTGACGAAGGCATGGATCTGAACGAGGCGGTGATGGAACCGAACCGCGAGTTCTTGAGCGTCGAACGAGCCGTTCGCCACCCATAAGTTCGCATCAGCGACCAACGCACGGACTTCGACACCGATGTCGGCCGGATCGATGCCAATGTTGGCTTCCCTCGTCCGGTATCGGCCGGCCCAACGCCAGACCCGATCGAACATGGCTTGGTGGAGCCGCCGGAGGTAGAGGTCATCGAGCAACTCAGCCGAGGTCGGGCGGAGTCCGAAGGTGGCGGCGGCGATGTTGGCTTCTTCGGCGGCGAACAGTTCGCCTCGGGTCGCGATGTAGGTGGGAATCAAGCCCTCCCGATCTTCATCGCCAATGGCGGTGTGCCCGTCGCCGACCGGCGCCAGTGGGTCGGTCACTCGGGCTCACTCCACAGGCCCCGTCGATCGACCAAGTCGGAGGCCAGGGCGTCAAGCTCGTCGACGGCGTCGGCGTCGCTCAACGCCTGGTCTTCAAGCCGGCTGTGATGGCCGATCCGGGCCAGGTGGGTGGCCGCCGCGCGGCGGGCCCGGTGCTCAACGGCCGACTGGAGGGAACGCCGGGGCACCAAGAAGTAGACCAGCTCGCAGTCGAGCGCCTCGGCGGCCCGTCGAAGGGAGCCAAGCCCGATCGTGCCTTGGGCTTCGCTTGCCTCGAGCTCGGCCTCGGTGGCTTGGGTCACTCCCATCCGGCCGGCCAGCTCCCGTCCCGACATGCCGAGGGCGTCGCGGATCGCCCGGATCCAGCCACGGTGGGGCCGCGGCTCGTCGAGCAGCGGCCGGAGCCGATCGAATCGCCGGTCGAGCTGTCGCCGGGCCTGGGCCTGAGGGGTAGCCATGGGGAATAGCCTACTGGGTCCACCCGATATGTTGATACATATTCGATCGGCTTTAGCCGATAAGTCAGCCTGAGATAATCGGCTCCAGGCAGTTATTTCCTGCCCGTACTCGCGAGAACAGCTGCTAGTGGGGTGTTCTCGTAAGTACGTGGCCTGGGCTGACAGGGCCGATTTACGTTCCGGATCACACGGAAGTCGCGAAAAATCACATGGCCCAGAGGTCCCTGGTGACGACGACGAGCCGTCACACACGAGCGTTTCGATAACGGTCAGGCGCCTCTTTCGAGAACGCCCCCTAGTGGGGTGTTCGCGGCTTCGTGGTATTGGAGGCTCGATGATCGAAAGGCATCTGGCCGGGCAGGATCATTGCCCCTGGGACGCCTATTCCCGCCGATCGTGACCCTCCCCATCGACCATGGCTACGGTCAACCAGACGCGGTCGGCGGACGACGCGCGAGAGGGTGGCTCGAGTCCTGCCAGCCACTGCCCGAACCGGATGAGAAGCAGGCCGCACCGACGCATCCCGGCCAGGCGGAGAGAGCCGTGGCGCCTCGTTCCCTGCAGCTCGGTCGCCGACCGTCTGTATCGCCGGGTGCGTGCGAACTGGTCCTGACGATCCTTGATCAGGTACTCCAGAAGATCGGGGTGCATCGCAACTCCTCCAAACGCCCTTGCCAGCAGCATACGCCTTTGGAGTAGACAAGACAACTAATATTCTATATAGTTACTTGTCTATGCAAGTCGCTGACACCAATCACTCGCCCGGGCTCGTGGAAGTTGTGGGGCCGTCGTTGGCCCTTGATCTGTCCTGGTGCATCCACGCCATCTTCTCCTCCGATTATCTGCGCGAGAAGCACGCTGTCCTGGGCCGCCTATACGACCAGCATGGGGAGCTCTGCGAGCGGGCCCGTGGCTTCTGGGCAGACGACATGGGCTGTTTCACCGACATCCAGGTCCTCGCCCACCATGCCAATGCCATCGACGTAACCGACTTTTCGGTTCTGCGAGCTCGGTGCGAGGCGACACTGCCGTCCCTTGCCCTCGACATGCGCCTGACCTCGGAGACCGAGGAGGACCGGGCCACCATTCTCGCCCGTCTGGTGCGGCTTCAGGAGTCCGAAGAGCTCCGCGACAACTACTTCGATCTATTGGGCGACTTGTGGTCGCCCGTTGCCGACTGGTGGCAGGGCGAAGGCGCCCCGTCGGTGGAAGCCTCGGTGGCCGAGCTTCGACGTTCCCTGGCCCGCGGGGCGAAGTGG
>Ga0182024_10012560_pt1 | contig 16727 bp, 18 predicted proteins | sample P32metaG_FD_120480 | JGI IMG/M metagenome (GOLD analysis project Ga0182024, IMG submission 120480) | Permafrost microbial communities from Stordalen Mire, Sweden - P3-2 metaG (Illumina Assembly) | ecosystem: Environmental > Terrestrial > Soil > Wetlands > Permafrost | place: Sweden: Stordalen... | reverse complement strand
TGGCCGAGGACGGCCTCCTGAGCGCGGGCGAGCCCGGGGTGCAGTTGACCTGGATGGACTCCAAAGTGGGCGACTGGGTGGTGACCCCCCGGCAAGGCAAACCGGTGGAGGTGAACGCGCTCTGGTACAACGCCTTAAGGATCACACAGGGCCTGGCCCAGGACGCGGGTCGGGCGGCCACGGCCGGGGAACTCGCCGGCCAGGCGGACAAGGCACGCCAGGCGTTCGAACGGGTCTTTTGGAACGGGCAGCTGGGTTGCTGTTTCGACGTGATCGCCGGCGACGGCCCCGACTCTTCGGTGCGGCCCAACCAGGTTTTTTGCCTGAGCCTGCCCTTTCCTCTCTTTGACGCCGACAAGGGCCGCCTACTGCTGAGGACCGTGGAAGAGCAATTGCTCACGCCCAGGGGCCTGCGCAGCCTCAGCCCCCGCGACCCGCGCTACATTCCCCGTTATGAGGGCGGGGTCGCCCAGCGCGACGGGGCCTACCACCAGGGCACGGTGTGGGCCTGGCTTTTGGGCCCGTATGTGGAAGCCCTGATCCGGGTCCGCGGCGAGGAAGGGAAGGCGGGGGCCCGGCGCATCCTCGCGGCCTTCGAGCCGCATCTGGATGAAGCCTGCGTCGGCACGGTCTCGGAGATCTTCGACGGAGAGGCCCCCCACAGCCCGCGCGGTTGCCCGGCCCAGGCCTGGAGCGTCGCTGAGCTGCTACGGGTGTATTTGGACCTGCTGGAATCCGGCGCCTAGACGGCTCCCGGAAGCTTAGCCACAAAAAAACGCCCCGTCATGATTCGACGGGGCGTTTTTTTGTTTGTTTTGGATTTGGTTCAGAAGTAGTAATGCACCGCCAGATTGAAGGGCACGAACGCGTTGACGTTGCTGGCGCCGAGCCCGAAGGCACTTCCGCCGGCGCTGGCAGTGGCCCCACCGGCGCTGGCGCTGGTGCCCTCAAAGCCGAGATTCAGGCCGCTGCTGACTTCCACGGACACGTTGCTCCAAAAGGGGATGAAGCCTTCAAAGCCCCCCCCCAAAAAGATCCCGAACACATCGGTGGTCAACGAGCCGCTGGCTCCGCCGGCGGTCCCTGTGAGCGTGCCGGTGACGTAGGACAGGCGGCCCAGCAGCTGGAAAGACAGGTATTGCGAGGGATGCAGGAGGGCGTAGCGCGCCTGCGCACCGATACCGAAGTCGGAACCCGCCCCGGTGGCGCTGCCGAAGGTGGTTGAAACGGTGCCGGAGGCGGCTCCGCCGAGCAGCATGCCGTCAAAGTCCAGGTTCGGCACTCCGCGGTAAGTGACGCTGATGGCATCCAGAGCGCCGGCCGGACCGGGCAGGTACGCGGCGCCAACGCCCCAGATGGATTCCGGCGCCGCATCCGATGCCTGTGATGGATCGGTGGCGTCCGCGTCCTGACTATGGACGCGTTTGTGCCGGGCCTGGCCCATGGCCGGCAGGGCCAGCGTAAGGGCGGCGGCGAGGACCGCGTAAATGGAAAGGTTATGCCGCATGGCGCCTCCAGGGGTGGAAAAAGGGAAAGGCGAAGGGTTTCTTCGCTGACGCGGGATTTTAGCACGAACTTAACGTGGAGGAAAAGGTTTTGGAGGGGCCGGCTTCCGGGGTTTTGGCCGGGGATGCCTGGGTCTGCTATAATTTGCATAGACTGCGCGTACCGCGGGGGCCAAGTCGCCCCCAGCCTTAGGGGAGGTGGGGCATGAAAGCTTTCGGGCTGATATCGATGCTCATGACGCTCGGCATCATCGCATTTGTGCTGGTGAAGCAGGTCGGGGAAACCAGCCAAGGGGTCCCTATCACCCAGGCAAAAGTGGAGGAGGACCAGGCCCGGGACGCGATGGCCCTGGCCGGGGAGGTCCAGCTCAAGACCAGCATCGACACGTTCCATGAAGAGAAACAGCGCTGGCCCGCCAGTCTTGACGAACTGAGGACCGCCGGCCTGATCGAGTATGTGCCCGCGAACGTGGACTATGATCCGGCCAGCGGCGAGGTCAAACCAAAATTTCAGGCGGCGGCCAACGGGCAATAAAGCCTTATTCCGGCCGCTTAAGGGAATACCCGTGGTGCCAGAGGCATACTTTATAGCCGATACGTATGGCCCGGCCCAATGACCACAACGAGGAAGCGCTTCCGTGAGCGATCGACCCGGTTTTTTGTCGAATTGGCAGTGGTTCTTCGCGCTCCTTTATTTATTCGCCGCTGGCGTCGCGGCATGGCAGACCGTCCGGCATACCAACGCGGAAACATACTACTTCGACCAAGCGTGCGCTGAGCAAAGCATCGGGAACGAGGGCGCCCAGGTCATAGGACGCCACGGCCTCATCGGCGCTTTTTTCGCCAAGAACATGAACCTTGGCCTGCCATCGCTGAAAGATTCGACCCAGGCGTTGGCGCAAATCCCCCATTTGGAGGACCTGGAAAACCAGGAAGCGGCCCTGGGATCGTGGTGGTCATGGGCCTTGCTTTGGATGAGCCTCTTGTACCTGGCCGTCTCCGCGGTCCTTCCGGGTCCAAGGGTCCGCAGCGTGGTTTTCGCCCTTACCGCCGTGTCGACGGTCTTTTTTCTGGTCGGCATGAGCGCGTCGGCGATGAAGGTGTTCACGGTCATCCACCAGTTTTTCGGCACCACACCCGTCGTCCAGCACGAGGTGAGAAGCATCTTTTCGGTGATCGACGCGCTGTTCTCCTCGGGGCATTGGATCTTCGCGAGCTTCCTCACCTTGTTCAGCATCGCCACTCCCTTGACCAAGATCGCCCTGACGTTTTTGGCGTGCCTGACCTCGTCCCCGACCTTGAACGCGAGGATCTCGAAACTTTTGGGGGAGATCGGCAAGTGGGCCATGGCGGACGTGTTCGTCGCCGCGCTGCTTTTGTCCTTTTTTGTCATCCAGTCCGGCAAGGCCACGCGGGTGATCCCTTGCCGCGGCCTCTATTATTTCGCCGCGTATTGCTTCTTGAGCCTCATCACCTCCGAACTTTTGGGCCAATTGGATTTCGGAGAAATAGCAAAGCCTTCGGACTCAAAAACCTGGTTCGGAATCCGCGCCGCCGGGGGCTTGATCGGCGCCGCCCTATTTTTGTCGGTGCTTCATTCATTGAAAAATTGAGGCGGCTCCCCGGCCCGCTCCGTCCTTGACGCCTGAAACACGCCGCGGGTACGATACCGCCATGGAATCCGCCTTGGGCATGAGCAAGGAAAATAAGCCGTCCGCTTCCGGTCCCGCGTCCCTCGAGGCGCGCGAACTGGTCTGCGAATTGTGTCGCCATTTTTACCGATTGGGATGGGCGTCCGGCACAGGCGGGGGCATTTCCATCAAGGATAAGGGCCGAATATATATGGCCCCCAGCGGGGTCCAAAAGGAGCGCCTCGAACCCGGCGACATCTTCGTGCTCGACGAGGACGGCGGGGTGCTGGAGGAGCCCGGCCAGGGGGCGAAGCTGTCCCAATGCGCCCCCCTCTTCATGCACGCCTTCAAATTACGGGGGGCGGGAGCGGTCCTGCACAGCCATTCCCTGCACGCCATGGCCGCCACGCTGCTCTTCGACCGTCAGTTCCGGGTCAAGAATATGGAAATGCAGAAGGGCATCGAGGCTTATGGGGCCTTTGACGTCCTGGAGGTCCCCATCATCGAGAACACGGCCCAGGAGCGCGACCTGGCCGATTCCCTGGCCCAGGCCATCCGGGACCATCCCAAAACCCAGGCGGTGCTGGTGCGCAACCACGGGGTCTACGTCTGGGGCCGGGACTGGAAACAGGCCAAAACCCAGGCCGAATGCTACGATTACCTGTTCCAGGTCGTCTGCCGCATGCGGCAGCTGGGAATAGCCCTGTAAGCCCTAATTGGGAGGAGGAACGGCATGAAAGCGCACTGGCTGGAAACAAAGGAGCCGATTTCGGCCGAAGCATTGAACGTCCAGGGCATCTTCTACACGCGGCTTCCGGTCGCGGAGGCCGAGCACAAGGCGCCCTTGGAAAAGATCATGAAGGAACACGGCTATGTGGACCGGGACCTGGTCACCATGTCCGAGGAAATGGCCACCTTCGACGAAATGTGCCGTAAGTTCGCGATCGAGCACTACCATCCCGGCGACGAGGTGCGCTTCATCATCGGCGGAGCCGGGGTCTGGGAGATCCGCAGCCTTGACGACCGATGGATGAAAGTGGAGGTCGTCTCCGAGGACTTCATCACGGTGCCGTCCAACCGCTACCACCGTTTCTACCTGACCGACGAGAAGAAGATACAATGCGTGCGCCTGTTCAAGGACCATTCCGGATGGGTCCAGGTCTACCGCAAGGACGTCGAGGCCGGCACCGCGGCCAAGGCCTAGGGAATTAACGATGCGATGAACGAACGAAGACGCCCGGACCGCTCCGGGCGTCTTCGTTTTCAAAAACCAAAGGGGGATTTGGATGTCCGGCGTAAAATCACACAAAGAAACCGTCGAGGAAGGGAAGGCCTTCCTGGCCAAGAACAAGGACCTGCCTGGCGTCAAAGTGACGGACAGCGGCCTGCAGTATGAGGTCCTGCAGGCGGGTGAGGGTCCCAGCCCCAAGGGGCACCACTCGGTGAAGGTGCATTACGTCGGGACCCTGGTCGACGGCACCAAATTCGACAGCAGCTATGACCGGCGCGAACCGATCGTGTTCCCGGTCAAGGGCGTGATCGAGGGATGGGTGGAGGGCCTGCAGTTGATGAACGTCGGCAGCAAGTTCCGCTTCGTCATCCCGTCGGATCTCGCCTACGGCGAGGGCGGCGCCGGGGACGACATCGGGCCGGACGCGGTCCTGGTCTTTGAAGTGGAGCTTCTGGAGATCATCGGGCGTTGAGCGCGCTTTTTTTCGCGCGGAAGACCCGTCCGAATTGGGCCAAATAATAGTCCCAGCCCTCCTTGTGCAAGACGCCTTCTTCGTCGTCCGGAAGATTGGAATGGACGAGCGTCAGCAGGGTGTCCTGCCCTTTTTTCTTGAAGGTGACTCTCACCAGGGACTCCAGGCCGCGCGTGTGTGGCGACATCCAGGTCATTTGGATCTTGCCCGGGCGGGCCAGCTTAAGGAAACGGCCGTAATGGGGATGCGGCGCGCCCTGCCTGAAGTAGAAAAGGGAATTCACCTTGGGCGTGAAGACCCGGATGTCCGCGTCGTGCCAGGGATTGACCGGGCTCTTGGGGCTCAGCCACGCGTCGAAAACCTGGCCCGGCGAGGCCGGGATCGTGCGTTCGAACGTCAGGGCCATTGTCTTCAGCTTCGTCTTCATGGTTTCTCCCCCCTCTTTGTTTTGAAGTGTTCCTCCACCCGGTCCAGGTGTCGGTTCCAGAAACGTTCGTATTCGTGCACCCAAGCCGAGACCGCCTCGAGCCCTTCCGCCTTCAGCGCGATCACATGGTCGCGCCCTTGCTTCTCGCGATGCACCAAGCCCGCCTCTTCAAGCACCTTCAGGTGCTTGGAAACGGCGTTCAGGGACATCTTAAAAGGGGCCGCGATCTCGGTGACACGGGCCGGGCCGCTTGAGAGCCGGGCCAGAATGGCCCGCCGGGTCGGATGGGAAACGGCGCCGAGGATGGGGCTCAGGTCGGTCACGGGATATATTCAACCATATGGTTGAATATTACGCAAGATAATTCCGCTGCGGATGCGCTTGACTTTTATCACTAACCATACAAATGTATGGTTAGTGATAAACACCGCAGGACACCCATGACTCAGCCCGCACCCCTTCGTCCCTTCAGGCCCAATCCCCAGGAAACCCTGCGGCATTTGAGGCAGTTGCCTGGACTGAAGCAAGCCCTGGCGGCCCCGCTCCCGGCCGGACGCTTGCAGTGTTCGCTCTTCGCGCCGGGCCTGCCCTTGGGCGTCCTGACCCATCTATCGGGGCCCCGCCGTACGGAGGCCATGCTCACCGTGCTGGCCGAACATCGGGGCCTGAGGGCGGCTTGGGTGGAGGAGCGCATCACGGCCTATCCGCCTGCCCTGGAGCGCCGGGGGGTGGATCTGCGACAGCTCTTGTTTGTCGAGGCCCGGCGGGATTTCTTCTGGGCGCTGACGCAGGTGGTCCGCAGCCAGCTCTTCAAGGTGGTGCTGGTGGCCTCCTCCCTGCGGGAGGAAGGCGTTTCCCTGCGGCAACTGCAGCTGGCCAGCGAACAGGCCGGCTGCGCCGTGCTTTTGACCGGCGACATCGAGGGCCCGGCCTGGGCCGTACGGCTTTGGCTGGCCACGGAAAGCGGAGGAGGAGGCCTTTCACTGCGGCAGAGGCGCGACCCCTTAGATTCGGCCGGAGACGATGCCGTCCGCGTCGTCGCCTGAGGCGGCCATGCCGGACCCCTGCGTCGCCTGCCTGGATTTTCCCGGCGGCCTGCCCGCGGACCGTCTGCAGGCCCTGGCCGAAGCGTCCTTGCGTTTTTCCAGCCAGGTGGCTGTCCGGCCCGGGGAGAGTCTTTTCGTTGAATTGGGCCGCAACCGCTGGCTGGGCAGCATCCGGGGGTTCTCAGGCCGCCTGGAGCTGTTGGGGCGGCGTTTCGCGGGCCGTTTCCCGCCGCGCATGGGTCTGGGCCGCGACGCGGCCGAAGCCCTGGCCCTGGCGCGTTGGGGCCGCGGGTCGCTGCCCCTAGGATCCCTTCCCCTGGAGGCCTTGACGGCCTACGCCTCCCCCTTCGGCAGCGACAGGGAAGTGGACGCTAAGCTGGCCGAATTCTGCGCGGTTTTGAAGTCTTTGGGGGTGGGCCGCCTGGACGACTTCCTGGCCCTGCCTCCCCACAGCCTAGGCAGCCGTTTCGGGCCCAACGCCGCCCTGCTGGCCGGGCGCTTATGGGGAAATTTCTCCATGGCCTGGCCCCGCTTCACACCCGCTCCGCGGCTGGAAGAGGTCCTGGACCTTCGCAACCCGGCGACGCAGGACGGATGCTCCTCGCTGGACGCGCTGCGCTTCCACCTGAAGCGGGGGCTGACCCTGCTTTGCGCACGCCTGCGCGGCAGGGACTTGAGGGCGGCGGCCCTGGTCTTGGAATTGCAAGAGGAGGCACGCGGCCGTCCGCCCATTCAAGCCCGGCGGCTGGAGCTGCGGCTGTCCCTGCCCCTGGGCGCGCCGCTGGAATTGCTGAAGGTTTTGGTGGAGGCGCTGGAAGCTTCGCTGCGCGGCCGCGGCCTGGCGGCGCCGCTGGCGGCACTGCGCCTGCGCGTGACCGAAACCGCCCCGGCCTTGGCCGCGCAAGGCCACTTCTTTGAGCGGCAGGCGGAGGTGGTGGAGGCCTGGAACACCCTGGTGGACCGGCTGGCCCAGAGATTGGGGGCCGACCAGGTTTTTCTGGTGGATTTGGTCCGCACTTATCTGCCTGAGCATGCCTGGAAAAAGTACCTGCGCGAACCCGGAGCGCCCCGCGGGGCGGCCGCGTCCGGGATTTCATCGGCGGACAAGGGGCCGGATGGGGACCTGCCGATGGGGAAGGGGCCGGCTGAAGCCCTGCCGGCCTTGGGACCGCGGCCGTTTCGGCTGCTGCCTGAGCCCCTGCCCCTGCGGCGCAGCGGGGAGGTCCTTGGGCCTTTGGACGATGGCCGGCACTGGCAGGCCATCGCTTGGGACGGGCCCGAACGCCTGGATGGGGAGTGGTGGCGCCGCCATTTTTCACGCGACTATTGGAGGGTGGCCACGGCCGAGGGCACGGACCTATGGGTCTTTTCCAGGCCGGAAGCGCCGGAAGGCCGGCTCTGGCTGCAGGGCTTCTTTGACTGAGCCCAGGGCTTACGCCGAGCTGCTTTGCCGCTCCAACTTCTCCTTCCTGCGGGGAGCTTCGCATCCCGAGGAGCTCTTGGAGCGCGCCGACGCCTTGGGCTACCAGGCCCTGGCGCTCTCGGATTTGGACGGCGTCTACGGACTGCCCAAAGCCTATTGGAAATGGAAGATGCTGGCCGCCGAAGCCTCGGCCAAGGGCGCCCCAAGCTGCGCCTTGATCCACGGGGCCGAGCTGAGCCTCGAACGCGCGGAGCCCGGCAGCGGCCCCCCACGGCGGGCGGGTCTGGCGCTTCTGGCCCGGGACAGGGCGGGCTGGTCCTTACTATGTCGCCTCCTCACGGCCAGCCACGCGGACAAACCCAAGGGCAGCGCCGGACTGGACTGGGGCGCCTTCCTTTCCATGGTTCAGGCCCATCCCGGCCGGCAGGGCCTGTGCTGCCTCCCGCGGGGAGAGGGCCTGGGCCTGGGCCTGGACTTGGAATCCTTCGGCACGCCCCAAGCGCCCTTTTATCCCAGCCTTCAATCCCTCTTCGGCCCCCAGCTCTGGCTCCCGCTGGCGCGGCACCTGGACGGCGGGGAGGCGGCGCGCACCCAGGCCGTGCGGGGGCTGTGCCGCGGCTACGGCTTGCGCGGCGTGGCTGTCGGCGATGTCCATTACCACGAGGCCGGCCGCCGCCGCCTGCAGGACGCGCTGGCCTGCGTGCGCGAGGGCGTCAGTCTGTCCGAGGCGGGCTGGCTCCTTTTTCCCAACGCCGAGCGCCATCTCAAGCCGGTCGGCGACATGGCCCATCTCTTCCGGGACTGGCCCGAATTGCTGGACAACAACCTGGAAGCGGCCCAGGGCTGCGCATTCAGCCTGGCCGAGCTCAAATACCGCTACCCGTCCGAATGGATCCCGCCCGGGCGCACCCCGCAGAGCCATCTGGAGGCCCTGGCCCTCGCCGGCGCGGGCCGTCGCTTTCCCCGGGGGACGCCGCCCGGGGTGGCCGCCCAACTCGGCCACGAACTGGAGCTGATCGGCCGCCTTGGTTTTGCCGACTACTTTCTGACCATCGAGGAGCTCATCTCCTTCGCGCGTTCCAGGGGCATTTTGTGCCAAGGGCGGGGCTCGGCGGCCAACTCCGTCACCTGCTATTGCCTGGGCATCACGGCCGTGGATCCCACCGAGATCGGGCTGCTCTTCGAGCGCTTCCTGTCCGTGGAGCGCGCCGAGCCGCCGGACATTGATGTGGACTTCGAGCATGAGCGCCGCGAAGAGGTGCTACAGCACCTTTACGAACGCTATGGCCGGGACCGGGCCGCCATGGTGGCGGCGGTCATCAAGTACCGCACGCGCTCCGCCATCGCCGACCTGAGCAAGGCCCTGGGCGAGCCCGTCCGCGTGGGCCGCGCCCTGCGCGACACCGACCTGGGCGTACTTTCAAAGGGGGTGCAGGCTCTGGCCACGGAGGCGGCCGATTTTCCCCGCCACCTCTCCATCCATTCCGGCGGTTTTGTGCTGTCGCAGGAGCCCCTCATCGACCAGGTGCCGGTGGAGCCCGCGCGCATGGAGAAGCGCAGCATCATCCAGTGGGACAAGTACGACCTGGATTATGTGGGGATGATGAAGGTGGATGTGCTGGCTCTGGGCATGCTTTCAGCGCTCAGGCGCTGCATGGATCTGACGGGCTACGCCGACCTGGCGGACCTGCCGCGGGAGGACGTGGCCACCTATGAAATGATCCAGCAGGCCGACACCGTGGGGGTATTCCAGATCGAGAGCCGGGCCCAGATGAACATGCTGGGCCGGCTCAAGCCGGCCACCTTCTACGACCTGGTGGTGGAGGTGGCCATTGTGCGGCCCGGCCCCATCGTGGGGCAGATGGTCCACCCCTATCTGCGCCGCCGCAAAGGCGAGGAGGAGGTGGCCTATGAGGACGAAAGGCTGAGACCCATCCTTCAGAAGACCCTGGGCGTGCCCCTCTTCCAGGAGCAGGTCATGCGCCTGGCCGTGGACCTGGCCGGCTTCTCGCCGGGGGAGGCCGACGAATTGCGCCGCGCCATCGGAGCCTGGCGTTCGGATGGGCGCCTGCCCCAGGTGGCCGAGCGGTTGATGGCGGGACTGAGGCGGAGCGGGCTATCCGAGGGTTTTTGCCAAAACCTGCTTCGTGAGATCAAGGGTTTCGCCGAATACGGCTTTCCGGAATCCCATGCCGCGTCCTTCGCCCTGCTGACCTACGCCTCCTGCTACCTCAAGTGCCGCCACCCCGCGGCCTTCACCTGCGCCCTGATCAATTCCCAGCCGCTGGGCTTTTACGCCAACCATAGCCTGGTCGACGACCTGAAGCGCCACGGACAGAGAGTCCTGCCCCTGCATCCCCAGCGTTCGGTGTGGGACTGCGCGCTCGAGGACGGGGCGCTTCGGCTGGGCTGGCGGGTGCTGGAAGGCTTGGGTGAGGCGGCCGCCGAACGTTTGATCCGGGAGCGCGCGCGCGAGCCCTTCAGGGATCTGGAAGACTTTGTGCTGCGCTGCGGGCTCAAGTTCGTTTTGCTGCAGTCCCTGGCCATGGGCGACGCCTTTGAGTGTTTCGGCATGGCCCCCCGTGAGGCCCTGTGGCGCCTGCTTGCGCTGCGGGCCCTGACGGTCCGGAGTGCAACCGGGTCCCAGCTCAGCCTTTTTGGCGGGCGGGCGGACGGCCTGCGGGCGGCGGAGGAGGCTCCGGCCGGCTTCGCGCCGTTGAGCGAATGGGAGAGCATATCCCAGGCCTACCAGGCCTTCGGGCTGTCTCCGGTCGCGCATCCCATGGAGGCCCTGAGACGCATGCTGCCGAAGCTGCCCCCCGGACTCTGCCGGGAGGCGCGCCAGGCCCGGCACGGCCAGTGGTGGCGCCAGGCCGGCCTCTGCATCGTGCGGCAGCGCCCCGGCACGGCCAAGGACGTGGTCTTCGCCACGCTGGAGGATGAAAGCGGACTGCTGGATCTGGTGCTGCATCCCGCGGTCTATGAACGCCACCGCGATGACTTCCTGAACAACGCCTTTTTCTGCGCCGAAGGGGTCCTTCAAAGGGACCGCGATTCCGTGAGCATGCTGCTGAAAAAACTCAAGCCCCTGGACCCGGAGCGTATGCTCAAGGTGGGATCGCACAACTGGCACTGAGGGTCGCTTATTCCGTTTTCACTTCAACGCTTTTTGAATCGCATTCAAGGGCATGAACAACTGCGGTTCATCGGGCGGCAGGACCACGAAGCCAAAGCGTTCATAGAAGCGCTTTGCCGCCCGGTCTTTCGCGTCCACAAAAAGCCCTATGCCGCCCGCCGCATGAGAAATGGCGTCAAATTTTTTCAATGCCTCGGCCAGTAGCGTCTTTCCCAGCCCTTGCCGTTGATGGGATTTGGCCACGGCCAAGCGGCGGACTCGGACACCCCCTACTCCATGGTCGGGTAACATTTTCGCTATGGATTCGGGCAGCACGCTCGTTGATTCTTCACAAATATTGAGGGAAAAGAATCCCAGAATAGGTTTGGGAGCCGGGGCGGCATCTTCGACGAGGACGAAGGTCCGTGAAATACCGCGTTCAGCGTGCTGGCGGGCCGTCTGGCGGAGGAACCGGTTGAGCGGGGCGCTACCACAGTCAAAACCATTGCGGTCGTGATACTTTGTCAGCGGTTCAAGCTTAATCACGCACCGTATTCTTGGCAAATTTTATCGCTTCTTTGAGGTGCTTGTTGGGCTTCGGTGGATGTTCTATGAGCGAACGAATGGTCGCCTCGCGTTCAGAGAGCCGTCGCGTTGAGGGATGGGCTGCGTCTTTCACCACAACAGGACGCACGGACTCTTCCCAAGACGCAAGCGCCGGGTCTGAGGACATACGAGGCCCTGACAAGGGGAGCGCACTTCTAAGACGGGGTATCTTCAAGGTGGATTTCATAATCCTTAAAATGTCACTTGGACACTGTCTTGTCAAGCTGGGTGGCCTTACGGTAGTGGTTCAGCTTCAGCCTTGTCCATGGCCAGGACACCGTGTCAATGAAGGTCTGGTCCTTGACCAAACCCCGGTTCCCCTAACAAAAGCGCCGCTATCCATGACAGATAGCGGCGCTTTGTGAGTGGTGGAGGCGGTGGGAATCGAGGCATTGTCCGAAATCCCGGTATTCTCGCGGTTTCATGCGTGTTCGATTGCCTGCGTTCGGTCCATACCCCCAATCGTACCCCCCACTGGATTTCGGTTTGGGGAGGGATTCCGATTTTTAGGCCGCGACCAGATGCCGCGCCCCAAGGCTTGAGAAGAAGCGCAGTTCGTCTTTTGTCGGCTTATTTTTGATTTGAGCTTTCATAGACGGCTCTTTTGTCTTCGAGAATGGTCTTTAGGATGTACGGATTTTTTACGTTCTTGATTTCGACCAAATCCACCTTACGACCGAAAAGGCTGGAAAGGTCGTCTTGCAGCGCGAGAAGCTGCCGGAAACTGGTTCCAGGGGCGCTCGGCGCGAATTCCACGGCAAAGTCCAGGTCGCTTGTCGCAGGATCAAAGTCACTTTCGCGTGCCGCCGAGCCAAATACCTCCAACTTTGCGACGCCATGACGGCGGCAGAGGTCGGCGATAGATTCGTATTTTTTGAGAATCGCTTCAATCATGGCTCGTCAGGAGTGTGGGACATGTGATTGGTCCCATCTTAGGTGGGGTGGATTGGGTTATGAGAGACCCGGTTGCGTTGCACTCGGGGGTATCTGGGCAAGCGTGTAACTGGTGCTCCGGCCGCCTTCTGGGTTACGGGTGAGGATGCCACGTTCCACCAGAAAAAGAATGTCCCTGAGGGCCGTGTCCTCTGAACATTTTGTCAGTTTCGCATATTTCGATGTGCTGAGTTTGCCCTCAAAGCCGTCCGGCAGGCGATTGAGCACCAAGCGTTGACGCTCATTGACCGAGACTCCGGTGATGCCCTCCCAAAAGCGCGCCTTAGTAAGGACGACGGCCAGCGTGGTTTGCGCGCCGGCGATGGCACGGCCCAGGCAGCCGAGGAACCATTCCATCCACGGCGTGATGTCCAGAGGCCCCTTCTGCGTTTTCTCGAGAATGTCATAGTAAGACCCACGCTCCTGCCGGATCTGCGCCGACATGCTGTAAAAGCGTTGCGGGCTGTTCTCGGAACGCGCCAGGGCCAGGTCGGCGATCGCGCGCGCGATGCGGCCATTGCCGTCATCGAAGGGATGTATGGTCACGAACCAGAGGTGCGCGAGGCCGGCTTTCAGGACCGGATCGATGTCGGCGTTCGCGTTGAGCCAGCCCAAGAACTTGCCCATTTCCTCATCGAGCTGTTTCGCCTGGGGAGCTTGGTAATGGACGCGTTCCTTCCCAAACGGGCCTGAGACGACTTCCATCGGGCCGCTGTTGTCGTCACGCCAGGCCCCTGCCCTAATTTTGGCCATGCCGCTACGCCCGGTGGGGAACAGGGAAGCGTGCCAGGAAAAGAGCCTTTCGGCTGTGAGCGGTTGGTCGTAGTGGCGCGTGGCGTCGAGCATCATTTCAACGACGCCCTCAACATCGCGGTCGGCAGATTTGAGCGCGCCAATATCCATGCCGAGACGGCGCGCAATCGAGGACCGGACCTGTTCGGCGTCCAGATTCTCGCCCTCAATTTCGCTGCTCTTGAGCACGTCGGCGGTCAGGGTTTCTAGAACGGCGTCCTGACGGAGTTGGAAGCCGAGGGCTTCCATATGGCCCACCAGACGCCCCTGACGATGGCGAACGTCGGCTAGAGGCTCGGCAGTGCGTTCCCGCCTCCAGTCGAAGTTTGGCCAGCCTTTAAGTTCGTAGATGTACATTCGCCGCACCTCCTGCGGAGATTATAGTCAACAATGACCGCAAAGAGCAAGCATTTAACGCATAATATGCGGTGAATAAAGCAGTAATCGCCGCAGAACCTCGCCCGTTGGCATAGTTAGAACTAGCGAGAAGTTTATCACTAGACTCTGTTCACTTTCGACAAACCATACCCCCAGCTCCGAAATATACCCCCTTTTATACCCCCAAGGACTTTCGACACTATAGGGTGACGCAGGAGGACTTGAGTCGAAGGTCTAAATTTTTATCCAATTTCAGTTCGATCTAAAAAGCATCGCCTCCGAATATTATTCGGAGGCGATGCTTTTGTATAAATGGTGGAGGCGGTGGGAATCGAACCCACGTCCGAAAGACGATTCTGGCAGAGCAACTACATGCTTGTTCGGCGGTTTGGATCTCACCGGCCCCGGCGCGCACCGACGCGCTTCGCGGCCAGCCAGCCTCCTTGAATCTCGTTCCCGCGCAAAGAGGCGCTACGCAGGAACCAGCCCGTTAGCGTCCATCGGAAAGGGCCACGGGCCCAACCCCTTCGGATGGTCACGACCTTTTAGGCCGCGAGTGCCAACTGTTCGTCAGCAGTTTACTGTCCCCAGGTTTTTAACGAGGCCCCAGAGTCCCCCGGCATGCGTCCTGCCGTTCACATCCCCCGTCGAAGCCAGTCGCCCCCATAACACGAGAGGCTCCTGCGGAGCCTCGAGAAGCCGCCGGCGCCGGTAGGCGCATATCGGCGGCATTTCATTACTACCTTTTGATTATACGCTTCTTTGCCGTCTTGGGATTCTTTTTCGGCGGGGCCGGGATACTTCGGGAAAGCGGAGCCGCCAGGCCGCCGGGATCCGCAGCGTAGCGGCGCTTCGCCGTCTTGGTCAGGGCCTTGATCTGGGCTTCGCGCCTCAGGGCAAGGGAATAGTCGCCCTGGGGTTCCAGGCAGACCAGACGTTGCGGGACGCTCACCTGGTTGGCCTTGGCGCCCTTGCCCGCGCGGTGCTGCTCCATGCGGCGGCGGGGGTCCGTGGAGATACCCGTGTACCACGAACCGTCGGCCCGCTCCAGGATATAGACCCACCAGAATCCGGATCGCGGCACCCTGCGGCCTACGGTTTTTTGGCGGAAGCCACGCCGTTTTCGCCGAATTCCTGGACATAGAGGGCCATGGCGTCCATGAGCACGATCTTGGCTTCGGGGCGTCAAGGAAGTGGTCGACCACCACTTCCTTGTGTTCCAGCTTCTTGTAGTTTTCGAAGAAATTGCCCAATTCCTCGATGCGATGGGGCGCCAACTGCCGGATCGAGGTGTAGTGGCTGTATTCGGGGTCGTCGGCGTGGACGGCGATGATCTTGTCGTCGGCCTCGCCCTGGTCGCGCATCATCATCACGCCGATGGGGCGCACCTTGAGGATGGTCAGGGGCACGACCGACTCCTGGCCCAGCACCAGGACGTCCAAAGGATCCTTGTCGGCGCAGTAGCTGCGGGGGATGAAGCCGTAGTTGGCCGGATAATGGACGCTCGAAAAGAGCACACGGTCGACGCGGATCATGCCGCTGGCTTTATCGAGTTCGTATTTTATTTTGGAGCCTTTGGGGACCTCGATGACGGCCGTGAAGTATTCAGGCAGCTGGTCGCCGTGGGTCAAATCGTGCCATGGATTCACTGGGCGCTCCTTGAGGGTGGCCGTTAATGTATGGAAGGCCGGGCCATCCCGCCAGCGTAAAGTGGGGGGCGCTTAAGGTCCGGGCGCGGACTTGCCGGCCATCCCCAGGGCCTCCCGTTCCGAGGCCAGCAGCCCGTCGCGAAGCCCCGCCTCCGTCGCCCGTATCCTTTGGGCCCCCAGGGCCAGGGCGGCCTCCTCAAGCAGCACCGACCCGGCCAGCATCAGGTCCAGCCTTTTTTCGTCCATGCCCGGGACGTGGAGAAGCCCCACCCTGTCCAGCCGTTCCATTTGACGAACCAGGTCGCTGAGGAAGTGGATCGTGAACGGCTGTTCCTTGGCGTGGGCGGCCTTGGCGAGGCTCCGGACGGCCCGTATGGTCCCGCCGGAACCGATCAATTCCCTGAGCTCGGGCCAATGGTGCCGGTTTCTCAGGTCCCCAAAGGCGCGGCGGGCCTCGTTGCGAAGGGCGTCAAGGCCGCCCTTCACCGGTGGAAGGCCCCGTAAAAAAGCCTGCTGCATGCGGTTCGCGCCCAGATCCAGGCTGAAGCTTTCAAGGATCTTCGGTCCTCGGCAGAGGCTGAGCTCGGTGCTGCCGCCGCCGATGTCGATGAGCCCGTAGCCGCCGGAGGGCAGTTTTTCCGTGCTCAGCACCCCCTTGGCGATCAGGGCGGCTTCCTCCTGGCCGCTGATGACCCTGAACGCGATGCCGTAGCGCTCGCTCCAGCGTTCCAGCAGGGCCGGGGCTTCCGGGGCTTCGCGCATGGCCGCGGTGGCCACCGCCACGATGCGGCCCCCGTCCAGGGCGCGATGCAGTAGGGAGAACTCGCGCAGGGCCCCGTCCACGCGGTCCACCGCCGCCGGATCGACATGGCCGCGTTCGAAGAGGCCGTCCCCCAGGCGCACCATGCGTTTTTCCCGGTGCAGGCGCCGGAAGGCCCTGTTTTTTTGGTGCACGGCCACGACATCCAGGCGCACCGAGTTGGTCCCCAGGTCGATGATGGAAAACACCGATTCCCCGGGGGCGGGGGCGGCGGCGGCAAGGGCCGCGGCCAAGGTGCCGGGAAGGCTCATGCCGAAACGCCCCTGGCCCGTTCGCGGGCCTGTGCCATCAGGCGTTCCTGCACACCGGGGCCCGAATCCTCCGTGCGTAGGGGCCGGTAAGCGCCGTCGGCCAGCAGCTGCCAAGCCAAGCGGGTGTCCTCGAAGTAAAGCCCCAGGGCGTCCCAGATTTCGCGCTTCAAAGGGGCGGCCTGGACCGGGGCTATGGTTTCGACCCGGTTGTTGAGGTTGCGGTTCATCCAATCCGCCGAACCGATGAAGTATTCGACCTGCATGGGATCGTCCTGGCCTTTGAAGAACAGGTAGGCCCGGGAATGCTCCAAAAAGCGTCCGACGATGGAGCGTACGCTGATATGCTCGCTCAAGCCCGGCACCTGGGGGCGCAGGCAGCAGAAGCCGCGCACGATCAGTTCGACGCTGACCCCGGCGGCGGAAGCCGCGTAGAGGCGTTCAATGATTT
>Ga0182024_10012559_pt1 | contig 16728 bp, 8 predicted proteins | sample P32metaG_FD_120480 | JGI IMG/M metagenome (GOLD analysis project Ga0182024, IMG submission 120480) | Permafrost microbial communities from Stordalen Mire, Sweden - P3-2 metaG (Illumina Assembly) | ecosystem: Environmental > Terrestrial > Soil > Wetlands > Permafrost | place: Sweden: Stordalen... | reverse complement strand
GGCGATATCCTCTATCGTCATGAGGTACGTCCGTACGGTACTCTGGGAGTAATTTCGACGCTCGAGTTCTTCGAGCATCAATTTGCGTAGATGGGTCACAGGGACCTCCTTGTGACCCGACACCATCCCAATTTCCACCCTGCCGCTCGAAACGCCCACGCGTAGCGTCTGCCGCTTCGGCTTCGTTCAAGTCGCCGTCCATTCAAGCAAACGCGTCTGCGTGCCCGCGCGGAGCTGGACGTGAGCGGCGTTTACCAGGAGGAATCCTGCACCTTCTGGACCGGCTAATCCGGCCGGTATAAGAGCATTCTCCGAGTGGCGCGTCATCCGGCCAGAACCACACAAAGTTAAGTTGCCCGTTGAGAAACGCTCGATCGGGGAGGTTCCTCCATTAACACGGCAGGCCGGAGTTGTTCTAGCTGGATCGTTTCTCCGTACCTGCGGATACGAACATGTTCAGATCGGCGGTTATAAGCTGCTGTGCTTAACAGTGCCTAGCTCGAGCTTTAACGATTTCCAATCAGTTGTTGATCAGCTACGACGGAAGGTCACCGAACGCCAACCAGGACAGCCGTGCTTCGGCGAAAACCTCCTCGGGGATCGACAATCGTGCCGGCGTACATGACCGAAATGAGTCAAACGCTTCGGCGTACATGCGGTCGGTGAGCCGGCCTTCGGCTTCCCAGTAGTGTGCCTGAAGCCGAGCTTGATCACTCGGTGCGTGCTTGAGCACGTCGGGAAACGAAGATCTCCGAAGCGACAGAGCGGGGAGAGCCATCAACCGGTCCTTTCCGGGACGATGATCGACCAGATTCAGCATGAAGGCCGTCTCCGCACCGGATTGGTCACCCACGCGAAGACACGCGACAGTATGAATCAGGATAATCTGCAGGTCCGGCGCATCGGGTCGTCCGCCAATCCCATTCGTGAGGATGGGTGTGAAGGTTCGAAGCCGGAGCGTCATGCCTAGGTCGAAAACCTTCGCCAGACACGTCGGGTAGTCCCGTTCGCAAAACACCTGAAACAGCTCTTCGACGAGCGCGGTCTGTTGTGAGGTGGGCATGCCGCTGCGCATGGACAAGTCTCCTACAAACCGTTAATCCGAAACGGTGCCCAGTAAAAAGGCTCGCTGAAAGGATGCTCTGGATCCGCTCCGACGGTGGCGACCGGAGCGCCCAGTTCGGCCACCACGTCCTTCGACGTCAGGTCCCGCAACCATTCTTGAGCGCGTGCAAGGGCCGCACCCGGTTCCAACCGACCGCGAAGATGATGAGCGTAGAACGCTTTCATGGTCAGGAATGTCGCTGCATCTGAAACAGTCCAGAGTGCTGACAGAACGCAATTCGCCCCTGCTTTCCTCAACGAGGTCGCCATACCAATGCTTGCGTTCGGCAGGTGCTTGAAATCGATGATTCCCGTTTCACAGGCAGAAAGACAAACGAGGCGGACATTGCTGAGATCCTTCCTGCACAGCTCATCCATCGTCAGGCTGCCGTCGGATAAGGTTACCGCTGACTTTCCGATATCATTCCAATCCGCCGTTCCATGGCAAGCGAAATGTGCATAGGTGAAGTTGGCCACGGTTTCTGCGACTTGACCCCGTGACGCACCATTCCCGCCAAGGTGTAAGTGGTGCGCAAAGTGTTCCCGTACGGCCGCGCATTCCCGTTCCGCAAAGTGCAGCGGAGGATCAGCCGTTGGCCTGACGGTGAGGAGGGAACGCGTTGCCGGGGCATGGCCGAGGCGTGGCGTCGTGATCTCGGATAGCGATGCAGCGTAGACGACGGCGAAGCGCGACGCAAGGTGCGTCGGTGAGGCCGTGCCGTTGACGGGAATCGCGTGCAGCGGCAATACGCCCAGCCCGCGGTGGGGAATGATGCACAAGGTGGATGTGTCCGGCGGGAGTCTGTCGAGAATCGGCTCGATCAGGTCGCCACCGACCTGTGCCAAAACTTCTCTCCAGGTTGCGCAGAGCTGCGAGAGACGCTCCGGGTCCGTTGGCCCTCTCCCGCCATGCCCCCAGTGCGTGCAACCAGCCTGGCGCCGTCGTACCGTCAGGTTTGCTGCTCGATACAAGCACGTTCGCGAGCTTGCGGTCGTCGAAGGTATCGGTGAGCAACACATGCGCGGATTCGATCTGCGACAACCCGTGCGGGACAAGGAAAACAGCGGTGCCATGTTCCGTAACCAGGGGCAGCACGGCTGTGACGCCGACAGGAATTCGTTCGAGGAGGGACGCAAGGGGGACGTCGCCGGCAGCTCGCAAGGAGCTTGAAGCCCGGCTCCGCTCAAGAGCAATCAGCGCCTCATTCAGCCGACCGTCTCGGACCAGGCAATAGGCGCTGAGTCCGCGCAGGAAGCCCTTCGAGGCGCGCAACGCCGACGCGGCACTCATCGCCGGAAGAGTAATAGTCCCTTCCAACGCAGTCAAAGCCGCGTCCATTGTTTGTGCTGCGCATCTCCATTCGCCAGCCGAATATTCTTGAAGCGCAAGGTGTTCAACGGCTCCCCTCTATCGGGTGTCGAACGAGTCGCTCATCCATCGGCTAATGGCAAACCCAAGTTCCGTTCGAGCGATCGACAACGGAAGGCGCAAATACTGACTACAAAAACCAAGCCTCGCTCTGACGAGCGCTGCCAAATGTGCGTCGTACTCTAGAGCTGCGTCGACAGCGCGCCGGAAATGTCGCAAGGACTCCGCCTCGCTGCGTTCGCGATGCGTTTCCGGACATGTCGCGCAATCCCGCTGTGAAGGAGTGCCAGAAAACGGCGAGAATGAATATGTGCTTGCTTCGCATCGTGCAACAGGAAAATCACGCGTCCCCAGATTCGTGCTTGGGTTTTACCGCAGCGAAGCACACGGGAGGGAGGCGCTTCGCGAGGCCCGCAAGAATGGGTTCCGGCGCTCGGCTGTAATCCATCGCGCGTCAGACGGCGGTCTGAAGCATTTCCATGACGGACTCGGACCTCGTGAACGCGCCGTATTCGGAGTAGCCATAGTGCTCGCCGTCGCCGCGCTGGCCGCGACCGCGGGCATTCCTTCCTTGGCGGTGGTCCCATCGGCGTTGTGCGGTTTTCTGATCGCCTGGTTCGGCACGCTCTGGTTGGGACTCGGGATTCGCAACAGAGTTCTTCGCGGTTACCGCGGCTTGGTCCTTCCCGAAGAGAGCCTCGTGGTCGTCGAAGCAACCGAAGATGAAACGGCCGCTGCCATCGCGGTCCTGCGGCGCATTGCACAACCATCCGTCTTCGCGATTCGTCCGGGGCCGGGCTTCACGGCCTCCACGGAAACCGCCGGGCAACAGCGCCCACCGGCCACCGTGGCCAGCTTGCCGGGTTGCGCGGCGGAGTTGGCGGCTTCGCACCAACTCGAGGCATCGACCCGATCGCGGCCGCTGTTGCCCATTTTGCGCGGGTGCGAAGTTTTCATCGAACGCGCGCGGGCCGATCTGGCCGAAGCCGCGCGGCTGGAATATGGCATCACTCATGCAGCCGAGTGGCTCCTGGATAACGCATACCTCATTCGCTCAAACATTGCTGACATCCGGCACAACCTTCCTGACAATCACAACAAAATTCTACCGGTGCTAACGGACCGGAGCTGTCCGGTCCGGCTGCGCGTCTATCATCTCGCCGCTGAGTTGATCGATCGCACTGGCCACCGGCTCGCGGAAGAGACAATCATCAGCTTTCTCGACGCCTATCAGCATCAGTCTCCCTTGACCATCGCCGAGCTGTGGGTGTTCCCGCTGATGTTGCGTTTGGTGCTTCTCGAGCGGCTGCGGCGGCTGTCAGAGTTGGCGAGCCTGCGCCAGCATCAGAAGGAACTAGCCGACTTTTGGGCTGACCGCCTTCTGAACGCCGCCTATCGCACTCCCGAGGAGTTCGAGAAAATGGTCGCTGAACTCGATCGTCGTGGCAACGAGCTAACGCCCCATTTCATTGCGCGCCTCGGCGAGCAACTGCACCACGAAGAGTCCGCGCTTGCTCTGATCCAGAAATGGATTCAGGAGAAGACACAACACCACTTACCCGATATCATCCGAGGCGAGTATGCCGAAGAAGCAAACGATCTGATGTTGATCGCCGGCGCCATTGGGAGTCTGCGCCAGTTGTCCGAACTGCAATACCCGAAGATTGTCGAGACGGTAAGCCGGATGGAGGCGATTCTGCGCCAGGACCCGGCAGGCATCCATGCCCGCAGCGATTTCGCCACGCGCGACAGTTGCCGCCGGGTGGTGGAAGCAGTAGCGCGCCAGTCGAAGTTCTCCGAATGGGACGTGGCCCGGTTGGCGGTGGATCTCGCGCAACCCGCTCCGCGCGGTAGTCGTGAGCAGTGCGTAGCTTACTACCTGCTTGATGAAGGATTGCCGCAACTTGAGAAGCGCCTGCGCCGCCGCATTCCCTGGCGTGAACGGTGCCTGCGTTTTCTGCACCGGCATCCGACGTTGTTGTACCTGGGCAGTCTCGCCGCACTTACCGCCGGACTTTCGGGTGCTTTTCGGTTCGCGTTGCACAGCGCGGGAGTGGCTTCACAAGGGATGCTCCTGTTCCTGGGGATACTCGCGCTCTTCCCGGCCAGCGAACTCGCCACTTACCTGCTGCAGATTTTCCTTATGGGGATTCTTCCCCCGCGTGTGCTGCCGAAGATGTCGTTTGAGGATGGAATACCGGAAGACTGCCGCACTCTTGTCGCTGTGCCGATGATGCTGCTTACGCCGGAGTCGGTCCGCGGCGAGATCGAGAGGCTGGAAGTACGCTACTTCGCGAACCCGGGCGCGAATCTCTGGTTCTCACTCTTGGCGGACTTCACTGACGCTGAAGAGCGCGAGATGCCGGAGGACGACGGTCTGCTTGGATTGGTAATGAAGAGCATAGAGCAGTTGAATTCACGTCATGGCAATGGCCGTTTCCTGCTCTTCCACAGACCGCGGGTGTGGTGCGAGACCGAGGAACGCTGGATCGGCTGGGAACGGAAACGAGGGAAACTCGAGGAACTCAACAGTTTTCTGAATGGCGGGGAAAACGCGGAGTTCTTTTGCGTCGGGTCTCTGCCAAAGATCCGGTACGTGATCACGCTCGATGCCGACACCCAACTCCCTCACGGCAGTGCGCAAAGGCTCGTCGAAACCATCGCGCATCCCTTAAACCGCGTCGAGCTCACGGGAGACGAACGCAACCGCGCCCGCGGTTACACCATCATTCAGCCGCGCGTGAGTATCACGCTCCCATCGGCAACGGCCACACGTTTCACGAGGTTATTTACGGACGCGCGCGGGACAGACCCGTATTCTCAGGCCGTTTCCGACGTCTATCAAGACCTGTTCGGCGAAGCCATCTACCATGGAAAGGCCATTTACGATGTTCGTGCCTTTCACAAAATACTCAACCGGCGCTTCCCGCAGCAGAGGTTGCTCAGTCACGACCTCATCGAAGGAGCATACGTAGGCGTCGGATTGGCCACCGACGTGGACCTCTTCGAACAGTTCCCGTACGACTACACCAGCTACAGCAAACGGCAACACCGATGGAACCGCGGAGACTGGCAGATCGCTTCGTGGATCTTGCCGCGAGTTCCGGCCGCAACTCGGCCGGAGTCCGTTCCGAATCCCCTGACGCTGATCAATCGCTGGAAGATTTTCGACAACTTGCGCCGCAGCTTGTTACCTGCTGCGTCATTGATGCTCCTGATTTGCGCTTGGATCTGGCATGCTGCTCCCGGCGCCGCCAGCACACTAGTGGCGTTGGTCCTCGCCGTTCCTCTCCTCTTTCAATTTCTCGACCGCCTGATCGCGCGATGGCGGGGGGACGCGCAGGCCTGGCGGGAAGCCAACAGTGATTTGAATCGAGCGATCGTCAAGGCTACCTTCCTGCCGCATCAGGCCTATCTTTCCGCAGATGCGATCGTTCGCGTCTTATATCGGCTCGAGATCAGCAAACGCCATCTGCTGGAATGGCAGACTGCGGAAATGTCGCAACGGTTAGCCGTCTCCCATCTTGAGGCTTTCCGGGCGCAATTCTTCTTCATCTCCGTTCTGGCTGGCGTGTTTCTGGTGGCACTGAGTCTCCGCGGAGATCTTTGGGAACCGGCCTGGACCCCATTTCTTTTACTTTGGGTTGCTGCTCCGGCGGTTCAGTACTGGATCGGTTGGCAGCGTCGGGCTGTGAGGAAGCTGGAGCGAATCGAAAGTGAGGATCAACTCTATCTACGACGGATCGCCCGGGAAACCTGGCGCTACTTCGATGACCTGGTAGGCCCGGAGCACCACTGGCTTCCTCCCGACAACTCCCAGGAAGCGCTGTGCATCGAAGTCGCCGAGCGCACCTCGCCCACCGACATTGGAATGTGGCTGATGTCCGCGGTCTCGGCGCGCGATCTCGGGTTTCTGACTCCGGAACAAATGGTCGACTGTTGTACCGCAACGATCGAAACGCTGGCAAAGCTGGAATCTTGCGAGGGCCACCTTCTCAACTGGTACAACACCCGAACTCTGGAACCGCTGCCGCCAAAGTACGTATCGACTGCCGATAGCGGAAATCTCATCGCGAGCCTGTGGGTGCTGAGGCAGGTTTCTCAGGAGCTGGATGTGGAATCGCAATTGGACGCGCGCGCACTGCGCGGCTTGGCTGACACGTTAGCGGTCATTACGGAGCAGTTCCCGCCGGACCACAGCACCCGTGTTCCTCTAGCTGCGTTGCGCGGGCTGTTAGAGGAAGAGTCTTTGGGCATCGAAATTCTGGGGAGACTCCGCCTGGCTGCCGAGCCCGCACGCAAGCTGACCGATTCCCTGCGGTGGAGCAACCCGACCACCGGGGAGCGCGCTTACTGGTTTATGCGGCTGGCGCAGCAAATAGATAGCTGGATTCAACACGCCGACCATTATTTGCACTGGCTGGACGTTTTGGCTGCTCCACCTGACGAGTTCCTGCAGCCTCTCGGAGATGACGCGATTGTGGCGCGCCGCAGGCTGCTGCGCGAGTTACCTTCCTGGGGCACAGTGGCTCGCGGAGAAACCAGCCTGCTTAGCGAGATCTTGCTGGAGGACGCCGGGAACAAAGACGGGCTATCGGCGAAGCTCACCGCCTGGATTGCGGACGTCAGAGCTGAGTACGAGAAGGCTCGTGGAGCGTCGGCGGATTTGCTCGGCCGATCCAGACATCTCGGAGAAATGAGCGATGCCCTCGCTGACGGCATGGATATGCAGTTTGTGTACGACGCTCATCGGCGACTGTTCGCCATCGGATACCAGGTAGGCGGGCCGGTGAACTTCACCGCTCACTACGATTTGCTGGCGAGCGAAGCGCGTCTTGCCAGTTTGGTGGCGATTGCCAAGGGTGACGTTCCCGCGGAGCACTGGCTGGCGCTGGGACGGCCCTACACCTCGGGGAATGGCCAGGTTCTGCTTTCCTGGGGCGGCACGATGTTTGAGTACCTGATGCCCCTCCTGTTCACGCGCAGTTTCCGAAACTCCTTGCTGGAAAACGCTTGCGCCGCGGCGGTAAAATGCCAGATTGAGTACACAAAGGATCGGGGCGCGCCTTGGGGAATCTCGGAATCTGCATACAGCGCTCTCGATTCGCACAAGATTTACCAGTATCGATCTTTCGGCGTGCCATCGCTCGCCCTGAAACGGGAGCTGGAGGACGATCCGGTGGTAGCGCCCTATGCCACCGCGCTCGCCTTGCTGGTGAACCCGGCGGAATCGATCAAGAACCTCAAGCGTTTGGTGAAGGCCGGTATGTACGGCCGCATGGGGTTCTATGAGTCGCTGGACTACACGCGTCAGGAGGAACGGCGAGGCGGGATGGGAGTAATCGTTTACGCCTACATGGCTCACCACCAGGGAATGAGCCTCATGGCCCTGAACAACGTGCTCAACCGCGGCATCATGCAGCAGCGCTTCCATGCCGATCTCCGAATCAAAGCCGTGGAGCCGCTGCTGTTCGAGCGCATACCGCCTATGCCTTCGATGCTGGTTCACCGCCCATCGGATCAGGTGGCAATGCGGCTGCTCTCCGGGCCAGCGGAGCCTGAATACCGGGTGTTCGATGAAGACACGCCGATCCCCCGCGTTCAGCTGCTCGGCAACGGCCGATATGCGCTGATGATCACCAACACGGGCGCGGGCTACAGCCGGTGGGGCGACTTCGACATCACGCGCTGGCGTTCGGACACCACCCGTGACAATTGGGGAACGTTTGTTTATCTTCGCGAAGAAGAAAGCAACACGCTTTGGTCCGTGACGCATCAGCCCTTAAACGTGAAAGACCCCCGCTACACGGCCACCTTCAGCGCCGACCGCGCGGAGTTCCGCCGCCGCATGCTGGGTATCGAGAGTCATCTGGAAGTGACGGTGTCGCCGGAAGATGATGCGGAGATTCGCCGCATCACACTCGTCAATCAGGGTTCGAGAGCGCGGACACTCGAGTTGACCAGCGCTGCTGAATTGAGCCTTGCGCCCCACGGCGCGGACCGTACGCATCCAGCTTTTAACAAGCTGTTTATCCAGACCGAGGCGCGGGCCGACTTGCACGCGCTACTCGCATGGCGCCGGCTACGAGCTCCTGATGAATCGCCGATCTGGGTTGCACAGATGATGATTGAAAATCCCGAGGGCGAGAGCTCGTTTGAGTACGAAACGGACCGCGCGCGGTTCCTTGGGCGGGGGCACACTTGGCGCGACCCAATCATGTCGCTGAACCAGACGGATGGCTACGTGCTTGATCCTGTGTTCGGGATGAGACAGCGCCTTTCGCTTGAACCGAGGCAGCAGGCGCAGATCACGCTGGTCACGGTTGCCGCGGGGTCGCGCGAGGACCTGATGCGTCTGATCGTCAAATACCGCGATGCCGATGTCTGCAGCCGGGCGTTCCAGCTAGCCTGGTCGCACGCGCAGCTCGAATACCGCTATCTCGGTATTGAGAGCGATGCGGCGATGCGTTTTGCCGAACTCGCCAGTCACCTCCTGTATCCGAACATCCGGTTGCGGGCGCCGGCGGAACGCTTGCGCCGGAATGTGCAAACACAGTCGAAGCTGTGGGCTCATGGCATCTCCGGCGACTTGCCGCTTGTGACGGTTTGGGTCGCCGATTCGCAAGGTCTTACGCTGGTGCGCGACCTGCTGGTTGCGCATACCTACTGGCGGCTGCGCGGCTTCAAAGCCGATCTGGTGATTCTCAACCGCGAGCCGGCCAGCTATGAGCAGCCTCTCCATCAGCAACTGCTCCGCCTGGTGGAAGCGCACTCATTGCACACGGGGGTTCAGCAGCCCGGGGGCGTGTTCCTGCTGAAGGTGGATCAAATATCCGAGGTGGATCTGAATCTGATTCTCACCGTTGCGCAGGCGACCATGGGCGCGGCGCCCGGAACGCTTTCGAAGCAGCTCAGCAGTCCTCCGGAGGGAATTTCTCTGCCGCCGCCGTTGCAGATCAAACGACGTGAGGAACAACCCTCTAGGTCTTTGCCCTTCCTGGAGCTTCCCTACTTCAACGGTGTTGGGGGATTTACGGCGGACGGGCGCGAGTATGCGATCTACCTCGGCCCGAATGTTTTCACGCCATCGCCATGGATAAATGTGATGGCGAATCCGGTGTTCGGAGCACTCGTGAGCGAAGCTGGTTCAGGATGCTGCTGGTACGGAAATAGCCAGTCGAACCGTTTGACACCTTGGAATAACGATCCGGTTTCGGATCCTTCTACCGAGGCCATCTATATTCGTGATGAAGACAGCGGAGTGTTTTGGACAGCTACACCGCTGCCAGTGCGCGAACTCGATGCGTATCGTGCCCGGCACGGGCAGGGATACACCGAATTCGAACACAACAGTCATGCGCTGGAACAAACGCTGATGACTTTTGTGCCGGTGCATGCCAAGAGAGCCGATCCGGTTCGCATACAGCGTCTGCGGGTCAAGAACAGAGCTTCGCAAAGGCGGCGTCTGTCCGTGACCTCATATTCGGAGTTCGTGCTCGGCACGGATCGTGAGACGACGCAGATGCACATTTCGTCCTCCTGGGATGAGAGTGCGAAAGCGTTGTTTATGCACAATCCTTATCATTTGGATTATGGCGGGCGGGTCGCATTCGCGGCCATGACACCCGAGCCCTCTTCATACAGCGGTGATCGCACCGTATTCCTGGGACGCAATGGCTCGCTGGAAGCCCCAGCGGCTTTGCGGCGGGAGTCGCTCGCCAAGCGCACGGGTCCTGGGCTCGATCCATGTGGGGCACTGCAAACGAAATTCGACCTCGGCCCCGGGGAAGAGAAGACGGTGATTTATGTACTTGGGCAGGCGGATGATGCCGAACACGCCCGGCGTTTGATTGCGCAGTACCGTGATGCGGAAAACGTTGAACGGTCGCTCGAAGAGACGCGGGCGTGGTGGGATAATCTCCTGACTACGATTCAAGTCAAGACGCCGATTCTCTCAGTTGATTTCATGTTGAATCGCTGGCTGCTCTATCAATCGCTGAGCTGCCGCATTTGGGGCCGTTCCGCTTTGTATCAATCGAGCGGCGCCTACGGCTTTCGAGACCAGTTGCAGGATGCGCTGGCCCTTGTCTACTCAGCGCCCGATATCACGCGCGAGATGATTTTGCGCTCTGCTTCGCGGCAGTTTGTTGAAGGAGACGTACAGCATTGGTGGCATCCGCCTTCCGGTAAGGGCATTCGCAGCCGGTGCTCGGATGATCTGCTGTGGCTCCCGTTCGCAGTGTGCCAATACATGAATGTCACCGGCGACGCTGGCATTCTCGACGCCGCTACAACCTTTCTCGAGGGACCGCAGCTAAGAGAGGAGGAGCGCGAAGTCTATTTTCAACCGTCGGTCTCGATCGACCAAGCGACCATATTCGAGCACTGCCGCCGGGCTATTGAGAAGGGCACGACCTCTGGACCGCATGGGTTGCCCCTGATTGGCACGGGCGACTGGAACGATGGCATGAGCAGCGTCGGCGAGGAGGGGAAAGGCGAGAGCGTCTGGCTGGCCTGGTTTCTCGTGGACGTCTTGAAGAAGTTCGCGGAGGTATGCGCAGGCCGCGGCGAGCAGGAGTTAGCCTCCCGGTACCGCGACCGCGCGGAACGATTGAGCGTTACGGTGGAACGCACCGGTTGGGATGGTGAATGGTATCTGCGGGCCTTCTTCGACGACGGGACGCCGCTGGGCTCGCGACAGAACGAGGAAGCTCGCATCGATTCGCTCTCGCAGTCGTGGTCGGTAATTAGTGGCGCCGGCAACCCGGATCGGGCGGTAGTCGCGATGCGCTCGGTCGAAGAACAGCTCATTCGTGAGAAAGAGAAGCTTGTGCTCCTTTACACGCCGCCCTTCGACAAATCCAGCCCGCACCCCGGCTACATCATGGGGTATCCGCCAGGTGTCCGCGAGAATGGCGGCCAATACACACACGCCGCTTTATGGGTTGCCATGGCGTATGCGCGCATGAGAGACGGCGATCGTGCCGTCAAAGTTCTGCAGATGCTGAATCCGATTGAACGTTCACGCACACCGGAGGATTATGCGGCCTATCGAACGGAGCCTTACGTCGTGGCCGCCGATGTTTACTCATTGCAGAGTCAGACCGGGCGCGGAGGTTGGACGTGGTACACCGGCTCGGCGGGCTGGATGTATCGGGTGTGGCTGGAGGAAATCCTGGGGTTCAAGCTGCGAGCCGGACGTTTGTCAATCGAGCCCGTGCTTCCTGAGAACTGGCCGGGCTACGTCCTGACCTTCCGCTATGGACGAACTGAATATCGGATAACGGTGGAAAACGGCGGTGAAAGGTCCAAACAGGAGATCCAGTTGGTCGACGACGGTGAGAGCCATGCGATTCATATTTACGCCGGCGCGCCGGCTTCGCGGACTCTGGTGGAGGCCGCCGACCGGCCAACGACTGCCGTGTAGTGTATTTTTTCGTTGCGTAGATACTCCCGAGCGTCGTGGTCCTCGGAATATTCCCACGTTGCTGACGTAACTTCCTGATCCCGAAATGGCTTCAGTCAGGGGTAGCATTCAGGTCAGGCTGCCGCGAGGCGTTAATACGATCGGGGAGCCGGAGATCTCAGAAACCCGCTGCTACTCGCGAGCACTTTAGCACATGGTTCATCGTGGACGGGAGAGCTGGCTGCCGCAGCTTCCATTATCTTGTTGTTGGTTTTTCCCAGATCGTCTCACCTGCTCTGCGTAATAAGCTGCAATTAGCCGTAGATCGCGAGGGCTTCCGGCCCGTAATTGGCTTTTGTTACTAACGTTAGAGCCCAAAAAAGTCGCGCCTGCCGAGCCCAGCTTGGTGTATCGGCCCAAATCGCACTGTCCGCAATTAAGGCATCTCATAAACCTTGTAAGCGTTGGCCTCATCCGTTGCAGCTTTCGTCCACCGGCGACCCGAGACCTCCGGACGTAGCGCCCGGATGCACCCCCAGTTGAACACGCGTGCACTACACACTCTGGCATCCTCCTCATTTAGCTCCAGCATGTGTTCCGGGTTGTATGCCGGACCATGCACGTAAAGTAGAAGCTTCTCTGCCCAGTTGATTTCGTTGCGCCAGTCGTCTGATGATGGCGTCGTCGCACCACCCTTCAGGCGACCCACATAGACTTCGATGTGCGCGCGGTCCTCTTGCGAGCCCCCGCCGAAGTTGTGTTCCTCGATCCGCTCCCCAAACGTCAGTCCGTACGTCTGGCCGATATAAAGGAGCACGTTGGAGCCGTAGACCGGGTGATGCCCATATATCTGATAAAGCCCACGGTCCTTGCACAAGTCCTTAAGGGTGTCAAGCTGGTTGAGTGAATAGGGTCCTTGCCACTCGATATGAATGATCCTTTCCATCATCGCAATCATGAAGTTTGTACCTCCTATGCTGGCCGCGTTATTAGTTTAGTTCTTTCCTGTTGGACCCTGGTCCGCAGCTCTTGAAGCCCGTCGATAAGCGAGTTGTGATTGATCATCATTCCCGCTTCATCACCGCAGAAATGATTTCTGTGGCTTCGGCGATTTTTTATTACCGAGCGAGCGCCGCGACATAGGAGGCCTTGACCAGCCAGTGTGCCCGTAAAGGGCATCGTATCCGCGGCGGTAAGAGAAAATAGCTACACAGCAGAAAGCAGCAGTGCGCATTGTGGACCTCCTTTCAAGGCCGGTTCAGCGTCTCTGACGCCGGGGACGCAACTAGTCTGGGGAACGTTCGACGGCGCAACGTCCCACATATTTTCCACTTACTGCCACAGGCGTCACTCAATCATACTCCTGGGATTAGGGTGGAGCTCCGGGAGCAGACGCAATTGCACCGGCGCCGCTGCCCTGACTGTGCTCCGGGAAGCAAAAGGCCGCTCTGGGCGAATGGTCGGCCACCCTTCCAGAGATCCGCTCCGGTCCGATTAGCGCGTAATCCGACCGGAGCGGGCGCCAGAAGCTCAAATCAACGAGATGCCGACACGTCCAAGTGGAACAGTAATTTCCTTGAACCGGTCCCAGTACGTCTGCGCTTTTACTTTGCTGGGATGTGCCGTCCAGTCTCGACCTTCTCGATGCAAGTCGCGCGCTAGTTCAGGCAGCCCCTGGGTCTGACGAGGGATAAACAACTTCGGCAAGTTGACTTCGCCACGACGGCCTGCTCTGGTCTTAGTACGATTTATATCGTTGACATACGATCTTGATCGTATTACACTGTGAACCATGGCTCTCCGCTCTCGCCGTAAACATCCGCCTCGCACGCCGCTGCCTTCGGACGCTGAGCTCGATATACTGGCGGCACTCTGGCGTCTGGGGCCCAGCACCGTGCGTGAAATTCACGAAGCGCTTCGAAAGGACAGCGGTTACACGACGACGCTCAAACAGATGCAGTTGATGACGGAAAAAGGCCTGCTCGTTCGCAGTGAGCGCTTTCGCTCGCATGTCTACGAGGCCGGCGTCGCCAAAGAACAGACCCAGAGGGAGATCGCCGCGGATTTGCTGAAGCGTGCGTTTGAAGGCTCGTCCAAAAACCTCGTCTTAGGGGCGCTGGCCGCTCAACCAGCCTCCGCCGAAGAGTTGGGTGAGATCCGGCGAATCCTGGACAAGCTTGAGAAGAGAAGGGAATCCCGATGAAAAGTCTACAGTTTTTGCTCGCACAGCCTCTGGCCGCAGACCTTGGCTGGACACTGCTTCACTTCGTGTGGCAGGGTGCATTGATTTCGGCACTGTTCGCGGCGGTGCGCGGGCTGGGTGCCGGGTCGATCAGCGCTCGTGCCCGCTACGCGCTCGCCTGTTTGACCCTCGCCAGCATGGCGTCTGCTCCGATCCTGACGTATGGTTTCCTGGCAGGCTCGAACACTTGGCAATCGGCATCTGCGCAAGTCCCTGCAATTCCGCTGATGCTTGCAGCCTCGGGTGGGAGCTTGGCGGCGCCTTGGTACTTGTCCTGGTTAGGTGGATTGCAGCGGGCCCTGCCGTGGCTCGTGATGGCTTGGTTCGCGGGTGCAGTTGTATTGTTGATTCGCTTGGCGGGTGGTTCGTTTGTCGCTGCTCGCCTGCGGTCCAATGCAAATCGCCCTACGCCTCATCATCTGCAAGATGCGCTCAATAGAATCGCGGTACAACTCGGTGTGTCCTACCCCGTCCGCCTGCTCGTGTCGTCACTGGTGGAAGTGCCGCCCGTCGTCGGCTGGTTTCGGCCGGTGGTACTGATGCCGGTCGGAGCGCTCACCGGGTTGGCACCTGAGCATATCGAGGCGCTGCTGGCTCACGAGGTTGCCCACATCTGCAGACATGACTATCTGGTGAACGTGCTGCAGAGTGTCGTCGAGGCAGTCCTGTTCTACCACCCCGCGATCTGGTGGGTCTCAAAACAGATCCGTAAGGAACGCGAGTTGTGCTGTGACGATTTGGCGGTGGCTGCTAGTGGCGACGCCCTAACGTATGTACGCGCCCTCGCCGACTTGGAATTGTGCCGTCCCACCCATGTTCGTGCCGCGATCGCAGCCAACGGCGGCTCTCTTTTGGATCGTATTCGCAGGCTGGCTGATCCATTGCAACCGGTCTCCCACACCGTCATCGGGCCTGTGGCAGCTTTTGTAGTCACTCTGATGGTGCTGTCCGGCGCCGGCGTGGTCGTGCTCAGGGGTGCTCAAACCCCAACCGCGCCCGGTGGTGTAGTCGACCGCAACACCATTTGGGTGGACACGGTGAAGCGAGGCGACATGTCGGTCGCGGTGCGCGGGCTCGGTAAGCTCACCACCAGCACCACGGCCGATCTGCTACTTCCCACGTCGCTGATGAAGGAGGTGCAGCCGGGTCAGATTGTCTCCATACAGTTCCTTAAGCAGGTCGAGGTCGCCACCGGCAAAGTGGCGCGAGTCACTCCTGGTGTGCAGCAGGGCAGTGTTACCGTGCAGATCGAGAGTGGGCTGCCGCGCGGGGTTCAGCAGGGTGTTGAGGTGGACGGCACAATCGAACTCGGCCACTTGAGCGACGTCGTCCAGGTCGGCCGGCCAGTAGAGGGTTGGCCCAACAGTGAAGGTGCTTTGTTCAAACTGGAACCGAATGGAGACCATGCAGTGCGAGTAAAGGTCAAGTTTGGGCGCGCGTCGGTCAACACGATCCAAATCCTAAGCGGAATCGAAGCCGGCGACAAGGTAATCCTAAGCGACACCTCGGCGTTCAAGGGATACGACCGCATCACCCTGAAATGACCTTCTGGGATGTCCGGATATTGGCTGCCACGACTTGCTGGTAAGGAAGCCGTTCTGGACTAAGGCCGGGCTGATGTGCCATAGGGGTTGACAGAGTCGGGTTCGGAGTCACGGCGTTGTGGAGGTTGAGCGGGCACTTGGCCGGATAACGCATGACTCACCGATCTGGCGTCGCCAGCTTCGAGCGACTCGTCGGCGAACTGGATAAAGGTAGCAACGGCGTTTCCGGCGAAAGCGTATTCTACGAGTCGCGCGTGAAGCGGCCGAGCTGTAGTGCCGCCACCGGAATCCTTCAAAATTTGAAATATCTTCGGCCAGGCCTTCTAAATTGATTTACAACGTTGCCTTTCCGCAACAAGCAATACATCGCGGTTGATTCCAGTATGGTCATGAAATAAGGAATCACCAACGCGGCAAAACGTGCGCCAGCTAGTTGTTCCGCATTTGAATATTGGAGCGGACCAGGAGCAGGCTGTGGATGCAACCCATTTCGCACGATCGTAAAGGCTGTCCAGACTAGGCAGAGCAGCCAGAACGCCACTGCTGCATACCGCGCCCAATTGCGTCGTTGGTGGAGCGCCAACACTACGTAGATGAAACCGATCACCAAACTGAGAAGTACAGCGCAAGGGATCAAGAGCAATGGCGATCGTGATGCCACCGCTAGGTGTAGATCATAGAGGCTCGTAATCAGCAAAATGAGGCCGAAGATGCCCAGGCCCACGTACGTCACCGCAATAGTCTTGCTGAATGCCCTGACTGCAATCGTGGTTATCGAGGCGACGCTTGATGACGCAGTCGGACCATGGCTTCCCATAACGCTCCCTTCGGATCGATTTTACGCCTCTGAAACGAGCTTGCGTCCGTCTTTGAACCTCCGGTCGAGTCGTCGGCCACTCGGAGAATGCCCGGAAGGGCCTTCTTGGACATCACTCCTGGTAAGTCTTAGATCTGTATCAGAAGCGATCCGGCGGAGTGCACTTCGTGGAAGTGGACAATGCTGCTGCGCCGGAGCGCTTTTGATACAGAGACTTGAAGGAAGCCGTTACGACAGGTCCACCTT
>Ga0182024_10012558_pt1 | contig 16728 bp, 11 predicted proteins | sample P32metaG_FD_120480 | JGI IMG/M metagenome (GOLD analysis project Ga0182024, IMG submission 120480) | Permafrost microbial communities from Stordalen Mire, Sweden - P3-2 metaG (Illumina Assembly) | ecosystem: Environmental > Terrestrial > Soil > Wetlands > Permafrost | place: Sweden: Stordalen... | reverse complement strand
TATGAATGAAACTGATATCAAACAATTTTTCCCAATGGTGGATTCTGGCACTCCTGTAACGATTATTGATATGCCCCACAAAATTGCTTGGCAGGGTGATAGCTTATACATCGAATCCCACGAGCCTTTATTGGAAAGAAGCACTGCTGATTATGCTCGTCCAGAAGGCTTAACTCGCATCATTGCCGATAAAATACCGCGAAAGGGCGTTACCTTGGTTAATTGGCAAATGCTTACTGATTTAACTGAAGAGCCAGATGGTATTCCGCATGAAATTGGTGTGAAGATAAATTAAGCTTGCCATGGCGCCTCGCAATGACGCCTTAGTCAATCGCCGCAGTATGCAAATGAAAATTATTGCGGCCATTCTCTTTAACAAAATACATAGATTTATCCGCAGCTTTAAGGAGAGTTTCCGAGTCTGTGCCATCATAAGGATAAATACTGATACCAATACAGGCACTGATTAAAATAATTTGATCATAAATTTTTACTGGTTTTGCAACTGTCTGACAAATTTTTTCAGCTATCGTAATTACTTCTTTGGTAGAAGGAATATCTTCTAAAATAATAGTAAATTCATCCCCACCTGATCGCGCAATCAAATCTGATAGTCTTAAAACTTTTTTAATACGGTTCACAATTATAACAAGTAACTGATCACCTATAATGTGACCGTATGAATCATTTACTTCCTTAAAATTATCCAGATCAATATATAAAAGAGCTAAAATTTTATTAGCTCCCCCTGCGCGTGTTAAAGCTAATTTAAAACTTTTTTCAAACAAAGTGCGATTAGCTACTTGAGTTAAGGGGTCATGTTCAACCGTATATTCCAATTGATTTTTAGCTACAGACAAATCTTTTAATAAAATATTATTTTCGTATTGTAAACTCACTGAATTAACCATGATTTGATTGGTGCGAATGGTTAAATAAATTAAATAAATTAAATATCCAGTTAACGCAATGTCAAAAGTTGAATACACAGTATTCCCCAATAGAAAAATGGGAACAATTACCATTGCTAATGCTGGAATCAAAAACGCTAAGCAGGCGTTTCGTACGGTTGCAAGCAAGGGCACCGCTCCTGCGGTAACACCGGCTAAAATTAAAATAATAAGGGTTTGTTTTACATTACTAACAAATGGAAATAGCAAACATCCTGTTAATCCCCAACCAATACCACCAAAAAGCGTACCCATAATGAATGCTTTTTTCCAATAGTTCATGGTTTCAATTGTGATCTTGTTGGAAGATGAAACAGCCACAACAATTCTAACAAGTGTGGTTATAAGAAAAAACCCATACCAAACCAATAAAATAAAATTTTCAGATTTTTCATATAAGCCAATTAAGAGCACTGTAGCGCAAAAAAATGAAGTACCTAAACCTATTTTAAATTGTGCGAAGGCTTGTTTTAATAAATCCAACTGAACTTTTTCAGCGACTTCATGAGGTAAGATGAGTGAGGCTCGTTGCATAGTAACCTCATTAAAAAAGTGGGGCTGTAATACCCCACTTTTTTTATTTTACATATTCCAAACGACGCTCGCACCCGCTACATCAATATTGGTGTGTGCGTGCCCTGTTGTTGTAGCCAATGAAACTGGATTGAAACCATTAATAGGTACAGTTGTTGTAAACACATGGCCATATAATAAATCAAATGCAAGCTTGGGATTCATCTGGAAACGTGCCCCAAAATTTAGACCATATTTAGGCGCATCTGGGAAGTTAATATCCCTAAAAGCATTTCTAGTAGGAGTAGGTTCATACTTAAATGAAGCCCGCAACAACCAGCGAGGATCCAAGCGATAATGTGTTCCTATACTATAATCGAAAGTGTTTTGGAATTTCTGAGGTAAGCTCACAGTTAGTAAAGCAGGAACGCCAGGGACCGCTGTAGGTGTAATGTACCCACTAGCATTATATGCTTTTAGAACACTCCACTGATCATAGTTAACCGTTCCAAGAATTGCCCAACGCGGATTTATATCACGGTAGAAGCTAAGGGTGGTAGTTGGAGGGAAGTTAGCTCGCAATTTAAACGACCTAGATTCAAACCCCGGACCAGGAGCTGGGAATTCAAAATCACTAAAGCCTTTTAGGTTTTGAACAATTTTGGAGCGATAATTTAAACCAACTCGAGTGGCTTCATCAAGTCTAAATAAAAGACCTGCATGGAAACCCCAACTCCAATTATCTGCCGTAAATCTAGATATTGAGTCCGTAGCTGTTCCGAATGGGAAAGGCCCTTCTGTGCGCGCATGACTCTTACTTTGTACAGTGAAGTAATCTGCATTAGGACCAATACCTACAGACCAATGATTATTGATCTTATAGGCAATACTGGCATTAATATCTACGGATCTAGTATAAATTCGAGTTAAATCGTAACGTAAAATGGAGTTTTCGCCATAATCTTCCATGAAACCCCATGCCGGCACTACTCCGTAGCCTACAGCCACACGGTTATTAATGGGCACAGCCACATGTAAAGCTGGGATGACGGAATTGGAGTAAGAGTTGGCTCTGCCAGCAGCCGCAAACGCAAAAGGAGCACCAATTGCTGAAGGGGCAACTGCGGTGCCATGGAATGTAACAGGGGCATATACATCGATAGCAGACATTACCAATTGCTTTGGAACATATACTAAGCCTGCTGAGTTGTACCAATTAGTGGAGGCATCTTCTATAGCAGCTGCTTCACCGGATCCAGCTAAAATAGCAGGACTTGCAAACTCTAATTTGTACCCAGCCCCATAAACGTTAGATGCTAACGCCACTAGAGAGAGCACACCCACCAGTTTTTTTGAAGCTTTCTTCATTTTACAGATTCCTCCATGGATTGATTTAATTCCGTAAATATATTAGGTGAAACTTCCTTGTCACCCAATAGTAATTTAGTAAACTTATCTGCATCTAGCGGCTTACTAAAATAATATCCTTGTATAAACTCACAGCCTTTAGCTCTTAAAAAGTTTAATTGATCTAAAGTTTCAACACCTTCTGCTAATACTTTTATATTTAATTCTTTAGACATAGCTATAATAGCAGAAACAATTGTAATACTATCATTATTATCTGGGATATCGCGAATAAACGATTGATCTATTTTCAATTTATCGACATCAATACGTTTTAAGTAGCTTAAACCCGAATATCCAGTTCCAAAGTCATCTACAGCTAACGCTATTCCCATTTCTTTAAATTGTTTGATTATTGCAATTACTTTTTCATTAAGGATTGCGGTTTCTGTAATTTCTAATTCCAAATATCTAGAATCAAAACCGGTTTCCGTTAAGGCAGATTTTACTATTTCCACGATATTATCTTGCAGCAATTGTTTGCCTGCTAAATTCACGGCAACTTTCACCTTAAAACCCATATCATGCCAAATTTTAGTTTGCCGGCAGGCTTCATAAATTACCCATTCGCCTATTTGGATAATAAATCCTGTTTCTTCTGCTAATGGAATAAATTGGCCGGGAGAAATAAAGCCAAGAGTTGGATGTTTCCAGCGAATTAAAGCTTCCATTCCAGAAAGCGTGTGATTTTTAAGATCCATTAAAGGTTGATAATATAAAACTAGTTCATTGTTCTTTAAAGCCCTATATAAATCAGTTTCCAATTCAACTTGTTTGGGCATTTGTTCGTTAATTTCTTTACGATAAAATTCAACAAAGTTACCGCCAAATTGTTTCGCTTGCAGCATGGCTGAATCAGCATTAATTAATAAAGTCTGTGAATCTTTACCATCTTGATCATAAACACTTACACCAATGCTTGCCGTTAATTTAACGCCGCGTTGCTCTAAATAGAAAGGCTCATCTAAAATACTGAATAGAGAGTTAACTTTAGATTTAATTTCATCAGCTTTTATTGGAATCATAATAATATTGAAAGTATCTTTACGTGAGATTGTAATAACATAACGCGTTTCATCTTGAAGGCGAGCCATCTCAGTAGATAAATCAGTGAGTCTCTTGGCAACTGATTGAGTTACAGAATCCCCAGCTTGTAACCCAAAACTATCATTAATCATTTCCATTCGATTTAATGAAAAGCATATTACAGCAAAGGTTTGATTGGACTGAACGGCAAACTCAATTGCAGATTCTATAAATTGTGGAATTAAACGTTGATTAGGCAAATTAGTTAATAAATCATGATTTGCTTGATAACTAACTAAAGTGTTTTCGATTTTTAATTTTAAAGATTCTTTAAACCATTGCGTGCTGCGATGATTTATTCCCATTAAAAAAAACATATATATAAGCGAATACACGCCTACTACATTATAAAAAATTCCACCCTTAACAAAACACCAAATAGTTAAAGGAACTAAGATAATATTCAAACATACAACGCACAATTTAAACTGACCGATAGTTCCAGTTGAGTAACCTGTAGTTGCAAGGAAGAGCGCAATTAAAGCTAAATATTGCCGAGTTGTATCGACTGGCATTAACAAAATGCTAGGAACCCAAACCAATGCGCATCCGCACATCGCAACGGAGTAGGCCAACTCCCACCTATCTAAATTCATTTTCTGGCTAAGATTTTTTTTGTAAACGAAAAACAGAATCGATAAAGCAAACATCATTAAATTAAAAACGGTTAGCCATGCAATTAAATAGGATGTTTGCGTGTAACCGTAAAAGTCGATGAAAAGTGCAACACTAACGACAATCCCTGTAATCGTACCAGGCAAACAGCCCTGGTATAAGTGGTCTACCAAGTCTGCTTTAACTTGGGTCGCAATTTGCCGCTTTTCATCGGCCGATATTTGCTTATGATCAGAAACAATATCCATATAGATTATAGACTTCCTATTGTCCTGGTACTTATTGTATAACAATCTGGCAAATTGTCTAATGTGATCCCAGGACCTATAGCTGCTACATAGGAAGATACTGCCCCTTTAACTCCTTTGAATGGAAATTGGCCTTCAAATTCAAAATCCTCATATTGAACGCGATTAACTAATTCAACGATTTTGAATTGATGGGTGATTTTTTCACTGACTTCATTCGTGAATTCAGCATAAGCGAACTTATAACCCATTTTTGCCACCATATTAATGGTTTCTTCATTTAATACTGTGAAGATTCCTTGCCCCATGTATTGGGTTTCAACAGCTGCAATCCAAAAATGAGCAATGGTCCCGGATTTAAATTTCTTAGCTGTTATAAATGGTTCGGTTGCTTCATCTAATAAGGCAAAGACGGGTTTAAGTTTAGGATATTCTGCAAGATTAGGTTGAAAGCGATCCGCAATATCCTCCGCAATAACTACACCAATTAATTGTCCTTGAGCATCGAGTAAAACCTTGCTCATGCCATTTTTAACAGCATTCTGAATAACTTCTTGAGCAAATTGCACATAATCATCATATTCAATATCTAAATGTTTGGTAATAGGTTCATTTTTACAAAAGGTACGAGTAAACAAATCAGCAGCTGGTTTGACATGTTCATCCTTCAACGTTTCGATTTTAAAATCTGTTTTGATCTTATTCATAACTTCCTCCTTATCCATTTTAAGATCGATGATAAATTCATCGATTAATCGTTTTGTCACACTGCTTAAAACACAAATTGTTGCACGATCATTTGAAAGCATAAGTTGATATTTTTTTGCAAGTTTTAGAGATGGGCGGGGAAAACTAACATTGAAATAATAAAGATAATAAACACGATCTTTTCCAAAAACTTGTATTAACTGGTCATATAAATATTTTGCCATTGAAAAATTAGCATCAACCATTCTTTTTAAAATATCATTATTTTTGTCGATGCCCAAAGTGCACAATGCGTTATAGAACATCAAAACATTTAAACCGGATCGCGACCCAGTAATGGTGACATCAGAAATATTACCTACATAATCGATGTTGCGTTGGGTTTTTTCAAATGCTTTATCAAAAAATTCTTTGGTAGAAAGCATAATTCCACAAGGCTGTGACATACCAGGATATTTATGCGCAGAAACTGCCAGTGTATTAACTCCTAGAGCAGTAAAATAATTTTCTACTTCACCAAAAGGTTTTATCACTGGTAAAACAAATCCAGTAAGAGCACCATCCATGTGAATACTGTATTTAGCTGTAGGTTTAATTTCTTCTAAAATCTTTTTAATTTCTGGCACATTATCAATAGCACCGGTAATAGTAGTACCGATGTTAGTGATAATTACAATGGAACTAAATGGATGAGCATTTACATGCAAAATTAATTCTTTTTTTAAGTTGGCTAAATTCATGGAGCCATCTGAATTAGGAGCAATAGAGCGGATATTCAAACGTAGAACGTCAGCAATTTTAGAAATGGAGTAATGTGTGTGTTCTTTAGTGTAAAAAACAGTAGGCGTTAATAATTGTTGCACAATATTTTTTTTATCGCCTATACCATTTTTTTCATCAATAATGGATTGTAAAATCAAAGCACGGGTTTGGTAATCATTGAGTGGAGTTTTGGCTAAAGTAGCAGCTAAATCTCTTTCATTTTTTGTATGAATTCTAATTTCATCATCAGTTTTTATAATAAATTCCATTGCGGTATTTATCATGTAGCGCTTTGTCCACCACAGCGCTGCGAAATTGCCTTCTGTACCTCCAGTAGTTACATAACCCCGAGCTTCACCCTTTTTTAATAAATAAAAATTTTCTAAAATCGAAATAATTTTTCTTTCGTATTTTTTGACTTCCATTAAAGATGTTTCTGAGTCTTTAAAAGGATCGCCAACATTATTCATTAAAATATTTGAAAGACTATTTTTCTTAATTCCTAAGATGCTATTGTCAACTAATCCAAGATAAGTTAATAATGAAACAGGGTAACCGAGTTTGTGGTCAGCGAGTTTCTTTTCGTAGGCCAATAACTCTTTGAACTCGTCGACTGGGTTGTCGGCAGCAGAGGACCGGTTTTTTTTAAACCATTTTAGCCACATGATTAACATCCACCCGGTATGATTATCTATTATAACTCGATTAAAATTTAACTGCGATTCTGGTAAACTAGTTATATGTTGTACAAATTGTCGTAATTTTTTTGAACTCCTATCGAATCAGGGGGTTAAATGAAACTTAAAATAAAGGCTTTGTGTACCGCCCTAATTACTATAACGGCCTCCTCGATTATCTTATGGCAATCTTTTATACATCAAACAATCTTTGGTGCATTTTTTGGTATAACAGCTTCGCTTCTATTATTATTTACGGCAGGTTACCTTTTATTTATACGTAAGATTGAAAGCTTGAATAAGCAAATCACTGATATTAACTTGAATAATTTGCACGAAGAGCGGGTGATATTAAAAGGTGATGATGATATTAATTCGATAGCTCATCAAGTAAACATTTTGCTAACAGAAATGGAAACTCGTACAGAAGAATTTAGTTTAGAAGAAAAAAAATATCGTGAAGAAATTCAAAAATCTAATTTAATGTTAGAGCAGGAAATTTCTAATCATTTGGCTACAACTAAAACTCTAGAATGGAATCGTGAGTGCTTGCAATCTAATGCTGCTGGCGAAACCACAACATTACCTAATCGCATGTTTTTCAACGAAACCCTTAGCAAGGCTATGAAACATGCTAACCGTCGCAATAAAGTTTTGGCTATTATTATTTTAGAAGTTGATACTTTAAAAAAATTAAATTTCACCTTTGATGCACCAACAGTCGAAACATTTTTAGCATCTATTGGTAACGACATTGTTAAAACTTTACGAACAGAAGATGTAGTAGCTAAACTTTCCGAATCTGAGTTTGTTATATTGCTAACAGACATTAATAAAGCAAAATTTGCTACTTCAGTTGCTGAAAAGTTATTAGAAGTATGTGCTATACCTCATCAAATTAATAATGAAACCATCTCTTTAAAAGTTAGTATGGGAATTTGTATTTATCCTAACGATGCAACTAATTTAGAAGATTTAATTAAATGCGCCTATAAATCTTTAGACAAAGCCAAAAGCATCAACAAATCCACTTATCAATTCTATACAGCAGAAATGAATGCCGAGGCACATGAATTTATGCAATTGCGTGTAGGTTTACGCAAAGCATTATTTAACAATGAACTTGAATTATTTTACCAACCACGGTTACATTTAAAGAGAGGATCTATTGTTGGCATCGAAGCATTGATGCGCTGGAATCATCCTAAATTAGGATTAATCAATCCTTCCAAATTTATTCCCATCGCCGAAGAAACCGGATTGATTTTTGAAATTGGAGATTGGGCATTACGCGAAGCTTGTAAAATTAATAAAAAATGGCAGGATAAAGGTCAAGGACATTTAACCATGTCTGTAAACTTATCCTCTAAACAATTCTTTCATCCTTTAATTGATGAAACTATCGCAAAAATTTTACGGGAAACCGAATTAAATCCCAAATATTTAGAGTTAGAAATTACTGAACGCGATATTATGGAAGATGTAGCTCAAGCAACTATTATTTTAAATAAACTTAAAAATATTGGCGTGCAGATTGCTATCGATCATTTTGGATCTGGTTACACTTCTATTAGTTACTTGAAACAATTCCCAGTAAATGTAATTAAGATAGATCCTGGTTTTATTAAAGGGGTGCAAATTAATCCGAATGATTCTGCTATTACTAGTGCAATAATTGCGTTAGTGCATAACCTTGGGCTTGAAGTTATTGCTGAAGGTGTAGAAACAGCAGAACAAGTTTTATTCTTAGGTAATCATAATTGCGATATGGTCCAAGGGTATTACTTAAGCCATCCGCTTCCTGCTCATAAAATCATCCTGCAATTTAAAAACCTCATGGATAATGTGATGATTTAATAACTCTTTTAAATAAGGTTGCCTTCGGTTATCAATAGAATGTGCTCAAACTAAGGCGTTCTCGAAATCTCGAGGTCAGATGCCAACTAGGACATGCTTCTCAAAATAAATCTGAAAATGCTAAAAGCTTATCTGCGCGGCTTATGGGTGCTCACGATGCGCGAAAGCGAGTATGAAGACCTCGCTTTCTGCTCTCGTTGCGCTCCCATTCGCTGCTCGATAACGCATTTTATGATTTATTTTGAGAAGCATGTCCTAGTTAGCATCTGATTCATTGCTTATTCGCAAATTCCTAGCTATTTATTTTGAATTTATCTAAAATTCCCGGGAAATTATAAATGGATTATAACTATGAAATTCGAAAATAAACCGCTATTTGATATTCTCAACGATTCAAAAACTTCAGATAAAGAAAAGTTACCTCTGTTAGAAGCTACATTACAAAAATTAGAACTAGAAGCCGCACAGTTTTATCAAACAGAACAATCTAAAAGCGATTTTGAGAACCAACTTCGTATTAATGGTTACAAAGCACAAGAAAAATTTTTAAATGATATGCTTAAACTTGATGGTTTGAACGCAGAACAAATAAAAACGGTAAATTCAGAACTTGAAGAGAATCGAGAGAGTATTTTGACTGAAGAAGCCGATCATTCTCATAAAATTGAACGTCGAAAAGTAATTGAAATTAAAGATAACAATTGGCACACGCTTGTATGGCATGCAGTTTCTTTAGGATTAACGGATTGTGCGCAATTTTTTATAGCTAAAGGCGCAGATATTACTGTGGTTTGTCCTAAGAGTCCTTTTAGTGGATACACAATGTTACCAATAACCATTGCCGCTGAAAATGGCAAAAAAGATTGTGTAAAATTATTAATTGAAGCTCATAAAAAATTATTGGCCAAGGAACAAGCTGAGACGAAACTAGAATCATCTGAACAAAAAGATTTGCTACCAAATTCAAAACGCCGCAAATTAATTTATCAATTTGACAAAGCATTAATTTCTGCGGCTGCCTATAATCATTTGGATATTGTTAAATTATTAATTGCAGAAGGCGCAGATGTTAATGCCGAATACTACAACAAAATCCCGGTTGCTTTCGTTGCAGCGGGTAATGGTAACTCTGAAATTCTAAAATTGCTTTCCAAGAGTGGGGCCGATATCCACAAAATTTATGATGGCGACTCAGTTGACCATCCTACTAACATTATCCAATACACAAATGATCGAATGCAAAATGCTCAAAGAACCGGCCAATCAGTAGATGGATTTCATAAATGCATTGAGATTTTATTGAATTATAAAAAAGCTAGTGATCATAGTAAAAGAGAAAAAATCAAAGCAATGCGAGAAGAACCTTCTGAATCTGAGGAAGAAGAAAGAATAACCAGTTATGGCACTGCGTATGAGTCGTCCGAAGATGAATCTCCTTCCGATTCTTCGGCTATAGCCAAGGCTGTAAATGCGAGAACAGTTGTTTCTTCTACCGTAGAAGAAAAAAAGTTATCACCAAAAGCTACTTTCTTTAAGCCTCAACCTGCTCCAATACCCATTCGGCATGAGTCTTCGTCTGTAACAGCATGGAATGAAACCAAACATGAAGTCTATAGGGCTTATCAAAATAAAATTTTTCATGCGGCATCAGTCACAATAGGCATTGGTTTTTGTGCAGCTGGCTACTTAACAGGAAGTAATGCCATGACTGCAGCCGGTGCTGGATACATCGCTGCTCCAATCGTTGAGGATATAGGCCAGCATATTTACAAAAAATTGTTTTAAAAACAGGTAGTAAAATCGGGTGTCAGACACGTGTCTGACACCGCTAATTGTTATCTTGAATTTCTTCGTTGGCCTGGTGGAAGATTACCTTCAGGCGGGTTCTGGTTTGATCGGTTAAAATCCCTCGGTTGAACTCTAGCTTCATTAGGAAGTGGACGAGGCTGTTGTTGAGCAGCAGCAGGAGAGGCACTCATTTCTATTTGTGGGCGAAACATACCTGCCGGATCCCTATGAGCTGGTTGTATGTGACTTGCGTCCCTAACATTTGCTTGAGGCATTTGGCGTTGAGGTTGAACTCTATCATTTCTTTCATCCCTACTAGATGATGAGAACGTGAAAAAATTACCCATGCCTGTTAGACAGTTACCCATTGCATTTGCAACCGCAACAAAAGGTTTCTCACTTCGAAATACCATAGAAAGTCCTATTGCAGCAGCCCAAACTGCGGTTCCAAGACCACTTACAATTCCACCAAGTAAACCTATGCCGAAAGATTTAGCTTTATATCCAGCATATCCACCACCACCTGCACCAGCCGCAGCTGCAACACCCGCAACAATTGCTGGAACAAGAGCCAGTGTGCCATGCGACAGCACCATCAGCGCGACTATAGCAGCACCTACCAAGAGCCCACCTAAAATCCCACCTGCAATACCGAAACCTTCTCGCCAAGTCATAAATCACCTCATTAATACTTATTATTTAAGTATAGGAGGCGTTAAACTGGATTTTTAAATATAAATTTTGAGGAAAATCAGTGGGTTACAGAGATTGGTGCCTGGCACGTGCCAGGCACTGTTAATTTTATGGGGCTGGTGCTGAAACCGCAGGGGCAGGGGCTTTAAGAGCGTTAGAAACAACCTCAACCACATCTTCTTGGGATTTAATTGGAATAACTTTTAATCCAACTTCTTCAGCCCAGTTCTTTAATAGTTGCGCCTTACTTTCATCACGCTTTTTAACATCTACGTAAGGAGTGTCGCTTTCTACTTTTAAAACTATGTGGGCTTGATTGGGGTTGATTTTTTCACCCGCCAAAACATCTTTATATAAATCCAAACCAGATTGAGATTTTTTATAATTGGCTGAATTATAAGATACGTAAAGAATTTGTCCCATCAAGGAAAGTGGATTGGTATCACGGTTACCATCGGCTGGGGCTTCCCAATCCTGGAAAATTTGACGAGTATGAATTGGGTTAGTTTCGCTAACTAAAATAATTTTCAAATTAGCTAAATTAACATGCAATTTACATAGCGCAAAATGTAACTTATCGGTAGCGCCCAACATTGCATTCCAAGCAGTATCAAACTCAAGGTCGCTTAACTGCAATTTTAAAATTGCGCATACTTCTTTTCTAAATTCAGCTTCGCCAATATTACCTGATTTAAATTTAGCATCAGCTTGCAGGATTTGTGGCATTAACTTGGTGAGCGTGGCTACGTCTAATTTGGGCGCGTCAGGCAATAATTTTCCTGGTTGCGACGCTAATTTAAGAAAGGCACCACCGCTTCTTTGATGATTTAAATCTAAAAGTAGGCCTACTGGAATAATTACTGTTTCTTCCTTGGATTCAATTGATTTTTTTGCTTTAGGTGAGCTAAACATAATTCCTCGTTTTGATATTCTAAAAATATTTTTATATGGCAACCGCTGGCTTTTCGACTGGTGCTTCTGATTTTGCTTCCAATTCTACCGTCTTGGGCATAATCGCTCCAGCTTTACTCACCGGCGCTGGCGCATTATGCCACAAGGCGTAGATATTTTCAGTAGCGTAACGGAAAGGATAGGTAGTAATAGCTCCCAGTCGAGAAAAAAATGTAGGTTGTTCTTTGAAAACTTGCGGAAGATTTAATTTGATTCTTGCTAAGACTTCGATTGACTGATTTCTAAATGTGCTAACTTCTGTTTTAAATTTAGCCGCAGGTAGCGCTTCATACTCATCTAAAATAAGCTTAAATTCAGGCAAAATAGTATTTACTATCGGACCTAATCTTTGCAGGCTGTTCTGACCTTTGGAAAAAAGAGCTGCTTTCAATACCAAAAGATTTTTATAAATTTCCATCAACAACCGGTCATGTTTTTCTATTGGCTTGACAACGCTTGGGGTTATTTTCTCTTCGGGTTGCACAGTTTCTTTTGGCACTAATTCCTGTACAGTTTGTTCTGGTTTTTCAGATTTTTCTTCATCTGAAGATGGCACTGGAGAACCCACACTAAGTTCTATTTTTTTGGTTTCATTTTCTATAATATTTTTTAAACTATTGGTTTCTTCCAATATTTTTTGTATGCATAAAATGGCTTCTTTTTCATGAGGCTCAGATAGGCTAATAAAAATATCCATAATTTGTTCGAGCTGTTTGACTTTCTTCTGAATTTCTTCAGGAGTCACTAGGGGTTGTTTTTTCCAAAAATTGTCAGCAGCACAGGCTACCCAGGCGTCCATTGAGTATTTATCCTCTTCAGATTCTGAATTTAATTCCAGATTTTTTTGTTTCTGTTTTTTTTTCTCAATGTTTGCCCAAAACTGACAAGAAACTGCTAAATGAGTTAGCAATTTACAAGCATAACCGGGTGCTTCATAGTAACGTTCATAAAAAATAGAAAAATCATAGGTTTTTAAAGCCAATTTTTCAGTATCTTTTTTATTATTCAGATACCAAGCTTCCATAATCTTTGTCATCATATCGGCCCGATCTTCTTCTCCTCCCATGCGGACGCTATTGGTTTCCTTCCATGTATCTATTAAAGTTTTTTGAAAAGTTTGGATTTCGTTACCTAACGGATCTTGATAAAGAACTAGATTTTTATCTTTATATTCTTCATCTTCTTCTTTATATTCTTGGAGTGGTTGCACAGTTGAGATTTTACGATTGGTATTCTTTTTTGCCTTAATGGGATTTAACAGCATCAACTCTTTTACATCCAAATCTTTTTCGATAATTTTTTGAAACAGAAGCGATGGTAAGATATCGTAACATTTAGATATATTAATAAAGTCAAGAGCATTTAAAAATTTTTCAAATTTGTCTAAAGGTAGGGCGAGGATCAATTGAATAAAATATTCCATGTTTAATCCCTTATCGTCTTATTACTAATTTATTATTTTAATTAATTTGATTATTAGAGAATTAAATGCTGCTGTCTATAGAAATAACCCCCCAAAAAATATTTGGATAGAAAAAATTCTAAATTTATTATGTAAGATTAACAAAAACGAAATTTCATAGTCTCATCATTATCATAACTTTTTATCTAAAACCTTGGCGTTTTAAATGTAATCATTTTAAGATGTATTGCTGAAATGTTTACCATGATGAATCTGATTCCATTGTTTTAAAATGTTATAATACTTATATGAATACCCGATAGGACTTTATTATGAAAATTAAAGAAGAAACTGCTAAGGAATTATTAGGATTTATGGCGGAACGATGGCATCCAGTAAAATTTGATAAGGTTCCGCAACCTAAAATTCAAGGTGTAGCGTCTGAACCACATCCGCCGAATGTTCCTCCTCCAAAATCGCGTGGTCCAGGGGGTAAAGGAACACCATAGCAAGATAGTTCATACAACTTTTTGTCAGGAATCGCTTTTAAAATAAGATCTTGATTATACTACCATTTCTCTACAAGTAAATTTAGAAACTACTCCTATACTTAAATATATATCAAAAAGCATAAGGAGGATCTTAATTATGTCATCAAGTCGAGACGAACCAGTTGGTTTAAGAATCTATTTAGATTTTGATGGCACTGTTACAGGAAGAAATGGACAGAAAACTGTTGTCGATCCTCTTTTTCAATCTCTGCAAACTAATCAGGACGATGCTTTTTATGAGGCAAATTTTAAAAAAGACGATGATGTGCTTAAACTTTTAAAAGATGGATTTCAGAATGAAGCTAACAAAAACATGCAAATTTCAACTGCTGCCAGAGATTTTTTATTGGAAATGTTGAATCAAAAAGCTGAGATAATTTTCATTAGCAAAAATCGAGAAGAGTATATTCGACCTTTATTAAAATTGGCAGGTCTAGAAAATGAACAAATAGCTGGAATAAAGATCTATGATGCAAAAAAAATATATATAAACAAAAAACCTGATGAAAAAAAGAGAGAAGAACCTGTAACCAAAGGAACTTTTATTAGATATCATGAAAAAGAAGCTGGTAAAGCTGCTATGGTAGTAGTTTGTGATGACGATCCAACTGATTATGCGCGCATGCGCGATGCCTTGAAAGCATCATATAGCGACGCTCAGGTTATTGGGCACAATTTAGAAACCGGGAAATTTGATTGGGATGGTATAGAGAAAGAAATAGCTGCACAATTGCAGATAAACAAAGACGCCGCGTCTGATTTAATTGATTTAATTAAAGATAACATAAGCCCTACTACCGCATTAGAAGAAATCGAGAGTCAATTATCTAAAGGAAAACCATTAGTTGAAACTGAATATGAAATTGGAAAAGTCAGTCTCAAAAATTTAATAAATGATTCGGGGACAACTGAACGGGAACAAAGGGAAAAAGCGGTAGAAATTTTTGCTAAAAAAATAGGATGTCTTCCAAATCAAATTTATCTCAACCAAGATTATTTAAAGCCAGATACTTATACAGTATTTATTTTCAAAGAAGGTTTAGAAAAAGCTTTTGAAGGGATCGTGAATATAATACAAAGAAGAAGAGCTTTATTAGATGAACCTTCGATACCTTTGCCAGAACGGGAAATGAAGTCTTCTGCAGCGGCACCACAGTCTGCACCTCTTCCTCCTCCCTTACCAGAGTGGGGAGAAGAACCTTCTGCATCAGCAAAACCAGCGGAACCACGACCTCCATCTTCACCTCCGCCAAGAGCAGCTGCTTCAGGGGTATCACCACGACCTCCATCTTCACCTCCACCAAAAGCAGCAAACTCGAACCGTTCACAGATTCAAGGTCCAGGTCTACGAGGTAAAGAAAGCGGACCACAACCTAAAATTCAAGGTGCAGCATCTGAACCACATCCGCCGACTGTTCCCCCTCCAAGACCTCGTGGTCCGGAAGGAAAGGGTTAACATTATTATTTAGTGGAATAAAACAAATAGGCCAGAAAGGATTAAAGCATTAGACGCTTCGCGTCGACCCCCTTTTCAAAGGGGGTTTAGGAATCTATTGATTTTGCGGAGAGGTTTCGGCTTCAGCAACTTCTTTCATGCTTAAACGAATTCGACCTTGCTTGTCGATTTCCATAACTTTAACGCGTACTTGCTGGCCTTCAGCGAGCACATCAGTTACTTTTTCAACGCGAGCTTTTGAGATTTGCGAAATATGCACTAAACCTTGTTTTCCTGGCAGGAAGCTAACGAAAGCACCAAAGTCTGCTAATTTAACTACGGTACCGTCATAAACTGTACCGATAACAACATCAGCCGTAATCGCTTCAATTCTACGAATTGCAGCTTCACAAGCAGCTAAATCAGAAGAAGATACTTTTACTAAACCATCATCAGAAATATCTACAATAGCTCCAGTTTCTTCTGTGATGGAACGAATGGTTACGCCACCTTTACCAATTACATCCCTGATCTTATCTGTAGGAACGCGCATGGTAATAATACGTGGTGCGTAAGCAGACATTTCATTACGAGCTTGGCCAAGAGTGGTTTCCATGATATCAAGGATATGCAAACGACCAGCTAATGCTTGGTCTAAAGCAACCTGCATAATTTCTTCGGTAATACCGTTAATTTTAATATCCATCTGTAAAGCAGTAACACCTTGCTTGGTGCCGGCAACTTTAAAGTCCATATCACCAAGATGATCTTCATCACCTAAAATATCTGTTAACACAGCAAAGCGGCTGCCTTCTTTAACTAATCCCATAGCAATACCAGCTACGTGTGAACGTACTGGCACGCCTGCATCCATTAAAGCTAAGCTGGTACCACAAACGCTAGCCATTGAACTGGAGCCATTAGATTCCGTGATTTCAGAAACTACACGGATAACGTAAGGGAAATCTTTGAACTCAGGAAGCAAAGAGGTAACACCGCGTTTAGCCAAATTTCCATGACCAATCTCACGACGTTTTGGGCTGCCCATAAATCCAACTTCACCTACAGAGTAGGGAGGAAAGTTG